>ERZ772920.1434-NODE-1434-length-12125-cov-20.851616_pt1 | contig 12125 bp, 10 predicted proteins | sample MGYA00511469_ERZ772920 | MGnify/ENA primary metagenome ERZ772920 (study PRJEB29015, sample SAMEA2738069) | human oral metagenome | biome: human oral; feature: human-associated habitat; material: saliva | place: China | collected 2216 ... | reverse complement strand
TTTCCCGCATGCGTTTGGTTGAAATAACCTGGGAAACAGCTGTTGACTTAGCCAACTGATAGGTCTCAAACCAAGTCCACTTCTTCTCCTCAGCAATGGCAAAGAGGTTTAAGACATCGGACTGCTCATCTGCAAAACGAAGCCCATCTCGAGCCATAAGCTGGCGAAAATGGTCCAAGTCAAAATCATTGGCCACTTTCTTCTTGAGACCAAGGTCTTCTCCACTTCCTAGTTCTGGCAAATCTGGAAAGACTTGATTGAGTGAGACAGGTATTTCTTGACCTTCAGCACTCTCAACTTTCAAATCCTCCACAGCTGCGTCGCCAATCTTCTTCTCCAAAAGTCTACGATAAACAGGATGCTCCAAGAAGTCCTGACTCGAAAGAGGAGCATGGAGGGCTAACTGATAAATATCACCCTTTTGATAGAGGGTCAAGAGATTGAAAGCAGATAGGATTTTCAGGGATTTTATCAGTCTATCCATCCCAAAGTTAAGATGGTTAAGAATACTTGAGAAAAGGTATTCCTTTCTCCCGTTATCCCAAAAACTGATCGTATAAAGATAAAGGCTCAGTGCCTCCTGACCGATAATCGGGAGGTAACACTGCACCAGAGAGGAGGTATCTTGCGACACCCGATTATTCTCTAAATAAGAAAAACGGTCAATTGGCTTCATTTAGTTATCCTTTTTCTTCTTTGAGGACTGAGTGATTTGTTTGAGCAAACTCTCAAGCTCGCTCACATCCTTAAAACTACGGTAAACGCTAGCAAAACGTACATAAGTAATCTCATCCAATTCAGCCAATTCTTCCATTACCAACGAACCGATGTCCTCACTTAAAATTTCGTTCTCATTTCGACTACGGAGTTTCTGCTCGATACGGTTGACGACCGTGTTAATTTCATCACTAGAAACAGGACGCTTCTGGGCTGAACGGATAATTCCGTTAAAGATTTTATCTCTAGAAAATTGTTCTCGAGTACCATCTTTTTTAACGACCACTAAGGTTCTCTCTTCTACCCGTTCATAGGTTGTAAAACGGTGTTGGCATTCATCACACTCACGTCTTCTACGAATGGTGTTCCCTTCTTCTGCTTGGCGACTATCGATGACACTAGACTTTGTAGATTCACATTTTGGACAACGCATCCTTTCCCTCCTTGTCGTTTTTCTTTTCATTATACCATTTTTTAAGTAATTCCCAAAACAATTCTTATTTTTGCTTGACAAGTTTTTTGTTTTGTTGTATTATTTGATTAGAACAAAAAACATGCCAGAAAGGAGTACCCAATGTCCTGGATATTTGATAACAAAAAACCCATCTATTTACAGATTATGGAGAGAATCAAACTACAGATTGTTTCCCATACTCTCGAACCCAATCAGCAACTTCCAACCGTGAGAGAGTTTGCTGCCGAGGCCGGTGTCAACCCAAACACCATCCAAAGAGCCCTGTCAGAACTCGAACGTGAGGGATTTGTCTACAGCAAGCGCACCACTGGACGTTTCGTGACAGAAAATCAGGAACTTATCGCCCAATCGCGCAAACAGCTATCAGAAGAAGAATTAGAACACTTTATTTCTTCCATGACCCATTTTGGCTATGAAAAAGAAGAACTACCTGGCGTAGTTGCCGATCATATTAAAGGAGTTTAAACCTATGTCATTACTAGCATTTGAAAATGTATCCAAATCTTATGGAGCAACCCCAGCCCTTGAAAATGTTTCCCTTGACATCCCAGCTGGAAAAATTGTTGGTCTCCTTGGGCCAAACGGCTCAGGAAAAACAACCCTGATTAAACTAATCAATGGCCTCTTGCAACCAGATCAAGGACGCGTCCTTATCAACGACATGGACCCAAGCCCAGCAACCAAGGCTATCGTAGCTTATTTGCCGGATACGACCTATCTCAATGAACAAATGAAGGTCAAAGAAGCCCTAACCTACTTCAAGACCTTCTATAAAGATTTCAATCTTGAACGCGCCCATCATCTACTTGCAGACCTAGGTATTGATGAAAATAGTCGTCTCAAGAAACTATCAAAAGGAAACAAGGAAAAGGTACAACTGATTTTGGTTATGAGCCGTGATGCTCGTCTCTACGTTCTAGACGAACCCATTGGTGGAGTGGATCCAGCAGCCCGTGAGTATATCCTCAATACCATTATCAACAACTACTCCCCAACTTCTACCGTTTTGATTTCTACCCACTTGATTTCTGATATCGAGCCAATCTTGGATGAAATTGTCTTCCTGAAGGACGGAAAAGTCGTCCGTCAAGGAAATGTAGATGATATTCGCTATGAATCTGGTGAATCCATTGACCAACTCTTCCGTCAGGAATTTAAGGCTTAAGCAAAGGAGATTATTTATGTTTTGGAATTTAATTCGCTACGAATTTAAAAATGTTAACAAGTGGTATTTAGCCCTCTACGCTGCCGTCCTCTTCCTTTCTGCCCTTATCGGGATACAAGCACAGACCTATAACAATCTGCCTGTCAAAGAAAGCAAACCTCTCCTACTCATTTTTCTAGCTACTGTCTTTGGTGGCTTGATGATTACACTTGGAATTTCAACCATTTTCTTGATTATTAAACGCTTTAAAGGTAGTGTCTATGACCGACAAGGCTATCTGACTTTGACCTTGCCAGTTTCTGAACACCATATCATCACAACCAAACTAATCGGTGCCTTTATCTGGTCGTTGATTAGTACTGCTGTCCTAGCTCTAAGTGCTGTTATTATTGTGACCATAACGGTTCCAGAATGGATTCCTCTTTCTTATGTGATTACATTTGTAGAAACACATCTCCCTCAGATCTTTCTTACAGGTATATCCTTCCTACTAAATACCATTTCCAGTATCCTCTGCATCTACTTGGCTATTTCCATTGGACAGCTTTTCAATGAATACCGTACAGCACTCGCTGTTGCAGCCTACATTGGTATCCAAATCGTCATTGGATTTATTGAACTTTTCTTCAATCTTAGTTCTAATTTCTATGTCAATTCACTTGTAGGACTTAATGATAATTTCTATATGGGAGCAAGTATAAGTATTGTGGAAGAACTCATTTTCATAGCTATCTTTTATCTCGGAACCTACTATATTTTGAGAAACAAGGTTAATTTGCAATAGTTTCATAATCAAAAAGGATAACATCTCATCGTAGAGAGGCTATCCTTTTTTCTTTTATCTCATTTTCCGTCTAACTTTATCTTACAGACGAATCCTTCTAACCAATTAAATGACAAAATCTAGTTTAAATCTCCAGTTTAATTTATTTATTATGTCCCTATCATTATATTCCTTAAATATTCTCATAGCTTTGGAACATTCTTTTTTACCTAACTCTACTTGATTCGTTTTTATGAGATAAATACCTTTTAAAAAAAGCAAATAATTCTTTTCAAAATAATATCCTTGTCTAGTCAGTAAATTTTCTAAATCATCTATAAAAAATTGAGCCTTGTCTAACAAATTATTTTTTAATAGCAATTCTAAATTAAATAAATATAAAGGAATTACCCTGTGAGTTCCCGTTTCCGTTTTTAGAAAATGTCGTGTTTTCTTGATTACTACTCTATATAGTAAGCTAATGGTTTTAGTATTCATAAAAAAAACCGAATTATAAAAAATTTTCAGTTCATACTCCATCCAAGTATCTACAGAAAGCAGATATTTTATTAATTCATTACATTTAGATGAATTATAAGGAAGGTTTGCAAGACGATTAATCTGTTGTTCAGCAATCAATTTTATGTGATAATTGCATAAACTTTTTTCTTGCTTTTGTTTTAACTCTATTTTATCCACTAATTCTTGAAGTAAAAATATATCTGAAGAATTTACAGCATGTTCTAATTCTTCAAAAAGACATTCTTTTTTGGAATAGTAACAATGAACTAATTCTTCAAATTCCGAAAATGATATTCCAAGACGATTTAACAGAGTATAAAAATGATCAATAGATAATTTTGTAACGCCATTTTCGAAACGAGAAATAGTTGACTCACTAATTTCTTTACATGATAAATCTTTAAGACGAAAATTTTTTGAAATACGAATATCTTTTAAAACTGCTCCGAAATTTTCCATAATATTCCTCTTCCATTTTTGCAAAAAATACAACTCTATCTTTTATTTATGATATGATTATATCAAAAATAAAATAGAAAAGGTAATAATATCATGAAAAAGGTTTTATTATCTACAGTTGCTTTATTAAGTTTAGTAGCATCTCTGTCAGCAAATAATCCAGTTTCTGCTCAAGAATCATCCTCTCAAGCGACTTATAGTAAGTCAAGTGGAAGTTGGATAAAATCTGGTAGCCGTTGGTGGTATAAACATTCTGATGGTTCTTATACTACAAATGGATGGGAAAAATAGGTAGCACCTGGTACTATTTTGATAGTGAAGGTTGGATGAAGACAGGTTGGATTAAAGAATATGGGAACTGGTATTATCTAGATGATAGTGGTGCTATGAAAACTGGATGGTGTTGGGTTTCTGGTAGCTGGTATTATTTAAATACTAGTGGTGTCATGCAAACAGGTCTACAGACTATCGAAGGTAAACAATATTATTTATCTAGTAGTGGAAATATGCAAGTTGGTTGGCATAATATCGGAGATGATACCTATTTCTTTGCTAATAGTGGGGAAAATCAAAATATCAATCGTCGAGCTTTAGTTCTTGGTGAAACATCTACTCCAGCAGTACCTATAGCAGATGTTAATGCAATGGAAAAGGTATTTAGTAACCAAAACTTTAGTGAAGTTGTTCGTTTCCCAGATAGAACTAAGTCCGATATTATTGCAAAAATGCAAGAACTTTTTGAATCTTCTAGCGAAAGTGATGTGAACTATCTTTACTTTACTTGTCATGGAGGAAGAGACGGAAGAATCTATATTGGTAGTGATGGTCTAGCATTTTCTGGTTGGGAATTGGCGTCCATTTTGAAACAATACAATGGTAAGTTTGTTGTTATGCTGGATTGTTGCTATTCAGGAACAATTATAAATGCAGGTAAATCAGATGAAAAGGCCGTCTCTAAGTCTGAAGAAGTATTTGATGAACAAGAATTTTTGGCAGGATTTTCAACAGGAGATATAGCAAGCAAGAATGGCGAAATGCTTGATTCTAAATTCCTCGTACTATGTGCCTCTTGGCAGGAGGAAGAATCGTATAGTACATATGGAGGTGGGAGTCTTGCCACAAGATACTGGGCAATGGGAACAGGATGGAATCCTCTTCAAAATATAAAGATTTCGCCTGTGGCTGATGTCAATAATAATGGAAGAGTTACTTTGGATGAACTCTATCAATATTCTTACAGTCAGGTTCTTGAAGTTATATCAAGAAGTAATAAGCAGCAACATGTATCAGTTTATCCAGAAAACAGTCAATTTGTTTTATTCCAAAAATAAGGAGTTAAGAAAATGAAAGTATCACAAAAAATCACACTATTTAGTTTGTCATTGGCAGGTTTAGCTTTACTAGCTTTTCCTCATTCAGTAAAGGCCTTCGAACTGAAAGAAGTTTGGCGTGTTAAAGGAGGAGTTGTGTATCAAGATGACAAAATCCTTCGATTTAACAATGGCCATGACATAGATATTAAAGTCTTGGATTTGCCAACAACTGAGAAAATCGAGTGGAAAGTTACTTTAGATGGCCAAGACCAGACTGTCAATTTTCTAGCTCAAGAAGTGGATAGATCCAATATCGGTGAAGAAGGACGTTACCTGAATTTCTATGTTCCATATGGCTATAGAGGAGATATCAAGGTAGAAGCCAAGAGTGGAAATGAAACAAAGACCTGGTCCACTAAAGTAGTTGATGATGTGTATAATAATGGTGGAAAGAGTGGTTACTACCGTATTGAAGAATCAAATGATCAATACACCTACCTTGATGCCAAATGGGATTATCAAACCAAGACTTACACTGCTACCTTACCAGAAACTGTTAATGGTCAAAAGGTCTATGCTTGGGCAGATTATGACAATGGTGAGTTAAAACTTGCAAAACCAGAAACCATCAGTCATTCCTATAAGGGTGGGGGAGCTTTCCAAGAACTTTATCCAATTATAAAAGCAGAAAGCTGGCTAAAATCTAAACAAAACTGGTACTATCAAAAACAAGGTCAGCTAGTTAAAGATGCTTGGATCAAGGATCAGGGAAGCTGGTACTTTATGGATGATGAAGGGGTTATGTTTAATCAAACATGGCTATACCAAGGTGGTAGCTGGTATGCCTTTAAATCATCAGGAGCTATGATTTCAGCTGATTGGTTATATGATAACGGCTCTTGGTATTACCTAAAAGACTCAGGTTCAATGGCAACAGGTTGGCTTAAAGATGATGGCTCTTGGTATTACCTAAACAATTCAGGTTCAATGGCAACAGGCTGGGTGAAAGATAGCGGCTCTTGGTACTACCTAAAAGACTCAGGTGCTATGGCGACTGGTTGGGTCAAAGATGGCGGTCAGTGGTACTATCTTGATTCAACTGGTAAAATGCTTCACAATACCTACACACCTGATGGTTACTATGTAGATGCCAGTGGCGCTTGGAAATAATCTAAAGTACACATTTTATTCCATCAGCTATTAGTGTGCATGCTCAGACTAAATGTTATCAGAGGTGCAAGAAAAATCTAGATAATAATACGAAAAGCGAATCGAAACAACAAATTCTGTTTTGTTCGCTTTTTTGTATTCTATTCGAAAAATTATGGAAAAGAACCTCTCCTACTTATTAGACTTTTATTCAATCTAGATTTAGATTTAATATTCTATAGAACATTAAATGTGTTATACCAAACAATGCTTAGTTGTTTTTTATTTCTTTATCATCCACTCTAAAATTAGTGAAATAGTGATTTTTATGATATACTAGCGATAATAAATAGTTATCATTAGGAGAAAGTTATGAAGTTTATCAATCGTAAAGAAGAGCTCCGCAATTTACAAAGAGATTACACTAATAATTTGAATCGTGGATTGAATCAAGTTTATATCATTAAAGCTGATTCAGGTATAGGGAAATCCGAATTTATTAAAGAAATATCTAAAAAACTAAACTTATCTTTTATAGAAGTTCTTCCATTAGATGATAGCAATATTTTTTCAACATTTAAAAGATTTGTTATAGAATTGGATAAGCTCAGTAGCGAGTATGGTTATGATGATTTTAAAGAATTTTACACCAAAAAAATGACTAGTGATAAAGCTATTAAAATATTGCTGAAAATTTCAGCAATATTTGGTAAAGCATTTATTGGAACATTTTTTAAAGATAATAATGTTGGACTAGAAGTGTCAGAGATTGACTTACCTTCATTGATAGAAGAACCTACTCAATATGAGACGTTTGTGCTAAAAGCTCAAGTGGAAAATCTTTTTGAATATGCTAATTATGTTCTAAAACAGAAAAAATTATCTATTTTGTATCCACAAGCCTCTCAGATTGATCGTTCTTCTTTGGATTTATTTAATAAATTAATAGTGGCTTCTCAACAATGCCTGTTTATTTTTGAGTGTGACGATAACAGAGTGGAGCAGTATTTCAAAAATAGTAGTAAATTTTTTCTTAAAACTTATCACTTAAATCGACTTTCTAATGAACATATTCTTCATTACATCCAACAACTAACTGAAGAGTTGGAATTGCATCATGAGCAAATTGATTTTACAATTTTACATGATAGTATTGAAAAAGGAGATTTAGCAGAAATCTCCACAATTTTAAAGGATTTTGATGAGAGAGTACGGTTGGATAGGACAGTAAAATTACAGACGATTAAACAAATTGTTGCAGAATTATCAGACAAACAAACAGCCCTTTTAATCTTACTTTCCTTAACAAAGAATAGGTTAGCTCAATTTGATTTGATGGAAATCTTATCCCAACTATACGGGGAATTTGATTCGGAAAATATTGATTTTCTAGTAAATAAAGATCTACTAGAACGAAATCACTCTTCCTTATCGATTCCTAGTTTTATAGATATGGTTGTTAGCTCTACAACATTTTTCCCTAAGTTAAGACTAGCTCTAAGCTCTTTGTTAGTTAAGTATATTAATCAAAAGTTATATGAGACTAATAATTCTGAATATCTTGATATTTTAGTTGACCATTATTTACTTCATCGCCAGTTTTTACAACTCAAATCTATTCTCCCTAAAATTCGAGAGAGATTGATAAAAATTGATTCACAAGAAGGTCGTGTAGCGTATTTTAAAAAATTCAATCTGATACAGCATGATGTAAAAACAATTGATGAAGATTTTATACTGACACTTGTAAAAATGGCCTATGATGCTAATTTGTATCAACAATCCCTATCTTTCATTAATTTTATCTCTCACAATACTGATAAGGTTGTTTTTGGCAAAGCATTATTACTAAATCGATGTGAAAAATTCGATGCTTCGATTAACTATATTGAAAAAAATATAGTTAATCTAGATAAAAACTCATCACAATACTTCCAGCTTTCTTTAGTTTTAATAATGAACTTAGTGCAAGTTGAAAGACGAGAAGAAGCGAAACATATTTTCGAGGAATTAAGTACACAAGACACTCATCCACTATATCCCTACTTAATCAGATTATCTAATGTTTTTTATAGCCAATTTTCTGACCGTATAAAAATTGTTCAGTCAATTACGGAGAGAATTTTTAAGGAACAAGATTCTGAATTTTCAGGACTTCATGCTATCTATCTAGCTTACTTATATGCTGTAGACAGAGATGTTTCTCGTGCCGAAGACTCTTTAATAACTGCTCGAGACTATTTCGGTGAATCGCTTGTATATAATCATATGATTCTTCATAACGAAGCTACAATAAAATTTTATAGTGGAGATATTGATGAAGCAATACCAGAGCTACTTAATAGCGCAAAAGTCACAGCATATGATGAATATGATCGATTTGCTATTTACAATAATTTAATTGTTTATTATCTCTTGAAGGATAGAGTAGGTAGTCTTGAATGTCAGTCAATTGTTCTTGAATTGGAGGAACTCATCCCAAAGACATCTTTTAAGCGTTTTTTGGATAAGATTTACTACAATCTCTATTATTATTATCAAAAAATGTATAACCTCGAAAAAATGGAAGAATACAAAAATAAAATAGAGGAAGATATTATTAAGAATGATTACGAAATGAAGTTAATGTATGAAACTTCGTGGAAACTCCCCCTTAATTTAAATGATGAGTAAAGAGTGTTTGTATCATTTCATCGAACGTATAGCCATTTATGTTGAATGTTTTAGGTACGACAGATTTTGGATATAACCCAGGATTGGCGTTGATCTCTATTAGATAAAATTCTGCATTTTTTATTCGACCATCTACTCGTATCAATTTATTAGGAGACAAGTTCTTATAAAGTTGCTTTAAGTTGATAATATCTTTATCGCTTAAATAGCAACTTTTTTTGATTTCTACACCAATTTTTTGTTTAATTTCTGAAGTATAAGCCTGATACTTGAATCCACTAGATTCTGGAAAAATAAGTTCAACTTCTTCAAAAAATAACTCTCCTTCATTTTCCAAAATAGTAATAGCTACTTCTCTCCCTTCAATGTATTCCTCTACTAGAATACCATCAAAGTCCTTCATTAATTGCTTGAGTGCCATATCTGCCTGTTCCATATTTTCAACAATAGAGTTTTGTGTAATTCCTATCGATTCTGATTCATAGTTCGGTTTAATAATAATTGGATATTCAAAGTTCGCTAAAATTTCTTTAGTGTATGAATAAGCAAATACTAACAAACTTTTTGGGACTTTTATACCAAAATTTTCTGCAAATTTCTCTGTCATAAATTTATCTTGACATAAAACTTGTACATATGGGTCTGGGTTGAAATATTTAATTTTATAATTTTCACAAAATGCTGGGACACTCATGTTTCTAATTCGACTGTTATAGCCAAAATCAAAATTTAACACAAAATCGTCTAGGTGATTAAAAACACTTTTTTTGAATCTCTCAAAATTATCGTAAAATATGATTTCATCAATAAATTTAGAAAAACTTTTATAGAGAATATCTCTCAATTCATTGCGAGTGTATTCTCTGTTTTCGATAATTTTTGTTTGAATGGATGAATCTGGATTGACATTTAAAATGACTACTAATCTCATAACTTTCTCCTAATGATAACTATTTATTATCGCTATACAAAGCACCCAAATAGGTTTATAATAGCATGATTATTGATAAAGGAGATTTTTATGGATTATAAACTTATTTCTACTTACTTAGATTATTGCAAAACTCATAAGCGTTTGAGTTCACACACGATTCGCGCTTATAAGAATGATCTTATGCAATTTTATAACTCAGACTATGATAATGTCGAATCCTATATAGAACAGTTGACACGATCTAACATAAAAACGAATACATTAAGAAGAAAAATTGCTTGTATGAAGGTGTTTTATAACTATCTAAAATACCAGAACATAATTGAAGAGAATCCCTTCAATCAATTGCGCTTTCAATTTAGAACTGAAAAAGTATTGCCTAAAACGATTCCGTATGACATTCTGAAAAACATTTTTATATATTTAGAACGGAAAGTAATTGTATCTAAAACTGACTATCAAAAACAACACGCTGAAAGAAATCTACTAATTATTTCACTTTTACTTTCAACAGGCATCAGAATTTCTGAACTTTGCCACATTCATCTCAAAGACATTAATCTTTCCAATAAGACACTCCATATTATAGGAAAGGGTAAGAAAGAACGTATCCTATTTTTAGGAGATCAAAAAACATTCAATTTATTAGAAACATATATAAATAAAACAAGAAATGAATCCAATGATTTCTTGTTCCCAGGGAAACATTCACTTAAACCATTGTCAGAGCAAAGTGTACGTTTAGTAATAAAGAGAATCGTTGAACGAAATAACTTTTCTAGAACTATTACACCGCATATGTTTAGACATAGCTTTGCGACAATGCTTCTAGATAGTGATGTAGATATTCGATATATTCAACAAATTCTTGGACATAGTTCTATATCAATCACACAAATCTATACTCACGTATCTCATTCAAAACAAAAAGAAATACTTAGTTCTTTTAATCCCGTATCAGTAATTCATTCTGAAATCGAGTAAGAGACATTTCCAAAGTCTACTGTTCACTTCATCTTAAATTAATTTTTGTAGTTCGACTTTAGTTAATAGATTTTATACTCAACAAAAGCAAAAAACATATAAAACTTCACTTTGAATCAGCATTTATACTATATTCCGTATTAAGGACTCCATAATTGTTTTTCTAAAATACATCTTTCAAATATCCTTAAATATAATAAAAAAAGATGGGCAAAATCTCAATTCCTGAAGAAAATGGAGTAAATCTTCCCACAAGAAAACGCATAATTTCAAGTTTTTCAACACCTGATACTATGCGTTTTTTGGTTCTAAAAAATTTTCGCCCACTTTAAACAACTAACAAAAGTTATAAGTAGACTATATTTTAAAATTTTTGTTCTAACAACCATTTCAATTAGTTAAATCTTTAAATCTTTCTTCTCCAGATTTAAGCATATCCTTTTCTACCTGACTCCACTCTCCAAACAATAATTCATGAAGAACAGCTGCTGCTGACATTTCATCATCTCTCGAATCGTAAACACAGGTCCTATCTCGTTGATAGATTTGGATTTGTTCAAAGATACCTAATTGCTCCAGCTGGTGGGTATTCTCAACTAGATTGTTCACTATCAGATCATGATGTTCTTTTGGAGTTGCGCGTGCTTGATTTGGATTGATAGCGTACAGTTCTTCGTATCGGATAAGGGTGCTCAGATAGGACAGCTTAGGCTTTGTCGCAATCAAGGCTAATTGTACTTCATATCCCTTACTTTTCAAGAGTTGTGCTGTTTCCTTTGGAACGTCAATCGTTCGTAAAGTTCCCTCTATCAAAAGATTGTATCCCAAATGACTCAATTCTGTTACTAAAGACTCTACCATTTTGCCTGCAAAATCTTTGGTGTATTCAACACTGTCTTTGCCATATTCTTGCTGCAGTTCTAAATAGTGTGGATGCTGAGAACGAAAACTATCGCCATCTATGATAACAA
>ERZ772920.1422-NODE-1422-length-12205-cov-5.331111_pt1 | contig 12205 bp, 10 predicted proteins | sample MGYA00511469_ERZ772920 | MGnify/ENA primary metagenome ERZ772920 (study PRJEB29015, sample SAMEA2738069) | human oral metagenome | biome: human oral; feature: human-associated habitat; material: saliva | place: China | collected 2216 ... | reverse complement strand
GGTACCGCAAGAGCATCCGTGTCCAAATCGGATACAAAGGAGTCCGAGGCCCGACATAGCCGCTGACTGAACCGCGGAATCGCGCGGTTTCTTTCTGCGCGTCCGAACTGGGGGCGAGCCTTTGTATCCGATTTGGACACCGCCCAGCACATCGTGGCCGGTCGCGCTGCGCGTGGGGCCGTGATATCCGGTGCATGACCTGCGTGAGGAACCTCGCGCGAACCTGCATTGAGTGCAAAACTGCACTGAGTGCAAGATGGTGGCGTGACCGGAACCGACCTGCGCGCCACCCAGGCGCAACGCACCCGCGCCGCCATCCGCGCCGCCGCGCTCACCCTGACCCGGGAGCGCGGCTACGCCGCGATGACGGTCGACGATGTCGCCGCCCTCGCCGGAGTCTCCCGGCGCACTGTCTTCAACCACTTCGCCTCCAAGGCCGACCTCCTCGTCGTGGGCCTGGAGCCCCCGGCGCCCGCGGTTGTCGAGGCCTTCGTCAACGGCTCCGGAAGCCTCCTGGAGGACCTCGGTACCCTGCTCGTCTCCGGTGCCGAGTCCGTCGAGTCCGAGCGCGGCTGGCTCCTGTCCTTCCCGGAGATCGTGCGGGACAACCCCGAGGTGGAGCGTGCCGTCCACGAGCGGCTGCGCATCGTCGCCCAGTCCTTAGCGGAGGCCGCCGGCCGCCGTCTGGGAGCCGAGCCCGACGACCCGCGCACCCGCGCCGTCGTCGCCTTGGCCATGGCCATCCAGCGCAGCTCCCTGGACCTGTGGTGCGGCCGCTCCCACCCCTGGGAGGAGCGCCGTGAGGCGGCAGCGCCCCCAGAGAATCCTGGAGCCCCCGAGGTCTCGGAGCGGTGCCCCCAGGTCCCCTTGGTCGATGCCGTCCGCACCATGGTCGAGGCGATCTCCGAGGTCGTCTCCCCGCCCCATCCTTCTCGCACCTGACTGAACCAACTGTTTCCATCCTTTTCCATCCTTAGCCCTCAACCGACAAGGCCACACCTATGACTCAACGCACTTCGACGCCGGCCTCCGCCGGCACCGCCCTCCACGAACCGGGGGCGGAGTTCCACCCCGACCGCCGCTTCTGGGCCGTCTACGCCTCGCTCCTGATCGTCATGTTCCTGTCCGCCATGGACCAGACGATCGTCGGCACGGCCCTGCCCACCATCGTGGGCGATCTCGGCGGCGCCGCCCACATGGCCTGGATCCTGACCGCCTACACCCTGGCCATCACTGTGGCCATGCCGGTCTACGGCAAGCTCGGCGACCTCGTGGGACGCAAGAACCTCTTCCTGGTGGCCATCGCCCTGTTCCTGATCGGCTCGGCCCTGTGCGGCACCGCCGACTCCATGACCCAGCTCATCATCTACCGCTTCATTCAGGGGCTGGGTGGCGGCGGCCTCATGATCTCCTCCCAGGCGATCACCGGCGACCTCATCCCGCCACGGGTGCGCGGCACCTACATGGCCCCCATGGGAGCCATGTTCGGCATCGCGTCCATCCTGGGACCCATCATCGGCGGCTGGCTCACCGACTCGGTCTCCTGGCGCTGGACCTTCTGGATCAACCTGCCGCTGGGCGTCCTGGCCTTCATCGCCATCTTCCTGGTGCTGCGCCTGCCCAGCAGCCGTCTGACCAGTCCCATCGACTGGTGGGGGCTCGGACTCATGAACGCCGGCGCCATCGCCATCGTCCTCATGGCCACCTGGGGCGGCAACCAGTACGCGTGGACCAGCCCGGTCATCATCGGCCTGGGCGTCGTCGGCCTGGTCTGCTGGGGGCTGTTCGGCTTCGTCGAGACGCGCGCCGCCGACCCCATCCTGCCCTGGACGATCCTCACCAGCCGCACCTTCATCGTCTCCACGCTCGTCGGCATGCTCGCGATGGGCGGCATGATCGGTGTGCTGAGCTACCTGCCCACCTACCTCCAGATGGTCTACGGATACTCGGCCACCACCTCCGGCCTGCTCCTGGTGCCCATCACCATCGGGATGCTCATCTCCTCGATCCTCTCCGGCGTGCTCGTCTCGCGCACCGACCGCTACAAGATCTACCCGGTGGCGGGACCCCTGGTCGCCGCCGGCGCCGCCTTCTGGCTCTCCCGCCTGTCGACGACGTCGCCCGTCTGGCAGATCTCCGCGGCCACCTTCCTCATGGGGGCGGGCATCGGGCTGTTCTTCCAGCTCCTGGTCACCGTGGTGCAGAACGCCCTGCCGGCCAAGCACCTGGGCACGGCCACCAGCGGCAACAACTTCTTCCGCGAGGTCGGCGTCTCCCTGGGCGCCTCGCTCATCGGTGCGGCCTTCTCCTCCGGCCTGACCTCCAACCTCACGGATCGGATCGGGGCGCTGGCCCGCAGCGCGGACCCGGCCGTCCTGGGGGAGCTGGCCCGGTTCAAGGACGCCGACACCTCCTCGCTCACTCCCGCCCTGGTCAACCAGCTGCCCACCGCCCTGCACGACGCCGTGGCCGGCTCCTACGCCGACGCCCTCCTGCCGATCTTCGGCTGGATGATCCCGCTGTTCGTGGCGACCTCCGTCGTCGCCCTCTTCCTGCCCGAAGTGCCCCTGTCCCAGAAGACGGCCATGGAGCAGGTCGCCGAGGCCGAGGCCGAGGATGAGCTCAGTGGGCCGACGTCGCCGCAGGAGCCGGACTCGGCGCCGCAGCAGGCGGAGCGGGAATCGACGGAGCCGGCGATGGCGGCTGACGCAGAGTGATGGGCGTCCCGGTGGCCGGGCGCCCGCCTCAGCCCGCCGGGAACCGGTAGCGGTAGATCCTGCTTCCCCGCGCGTAGTAGAGACTGCCGTCGGCGCCGAGGGCCAGGGAGTTGACGTAGACCTTTCCTTGAGGCGTGGTGGCGAAGTCGGCGATGACGGTGCCCTCATCCTGCAAGGACGTGCTCAGGGCCCGCAGGCGCCCCGCCATGATCCCGTAGAGCACGCCGTCGCGCTCTATCAGCTGACTGCGGTTGGCGTCGGCGTAGCCCTGCCTGGTCAGCGCCCGGCTGCGTCCGATCGTGAAGTCGGCCGGGCTCATGGCGAAGACGTGCATGCCGGTAGTCCCGTACACGGTGCCGTCGCTGCCCAAGGTCAGGGCCGTGATGGAACGCTGGTCCTTGAACGGCGTCATCACCCGGGTCACCTTCCGCGTCTTCAGGTCGAACTCGAAGAGCCTGGGCGCGCTCGCCTCCGTCTGGTCGGGGTTCATGCCGTTGCCGCTGGCACTGGTCCCCACGTACAGCTTGTCCTGGTGGTGGACGATCGACAGCGGCCGGCGGTCGCTCAACAAGCCCCGCAGCGACGGATCCGCATAGTTGATCGTGTCCAGCGGGTAGGTGTCGATCTTGTTGTGCGCGGCGTCGTAGATGGACAGCGCCCCGGAGCCGGCCTTGTTCTTGGGAGAGGTGCCGACGGCGAACTCGTCGTCATTGATCGGCACGATGACGTACGGCCGCGCCTGGCGGGCATCAGACGTGATCCTCACCGACTGGTGATTCTCCAGCGTCGGCCCGGAGGCCCCCATCTCGTACCTGACCAGCTCACCACTGGGGTAGATGCCCGTGACGAACCACTTGCTGCTGTGCCCGAAGCCCTCGACCTGACCCAGCGGGGCCTGGGGCAGGCTGTACTGCGTCTTGTCCACCTGCGCGTTGGGGGTGGCGCGAAGGAGCATCGGGGCGGTCATGTACCAGGAGGCGTAGAGGTCTCCGCCGGGGACTGCCGTCAGGGACTGGATGTCGCGAGGTGATCCCTGGATCGCGTTGCCTCCGTTCGCGTCCTTGGGAAGGTCCGCCGCGCTGCCGTCGGAGGCGTGGACAATGGCGATGCTGGCGTCGTCCTTGCCCGCTGAGATGAAGTGCTCGTGCGTCGCCCAGCTCGACTGACTCGGCCTGGCCGTGGAGGCCAGTCCTTGGGCCAGTGTCCGTGAGGTGTTGGTCCGTGGGTCGTACTCCTGGAGCGTCGGTGTGTTGTGGCTCTGGACGGTGTAGTAGACCTTCTCGGCCTCGCCGGGGCGAGTGACGACCTGGCTGGACCAGGTGCCCACCTCAAGCGGCTTGCCGTCCTTCATCTTCTGCGCCCCGGTGGCCGGGTCCAGGACGCAGGTTCCCCCGCAGGTCGGCCGGACGCCGCCCGGGACGCTCGTGCCGACGTACAGGTTGCCGGCCTTGACCTGCAGCCGCTCGACGTGGGAGAGGCCGGCGATGACGTGACCGGGCACCGCCAGCCTGGTGGTGGCGTTGGTGGAGGTATTGATCCGGACGATGGACGGGTTCTTCGTACCCGTCCCGGCGTAGAGGAACCCGTTGTCGTAAGCGAGGCTGCGCACGTCGCTCTCTCCTGCCTGAACTCCTCCCGGCAGCAGGTCGGTCCACTGGCCCCGTCCCTGGTTGGCGGAGGGGTCGTATCGCAGGATGTGGCCGCCGTGATTGCTCTGCGTGGCCACATAGACCCGGTCGTGCTCGTCGACGGCGACGTCCCAGAGGAACGTGCTGTAGGCGGCGACCTGCTCGTAGCCGGGCCGGGACGGATCGCTCAGATTCGTGGCTTTCTGTCCCTCGGGGGCGTCCGGATCGATCTCGAAGAGCTGTCCGCCGCCGCTGGCGAGCATGACGTGCCGGTTCGACAACGTGGCGAACTCCCAGGGCTGCACGTCGGTGTTCTCCGGGACGAGCCGCTCGCGCGACCTCAGCGTGCGGGTATTGAGGTCCACGACGTGCAGCAGGCCGCCGTTGCCGCCGGCCACGACGATGCCGACGGGGGTGCCGTCACTCAGGACGGTGGTTCCGACGCTCGGCACGCTGGGGTCGGGTGGCGGCGTAGTGGGCAGGGCCTCCTCCCGGCCTCCCGGGTCGAGGGCGACGGCGGGTGCGGTGATGGACAGGGACAGGGCGAGGGCGGTGACGAGTGCGCCCCACAGGGTGAGGATGGTTGTCCTGGCTGACTGCTTCATCGCTGTTCTCGCCTTGTGTCGGAGGAAGGGGACTGTGCGTGCCGCCGTCCGACGGGCTGAGCCCGTCGAAGCGGATGGAACCGCCTGGTCATTGTTCACCGGGGGAGAGATGACGGGTGGCGAAACCAACCGTGAAGTTGATCGATAAATCACTGGGAGGATGCTGGTCGAGGTCCTCCGGTGGCCCTGAGCGTTCTCGTGGGTCGAGTCTGGTGCGCCGCCGGGCTCTGCGGATGAGAGGATGGCCCGGTGATGAAGCAGATCTTCAGGCGACCGCCCCCGGCAGTGCTGCTGGCGATGGCGGGCGCGGCGCAGAGCGCCATGACTCGTGGTCGGACAGTGACGCCCGCGTCGGTGGCGGCGGCCACCGCCGTCGTCGGAGGCTCGCTGTGCCTGCTCGCCGGAAGTGCGGGCAACTTTCTTCGCCACCGCACCACGGTCGACCCAGTGAGGGTCGAGCGGGCCCAGCACCTCGTTGTGGACGGCCCCAACCGGCTGACGCGCAATCCCATGTACCTGGGCCTGACGGGCCTGCTGCTCTCGCACGCGATCGCGCGCAGGAGCCCGTCCGCGCTGATCCCGCTGGCCGGCTTCGTCTGGCTCATCGACCGCCACCAGATCCCGGCCGAGGAGAAGGCTCTGGAGGAGAGGTTCGGGCAGGACTACCTCGACTACAAGGAGGCCGTTCCCCGCTGGCTGAACGTCCCTGGCTCGTCGCCGGGCGACCGCAGTCGCGAGCCGAGGGCGCGCTGCTAACGAGGGGAAGCCCCTCGGCAATGATGGCAACGATTTGCTGGACGAGGTCGCCAACATTGATGATCGGCCTGGTTGATGGGGCTTGAGCTGCTAGGCTCCTGCGGTGAGGAGGGACCTCATGAGTACGACCGACTCGTCCTCGTTGATCGCCGGCTGCAGAGCGCTGCTCATCACCACCGGGAGTCGCGGCGACGTTCAGCCGTTCCTGGTGCTGGCCCACGCCCTCGCCGAAGCTGGGGCTTGTCCCGTTGTCGCGGCGCCGAGGCGCTTCGACAACCTGGCTGCGCGCTTCGGTGCGGAATTCATCGGCCTGGACGACAGCATCCTCGATCTCCAGGACGAGCTCGTGGGAGCGGGACCGGTTCGTGCCGTGCGCTCGCTGGGCCGCATACGCCCGCTGATGCGGCGGTGGCTGGATGACCTCGCGGAGCTCGCGCACGGGGAGGCCGGCCGGGCCGATATTGCCGTCTTCACCCAGAAGGTCTTGGGTGGAGCGAGCGTCGCGGAGAGGCTCAAGGTCCCCGGACTGCCCGCTCAGCTCATCCCCACCGGGCCGCCGACGAGCGCCTTCCGGGCTCCGTTCGCCCCGGTTGGTACGCCGCGGCTGCTGTACCGCGCCTCGTGGTTACTGGTCGGGGCGGCCGAGGCGCCATGGCGAAGAATGGTGGCTCAGTGGCGGTCGGCGCGTCTCGGTCTCAAGACGAGTCCGATTCCCTTCTCCAGGATCGTCGCCTCGCGGGGGATTCTCAGTGCCTGGAGCCCCCGCCTGCTGGCGGCACCGCCCGAGTGGCGTTCCTCCCAGAGCCCCCTCGGGTTCTGGCGGTCGCGTGACACCAGGACTCTTCCGCCGGACGTCGAACGCTTCCTGGCTGCCGGGCCGCCACCCGTGGTCATCGGCTTCGGAAGTATGAGGCACGACGACCCGACGCGGCTCGCCCGAGAAGTGATGGATGGTCTGCGCCGTGCGGGACGCAGGGGGATCCTCCTGGCCGGATGGTCAGGGCTGAGCGCGTCGGGAGGTGGTGACGTTCTCGCCGTCGAGGAGGCTCCCTTGGACGGGCTCCTACCGAGAGCCGCGGCCATCGTCCACCACGGTGGGGTAGGAACTGTGGGCGCCGCACTCCATTCGGGGACTCCGCAGGTCATCAGCCCCTTCTTCGGTGATCAGCCCTTCTGGGCCGGTCGCCTCCGTGAGCTGGGCGTGGCACCGCGCCCGCTCATGCGCATCACCGGAGAGGCTCTTGCTGAGAGGCTGCGTGCCGCTGACGCCCTGGCCGATACCGCCGGAGCGCTGGGCGAGGTGATGGCTGACGAGGATGGTTGCGCCGCCGCTATCGCCCGCATCAACCAGGTGCTGAGCCGAGGGGGATCGGTCGGATCCAGGTGACGTGGCTCGCGTGGCCGGACGGAATGATCCGACGGAGCGCGTAGTTGAAGGTTGCATGAAATCATTCGGGTTTCTCAGCTTCGGACACTATGGACGCGGTCGCGGCCCTGGCGACCCCGACGCCGGCCAGGCGCTCAAGGAGGCCGTCGAGATTGCCGTCGGCGCTGACGAGATCGGCGTCAACGGCGCCTACTGGCGCGTCCACCACTACGCCCGCCAGGCCGCCGCCCCCATCCCGCTGCTCTCCGCGGCCGGCGCCCGTACCCGGCGCATCGAGGTCGGCACCGGCGTCATCGACATGCGCTATGAGAACCCGCTCTACCTGGCTGAGGAGGTCGCTGCCCTCGACCTGCTCACCGACCAGCGCATTGCCATTGGCATCTCCCGCGGCTCGCCGGAGCAGGCCCTCCGCGGCTGGGAGACCTTCGGCTACACCGGCGGCGTCGACCCGCGCGGAGCCGACGTCGCTCACGCCCACACCGCCCAGTTCCTCGACGCCGTCCGGGGCGTCCCGCAGGCGGACCTCGACACCAGCGGTGGCATGGCACCCGGCGCCAGCTCCCGCCTGCGTATCGAGCCGCACGCCCCCGGCGTGGACCGCCGCCTGTGGTGGGGCGCCGGCTCGCGGGAGACCGCCGAGTGGACCGCCCGCCAGGGTCTGAACCTCATGAGCTCGACCCTCCTGACCGAGGCCACTGGCGAGGGCTTCTCCCACCTTCAGGCCGAGCAGATCCGCCGCTACCGCGAGGCGTGGAAGGAGGCCGGCCACAACTGGACCCCGCGCGTGAGCGTCTCGCGCTCCATCTTCCCGATCGTCTCCGAGGTCGACCGGAAGTTCTTCGCGCTGCGCGGCGAGGACTCCCACGACCAGATCGGCGTCATCGACGGCCTGCAGTCGACCTTCGGGCGCACCTACGCCGCCGAGCCCGACGTCCTCATCGAGCAGCTCGCCCGGGACGAGGCGCTCCATGCCGCCGACACCCTCATGCTCACCATTCCCAGCCAGCTCGGCGTCGACTTCAACCTCCACATCTTGCAGGCCTTCGCAGAGCATGTCGCCCCGGCACTGGGGTGGCAGCCCAATACCGCCGGACCGGTGACGGGCTATTCCCTGGAGGTGTAGACCTCCGGCAGCGGTCACCGTCCTGTCTGGTCGCGATACGGTTCCGTCATGGAGGGCGCAGGCGATCAGGCCCCGGTGGTCGTGCACGACCTCGTGATGCCACAGGAGGACGATGGGCCGGATCGCGAGGAGCTGCTGACGGAGCGGAACGCCCTGGTCGATCGGGTGAAGGAGCTGAGCCCGCTGCTGCGCGACATCCATCAGCCGGTCCTGGAGATAACGGCAGCGATCAACGACGTGAAGGCCCGCATCGACGAGATCGACGCGGAGCTGCTCGACCGTTCGGTGTCGGCGGCGGCGAAGCTGCTCGCGGACGTCGAGGAGCCGGTCGGCACCGCGGAGCGCCGCGAGGTGGTCGAGGCGAAGTGGAAGGTGTTGGACGTGGACCGCCGCCGGATGCTCGTGGACGAGCTGGTGACGGTGACCATCGAGCCCATCACGCCCGGTCACGTGAAATTCGACCCCGACCTGATTCGGATAGAGCCGCGTCGCGACTGACTCATGAGTCGACTCGTCATTGCAATGGTGAGTCGACTCGTGGGAGAATGGTTGCAGACAAGAAGATCCCACCGGGGCCGCGACTTAGAAGCGCGGGGTTCTGCTCCCGGATGAGTAGCCGGTCAAACAGCCCAATTACCGTGGCGGGGAACCGGAAGATACTCATGTCTGAGGACTTCCGATGTCTGTCGTTATCGACGTTCCCCGCGCATCCGCGCTCGACCGCCCTGGCCTCGATCAGGGCTCCACTCCTTCTCCGCAGGCAGACGGCCTCGATCCCGTCATCGCCGCCGCTCGTGCTGCTGGTCGTCTGGCCGGTGAACGCCTGGCTCGCACGCCCCTGACCCCGCGACAGCGCGCCGCGGTCGCCGCCGTGATGGGCGGTGGTCACTGATGAGCGCCAACTCCGCCGCCTTCGACCACGTGAACGGCTTCCGCTGGCGACAGGGCGACCCCTCCCTCGCCGAGTCCGAGGCACGTCTCTACGACCTCGGCGTGCTCCGCTCCGTGCTGGAGGAGTCCGTCGAGATCGCCGTCGCCGTCGCCGACGCCCGCGCTCCGTCGCGTGGCCTCGTGGGATCATTTTGGGTCTCATTTGGGGGTCAATAGGGGGTCATTTAGGCGCCGCACTCTCTCTGAGGCCCTCCGCGCTGTCCGCGGCGGGGGTGGTCGCCGTGGCTAAGCAGGAGAACAACCCGACGAGCATCGGGCTCACGCAGTACCTCGATCCGTCGTACTGGACCTGGGCTGCCGAGGACCCGAACGGGGCCGCGCTGCTCCAGCAGGGAGCCGAGGCGATCCTCGCCTACGTGGTGCAGCGGCTCGAGGCCACCGGCTGCGAGGTCGTCGAGGCCTACGGCATCGTGCATGACAAGGACGAGCGCGAGGTCTGGAGCGACACGGAGAAGGCTCTGGTGATCGAGCCGAAGCCCGATCACCTGCACGCGGTCATCAAGTTCGCCAGCCGTGCGAAGAGCGCACCGCTGGATCGGCTCGCGTTCGGCATCGGCGTCGAGCCCCAGTACGTCGAGAAGCCGGGCCGCGGGCGGTACGCCTACGACAACATGCTGTCGTATCTGACGCACGTGAAGTACGCGGACAAGCACCAATACGCGCCTTCGGAGGTCGCTACGGTGCGTGGGCCTGACTACCTCGGGATCGACGCCCAGCGTCGGGAGACCTGGCTCAAGGGGCGCGCGCACGTGAAGAAGAAGGTCGTCGCCGAGAACTTCGAGGACATGCGCGAGCGCGTGCTCCAGGGCGAGTTCACGCGGGATCAGATCATGCTCACGGACGAGCTGTTCGACATCTACTCGCGGCATCAGCGGGAGATCGACGACGCGCTGTCGGCCTACGGCCAGCGCCGCGCATACCGGGCGGCGGCGAAGCTCCGCGCCGGTGAGTTCTCGACGCACGTGGTGTTCGTCCATGGGGATGCCGGGATCGGCAAGACCCGGTTCGCCACGGACTTCATCACCGAGGCGATCAACGCGGCGAACGCGCACGGCGAGCGGTGGCAGGTCTACCGGGCCGCGACGGGGAACCCGCTTGATGACTGGCGAGGCGAGGAGGTGCTGCTGCTGGACGATCTGCGGGCCTCGGCGATGGATGCGAACGACTGGCTGCTGCTGCTTGATCCGTACAACGCCTCGCCTGCGAAGGCTCGGTACAAGAACAAGGGCGAGGTGGCCCCGCGCCTTATCGTCATCACGGCGACGATCGAGCCTGTCGAGTTCTTCTACTACGCCCGCCAGAAGGGCAACGTGGACGAGGCGTTGGACCAGTTCATCCGCCGCTTGGCCTCGGTCGTGAAGGTCTATCGTGCCGACGACATCAATCGTTACCTCGTGCAGCACATTGGGAAGATCGAGCCCTACGAGTGGCACCAGTGCAGCATCCCGACCGCCGCACACACGCCCGGCATGTACGGCAACGCGTATCACCAGAACGTCGGGTCGCGGGAACTGACCTACGGTCCGGAGACCTCGGCGGAACATGACGCTGAGGGCGCGGTTGCTGAGCTGCTGGGCGGGCTCGCGGTGCGGAGCCCTGACGTGCCGCTGGCGCTGATCGGAGGTGCCGCATGAGCACCGAACGCGATGCGCTCTTCCAGGGGGTCGAGGGGGCCGGAGGCCCCTCGCAAGCAGCCGGGGAGGACATGAGCGCCAGCGAAATGTCCGACACGGCTACTGCTTGCCACTCTGGCGTACAGGTGGAGCAGCAGACCGACTCCCAGGTGAACACCGGTCGGGCTGATGCGGAGGCTGTGCGTCAGAGTCACGGCGGCGCGAAGCGTCGTCGTGGGGGCCGCGCGAAGCTCGATACCGACTTCGGAGAGGAGACGCTCGCGGCGCTTCGCACTCGTGCGAAGCGGCTCGGGCTGGCTCCGAGCACGTGGGTGCGGACCGTCGTCCGGGATGCCCTCCACGCCTCTCGGAGCGAGGAGTTGGACGCCGCCGTGGCCGCGCACCTGCTCGGGGTCGAGGCGCGGGTGCAGGCGTCGGCGGATGCTCGCGAGCTGGCCGCGCAGATTCGCCCGCTGGCGATCAACGTCAACGACCTCGACCGCCGGGCGCGGGCTGGTGAGTCAGTGGCGCTGTCGGCGGAGGTGCCCGAGCTGATCGAGTTGCTGCGCGAGGTCCGCGCCCTGCTCGGGGATCGGGCGGCCTCATGAGCACCACGCACTACAGCCCGAGCGCCAGCGCCGCCGACACGGAGCGCTATATCCGTGGCAAGGAGGACGAGCGGGGCATCGCGATCACGTGCGATGTGCCGGGAGGCCCCGGCGCGTTCTCGGCGCGCGCTCGGTCGCTCACGCAGAACACGACGCGCGAGGTCGAGGCGGTGCATTACCGCCAGTCGTTCAGCGACGAGGAGTTCGACCCGAAGAGTCCGGAGGACGTGCAGCGGGTGAACGATCTCGGTTATCAGCTCGCGAAGAAGATGCACCCGGATTCCGACTGCCTCGTAGTCAGTCATGTGGATGGGCGGGGCAAGAAGCCGCACAACCACATCTTGGTCATCAACCACAACAACCGGACGGGGAAGGCGCTCTCGGACTATCGCACGTTCCACGACCGCAAGGCCGGGAATCAGCGGGGCGTCCAGTCGGCGAACGACCAGCTGATGCGAGAACACGGGCTCTCGGTCGTGAAGCGGCTGGAGCACGCACCGAAGGACTGGGAGCTGCGCCGCGAGGACTTCGCCGAGGGATCGCTCGACCGCGAGATGGGCGACCGGATGAGCGCGGCGCTGGCCGATCCCCGGGCGGTGGACAAGGCCGGTCTGGTCTCGGTGATCGAGGAGCAGAACCAGCGGCTCGGCGATGACGGGGAGCGGGTGCCGCGGATGCGGTTGCACAGCCCCGTCAGCAAGAAGGGCAAGCGCGCCGGGCAAGAGACCTGGACGCTCTACATCGAGGATCGCCGCGGCGAGTCCGGCCGCGCCGAGCGCCGCAAGCGCGCGAGCGCCCTCTCGGCGGACTTCACCCC
>ERZ772920.1416-NODE-1416-length-12258-cov-2.264115_pt1 | contig 12258 bp, 10 predicted proteins | sample MGYA00511469_ERZ772920 | MGnify/ENA primary metagenome ERZ772920 (study PRJEB29015, sample SAMEA2738069) | human oral metagenome | biome: human oral; feature: human-associated habitat; material: saliva | place: China | collected 2216 ... | reverse complement strand
TTTTATTCTGGGAAAGTATAATCATGTAATGCACTACTAATATCATCATATGAAAAACCTTTTCTTGCCAAAGCTTGTGTTACTTTTTGCTTTCGCTCGTAGCCATCGTAGTTTTTACTATAGCGTTTGGCGACTTTTTCTAGTGCTGTGTAGAGGATTTGGGCTTCATTTTCCTCATCTGTTTGTAATTCAAGCGATTCTAAAGCAGTTGAAGAGATAGAATACGTAAAACCTTTATTTATTAAATTTTGAATAATTTTATCTTTCAACTGTTTTAAGGTCAATCTTTGCCCATAAGTTCTGCTTGTTTTTTCGGCAAGTTTGTAGGCAACATCTATTTGTTTTTCTTCATTATAAATATTAGAAAGCGCTTGGTCAATGATCAGTGAATTAATACCCTTTGTTATTAATTTCTGTTTAATTTGATAGGGCCCAGCGCTTCCCATTGAAATTTTTCCTTCAATAAAATTTTCAGCGTAGGCTTTATCATTAATTAGATTGTTTTTTGTAAGAACATTTATGACCTCGTCAATTTGGTCAGTATTGTCAATTTCGTGTTCACTAAGATATTTTCTTACTTCCGAACTTGTCCTCATTTTAAAGGAAATGTAGTAGAGTGCTAGTGATTTTCCTTGAGCAAATTGGTCATAAGATTGAATTTCTTCTAAATCTGCATCATCGAGCTCTTTATCAACATTTAGAAAAAAGTGGACAATTGTATCCTCAGAAAGATATATTTTTTCTTCATCAAATCCAGATAAATCGACGCGGTAAAGTCGTTTTAATTTTTTTATTGCAGTGATTTTTCCCATGTCTATATTATATACGAAAATAATTAAAAATTGTCACTTATAAATCGTGTAGTAAAACAATTAGATGAAATGAAAGCGTAGTTTATAAACCTGTTTGTAAAAGATTATTATTTTTGTAAATTTATTAAAAAACCGTTTAAACGTTGGTATTATTAAGTTTGTATTATTTTTTAAAAATAATAGAATTTAAATGATGTAATATTTACAAGACAAAATATCCGATATCTTCCACTTATTGTAGTGAAATTATAACAAACAATCTACAAATATGACGGAGATGAAGAAATGAATAAAAAATCGAGTGCTCTTTTAACTATGGGAACTTTAACACTTCTGGCAGGTGGCGGGGTTATTTTAACAAACCTCCCCGACTCTTTCAAAATACAGAGGGTTTATGCTGCTACTTCCAGAGAGGTTACAGTTTTACCAACCAACTTCTTAAATTATTTCCAAAGAAATGGATCGGCCGCTAACTTTCCTTATGATACAAATACTTTTACACAAACTTTGACCCCTAACGAGGGAAGTAAAGCGGGTAATGTAACCTTGATGACTAAGGTTGATATGTCACAAAATTTTACTTTCACTGGGAAAATTAATTTAGGAGATAAATCACAGAAAAACGGTGGTGCTGATGGTGTTGGTTTCCTTTTCCACCCAGGTGATACAAATGTTGTTGGTGCACCTGGTGGTGCAGCAGGTATCGGTGGGGTTCCGGGGGCCTTTGGCTTTAAGCTTGATACTTACTTCAATACTGGTAGTGAAGCAAGCTTTCTGCCAGACCCAACAGGTTTTTCTGGTAAATCTTTTGGTGCTTTTGTTGATGGTCTGAATGGACAAGCCAAAACAATTGCTGCCACTGCTAAGACTATTTCTGATCCGTCAAATAATAATTTTGTGGACTTTACAATGAGTTATAATGGTGCGACGAAGGTAATGTCAGTTACTTATGGTGGTCAAACTTGGACGCAAGATGTTTCTTCTTTTATTGGAACAAATCAGGCGATGTCTTTCTCAATTGCGGCCTCAACTGGTGCCCAAATGAATTTGCAACAACTGCGTAATGTTAATTTTACTTATACGGTAGCTCAAGGTACTGTTATTGCTAATTATGTGGATGAACAAGGAAATACGATTGCTCCGTCAGAAACAACAAGTGGAGATATTAACACTTTGTATACGACAAGTCAAAAGACTATTCCAGGTTATACCTTTAAGGCTTCAAATGGAGCAGCGACTTCGGGGAATTATGCTGCCAATGACCAAACTGTAAACTATGTTTATACTCGAAATCAAGGAACCATCGATGTTACTTATATTGACCAAACAACGGGACAGACTTTAAGTAAAAAAGATTTATCTGGTGGAACAGGTGATTCTTCTAATTACACCACAACTGACACCATTAAATCTTATACAGATGCAGGTTATGAATTGGTTTCAAGCGATTACCCAAGTGGTGGTACAGTCTTTACGGATACAGCTCAACACTATGTTGTTAATTTGAAACAAAAATTAGTTGTGAGTTCTGAGCAAAAACAAGTCAATGAAACAATTCAATATGTTTATGAAGATGGAAGCAAGGCAGCAGATGATTATAATGCTCCACCATTGAATTTTACAAGAAGTGTGACCACCAATCAAGTAACTGGCGAAAAGACTTATGGGGATTGGCAAGCACAAAATGGTGATAGTTTTGGAGAAGTAATTTCGCCAACAATTAAAGGAGAAACAGCTGACCAATTAAAAATTGATGCAATAAGCGGAATTACAGCTAATTCAGCAGATATTCAGAAAAAGGTCGTTTATAAACGTAATCAAGGAACCATTGATGTTACTTACATTGATGAAACGACTGGTCAGGTTTTGACTACAAAAGATTTATCTGGTGGAACTGGAGATGATTCAGGTTATACAACGGCTGATACGATCAAATCTTATACAGATAAGGGCTACGAATTAATTTCTGATGATTATCCAAAAGATGGAACTAAATTTGCTGATGACCCTCAACATTATATTGTGAGATTAAAACATGGCACAGTAGTTGAGACGGAAAATAAATCAGTTAATGAAGTCATTCATTATGTTTATGATAATGGGGATAAGGCTGCTGACAACTATAAGGCAACAATTGTCTTTAGTCGGACAATCACTACTGACAAAGTGACAGGTGAGAAAACTTATAGTGACTGGACAGCTGATAATGGTGGAAGATTTGCTGCAGTTCTTTCGCCAATCATTAAAGATTACATCGCAAGTCAACTTAAGATTGATGAAATGACAGGAATTACGGTAGATACAGCGGACATTGAAAGAATTGTCGTTTATCATAAGGTGCCTGCGGGAATTATCGTTCCTCCAGTTCACCCAGATAAACCAAGTCAACCGTCTAATAATCAATCAAAAACACCTACGGCTAAGGCTGTAAAAGATAGTAAGCCAACAGATGTTCTCCCAAGTACTGGTGATAGTCAAAAATCACAAATTGTTTTGACTCTGCTAGGAATTATGGCAGTGATTATTTCGCCACTTACTCTTTTACTTAGACGTAAAAAACAATAATTAAAGAAAAATAAAAGGTCTGATAGTGTCAGGCTTTTTATTTGGAGAATAATATTCATAGATGAAAAAATAAGTTCAAATCTTTTAGGATTCAAGTAGAAAAAGACTACAAAAAGAAATTGTGAAATGTTATAATAGTGTATCACACAATCCTTTATTAGTGATTTTTTATAATGGATTGAAAATGGTCATTTAATTGACGAACTAGAGGGAAAATAATTAAAGAATGATAAATTTAAAAATAGGACAGAAACTTCAACTCGAAATCGAGCGAATGGGAATAAATGGGGAAGGAATTGGCGTCATTTCAGGACGACTTGTTTTTATTCCTTATGCACTTCCAGGTGAAGAAGTTTTAGTTGAAATTACTGAAAATGCTAGAAATTTTAGTCGTGCAAAATTGGTTAAGATTATTGAAAAATCACCAAACCGTGTGAAACCACAGGATAGAGCTTATCATGAAATGAGTCAATCTCACATCATGCATCTTTCTTATCCAATGCAATTGGAATTTAAGCGTGATGTTATGCGTCAGGCCTTAGAAAAATATAAGCCAGCAGGTTGGCGTAATTATGAATTGCGTGCAACTTTGGGGATGGAAAATACACTTGGTTATCGTAACAAATTGCAGTTCCAAGTGCGTCGTTTGAATGACGGAACAGTGATTGCGGGACTTTATCAAGAAGGAACGCATCATTTGGTTAACTTAGATAACTGTTTGGTTCAAGATCCCAAAACCCAAGAAATTATCAATCACATTTGCCGTTTGATTGAAAAATTTGATTTACCTGTATATGATGAACGTAAAATCGGCGGAATTCGTACGGTCATGGTTCGTCGTTCACAAAAAACAGGTGAAGTACAAATTATTTTTGTGACTTCAACACCAATTATTTTGGACGGACAAGTTTGGCCTGAATTACGTGAAGAACCTTCAAAACGTCAAAAAAATTCTTTTGTTAAATTTGATAAAATGTTGTCAGCACTGACAGAAGAATTTGAAGAAATTGTGACGGTTGCGGTCAATTTCCACCCAAGAAAAACCAGTGAAATCTATGGCGAACGCACACAAATTTTATTCAATGAAAAAGAAACAATTACCGAAGGCGTTTTGGATTATGAATTTGAATTAAGTCCTCGGGCTTTCTACCAATTGAACTCTGAGCAAGCCAATGTACTTTATGGTGAAGCAGTTAAGGCTTTGAATCCTAAAAAAGATGACCGTGTCATTGATGCATATTGTGGTGTAGGTACGATTGGTTTTGCGGTGGCTAAAAAAGTAAAATCGGTTCATGGGATGGATATTACACCAGAATCAATTTTTGATGCGCGTGAAAATGCCAAACGTTTGGGGCTTAAAAATTGCCACTATGAAATTGGTAAAGCTGAGCGAATTATTCCAAACTGGAACAAATCTGGTCATAGAGCAACTGCAATGATTGTTGACCCACCACGTACGGGGCTTGATGATGCCTTGCTTGAAACAATTACTAAATTCCCGCCAGAAAAAATGGTTTATGTCAGCTGTAACGTTTCAACTTTGGCAAAAGATTTAGTTGTTTTGGCCAATTATTATAAAGTAGAATACATTCAATCAGTGGATATGTTCCCGCATACAGCAAGAACTGAAGCAGTTGTTAAATTGACAAAACGTGATGAACCTTTGAAAATTGTTAAATTTGAACATTTGGAAGAAGAACGTAAAGCTGAAGCTTTTGCTAAGGGTAAAAAACGTGGACGTCGTCCGCAAAAATATGGTAAATATTGAGAAATTTTGCTGACAGAATTATTAGTTGCTAGTAGCTAAAGTTTAAGTGAAAATTTACTGACAGAATGGATATTTTAGTTGTTCATTCTTTTATCCACAGATAAAATACTCCTTATTCAGTCGTATTTTACTGACAAGATTTTCGTCAGTAAATGTTATAGTTAAAATTAGAAAAGTAAGAAAAAATTATGAAAAAATTTATTGTTGAACCTGAATTTTGGGAACTTTTTCCTGAGACAAAAATCGGAATTGTTTTAGCTAAAAATATTGAGAATAGTATGGAATCAAGTGCTGAAATCAAAAAAAATCTTGATGAGGCGAATGAAAATGCAGAGCAATTTTTAGAAGCAGCTATTTTTAGTGAAAATCCTGTAGTCTCTGTTTGGCGCAAGGCTTATCAACAATTTAAAACAAAAAAAGGGGCTAGAAGTTCGATTGAAAATCTGCTTAAACGAGTAGATAAGGGTAAAGCTGTGGGTTCGATTAATCCTTTGGTTGATATTTACAATAGTATTAGCTTGAACTATGGGTTGCCTGCTGGTGGTGAGGATATTGATACTTTTGCAGGAAATCTACGTTTGACAAAAGCTGTTGGTGGCGAACATTTCTTGGCTTTGGGTGATGATGAAGCTGATAATGCTTTGCCTGGTGAAATCTGCTATCTTGATGATGAGGGGGCAGTTTGTCGCTCATGGAATTGGCGTGATGGTCAAAGAACGATGCTGACAGAACAAACCAAAAATGCTTTTTTGATTATTGAATCTGTTGACCCTGAACGCGGTGAAGTTCTAGATGCTGCAACTCAAAAATTAGCTGAATTGAGTGAAAAATATTTAGGAGGAACAGCACAGGTACTCCTAGTCACTAAAGAAAATCCAGAAATTTCTTTAAACTAGCGTTTTGTGACATCTAAAGAAATCAGATTTACTGACAGATAAGAGATTTGATAGGAAAGTTGATAATACTGTCAATAAAAAAGATCCGTCAGTAAATCTGACGGTTCTGTCATTAATTATTTTTATGAGAAATAGAAAAAATCCGAGGTTTTATATGATTTATATGAGAAAAGCAGGCCCGAAAGATTTGCTTTCAATTATGAAAATTATTGAAGAAGCGAGAGCTTTTTTGGCTGATTCTGGGAGTGACCAATGGCAAAATGCTTATCCAGCAGTTTTTGATATTGAAGAGGATTTTGCGAAAGAACAGGCCTATGTCTTGCTAGTTGATGATAAAATAGCCGGTTATTGTGCAATTATTACAGGTGAAGAACCAGCTTATACTCAAATCACTGACGGCGCTTGGTCAAATCAAAATTTTGATTATGTGACCATTCATCGAATTGCTTTGTCTAACGAATTTCGTGGACAATCTTTGACAAGATATCTATTTTCAAATATTTTTACCTTGATGTTATCTAAAGGATACTCTGATTTTCGCATAGATACCCACCCGGTCAATAAATTGATGCAACATGTCTTTGAACGTGAAGGCTTTGTAAAACGAGGACTTGTTCAATTTGAAGGTGACCGTTTTGCTTATCAATTGGAGCTGAATAAATAGATGAATAAAAAAGAACTTATTGATTTTTGCTTGTCTCTTGGGCCGACTTTTGCAGATACTCCCTTTGCCAAAATGGAGAAGGGTCAGCCAACGGTAGTGATGCGACATTTAAAGAATAAAAAATCATTTGCTTATATTTCTGAGCGAGAAGGCCGAGTCAATATCGCAATCAAGCAGAAGCCAGAAATCGCAATCGAATTGCGAGATTTCTTTGTGGATATTAATCCAGCATTTCACATGAATAAAACGCATTGGAACGATGTTTTACTTGGTGGAGATGTTGCTGATGAGCAAGTTTGCAAAATGGTTGAGCAAAGCTATGATTTAATCAAACCCAAAAGATAATGATGAGCCGAATGCTCTGAATTTTAATAGGAGAAAAAATGACTTACGAACAAAATTTTTTAAAAGATTTTCAAGAATGGGTGGACCAACAAGTTCAAATTTCTGAACTTGCCATGAAAGCCGCTGAAAAAATTGCCACAGAAGACGGTAAAAAAGAAGCAAAAGAAGCAGCTATTCGCTATGAAAGTCGTTTAGACGCTTACCAATTTTTGCAAGGAAAATTTGAAAACTACAAAAATGGTAAAGATTTCCATGACGTTCCAGATTTTGGAACAAAAACATTTTAATTAATAATTGAGTTCGCCCTCCTTGAAGTGAGTGAAAATAGAGAAAATGGAACCTGTGCCTTGCACAGAACCGCATTTTCCTAATTTTCATAACTTCAAAGCAGTCGGGCTCACATCTTAAGGAGATTCAAATGAATTTTAAGAAGATGGTTGGTAATCAAGTGCGAGTAAGAGCTCTCGCTTAGATTACCGCAAAGTCTTATTTCTTTGCGGATAAGAACAAATTGAGTTCACCCTCCTTGAAGTGGATGAAAATGGACAAAATGGAACCTGTGCCTTGCACAGAATCGCATTTTCTCAATTTTCATAACTTCAAAGCAGTCGGGTTCACATCTTAAGGAATAAGAAAATGTTAAAACCATATGAATATAATCGAATTAAATACCTGACCTTTGACCTGGTCAATGTCTATCACTCTGTCAATGATAAATCGACAGTTGAGGCAGTTTACGCCCAAGTCGCCACAGAAATTTCGCAAATTGCTGAAAATGCTGACAGTCTTGTCAGTGAAAATAATCTGTCAGTAAAAGTTGCTATCCAAGAATACTTATCAGCCATTGATAATCCTAAATTATCAAGAGAGCAAGCTGAAAAATTACTGACAGAACTTAAAACTTTAGTCGAAGCTTTTCATTTACCGAGTGAAGCTCAAATGAAAAAAGCTTTCAAAAAAGTTAAAAAGTTAAAAATTCCAGCGACAAGTCAATGGGACTTACGTGATGTCACTTACTTTGCTTGGAATGAAGTTTCAAGCGGCCGAAAATATCTTTTGACCGCTGACGGGCGTGGTTTTTATGGCAGTATCTCTGGCAGTATGAAAAATATCTGTGCCATTTGCCAAAAAACAAGTATTGTCACTCAATTTCTAGCGACAACAAAAAGAGGGGCTGACGGCACTTATACTAAAAATGGCACCTATATTTGCTTAGATTCTGAACAATGTAATCAGCAAATTCAAGCCAAAGAAGGCTTGGAGCATTTTTTAGAAATCATTAAAGAAAAATAAAAATTTAGAAGTATCTTGTAAAAAAACAAGAATTCTGCTAAAATAAAAACAAGTTGACGAGGAGTAATAAAGCAAGACTTATAGAGAGAACACGGTTGGTGAAAGTGTTCAGTCAAACTTTATGAAGGTTGCGTCATTTCAAGAAAATTATGGCATAAAATGAGTGTCGTCAATTGACGAAAATCAGGTGGTACCGTGCGGAAGCACCCTGGAGAGTAAATCAGGGTGCTTTTTTTGTACCCAAAGGAGAAAAACATGACAAACGAACTAACCCCAAAATTCAACCCGACAGAGGTTGAAGCAGGACGCTACGAAAAATGGCTTGAAGCTGATGTTTTCAAACCTTCTGGAAATCCCGATGCAGAGCCTTATAGCATCGTTATTCCACCACCAAATGTGACCGGAAAACTCCACCTGGGTCATGCTTGGGATACAACTTTGCAAGATATCATCATCCGTCAAAAACGGATGCAAGGTTTTGATACGCTTTGGTTGCCAGGAATGGACCATGCGGGGATTGCCACTCAAGCAAAAGTTGCTGCCCGCCTTGCTGAAGATGGTATTTTACCACAAGACCTTGGACGTGAAAAATTCCTTGATAAAGTTTGGGAGTGGAAAGATGAATATGCCACAACAATCAAGGAACAATGGGGTAAAATGGGGATTTCAGTGGATTATTCTCGTGAACGTTTTACTCTTGATGAAGGCCTTTCACAAGCGGTTCGTAAAGTTTTTGTTCAACTTTACAATAAAGGTTGGATTTACCGTGGTGAAAAACTCATCAACTGGGATCCAAAAGCGATGACTGCTTTGTCAGACATTGAAGTCATTCACAAAGAAATTGATGGGGCTTTTTACCACATCACTTACCAAATTGAAGGAAGTGATGAGTTTGTTGAAATCGCCACAACACGTCCAGAAACTTTCCTTGGTGATACAGCTGTTATCGTCAATGAAAAAGATGAACGCTATAAACATTTAGTGGGCAAAAATGTTATCCTCCCAATCATTAATCGTGTCATTCCGATTTTGACAGACGACCATGCTGATATGGAAAAAGGAACTGGGGTTGTAAAAATTACACCTGCGCATGATCCTAATGACTTTGAAGTTGCGATGCGTCATGATTTGCCAATGATTAACATGATGAACAATGACGGAACCATCAATGAAAATGGTGGAAAATATGAAGGGCTTGACCGTTTTGAAGCCCGCAAACAAATTGTTGCTGACCTCAAGGAATTGGGCCAATTGCTTGATATAAAACCAGTCCGCCATGAAGTTGGGCACTCAGAGCGAACAGGAGTGGTTGTTGAACCACGTTTATCAACACAATGGTTTGTCAAAATGGACGAATTAGCTAAGAATGCGATTGCTCATCAACGAAAAGAAGATGGAACGGATGATGTGGTCGCTTTCTATCCACCGCGTTTTGGTGATGCTTACTTGCAATGGATGGAAAATGTTCATGATTGGGTTATTTCACGTCAACTTTGGTGGGGGCATCAAATTCCAGCTTGGTATAATGAAGCGGGTGAAATGTATGTTGGTGAAGAAGCACCTGAGGGAGAAGGTTGGACACAAGATGCCGATGTACTTGATACTTGGTTTAGTTCAGCTTTGTGGCCTTTTAGCACGATGGGTTGGCCGGATGAAAATGCAGAAGACTTCAAACGCTACTATCCAACATCAACTTTAGTAACCGGTTATGATATTATTCCTTTCTGGGTTTCACGTATGATTTTTCAAGGTTTGGAATTTACAGGTAAATCACCATTTAAACGTGCTTTAATTCATGGTTTGATTCGTGACGAAGAAGGACGTAAAATGTCTAAATCGCTTGGTAACGGAATTGACCCAATGGATGTGATTGAAAAATATGGAACAGATGCACTCCGTTGGTTCCTATCAAATGGTTCTGCACCAGGACAAGATGTGCGTTTTTCTTATGATAAAATGGATGCCGCTTGGAATTTCATCAATAAAATTTGGAATGTTTCACGTTATATTTTGATGAATTCAGAAGATGTCAGCGCTGATGCTGTTTCTTCGGCTTTGACAAAAGTTGCAAATAAAACTGCTGGTAATGTCACTGACCGTTGGATTTTGACACGTTTGAATGATACTGTTGAGCGCGTGACTGAACAAATGGATAAATTTGAATTTGGTGTTGCTGGTCATATTCTTTACAATTTCATTTGGGATGAGTTCGCCAACTGGTATTTGGAATTAACAAAAGAAGTTATGTTTGGTGAGGATGAAGCTGAAAAAGACATTACACGTGCAGTATTGCTCCATGTTTTAGATCAAGTTTTACGTCTATTACACCCAATTATGCCTTTCTTCACTGAAGAAATCTTCGAAAATTCATTGGAGAAAAAACTTTAGAAGAAATCTTTGAAAAATTACCAAACACTTCTGGTTCAATTGTTGTTGCCGAATATCCAAAAGTACGTCCAGAATTTAATGACGACAAGGCAAGCGAAGGTGTGGCGATGTTAATCGAATTAATTACAGCCGTTCGTAATATTCGTGCTGAGGTTAATACTCCATTGTCTAAGCAAGTGCCAATCTTCATCAAGTCTGAACAAGCTGAATTTTTGAACTCTGTTGCTCCTTATATCACACGTTTTGCTAACCCGTCAGAGCTTGTTATTGCAGAAGAAGTCGTGCTTGATGAGCAAGCGATGACTGCTGTTATCACAGGGGCTGAGATCTTCTTACCACTCAAAGGTCTGATTAACATCGAAGAAGAAATTGCTCGACTTGAAAAAGAACTTGCTAAATGGCAAAAAGAGTTAGATTTAGTGAATAAAAAATTGGGTAACGAACGTTTTGTTGCGAATGCTAAAGCAGAAGTTGTTCAAAAAGAAAAAGATAAATTAGCCGATTATCAAGAAAAATTCGATACTGTGAAAGCTCGTATTGCAGAATTGAAAGAAAACTAATCATAAATAAAAAACCAGTAGCTCAAAAGCTACTGGTTTTTTCTACAAAAATATTAATAAGAATCCAGCGAAGACAAGAAAGCAAATAAGAAAAGTAGTCATTCTTTTACTTGCCTTTGTGTGAGGATTGATACTCATACCTAAACCAAATTTTCGTGGAATCCAGAAATCAGTTTCTTTGCTGACTGTTTGTTCGCCATATTTCTGAAAAAAGAAGAGTAGTAATGCAATGCTAAAGCATTCTAAGGCAGCAGAAATTCTGACGAAATTTACAGATAAGATTGAGCAAATAATTGTACTGACAGACATTAAAAACACTAAGAAGATACTAAGGATAAGACCAAATTTATAAAATTTAGTATTTTTTTTTCATCATCAAACCTCCATACTTACTTTTATTATAATTATTTTTAGGAAAAAGTGCGCAGAAATTTATAAATAATTAAACAAAAATTACTGACAGAATTTCCTGTCAGTAATTTTTATCTCTAAGCTTTGCTGATTTCTTTTTTATAAAGATTTCCCCAAGCTGCCATCGTATCATGGATGGGCTTGAGGGTTCTTCCAAGGTCTGTCAGTGAGTATTCAACACGAGGAGGTACTTCTGCATAGACTTCACGATGAACCAACCCGCTTTCTTCGAGGGCACGTAAATGTTGGGTCAAAACTTTTTGTGAAATATGTCCAACTGAACGTTGAAGTTCGCCAAAGCGCATGGTTCGCTCTAATAAATCACGGACAATGAGCATTTTCCAACGGTCACCCATCAAAACAAGTGCTGTTTCAACAGGACAATCTGGAAGTTCAGAAATTTTTTTCATTTTTTTTATTACCTCAAATCGTTGATATTATACAATAGTATCTAAAAGGGGTGTATCTAACTTTCAAGTGCTTACTTTACATAGTAATAGTACAATGATATTATACACTTAGGTAGTCAAAAAAGCAAGCTACTTTAAAATATAAA
>ERZ772920.1407-NODE-1407-length-12299-cov-10.895622_pt1 | contig 12299 bp, 10 predicted proteins | sample MGYA00511469_ERZ772920 | MGnify/ENA primary metagenome ERZ772920 (study PRJEB29015, sample SAMEA2738069) | human oral metagenome | biome: human oral; feature: human-associated habitat; material: saliva | place: China | collected 2216 ... | reverse complement strand
AGATTGACGGTGAAACTATTCTTGACAACATCAGCTTCATCTTGCGTCCAGGTGATAAGACAGCTCTTATTGGGCAAAACGACATCCAAACAACTGCCTTGATTCGTGCGATTATGGGTGATATCGACTATGAAGGAACTGTCAAGTGGGGAGTTACAACTAGTCGCTCTTACTTACCAAAAGACAATTCTGCTGATTTTGCAGGTGGCGAGTCGATTCTTGACTGGCTCCGTCAATTTGCAAGTAAAGAAGAAGATGACAATACCTTCCTTCGTGGATTCCTCGGACGCATGCTCTTTTCTGGAGACGAGGTTAACAAGCCTGTAAACGTCTTGTCAGGGGGGGAAAAGGTGCGCGTGATGCTTTCAAAACTCATGCTTTTGAAATCAAATGTTCTTGTACTTGACGATCCTACAAATCACTTGGATTTGGAATCTATTTCAAGCTTGAACGATGGATTGAAAAACTTCAAAGAATCTATCATCTTTGCCAGTCACGACCATGAGTTTATTCAAACTTTGGCTAACCATATCATTGTCTTATCTAAAAACGGCGTCATCGACCGTATCGATGAAACCTATGATGAATTCTTAGAAAATGCTGAAGTACAAGCAAAAGTCAAAGAACTTTGGAAAGACTAAATAATACTTTAAAACTCAGTTGGATTAACCAACTGAGTTTTCTATCATTCTATGAGGTAACATGAAAACATTTTTCAGAAACTATTGGACCTATCTTATTTCTTTCATTATTCCCCTAGTAATCATATTCGGAGTCTATCTTTCTCAAGGTATCTACTGGAATAGTGATACTTCACCTTTATTGGGGGATGGATTTCATCAATATGTTATTTTTGATCTAAATCTTCGTAATATTTTACATGGGAGTGATAGTCTATTTTATACTTTTACCAGCGGTCTAGGTCTCAATTTTTATGCCTTGTCCAGTTATTACCTTGGTAGTTTTCTATCACCTCTTGTTTATTTTTTTGATGTATCAAGCATGCCAGATGCAGTCTATCTGTCAACCTTGTTAAAATTTGGCTTGATAGGTCTGTCAACCTTTTTTAGCTTGAGTATAATATTCAAAAATCTATCAGCCCCACTCAGATTATCTTTATCTACCTCATATGCTTTAATGAGCTTTACAGTTAGTCAACTTGAGATTAAAACCTGGTTAGATGTTTTTATTTTAATTCCCTTAATTTTAACTGGTTTACATCTACTCATAACGGAAAAAAAACGTATTCTATACTTTACAAGTTTGTCAATATTATTTATCCAAAACTACTATTTTGGTTATATGACTGCCCTGTTTTTGGTAGTTTGGTATTTTTGCCAACTTTCCTGGGATTTTAAAAGTCGCAAGTATTCTTTCCTTGATTTTTTCCTAACATCCTTACTCGCTGGTTTAACAAGTTTCATCATGACACTCCCAACCTTGTTTGATTTAAGAACTCATGGTGAAAAACTAACCGCTATTACAAAAATAAAAACAGATGCCAGTTGGTATCTAGATCTATTCGCTAAACAATTTATTGGTGCTTTCGATACAACTAAATATGGTTCTATCCCAATGATTTTTGTTGGCCTCCTTCCTTTTATCTTAACAATTGTATTCTTTACATTAAAATCAATTAAGTTTCACGTGAAACTATGCTATGCAACTCTACTCATTATCATCATTGCTAGTTTTTATCTAGAAGCCTTAGATTTATTTTGGCAAGGAATGCACGCGCCAAATATGTTTCTTCATCGCTATGCGTGGATTTTCTCTACTCTCTTGATTTATATTTCAGCAGAAGTTTTAAATAGATTTAAGGATATTAAGTTATGGAATATTTTATTCTCAATAACTTTACTTTTATCTGGCTATCTGGCAACCATTTATTTTAAAAATCATTATTCCTTTTTAACTAAACTAAATATACTCTTAACGCTTGAATTCTTAGTGGTATACTTACTGTTATTATTAGCACTTATTAAAAAACTGATTTCTCTAAAAATCTTTTCAATTCTTATTTTGATCTTTACAGTAAGTGAAGTTAGTTTTAATGCTTCATCTCAACTAAATGGAATTACGAAAGAATGGGGATTTGCTTCTCGTAGTACCTATGATAAAGATATTCCAAGTATGGAAGCTATTTTGGAGTATACCAAACAGCAACCAGATACATTTACACGAACTGAAAAGTTACAAACTCAAACTGGAAACGATAGCATGAAATTTAACTACAATGGCATCTCACAATTTTCATCTGTTCGTAATCGTTCTGCAAGTACAACGTTAGATAAGTTGGGTTTTAAATCTTCAGGTACCAACCTTAATCTTCGTTATGCAAATAATACTATCATTGCAGATAGTTTATTTGGAATCAGCTACAATATTTCTGAAACCTATCCAGATAAATATGGTTTTCATCCAAGCTATCAAAAAGATAATCTAACCCTTTATAAAAATCAATTCGCTCTCCCAATTGCTTTTGCTACACAGTCTCTTTACAAAGATGTCACTTTTAATGACCATACTCTTGATAACCAAACTCAATTTTTAAATCAAATTGCTGGCTTAAATGAAGAGTACTTTTATCCGATAAATCATCATACAGACTCTGGTGACGACGTGGTCAATCTAAACGGAACTGATACTGAAGATGCAACTATCAGCTACAGCATTGAAGTACCTGATAATAGTCAGGTTTACCTTTCCATGACCAAGCTAAATTTTTCAAATGATAAGAAAAAGCAAGTTGACATCATTGTCAATGGTGAAAAAAAATCCTTTACCACAGATAATGCTTTTACATTTTTTAATCTTGGATATGCAGAACATAAACAAACTTTTGATATCCAGGTTAAGTTCCCAGGAAATGCTCAAGTATCATTTGAATCTCCAACTTTCTATCGCTTAGATACTAAGAAATATACGGAGGCTATACGCAAAATAAAAGAAAATCCAGTAGAAGTGAGCTCTTATAAAAATAAAGTCACTGTAAATTATAAGGTAAAGAATGAGACATCGATCTTTTTCACAATTCCTTACGACCGAGGATGGTCTGCTTACCAAAATGGTAAAAAATTACAAATTCAACAGGCACAAACTGGATTTATGAAAATTGATGTTCCTGAAGGTGAAGGAACTATTACCCTTTCCTTTATTCCAAAAGGATTTGTTGCTGGTGCAAGTTGTTCTCTTATAGCCATTATTGTCTTTATTTTTTATGATATTCAAAGAAAAAAATATTCTAGATAAAAAAAACAATCGACCGAATTGGTCGATTGTTTTTAGTCTTCTTCAGCTTTTTTAGGTTGATAGGCTAGCATTCCTAAAGCAACAAAAATCATTATTGTAAAGATAAGGAAAATAATCTGACTATGAATATTACCTGTCATAGAAATGGTTTGTCGTAGACCTGAAACTGAATAACTCATAGGTAACCATGGATTAATAGTTTTAAAGAATTGATTCGTCAAAGCTAAAGGATAAGTTCCTGCACTTGATGCTAATTGAAGGAGTAATAAAATTAAGGAGAAGAAGGCGCCTAGGCGAGAATTCCAGGTTGTCAATGCTGTTACCATCGCCATGAAAGCAAGACTGGTTAAAATAATCAAAGCAAAGGTCTTGAATTCGTGAACTGCAGTCAGTCCGATTAAATGTACTCCACCATAAACTAATACTCCTGCCAAACCAGCAATGATACCGTTAATTTCAAAGCGAGACTTAAACCAAGCCCAGCGACTTTCTGGATGGCGCCCAGAAGGCAATTTAGCAAAAATCATATTAGTTGAAATAGCAGCAACAAAAAGAGCAACTGATATCATATACGGAGCCATAGCAATCCCATTAACAGCAACTTGATCCGTATCAGTTTTTGAAAGACTTAAAGGATCAGCCAGTAAGTCTGCATTTGTTGGTTCAGTTGAAGCCTGTTGCAATTGCCCCTCAGCCTCTGTCAAACCTTGATTTAATTGACTTGAACCATCACTTAATTTTCCAAGTCCTGATTGTAAAATTTCTGATCCTTGAGCAAGTTGATCTGCTCCACTAGCTATTTTTTCAGAACCATTAGCCAGTTGATTTGCTCCTGAAACTAGCTGGTCTGATTTATCAGCTAATTGTTGAGAACCCGCTTGTAATTGATTAAATCCAGCAGTTAAATCTGATGTTTTATTATTTACTTGGTTGACACCTGATGCAAGTTTATCAATTCCTGTTGCTAATTCTGGTGCATTCTCTGCTAACTTAGCAGTAGCACCTGTCAATGTAGAAGATTTTTCTGTTAACTGATTAGAGCCTTGTAGCAACTTATTGAAACTTCCTGTCAAGTTCGAATTTTTCGAACTCAACTGACTTGCTCCTAAAGCTACTTGGTCTACAGATTTTGTATAGCTATCAATACCAGATGCAAGAGTTTGACTAGCTGGCAATAACTGACCGTCAATTGCTGTTTGAACCTGTGTTAATCCACTTGACAAACTTGTCAATGTTGAAGAAGCAGTTGGTAATAATTGACTTGAGTGATTCTTTAATTGAGTTAGACTATCTGTTTGAGTGGTTACATTTTCTAAAGAAGATTGTAACGTTTGAACTGTAGTTAAAATTGTTCGTGCTGATTCACTAGTAGAAGATGATTGATTAGAAACCACAGAAGTTATCTCTGCCTGTTGGTCAGGAGTTAAGCTTTGATAAGCACTCGTAGATTGAATAGCTGATAAAGTAGTTTCTTTTTCAGATTGATTTGAAGTAATGATGCTTTGTGCTGAATTTGCAATCGTTGATAGACTACTAGAAAGCTGGTTTGTTACTTGTGTTATCTCTCCACTATCTGCTGTTTGAATATTTTGAATAGCTTGATTAAATTGCTCTAAACTAGTTGCTAATTGTTTAATCTGATCTTTTTGTTGGGTTGTCCCATCTAATTGAGTAGAAAGTTCTTGAATACCTTGATTAAGTTGTGTTAATCCTGTACGTAGAGTCTCTGATTTTGTAGAAATCTGATTTGCACCTGATGATAGACTTTGAACTCCATTTGTATAAGTATCAATACCAAGTGAAAATTGATTTAATCCTGAATTGAGTTGAGAAACACCACCTGTATAGGCTTGTGTGCCTGAATCAAGTTGAGTCAATCCTGATACCAGTGCCGGTGTCTGTGAATTCAGTTGGTTTAATCCATTGTCGATTTGTGAAATAGCGCTGGTATATTGATTTAAACCAGTATTAAAATTACCAAGACCAAGATTTAACTGATTTACACCAGCTGTATAGGTTCCTAAACCTGTAGATAATTGATCAGCACCATTAGAAAATGTGAGACTCGATTGAGCTAAGGTTTGAAGATTGGTTGTTAAGGTTTGACTCCCATCCGAAAGTTGATTCGAACCATCAGCCAACTGTAAACTTGCATTTGCCGCTTGAGATAAACCAAGTTTTAAATCCCCCATCTTATCAAATAAAGCTTTGGTATAAGATTGAGTAACTTTAGTAGCCACAGTCTGTTTGATTTGTGTCATGGCAGAATCACTCATCTTGCTTGCAATAAAACTATGACCACTTGATGTCTGATAGTCAATCGTCATCTGTTCAGGATGATTTGTAAGGATAGAAGAAGCTTTCTCAGAAAGATTACTTGGCAACGTTACAACCATGTAATAATCTCCATCCCGCAGTCCTCTTTCTCCCTCACCTTCATCTACAAAATGAAAATCCAGACTATCACTATCTTTTAAATTAGACACCATGTCTTCACCAATAGTGAGTTTTTCATCATTATAAGTAGCAGCTTGATCCTTATTAACAATTGCTACAGGTAACTCCGAAAGTTTACCGTATGGATCCCACATTGATGATAAGAAAATGATATTGTAAAGAGCTGGAATTAAGGAAATTCCTATCATGACAATAATAAATGTCGGTTTTTTAAAGATTGCTTTCCATTCTTTAAACATATTGTCTCCTTTTTTAAACTACTTGTCTAAATTTTTGATATAATAGATTATACATAAAAAAATTAAAAAGACAAGATAAAAAATCTATTTTTAAACACATTGTCTAAAAATGTTCATCTGGAGGGAACATGCAAGAAAGTAATAAACGATTAAAAACCAAGCGCATTATCGAAAATGCCATGGTAGAATTATTGATGGAACAACCATTCGATCAGATTACAACTGTTAAATTAGCACAAAAAGCTGGAATTAGCCGCTCCAGTTTCTATACTCATTACAAAGATAAATACGATATGATTGAACATTACCAAAGTAAACTATTTCATACCTTCGAATATATCTTTCAAAAACATGCTAATCACAAACGAGATGCTATTCTAGAAGTATTTGAATACTTAGAATCAGAACCGCTTCTAGCAGCTCTTTTATCTGAAAATGGAACCAAGGAAATTCAAAATTTCCTGCGAAATAAGCTTCACATCCTACTGAGCACGGACCTTCAAAAACGTTTTATGCAACTCAAACTAAATGAAGTAGAATTAGAATACAGTAGCGTCTACCTAACAAATGCTCTCTTTGGAGTCTGTCAAACCTGGATTGCCCACGGAAAAAAAGAAAGTCCACAAGAAATCACGGACTTTTTAATGAAAATGTTAGGGGATACAAATTAATAAAAAAGCTCTATAATATTTATAGGAAATCACCTCCCTATGAATATTATGGAGCCTATTTTGTTATTCTTATTAGGCTAAGGCAATACAATTTCCTTAGTTTTATTTTCGGACACAAATCATTATCTATCCGTATGTTAGGTATGCCTCCCCTCATTACATCGGACAAAGAATCAAAAAAAGGAACACCAAATTAGTGTTCCTTTCATCTGACTCCGCCAGTAGGACTCGAACCTACGACATCATGATTAACAGTCATGCGCTACTACCAACTGAGCTATGGCGGATTAAATAGTCCGTACGGAATTCGAACCCGTGTTACCGCTATGAAAAGACGATTTCTTAACCAACGGACCCTCTACCTGTAGCAGATATAACCATTATATCAATTTATCAAAAATTGTCAATTACTTTTTTTGGTTTTTAGCCATTAGTTCTCTCAATTTTTTAGTTTTTAGGCGAGAGATAGGACAACGATGATCTTCATAAAATACAACTTCCATTTTTTTACGATCAATTTCTCTCACATTACCGATATTGACTAAAAATGACTTGTGAGCTAGATAAAAACGTTGGGTTTCCTTATCCTTTTCTTGAATATCTGTCATTGTTCCATAGAATTCTTTTGCAAAATTCTTACCTACAATTCGTAATTTATGAGAAGTTCCAGTTGTCTCAATGTAGAGAATATCATGATAAGGAATACAAAGATCATTTCCTTTATAACTATAATCAAAATAATCAACGACTGATTGGTTTTCAAGTAAAGTAGTCTTAGTGTAAAGCACACAGTCGGCAACTCTATTTTTAAAAACTTGATCACTGGTTTCTTTATCAATGAAATCCAATGCTGAAACTTTGTATTTATAAGTCAAGGTAGCAAATTCAGATCGACTTGTAATAAAAACAATAATGGCATAAGGATTGCGATGACGAATAAATTGAGCAACCTCAAATCCTTTTCTCTCAATCCCATTGATATCAATATCTAGAAAATAAAGCTGATTGACTTCATCATGCTCTACATATTCCATAAACTCTCTCACTTTTCCTGTTGTTTTATAGGAGATAGGAATATTTGTTTCCTTAGAAATTTTATTCAGAGTTGTTTCCAACCTTACTTGGTGTTCTATAATATCTTCTAAAATTAATACTTTCATATCAGTTCCCTCTTAAATCTAATCACTTGTTTAAATACATCATTATCAATTTCTGTTTCTAAAATAACATTGTCATATTTTCCTAAAATTTCTTTAACATTATTAAGTCCAAGTCCTCTATGTCTTCCTTTAGTTGAAAATCCTAATTCAAATAAATCTTCGGATTTTACCTTTCTTTTTTTACAAGAGTTTTGGATGACAACTAGGGTTTCAAGATCCAACTTGATGATAGCTACCTCTAGTTGTTTTTGATAGCTTTCAACTGCCCCTTCAACAGCATTATTGAGCAGAACGCTCATCACGCGCACCAAATCTAACAATTCCATAGACAAAGGTGTGATAATATCTTTTACCTCTAATGTGTACTCTACATCATTAGTTTTCGCATTGACAATAGATTGAGCAATCAAACTACGAAGTGCTGAATCCTCAATATTGTTCAAATCGAAATAGGTATACTTGTCTGAACGTAATTTTTGATTCGCCTTTACAAGAACTTCACTGTAAACTCTGTCAATTTCTTGTAAATCTTTACTTTCGATCGCCATTCTTAAGCTGACAAGCATGCCTGTATAATCATGGCGAAAACCACGAATTTCATTATATAAGGAAACAATCTCATCCGTGTAAGTTTGTAAATGTTTTTGCTCAAACTTCTTTTGTTCCAATTCAATCTCTTTTTCTATCTGAACTTTATGAGAATTCATGGAGAAAAAAGTCAAAAGTAGGCCAACAAAAACAATGGATGATAAAATACTTCCAAAACCATTTAAGTGACGAATCGTACTCACAATATCTGAAGTGAAAGAGACAACGTGTAGAAAAATAAATGTAAAGAGCACTTTCTTCAGAAAAGGATATAGATAGTCTTTATCAAAATATTTAAATTCGAGATGGAAATAAGAAACAACAACTTTAATAACCAAATAAGTTAAGATCAGGATAAATAGAGAAAAATAATTGTTATACTTCAATGCAAACTCATCTCCTGTAATAGATGATAAGGTTACTGATAAAAAGTTATTAGTACTATTATATAAAAGAGAAAATAATAGACTGATAAAAATTCCCTTAGATTTCTCATACTTCTTAAATCCAACAAAGTAACCAAATAGGAGGAAAGGAAATAAAAATTTAGACAATCCAAAACTACTAGCAGATACCAAATAAGTACCTTCTTCCACTGTCAATTGTAGTAGAAAGATATAAATACTAAAAATACATTGTTCTTTTCTAGTTGCTTTACAAATCCATTTATAAATTTTACTAATAATAAAAACATAAAAAATAGCTATTACCACACCAAATAAATCCATTATGTTCTCCCTATCTTGTTTCAATAAACTACTTCTTCGGAAATATTTTATTTAAAAACTTAAAACTCCTAATATCCCCACCTCTGATTTCCTGCAGTTCTTTTTCGTTCAATTCTTGGAAATCTTTCATTTGAGCAAAATCTGTATTCTTTTTCATAATATAAACTCCTATAATGTTTTTCTTGTAAATTAACTTACAAAAATATTATATAAAATCTACGATTCCTATAGAGAATTATTTCTCAAATGCTCAAATTTTATTCTGAAATGTCAAATTTTTACAAAAAAAGCTGGGATTTTTTCCCAGCTTACGATTTAACACTGATCCCAGCAGGATTCGAACCTGCGACCGTTCGCTTAGAAGGCGAATGCTCTATCCAGCTGAGCTATGAGACCTTACTAATCTATCTTATCAAAAAAAGCTAGCTTAGTCAATCATCTATTTATGATAGGGAGAGCCCTGTTGAATCGAAAACGCTCTATAAATTTGTTCTACTAAGACTAATCTCATTAGTTGATGAGGAAGCGTCAATCTCCCAAAACTAACAGAGAGATTGGCTCTTTTTTTCACCTCTGGAGATAGTCCTAAACTCCCACCAATGATAAAAGTGATTGTCGAAAATCCATTGATAGAAGCTCTTTCAAGCTGCTTACTGAACTCTTCAGAAGAAAAAGTTGTTCCTTCAATAGCTAAAACAACTACAAAATCACGTTCCCCTACTTTAGCAAGAATGCGGTTCCCTTCCAACTCCAAAATCTTTTGATTTTCAGATTCGCTGGCCCGATCTGGTGTTTTTTCATCAGCCAACTCAATCATTTCTAGATTAGCAAATCGTGAAATTCTCTTGGAGTATTCTGCTATGCCATCTTTGAGATATTTTTCTTTCAGTTTTCCAACTGTTACCACTTTAATTTTCATTCTTCTATTCTAACATATTCACACTCAATTTCACATCTTATTCACAGATAAGATTTTGAAAAACTTCAATAAATTCACAGGTTTTTGAAAGTTATCCACAAGTTGTGAAAAACTTTTTGTTTTTAAGCTTGGATTAAGCTAGCTATTTTATACTTTCATTGATTAAAAAACATGGAGGCTTCTATGAAAAACTTAAAAACTAGTTCCAAAAAATGGGGACAACTTTTAGTAGTCATTCTCATTAGCTTTTTTAGTGGTATTTTAGGTACTTTTACCACATTGCAGCTCAGTCAAAAACAAAATAGTGGTACGACAACTACCACGACTGTCAGCAAAACAGCTGTAAAAAATGAAAACTCAACTACACAGGCAGTCGATAAAGTTAAAGATGCTGTAGTATCTGTCATTACTTACTCCGCAAACTCCCAAAATAGTTTATTTGGATCTGCAGAAACTGATACAGATACAAATACTGAGCAAGTTTCTAGCGAAGGTTCTGGAGTTATTTATAAAAAAGAAGGTAACTTTGCTTACCTCGTAACCAATACTCACGTTATCAGTGGAGCTAAAAAAGTGGATATTCGTTTAGCTGACGGAACCAAAGTTCCAGGTGAAATTGTTGGTTCTGATACTTATTCTGACATTGCAGTTGTAAAAATTGCTGCAGATAAGGTGACTACCGTAGCTGAATTTGGAGATTCTGATCAACTAACAGTCGGAGAGACTGCCATTGCAATCGGAAGCCCTCTAGGTTCTGAGTACGCCAATACCGTGACACAAGGCATCGTGTCAAGTTTGAATAGAAATGTTTCTTTAAAATCTGAAGATGGACAAGCTATCTCTACAAAGGCTATCCAAACAGATACAGCCATCAACCCTGGAAACTCTGGCGGTCCCTTAATCAATATTCAGGGACAAGTAATCGGAATTACATCTAGTAAAATAGCCACAAACGGTGGAACTTCTGTGGAAGGACTTGGATTTGCGATTCCTTCAAACGATGCCATCAATATTATCAATCAATTGGAAAAGAATGGAAAAGTCACTCGACCAGCCTTGGGCATTCAAATGGTCAACCTTTCAAATCTTAGTAGCACTGATTTACAAAGATTGAATGTACCATCAAGTGTCACTGCAGGAGTAGTTGTTCGTTCTGTTATAACTAGTATGCCTGCCAATGGACATCTACAACAATATGACGTCATTACAAAAGTGGATGATAAAGCTATTTCTTCAACTACTGAATTACAAAGTGCTCTATATAGTCATTCTATCGGAGATAGCATGACCATTACATACTACCGTAATGGTAAGGAAGAAACAACTACCATTAAATTAGATAAGAGTACTAGTGATTTGGAACAATAGTTTACAGATATGTAAAGTTGCTTTACAGAATATCTAAGTTGTGTTAATGTAGAATTATGGAAGAATTTAAAATTGTTCAAATAAAAGATATTCAAAAAAATCCCTATCAACCTCGTAAGGAATTTTCAGAAGAAAAAATACAAGAACTGGCACAATCTATTAAGGAAAACGGCTTGATTCAGCCTATTATCGTTAGAAAATCTCCAGTACTTGGATATGAAATTCTAGCTGGAGAAAGACGGTATCGTGCTTCAATAGCTGCTGGACTTTCAGAAGTTCCAGTCATTGTTAAGCAACTTTCTGATCAAGATATGATGCTTCATTCTATCATTGAGAATCTCCAACGAGAAAATTTAAATCCTATCGAGGAAGCTAAAGCATATCAATCCTTAATTGATAAAGGTTTTACCCACACAGAAATTGCTGAAAAAATGGGGAAATCTCGACCTTATATTACAAACCTAGTTCGATTGTTAGGGCTACCTAAACATATCCTGACAGAAGTTGAAAGTGGGAAGCTTTCCCAGGCTCATGCTAGACTCCTCATTCAATTATCAAGTGATAAACAAGATAAACTCTTGAATCGTATTCAAACTGAAAATCTCTCTGTTCGACAAGTTGAACAAATACTACAAAAAACGAAGAAGAGCAGCAAAAAAGAAAAAGACCACTTTGTCAAAGACGAAGAGCAAAAATTGAAAAAAATACTCGGATTAGATGTTCAGATTAGCCTTCAAAAAAAAGATAGCGGTAAAATCTCAATTTCCTTCCATAACCAAGAAGAATACCAACAATTTATTAACAGCCTGAAATAAGGCTGTTATTTTATTATTCTTAACTAACATGGTTATCCACTGCATTTTAGTTTTTAAAAGCCCAGTATTTCAGAATTTTTCTTAGTTATCCACATTTTGTGG
>ERZ772920.1406-NODE-1406-length-12299-cov-12.020663_pt1 | contig 12299 bp, 10 predicted proteins | sample MGYA00511469_ERZ772920 | MGnify/ENA primary metagenome ERZ772920 (study PRJEB29015, sample SAMEA2738069) | human oral metagenome | biome: human oral; feature: human-associated habitat; material: saliva | place: China | collected 2216 ... | reverse complement strand
TTCGTATGCGTAAGATTACGCTCGATCATAATGATCGTAAGCGTGAGAGTAAAGAATAGACATCTTACTAATAATAAGTTAGAAAGGCGGCTGTCCACAACGGATAGCCGTCTTTTTTCTTTAACCCAAGTCTATTAGACAAACCTTTTTCCTGAATGCCCAACACATAATTCAACTCCTCTTTACCTAAAAATAAATTCATAGAAACATAGATTAACACGCCTTATCCATCTCTAAATAAATGAAAATAGTGTACGTCCAATATAGATAGAAGCAAATTAAAATAACAAGAAACATCAAGACTTTCAGCGAAAATATGTATCTTTGCTTTATCAAAGATTAGGAGTTGAACAAATGTCAGAGTAGACATAACAATCAACCTAATTATTTTGCACGAACAATATATTCAACAAAAACATATTCAATGAGCACGATTATCTATCCATCCCCTATATTTGGACCAGTTCACAGCCGTCGTTTAGGTATTTCCTTAGGCATTAACTTGATGCCAGCAGACGGTAAGATATGCACATTCGACTGCATATACTGCGAATGTGGCTTCAACAAAGACCACCGCACAAAGACGCCCCACCCCACTCGTGAACATGTTGCGGAAGCTTTGGAAGCCAAGTTAAAGGAGATGCAACAAGAGAATATTCACCCTGATGTATTGACTTTTGCAGGTAATGGCGAGCCAACCTCCCACCCACACTTTGATGAAATCATTGACGACACAATCCGTCTACGTAACAAATATTGCTCACAAGCAAAGATTTCTGTCCTCAGTAACTCTACGTTCATCCATCGTCCGAAGATTCATGAAGCGCTGGCAAAGGTAGACAACAACATCCTGAAACTCGATACCATCAATGCTGAATATATCAATAAGGTAGACCGCCCTACGCAGCCTTCCTATGATGTAAACCGAATCATTGCAGATATCAAGTCTTTCAACGGACAAGCAATTATCCAAACAATGTTTATGAAAGGGACAACGGAAGGCGGATATGATGTTGACAACACAACTGAAGCCTTTGTTGCACCGTGGCTTGAGACAATCAAAGAGATTGCTCCACGTGAGGTAATGATTTACACTATTGATCGTGAAACACCCGACCAACACCTACAAAAGGCTTCACACGAAGAATTAGATGCTATCCGTGACCGTGTGATTGCATTGGGAATACCTTGCACAGCATCGTATTAACGTTTTTCTATTCTTAATATCCCTATCACGGAAAGATTCCTATTATAAAAAAGCTACCCAATACGAAAGTATAAACCAACCATAATGGACGCACTTTTGATACGTCCATTTTATTTTGACGAATGTATAAATATTCCGTCTCTCTTACTTATAAAACAAATTACTTTAAGCTCAGTTAAGAGTTACTTGCATTACCAGAAGCCTACAGAGCCACTGAAATGTCATAACTTTTCTTGGTCTTACAATCTCAATACATGCTCTTTTGGCTTCTAAAAGATGCCTAATTGACTTGCAAGAGGTGCCCTTTTGAGGTCTAACTAACGCCCTTTTGAAGTCCTATTAAGCACCTTTTACTTTACAACTTTACAACTAATTGATTCTCTGTTGATTGCAAACTTGATTTTTACACGTCTTTTTACCTTTGTTTTTAGATGTTTTATTCGAATTTGTGTCATGATTTTTCAAAACCTTATCTACAAAATTAAAACACATATCAGCCACGGTTTTAACTCAATCTAATAACTAAATTAAATAAAAAAGGAGAGTCAACCTCACGGCTGGCTCTCCCATCATCAAAAATTTATAGGTATGAAAATTATAATTTGCTGATGATTCCTTCTTCTGTACCTCGTACGAATTCAAGGATATTACGGATAGCAGGTGAGTCTGGTACCTGCTGTTCAATCTGGATACAAGCATCAAAAACTGATGTCTGACCATGGAACAACAAACGATAAGCATTCGCAATATGCTTAATTACCTTATCATCAAGCCCCGCAGTCTTACTTACAGTTGTATTTACACCATTAAAACCAATAGGTGAGCCACCAGCTATAATATAAGGAGGGACGTCCTTAGAGAAGGTTGTACCAGCTTGTACCACAGCATATTCACCAACACGAGTATTGGCTTTCTCAACAACATTAGATGAGATAAGAGCACCAGTACCAATGTTACAATCACCAGCCACCTTTGCGCCATAACCAAAGACACAACGGTCACCAACAACAGTGTCATGACTGATATGTGCACCTTCCATCAAGAAGTTGTTTGAACCAAGAACTGTCTTGCAACCACGATGTGTAGCACGATTGATGACAACATTCTCTCGAATAATATTATTATCACCTATAATCAGTTCGCTCTTCTCGCCCACGAACTCAAAGTCCTGTGGCAAGGCAGCAAGTACTGAACCTTGGTGAATCTTGTTTCCGTTACCCATACGAGTACCATTTAAGATACTCACAAAGGGAAAGATAATACAGTTATCACCAATGACAACATCATCCTCTATGTATACGAATGGGAATATCTTACAGCCGTCTCCAATCTTTGCCTTTGGAGATATATCAGCTTTTGGACTAATTTCGCTACTCATAATCTTAAATATTTAATTTTTCAGTATCTACCAACAACCATTTGATGTATCATCATCAGTAATCGTGGTAATCATAATTATGAATTATGAATTGTGAATTATAAATTAACATTAGTAATCATAATTATGAATTATGAATTATGAATTACTTCGCACCTCCACCTAAGGCTTTGTACAGATTGACAATTGACTGAAGCTTTGTAAACTGTTCCTGTATTTGTGAGATTTCAGCATTGAGCAGACTCTGCTGTGCGGTGATAACCTCAAGATAAGTGCTTGAACTCTGAGTATAAAGCATCTGTGTATGCTCAACATTCGTCTTCAAGACATCAATCTGCTGCTTACGCAACTGCTCCTTTTCATTAGCAGCATTGTATGCTACAAGCGCATTACTCACCTCAGAACCTGCTTTAAGAATACTGTTCTGCCATGTATTGTATGCCTGCTTATATTTATCTTCAGCAACACGCAATCCTGCTGTCAGCTGACCACGCATAAAGATAGGTTGTGTGAGGCTACCCACAACACTCAAAAGGAGTTTACCTGGATTCACCATACCACCACCATTCGTCCATGCTCCAGTAGGAGAAATAGTCAATGATGGATAGAAACGGCTGCGAGCAGTTTGAACATTATAGAAGCACTGTGCCAAAGCCATTTCGTTTGCATGAACATCCGCACGATTGCTCAACAACTGTACACCAATTCCACCTGCGAAGTTAGCTGGCAAACTCTGATTATCAAGACTACCACGTGCTATAGTCTGAGCAGGCTCACCAAGGAGTAAGCTAAGCGTATTCTCTGCCTCACGAATCTGACGACGAATGTCCGCAGCCTGTGTCTGAACACTATAGAAAGCAGCCTCAGCACTCTGTACACTCGTTGAACGAGCACGACCAAACTCCATCTGCAGTTTCATCACATCCCAAGTATTCTTGGTCAGACCTAACATATCATCGACAATCTGCTTTTGACGGTCGAGCATTAAGAGGGTATAATAAAGATTAGCGACACTACTAATAAGCGTAGTCTGCGCATAAACCTTATAGTCTTGTGCCTGAATCATCGTCATCTGAGCAGCCTTCTTTGAAGAACGCAACTTACCAAAGAGGTCTATTTCCCAACTTGCTGAGACAGGAAGTGAGTAAGACTGTGTAGATGATGTATGTGTACCGAAATGAGAAATAGTTCCTGTCGGTGCAAAGACGACTGATGGTAAAAAAGACAACTTAGCCGCTTTAACCTGCTGCTCAGCAATATCAACATTCAATGCAGCATTGAGCAAGTCTGGATTATTATTAAGTGCCTTCTCAATAAGAGTCTGCAAATGTGGGTCAGTAAAGACACTGCGCCATGGCAGATTACCAAAGTCGTTAGCACCCTCAAGCACAGCCTTATCATCAACAGGGTCGCGCACAATGCCGTTCGTCTTCACATCTGGACGTTCGTAATTGCCATAGAGACTCTTACAGCCTGTCAGTGACAGGGCTGCAAGAGCTATGATGATTATATTTAATTTCTTCATTGTTATTCCTTTATTAGTGTCTACTCTTCAATCTTATAATCCGTTGCAGATCCCTTTGAGAACTGCTCAAGTTCCTTGATAACATCACGGCTTGCCTCATCCTCAAATACGAGAGGCTTAACACGCTCCTGCAAGTACTGGAAGAAGGCGAACAGAGCTGGTACAACGAATACCTGACAAAGTGTACCGATAAGCATACCACCTACAGCAGCAGCACCCAACGTCTGGTTACCATTACGACCTACACCACTTGCGAACATCAATGGTAACAAACCGATAATCATTGCAAGAGAGGTCATAAGGATAGGACGCAGACGAGCGCCAGCACCTAAGATTGCTGCATACTTAATCGCCATACCTGTACGACGACGCTCAAGGGCGAACTCTACAATAAGAATAGCATTCTTTGCCAACAGACCAATCAACATAATCAGCGAAATCTGCATATAGATATCATTGTTATGTCCGAAGATTAACGTAAAGATAAATGCACCAGACAAACCGATAGGAATAGAAAGAATTACAGCCAAAGGAAGGATGTAGCTCTCATACTGAGCACTCAAAATCAAGTAAACGAATACGATACAAAGAACAAAAATCATTGCGGTAGAGTTAGATGCCTCCTTCTCTGAACGAGTCAGACCAGAGAATTCATAACCATAACCCTGTGGCAACACTTGTTTTGCAACTTCCTCAGCAGCCTGGATTGCCTGACCAGAAGAGTAACCATCAGCTGGTGTAGCACTGATAGCGATAGAGGTAAAGAGGTTGAAACGAGTGATATTTGATGGACCATAGACACGCTTCAATGTACAGAACTCGCTTACAGGTGCCATTCCACCAGAAGTTCTTACGTAGATATTGGTCAGTCCATCCTCATTCATACGACTCTCAACCGTACCTTGAATCATAACACGGAAGAGTTTACCATAAGCGTTGAAGTTTGAAGCATACATACCACCATAATATCCCTGCAATACTGAGAGAATTGCAGCTGGTGATGTACCGGCCTGTTTTGCCTTTGCCACATCAACATCAACCATATACTGTGGATAGTTAGGGTTGTAAGTGGTAAGTGCACGACTAAACTCTGGACGCTTGTTCAATGCTGCTAAATAATCCTGTGCTACCTTATAGAACTTATTAAGATCGCCACCCGTCTTATCCTGCAACACGAAAGACACACCATTTGTGAGTCCATAACCAGGAATCATTGGTGATCCAAAAGCAATAATCTGTGCACCCTTGATACTTGCTGTCTGCTTGTAAATCATACCCAAAATCATATTAGATGATGTAGGGTCGATGAACAAACCGGCTATACCTGCGCCATCAAAGACAGACTTAATGCGATCTATCATTCCATACTTACGCTCGGCAAATGGCTTTAGCTTGATAATAAAGGTTGACTGGTTAGAACCCTGTCCTGCCATGAAGTTGTAACCAACAATTTGCTCACGACGTTCGATATATGGGTTGCTCGCCAACATCTTATCAACTTGATCAGTTACCTTTTGGGTCTCTACCTGTGATGTACCCGGTGGCAAACTAATCATTGCAAACAACGTACCTGTATCCTCATTTGGAACAAGACCAGTCTGCGTGAATTTCATTGTAACGACAAGTGCAACAATACCCAATATAACCGCAAGACTGGAAATCCAACGATGGTTGATGATCTTCTCAACAACCTTCTGATACTTTGTGTTTATCTTGTCATACTGCGTATTGAAAGCCATGTGGAAACGGTCAACACGTGACAACTTCTTATGCCCCTCATCCTTACTATGTGGTTTCAAGAAGATAGCACAAAGCGCAGGAGACAATGTCAAAGCGTTCAAAGCAGAGATAACGATAGACACAGCCATCGTCACACCGAACTCACGATAGAATGTACCAGAGGTTCCACCAATAAAGGATACAGGAACAAACACAGCTGACATCACCAAAGTAATAGAGATAATAGCACCAGAGATTTCGTTCATTGCATCAATAGCTGCTGTCATAGCGCTCTTATAACCTAAGTCGAGCTTTGCATGTACAGCCTCAACGACCACGATGGCATCATCGACTACAATCGCAATCGCCAACAACAATGCCGAAAGGGTTAGCAAGTTGATAGAGAAACCAAATACCCAAAGGAAGAAGAAGGTACCTATCAATGCCACTGGTACTGCTATCATTGGAATTAACGTTGAACGAATGTCCTGCAAGAAAATATACACAACGAAAAATACCAATAAAAGAGTTATAAACAATGTAAAGACAACCTCTTCGATTGAAGCAAAGAGGAACTCTGTTACATCCTGCTCAATTGTAACTTTCATGCCCGGCGGCATCTGCTTCTGAGCATCAGCCAAGGCAGTCTTCACATCATCTGCAATCTGTGTAGCATTTGAACCAGCGACCTGGTTTACCATACCAATAACAGCAGGACGGCTGTTGTTCTTCATCATAACTGAATACATCAGACCACCCAACTCAACCTTTGCTACATCGCGCAAGTGAACGGTTTGACCATTGGTATTGCTTGAAATAATGATATTGCCATACTCCTCTGGAGTCTTTAGACGTCCCTTATAACGCATGGTATACTCAAACTTCTGATTGCTCTGCTCACCAAATGAACCCGGCGCAGCCTCAATATTCTGCTCTGCCAAAGCCATAGATACATCTGATGGGACAAGTTTATGCTGCTTCATCTTATCTGGATACAGCCAGATACGCATAGAGTAGGTCTTCATACCCGGTATGTGTACGTCACCGACACCATTGATACGCTTCAACATTGGCACGATATTGATATTGTTATAGTTCGTCAAGAACTCATCATCATATCGTCCGTCATCTGTTGTCAATGAATACATAACAACATTTGAGCTCTGACGCTTTGACACCGTCACACCCGCACGTGTTACCTCAGCAGGCAACAACGCCTGTGCTTGTGACACACGGTTCTGTACATTGACTGCTGCCATATTAGGGTCTGCACCCTGCTTGAAGTAAACAGTAATCATTGCCATACCAGCATTGGTTGCTGTTGACTCCATATAAGTCATGTTCTCAACACCATTGATACTCTCCTCCAATGGTGTAATAACTGAATTTAATACGGTCTGTGCATCAGCTCCTTGATAAAATGTCTGAATAGAAATCGTAGGAGGTGCAATATTCGGATATTGTTCAATAGGCAGTGATATCAATCCAATGATACCCAAGAGTACAAAGAAGATTGATATAACCGTTGACAATACCGGTCGTTTGATAAAATTCGTAAATGTCATAATACCTAATTCTTTATTTAGGGTTTATAAATGTCGAATGAGTTAAGCAATTCATCATCACCCATCATTCAACACCTATCACCCATCACTTACTTATCTTCTCCCTTCATAGCTTTGAGGAAGCCTGATGCTGAGCCTTGATTTGCACCCAACTTCTCTGCTTTCTCAATGGCTTTATCATACTCTGCAGGTGTAAGTGCTGTTATCTTTGCGCCATCCTCAAGACTTGAAAGGCCCTTGCTCACAATACGGTCACCCATTTTAAGACCACTTGTCACAATGTAATTAATGCCATCATTCTGTGGGTCGACAGTTATCTCGGTATAATGTACCTTACTATCACCATCAACCTTATATACAAAGATCTTATCTTGAACCTGTACAGTAGCTTCCTGTGGTACCAACAAAGCACGGTTGTTATTCTTTGCGATAACAATCTGACCACTACCACCACTCTTCAACAAATGCTCTGGGTTAGGGAAACGAGCAATAACACTCACTGTACCAGTTGTTGCATCTATAATACCACTGGTTTTAACAACTACACCTTCATGGTTATAAATTGTACCATCAGCTAACATCAAACTTACACTTGGGAAAGACTTGATAGCATTATTCAAACCATTATTAGTACGGCTGAGCTTTAAGACATCTGACTCTGTCATTGAGAAGTAGACTTCTATAGAAGAAGTGTTGCTCACTGTGGTAACAGGCTGTGCAGAAGATGCGCTAACCAAAGCACCCTCCTTATAAGGAAGACTACCAACATAACCCGATGCTGGACTCTTCACATAGCAGAAACCGAGGTTATCTTTAGCTGTTGCGAGCATTGCCTGAGCCTGACGAACAGCAGCATGTGCCTGAGTTACTGCTGCATTAGCAGATGCTACGCCACTCTGTGCTTGGCTAACAGCAGCCTGGGCAGTCTCATACGCATTCTTTGCTGATTCCAACTCGTACTCACCTATTACCTTATTATTATAAAGGTTCTTACTGTTACTATAAGTCAATCGTGAAGTTGCAGCCTGCGCATTGGCTGAATTCAGACTTGCATTAGCCTGAACAACACGAGCCTGAGCGCCTGCAACACCACTCTGTGCTGATACGACTTGAGCTTCAGCCTGACGAACAGCAGCCTGATAAGTAGAGTTATCTACCACGAAGAGCACCTGTCCTGCACGAACATACTCACCTTCATGTACATAAAGTTTTGTGATAAAACCACTAACTTTTGGACGTACCTCAACATCCTGCACACCCTTAATGGTTGCTGGGAATGTCGTCTTCAACTGTGCATTGGCTGCACCAATTGTAATTACTGGATACTCATCGCTTGTTGGAAGGCTTTGTTTTCCTCCACCACAACTGGTAAGTAACAAGACCATTGCTGCTATAGCAGACAATAAGATACTTTTTTTCTTCATACTTATTTAATATATATTCTTTGTTTATCTTAATTCAACAGGACAAACTAAAGTTTAACCTGCATACAGTAAGTTAATTTACTATGAAAGCAAAGCACACTGAAAACTATGATATATCATTATAGTTTTCAGTGTGCAAATTTACATATTATTATTTAATCCAACTCTGTTTATAGCCTCTTTTTTAACAATAATTGGCTATATCAAACCGAGTTCCTTTGCCTTTTCCCTCAATAAAGCTAAAAGTGGTTCACGTTCATTAGGAACTCTATTGTCAAGGACGGCATCTTTCAGTGTTTGTTTTAATACACCGACCTCCCTACTTGGTTTCAAATTAAACATCTCCATAATCTCGTTTCCATCAACACAAGGTTGTAAAAGTCGCTTATAATCACGATCTTTCAAGTCCTTTAGTTTCTCACGAACAATACGGAAATTATCCAAGAAGCGTTGTTTTCGAACTGCATTCTTACTTGTTATATCAGCCTCACAAAGGGTCATCAAGTCATCTATGTCATCACCTGCATCATTCATCAAGCGACGTACAGCAGAATCAGTTACCTCCTCATCAGCAATAGCAATCGGACGCATGTGTAAATCAACTTGTTTCTGCACATACTTCATCTTGCTATCCATCGGGAGTTTAAGACGACGGAAGATAGTTGGGACCATCTTTGCACCCACAAAGTTGTGGTTATGAAAGGTCCATCCTACTGTTGCATCCCAACGTTTACACTTAGCCTTACCGACATCATGCAACAATGCCGACCACCGCAACCATAGATTATCCGTATGCTTGCAAATATTATCCAACACCTCTAAGGTGTGATAGAAGTTATTCTTATGTGCACGTCCATTTCTTGTGTCTACAACGTCAAGTGCTACAAGCTCTGGCAGTATGAGCTGTAAGAGTCCACAACGATACAACTCTATAAAGCCCTTGCTTGGGGTTGCTGTCATCATTATCTTATTCAACTCCTCCTCAATACGCTCTCCACTAATAATCTTGATTCGTTCTGCATTACGCTCCAAAGCTTCGAAGGTCTCGTCTTCTATGAAGAAGTTAAGCTGTGTAGCAAAACGAACACAACGCATCATGCGCAATGGATCATCTGAGAAGGTTACATCTGGATCAAGTGGTGTACGGATAATACCATCCCAAAGGTCATCAATGCCTCCAAATGGGTCTACCAATTCTCCAAAACGCGCTTTATTCAAACACACCGCCATCGCATTAATCGTAAAGTCACGACGGTTCTGATCATCTTCTAATGTACCGTCTTCGACTATTGGTTTCCTACTGTCGTGGCTATAACTTTCCTTTCGCGCACCAACAAATTCCACCTCTATATTCTTATACTTTACCTGTGCAGTTCCAAAATTACGGAAAACAGACAAATGAGCCTTCTTTCCTAAGATGGCTTTCAATTCACTTGCAACCTGAATACCACTCCCAACAACAACGACATCAATGTCATTTGACGGACGTTCCAAAAACAAATCACGAACGTAACCACCCACAACATAGCATTCTAATCCAAGTTTATCAGCTGCTGTTGAAATATGATGAAATATATCTTTGTCTATAAGCTGTACCAATTCGGCATCTGAAAGATCTCGCATAAAATAATGTTATCTTTTATAATAAGAGTCATGCAAAGATACATATTTTCCTCAACTCTCACAAGTTCAAAACTAAATGGATGTGCATTTTGTGCACAACACTTTGTTCTATGATAATCGAATCAACATGATTTAAGTCAAGTATTTAGGTAAAAAAGATTATACAACATATTCGAGTCATTCATATAATAAAAGCCATATAAGAGGACAATAAACCATCATTAAACTGTTAACAAAAGTAAACAACGACAACTCTATCACGATTTATATGTTAATTATGTTTTTGTTTTAAAAACTTTCCAAGCTGACTATCTGCTATTTACAGAAGAATTGCTAACTTTGCACTCCGTTAAAAGATATAGATAAAGAGCTTGACAACAAGTTTTTAAGACCAGGTAAAAGAAGTATAACAACCGAATACACATTTGTGATGTCATAACCCTACGACGTTATTTGACAGAAGTATTTAGAATGAGAACTAAGTACGACTATTTTAACAAAGTTCTTTAAGGATAACAAAGAATCCAAAGGGTTTACGACATCTATAAGCGTAATTAGGATAATAAAACAAGACAAAAATGAAGAAAGAATATCAAAGACCATCCACTCTTCTGGTGAAAATGGAGACTGAAGGTGATTTCTTAATGGATAGTGCACATGGTACTCAACACGAGGGCTTTACTAATAGTAACAACCCTACTCCTGTAGTTGATGATGGTACTGATGACGACTCACCATTCTAATTAAAAAAGATTAAACTTATCACAAAAACGAATAAAATCAAAAAGAACAATATGAAACATTTTAAGACATACTTGCTGTGTTTAGGACTTGCTCTCACTACAGCATCATGCTCACAAGACGACTTTGATAGCACTGAGGCAACCAGCGAGAAACTGGTTGAGATGAGTTTTATTGCAGGATCCTCACAGCCTATCACACGTACAGTACTTGGCTCAGACGGCGCAACTGTTACTTGGCAGACAAACGATAAGATTGGTATTGGCTTTAAATCACCTACTGCCAAGAATTACCCTTTCACAACTCCAACCTCAGGAAGTGATGTGCGTTTCTGGGGACAAGCACCTGATGTCAATAACGTATCATACTTCATGATGTATCCTTATCAGCAGGATGCAAAGATTTCAGCAAACAACAACACCCAAGCAATATACCAATACAACTTCCCAAAGGAACAAAACGCCATTGCAGGAACATTTGATCCAAAGGCAAATGTATCTGTTGGTATCATTCCACAGCGTGGAAAACCATTCATTGCATACAATGTTGGCGGACTACTTCGTTTTACCATCAAAGGAACTTCAAACGTAAAGCAGGTAAAGTTACTTTCTATTGGGCAGGAGAACCTTGCTGGTAATTTAAAGTCAACCATCACTTTTGCTAATGATGGAAAGATTAGTGCGGCTACAAATGTGTTCACTACGGCTTCTCCAGTGGTAAACCTCAAAGCCGAGTCTGGCACTCTTGAGGAGAATAAGGCATATTACATAGCACTCCCAGAACAAAAGCTTTCACAGGGCTTGACGCTTGTCTTTATCATGCAGGATGGTAAAGCCATCTTGAAGAAGGTTAAGCAAGAAATCAAAATTCAGCGTGCCAAGGTTTACGACCTCGGTGAGATGACACTTGATGCGTCTAAGGCTAAGGCTTTCATTCTCAAAAACCAGGGTCTGATTGAGGCTGTTGGTGCGAAAGTTTCAGGCTTAACAAGAACCGCAGATGGTCACTTGGATATTTATGCGGCAGACAACTTGGAGAAGATTCTTTCTTACAAGGGAATGTTAGAAGTAAATAACAAAGACAACTTCACGTCAATTGATGAGCTACAATACTATCG
>ERZ772920.1401-NODE-1401-length-12321-cov-9.665906_pt1 | contig 12321 bp, 10 predicted proteins | sample MGYA00511469_ERZ772920 | MGnify/ENA primary metagenome ERZ772920 (study PRJEB29015, sample SAMEA2738069) | human oral metagenome | biome: human oral; feature: human-associated habitat; material: saliva | place: China | collected 2216 ... | reverse complement strand
CCGTGCATTTCCAGCTGGAAATATGTTGTCAGCGGAAAATTAACCTTGCTGATCTGATTATTAGAAAACGCTTGTGTCTCTAGCCACCAGATAGTTCTCGGCAGGGTTACGGTCTTAATCTTGTTGTTCATGAAAGCATTTGGAAGAACTGCAAGTACGCCGTCCGGCAGATTTACATTGGTCAAGTTATTTCCTTCAAAAGCTCCCTCCGCAATCACGAAGTTACCTCTGCGAGTAATCTTGTGCGTAACTGTGTCATTGTATGACGCAAGCATACCCGACGGGAAAGTTACTGACTCAACGCCCTTCTTTTGGAACGCATTGCTAGCAACACCAACGAGCGTATTACCCTTATCATCCTTTGATGGCAGCACGAGCTTTTTATTCTTGGCAAACTTGGCTTCTCCCTTTGCAGAAAAACCGCTGATTGCCTTTCCTTCGATATTTACGGTTCTGGTATAGTCACACCCGTAAATAGTCTTGCTCATGTCTGTGTAAGTGAAGTCTTCACTCGTCCATTTCTCAGAATCCGTACTGGTACTTGTAGGTGCTTCTGTCTGCGCCTCAGCTCCAGCCTGAGATTCTGCTCCTGTTGCTCCCGCAAATGCGGGCAGTGGAACCGCTAAGGTCACTACTAATAGGAGCGAAAGCAAAATTTTCTTCATGTCTTTGTCCTTCTTTTCCATAAAATTTGAGATGAATATAAGATGTATATACGTAATATTATCTGTACATTTTACAATGTATCAAGCGATATTACTCTCTGCCTGCATAAATATTCAGATTGAAGTTTTATATATGTTAAACAGCTTATATTGATAATACTTATAGTCTACTTTCTTGGGATAAATCAGCAATTTTAAATGCTATAATAACAGATATTTTTATTTAACTACCAAGTATGTGCGTATGTTTTCTACACATCTACATACATATTTGGATGATATGAGGTAAATAAGATATACATAGGGGATAGAGAAAATTATGGGCAGAATTTCTAAATTGAGAATAAAGAATCGTGGGCGAATGGGTACCGCCTTAATATTATCGATGCTTCTGATTATCGCAGTAGCTCTCACAGGTTGCGATTCAGCTGCGTCCAAAGAGGACTCTAATGCGAAGAAGCATAAACAGACAGAGGCTACTTCTACCGATAACAAAGGGGGTTCAGAGAACTCCGACAGTTCATCAAGTTCAAGTGCAGGAAATGGCTCGGATAAAGAAAAATCCAAGGATAAGAGCAAAGACAAGGAAAAGGATAAGAGTAAGAAGAATGATAAATCAAGTTCTTCAAGCAGCTCAAGTACTTCAAGTTCCTCTTCCAGTTCATCATCAGCAACAGCGAAGCACAAGGTCTGGGTTCCAGAACAAGGTCACTACGAACAGAAAAAGGTTTTCAAATGTAGATGCGGAAGAGAGTTTAATAGTCCTGCTGAACAGGCTGCACACCGGAATGAGTACATAGCCGAGAAACGCAAAACCGATCCTAACTTCGAGTGCAAAGGCGATCATCTGCCTAAAGGCTGGGTTACTAAACAGGAATGGAAGGTCGATGTGCCTGGACACTACGAATATAGATAGTCATAACATATAAATAATTGACCACGAAAAGCGCAGTGAAAGATGGTGCAACTTATGGATTCGACAAAACATCAGATTTTTGAGTAACCGCCTTCATGCAGAGAAATAAAGAATGACCACACTAGAGTGTTGATTTGCTCCAGTGTGGTTATTTTTCTAAAATGGAAAATCTTCGTTAAGATCAGCCTCCGGTACTGTTTCTGTACCCTCCACTCGATCAGGATTTTCTAGTTTGTCGATATACTCTTTAACTTTTGAATCTTCAGATGAATGATTTCTACGACTCGTACACTGGGATTTTGATTGATAAATATTACGTATATTCTTTATCTGCTCTAACTCAAACGATTCTATATTTTCAATAAAAAATGCCATAAAACAATCAGCAGCATAAAATCCATAATATGAAGGTATAGATCTAGCCATAAGTTCAGTGAATTCTACCAGATCAAAACCGTTATCTTCTTTTAGAGTATCATATAAAGTCCCAATTGATTGTGTAATGTGTAGTTCATCATGTTCTTTGAAATACTCATATATTGTCTGTTTTTCTCTTGGATAAAATGAACGATAGTAACGTAGACCGTGAGGTTTCAATAATACACATTCCGATATATAGGAAAACAGCTCTTCAAAAGATCTAAGCATATTCATCACAGCCGGAAATGTCGTAATTAATCCGACTAATGCATTCCTTTTCAAATCACTAGCTTTTAATTTATCTATTTGAATTCTAGAAAAGTCATTTAATTCATCACTATTGAAAATATTTGAATGCCCTTTTCGAATTAAATAGTCAGTTATTGCATACGCAAACATATATAATCCAGTTGCGTTTTCTTCACAATGTTCATCTTCTGAAACAAGTAATAATCGTATAAATGTTTTGTACGACTTCTTTAATGAGTCATACGTCATTCGTTCTAAATATTTATTCTTAATGTTAGTAATAATTGATTCATCAATACTATTATCTGGAATAACTGATATTTTCTGACTATAAGCTTCCACATCGTTTTTAACGAATGAAAACAAATCCATGATAAACGGTGCTTTTACCGATAGGATATTATCATACATGGAACAGATTAGCATTCTAGCATGGTAATCACTTGGAACAAAAAGGGTATTATCATTTACTTTTAAATGTGCACATTTGTTTCTGCAATTTTTCAAATATTCTATGTCCTCGATAAATTTGTCAAAATATAAAGGGCAATTATCCTTGAAAAATTGAACTACTTCATTTTCAACTTTAGAATACTTTTCATCATCTGCTATCATCGTATTGATTTCTTTTAACTTTTTATCTGCTTTTTTTCCACCTTCGTTTGCCATAGTTTGAAGTTTTATAAACAAATCATAAATAACAAATGAGTAAAGCAAAACAATGGTAGCTCGATAGTTTTGACTATAATATGATTGAAGTATCTCTTTAAAATAATTTCGAGAGTCAGCATTATCAAACACTCTAAAATCTTTTTCATCAAACAGCATATTATTCACCATCCTTCTTTGTTCCGTAAAGAGCAGGATCTTCAGCTACCATTAGTGGTTGACTTGTCTGTGGCATTTGATATATGAATCCTAAAGACGTACTTGTCCCAGAACGAACATCACCTGCATTCTCTTCAAAGTTCTCAACCTGTTCCATAACCTTATTAAATACTTCAGGACTGTATTGTGGCGGATAGCCATTTTTGACAAGACAAATCTTAATCTCAAGTTTTAATTGATTACGCACATTCTGATTATTAAGCCAATCTGCAAAGGAAGATTTAGTATCGATTATTTCTTTAACCTTCTTTGCAAGGCTTTTGCATTTGTCATTCACAACTACACCGCCGATTTCTTTATCAATTCCATACTCAAAGTTGTACTGGTCACGTAAAGCAATCAAAATATCATAGAATGCCTTTTCTTCAAAAGTTAATCCGATTTTACGGAAACTTTCTCTGTTTTCATTCATCTGACGTAGAATAGCAAGTACCTGTTCAGTAGCAGCCTTAATAATATCTTCAGATGCCTGTTCCTGTGTTGCTCCGACCTCTTCTGCAGTAAGGTGCTTACGTCTTTCATGATATTCTGCTATTGTCTTCTCAAGCATCTCTTGGAATGTTTTAGCGGCAACCTGATTGACTTTACCATACTCTTTAATCTGCTTACGAAGCATTTTAATCAGAAGTTCAAGCTTTGTTGCAGGCATTTTTACATCCGACAACTTTTCGAAGTATTCAGGAGAGAAAATATCTTCTTCCTCGCCACTTTCAAGAACACTTTCAACCTGATTATATTTAAGTGCTTCTTCAACCATTTTAGAAACAGCACGATTCATCGTATCTGCATCTACATCACTTGTTCCACTCATCTTGCGAACAAATCCTGCAATAGCCATAAAGCACTGTGCAAGTGCAGACTCTTCCTCGCCAAGTTCACCAGAAGGCTGGCAGATATCAAAAGCTGTTCGCATTCTTTTTACAGTCTGCAAGAAATATGTCTTGAATGATACCTTTCCCTTTTCGCTGCTTAATTCCTGTGTTGATGAAAATACATGCTCGGCTGCTTTCGCAAGCAACATATACCGCTCTACAGGGTCACATTCCAGATTGAGGAATGGTGCCAAGTCATAATCAATAAACAGAGTTTTGAGAACTTCAAGTTCTTCCCTAAAAATCATTGTAGCCTGTTCAACATCATCGGCAGTTGGTGCAACAGATGTATTACCACCATAAACTTTCATGGCTTCACGCATATTGTCACGAATACCAATGAAGTCGATAATCATCCCGTAGTCTTTACCAGGGAATTTTCTGTTTACACGGCTAATAGTCTGAATAAGCAGATGTTTCTTTAAAGGCTTATCATTATACAGGAATGTAAGCGAAGGAACATCAAATCCTGTAATCCACATATCAACAACGATAACAATGCGGAAGTTTGATTTTTCCTGTTTGAACGATGCGTCAAGTTCTTCTGAACGCTTGTCATTCTTAACACCACCAAGATAGTTGTACATTTCCGGTTCATCGTTACTTCCAACACTTGAAACCATAGCTATAAATGGCATAGGCTTTAATTTTTTTAATTCCTCATCAGACACAACAACACCATCAGGCACTTTCTTTTCTTCAAACCATTCAGGATATTTATCCTTGAATTTAAGAAGAAGTGCATAGGCAATTGCTCTGCTTGAACATACAACCATAGCTTTCTGGGTTCTGTCAGGGTCTTGGTCACAAGCAGAAACATAGTGGTCATGGATATCAGCAGCAAGTCTTTCAAGTCTTGATGGTTCACCAAGGATAACCTCCATAGAACTCATTGCACGTTTGCTTGCCTCAATATCATCATATGTGGCACCATCATCGGCACATTTTTTATAGTAGTTTTCAATCTCTGTTGCCTTTTCTTTATCAAGTAACACCTTGGCAATACGAGGGTGATACTTGATAGGCACAGTAAGTCCATCGGCAACAGCCTGATCCATTGTGTAGCGGTCAATTTCTTCACCGAAGGTCTGGTAGGTTTCTGCTATTGGTGTACCTGTAAAGCCAACAAATGTAGCCTGTGGAAATGCCTCTTTTAAGACTTTTGCATAAGGCTTGGACACCATAGCTTTCATATTTTCGTCAGCATCTTTGCTGAACTGAATCTTTTTTGAATGTTCGAGCTGTGTTCTGTGAGCCTCGTCAGAAAAACATATAATATTCTTACGATCATTGATAAGACCGATTTTGTCATCTTCTCGGTCGCAGAACTTCTGAATGGTACAGATATAGAATCCACCACTTTGTCTTGCTCCAAGTTCTTCTCTTAATTGCTTTCTATTTTTAACAACAGATACTTCACCAAGGTTTAAGAACTCTTTACTCTTTGTGAAAAGCTTTGCACCTTGTTTCTGCAATTCTTCTCTGTCAACAATAAGAATAATCGTTGGTGAACCGATAGCGGGGATATCCGTGCAACGAAGTGCAAGCTGGCGAGCAAGAAAAGCCATTGTGTAAGTCTTTCCACATCCTGTCGCACCGAAATATGTACCACCTCTACCAGTTCCATCAACGATGGAATTCACAATACTTTGTTTCAATAGCTTGGATGCAAAGAACTGTGGATATCGGCAAACAATTTCAACTTCTTCGTGGTCGTAAATCGTATCCTGAAAGTAAATATAATCTCTAAACAATTCAAGGAAACGTGCAGGACTATAAACACCTTTAATCATCGTTTCTGTTTCTGCAAACGGTAAAGTAGATACCTCATCACCATCATTTACTCTACGCCAAGCATAGAAATGTTCATAAGGAGTGCGAACCGTACCAAGCCTTGTCTTTACTCCATCAGAAATGCAAGCAAGTGGGCAGTAGTGTAATAAGTGTGGTATATCTCTCCAGTAACGAATATTTATCTGCTCCCATGCATTAAATACTGTTGCATGAGCATCTCCCGGATTTTTTAGTTCAATTACGCAAAGAGGCATACCATTTACAAACAGCAGTACATCAGGTCTTCGATTTTCCTTTTGTCCGTTATTTGTGTATTCAACAGTAAATTGATTCACCACTCTGAAAATGTTATTATCAGGATTTTCAAAGTCAATCAGTTTTATCATCTGAGGGAGTCCGTTCTGTGGTGTGAACTGAACACCATCTACCATCCAATCATATACTTTATGCAGTGTGGCAAAGTCGCTTTCAGCACCTGCAAGACGAACATTATCAAAAACCTGTGTGACTTCTTGATCAGTCAGATCATTGTTTGTAGATGAAATAAAAGCTTTGAAATCATCTGCAATTAACACATCATTTTTTGTGACACGATTGATTTTGTTGCCTGCAAGATAGTTCCAGCCTTCTTTTTCAAGAAAACCAATGAAGGCATATTCAAAATCAGACTCACAAAAATGACCGTTATAGTCTTTTAGCTTAGCCATAGGCTATGCCTCCTTTCTTGCCTCTTCGATAGAGCCTTTTATTAAAATAGGACAGATATCTTTGATTTGTGCTTTGAGTTTTTCATTGATTTCTTTTCGCTCATTATACGCATGGAATACTTCAACTATAGATTTCTGTATTTTGTGACTAGGAACTGGAATTTCAATTTCATAAAATCTATCCATATCTAAATTAGTTCTTATACTTGCATCACTCATAAACCAGCCAAGTCGATCAACTTCTTTTCTTAAGAACCACATCATAATATATTCAGGAATAATCGAATTGTCTTTTGGTTCAAGTACAGTATATGCAGGAGAAATAATAATAGGTTCCTGTCCATTGAATAACGCAATACGTATGCATTTATCACGTCCAGTTTGCATACCTGAAAATGCAAATTGTCCATCATTAACCATCTTATATTTCTTTAAATCCACACCATTTACATTCGCAACAGAAGGCATAAACTGTTTTGTTATGTTAATTCCCATAACTTCTTGAATTCCTTTGTCATTACGACAATCAACTTCTCTTAGCAAACTACCAACGTTTCTCTTAATTGATGTATGTTTATAGTTTTCTATAATAGCATCACAAGTCAGTTTCAAATCTTCCAAACCACGCTCATAGCATTCCTGATTTGATACCATGGCATTGTAGATATCCACATACTTCTGCTGAATATCGAGAGGTGGCAATTCTATATCAACGTTTATGAATTCCTCCCATGCCATTCCATCTCGAACTGAACTATCCGTGTTAAACCAAAAGTATCTATCTCTTTCATTTGACTTCAAATATAGGAAAAAGTAATCACTTAGCAGTTCATCATTTTCTTTAAATCTAAACACAAAATAAGCCGGACTAACTACTTTGTCTTTTCCCGAATGATTATATGCTATTGGCAAAACAACATCTCTGCCTACGTGCATTAAATTACAAGCAAAATAATGAGGTGGAACTATTTTATATTTGCTTGTATCTGATCCAACTTGATTTGATGGTTCGAAAAATTCTTTATCTTTATTTACACCGGAGACATCATCATTTGTTAGTTTTGGAATATTACAGCGTTTTGAATACAATTCAATATATTTACCAAGTTTTATCTTATTCAATGCCATAACCAATCCCCCTAAATGCGTCCTCCAACATCTGCTGGGATTTCTTTTCTGCTTTCATAATATCTTGCATTTCTGCCTGAATGCGTGACATTTCCTTTTCATAGTCTATATTCAAATCATGGTCAATGAACTCTATGTACTTACTTGGGGTTAACGCCCAGCCTTTGTCTTCGATTTCATTGATACCAACACTGCGATAAAGTTCCGGCACTTCGTAGTTTGCTCCGTCTGCACCATCACTCTGCCATGTATGATAAATTGCAGATGCTTTTTCAATTTGACCAGGAAGATTTACTTTTATATCCTCAGTATCTTTAGAATCATTTGAAGATAAAAAAACTTTCTTTAGTTTCTGATGTTTTACGGGATTTTCAGTCCAAGTACGTAAATCCATGAACAATATTTCATGTTCGCGATTACGAAGATTTCTGCCATGATAGTTTCCACCCTTTTTATTCTGATTAAGAATCCAAAGAGTAACGCTGATATCAGTTGTAATAAACAATTCTCTTGGGAGAACAATAATAGCCTCAACTTTGTCATTTTGAATCAGTCTTTTTCTGATTCCTAAAGTATCACTATCATTTAATGCGCCATTAGCAAGTAGAAATCCTGCAACACCATATGCCTTCTTCAAGTGAGAAAGCATATGCAAAATCCAAGCATAGTTAGCATTACTTGCAGGTGGAGTTCCATAATCTGTCCAACGAGGATCATTCTGTAAGTTTTCATCGTACCAACTTTTAAGATTAAATGGAGGGTTCGCCATAATGTAGTCGAAATACAATCCTTTATGCAAATCATTGGTGAAAGAAGAATCACTCATACCACCAAGATGATGACTGATGCCACGAAGAGCAAGGTTCATTTTTGCAAGACGATAAGTAGCTGCTTCTTTTTCTTGTCCATAAACATTTACACTAGATATACTTCCTTGCTTCGATTTCACAAGTTCAGCAGACTGGATAAACATACCTCCGGAACCACAAGCCGGATCATATAAGGTTCAATCATAGATGCAATAAGCTGAACAACATCATGAGGCGTATAGAATTCACCTTCTTCTTTTGTAGCATTAACTGCAAATTCCTGAAGGAAGTATTCATACACATGACCGATAAGGTCTTTTTCTTCACCAAAAGCCTTGTGGCTGATTTTATTAACTTCATCTACAAGTTTCTTAATGTCATTTGCACCAAGGTTACGAGAAGTGAATGTGCCTTCAATAAAGCATCCTTTTAAATCTTTTGAACTTGTTGCAATGCTGTGAAGAGCAGTATCGAGAGCAACATTAAGACTTGGTGCAGGTGTGTTTATGATTGTTGACCAACGAGCCTCAACGGGAAGATTGTATGTTCCGTCAGCAAATGTAGCATCATCAAAGAATGCTGCTCTTATATCTTCGTCATCTGGGTCAAAACCTTGTTCTATTAAAGTCTGACGCAAGTTTTCAATTCCGTCTTCGTACTTCTCTCCAATGAATCGAAGGAATACGAGTGTAAGCATCATGTCTCTCTTTTCAAAGAATGAGCCTGAATTTCTTGCTGCACGCAAAATATCACGGCAGTTAAATAAAATATTGTCTATGTTCAAAGCTTTATCAGCAGCTTTTTTTGTAGCTTTCTTAGCCATATTATTTATCATCCTTTCCAGTGTTTATCCATTGTTCTTCTAACGCACTGAAGTCGAGGTTATGTGTTTCGCAGAACTCCATAATTTTTTTCATAGCTGACATATTAGGTTTGCTTTTTCCACCTTCCCAACGATTGATTGAGGAAAATGAAACGCCTAATTCTCGCCCGAATGCTTCCTGTGATAAGAAACATTTCTGACGGATTTTCTTGATTTCTTCTGAATAAGTCATAGCTCAATCTCCTTTATAAGCTACACATCAATGATATAGCATTATTATAGCATAATATTCATGAATTTTTCTACTCCTCAAAACTACCTCATCTGGTCTTGGGATATTTTTTTATCTTTTTTCATCTCCTCCCAAGGCTACCTAGTAGAAGGACAAAATTTATGGAGCCTTAGAGAAACTTTTTTCTAAAAATTTTCCTTGATGATTTACAAAACATCAAATTTCTTTGCCTGTGATTTGTAAGGAAAAATTGGTTCTTAAAAGAGACGTATATGTCCTTTCACTATTAGGAAAGATTAAGGAGCGAAAACACGAGTTATGAAAAAGTACCAGCTTATCTCAAGACTTAAATCCTTTCCACCCAAGGCTAAGGAAGAAAATCTTAATGCACAGTACTTATTATCATTAGTAAAGAAATATGTAGAAATCACAGAGTTGAATGCTGAGATTATACGAGAGTTTGTTGATAGGATTATCGTATTCAAAGCAGAGAAAGTGAATGGTCGCAGGCAACAGAGAATTCAAACCGCCTATAACTGCATTTATGTAGTTAACCTGCCTGCAAGTAAAGAAAAAACGGCATAGCCGGATTTCCCTGAAGCTATGCCGAATTTATCAAAGGATAAAATTTCTTACTTGCAGCCTCGATTGCTGCGCCTTTTCTTTTGCAATATTTGCATGCTTACGAATCAATCAGCTAGTTTCGGGGCTGCCGATTACTTGTCGTACTTGTTGAGCCACTCGATGAGCACTTTGCAGTAATCATCATGTCTATCTACGAAGCATGTGTGTCTTGCATTCTCCCAGAGAATCCACTCTGAGTTTGGAATTCCATCTGCGATAGTCTTAGCTATTAGCGGTGAGCAGAGATCGGAGATTCCGTTGCATACAAGCGAAGGAATCTTAATCTCGCCTAGTCTATCAACATATTCGAAGTCCTTTAGCGAACCTGTAGGGGCGAATTCATTTGGACCCCATCCGTATAGGTATGCCTCGCCGCCAGCCTTCTTAGGACGTGTACAGCACTCTGGTGCATCTTCGCCAATCCAGTAGTCACAGTATCTGTGCATATACTCAGCTACCGCTTCATCATAAGCCTCTCCAGAGAAATCTCCAGTCTCAAGAGCGTGATTGATTGCATCCTGCATATTCTGAGGCATCATCTTAATACGTCTTAGACCTTCTTTCTCCCAGAGGCTGCTTGATGGATGTCCACTGGAAATAACGAATGACTTAACACCCTTAGGCTTTCTTTCGATAGCATATGCAATCTGCATCATGCCGCCCCATGACTGTCCGATGATATGACACTCGTCTAGTCCTAGGTGCTCTCTTAGAGCCTCTAGCTCATCTAGCCATGTATCCTGAGTCCATAGTTCCTTATGACCATCTAGATATGAATTTCCGCAACCAATCTGGTCGTACATGATGATCTGACGATCATCATCATCTGCGAGATTGTCTAGAACCTCGTAGTAGTTGTGTGTTGAACCAGGTCCACCGTGCAAACAGATGAGCGGTGCTTTGCCATTGTCTTTTCTCTCGCCTACGACTCTGTAATAAGTTTCGAAACCGAGAAAAGGCATATAACCTTCTGTAACCTTTGCCATTAATTGATCTCTCCCTTTAATTGATTTTTTATTTCTCCACAGGAACAACGATTGGCTCTTCCTTAGGATATCCGTTTAGTACTTCGCATCCATCTTCTGTGATGTATAGGATGTCCTCGATACGAACACCGATTCCCTCATCATATAGATAGATACCAGGCTCTACGGAGAAGCACTGTCCTGGCTCGATAATCTCGTCATTTACGAGAGATACGTCACCAACCTCGTGATCCTCAAGTCCGATTGAGTGACCAGTTCTGTGTGTGAAGTACTCGCCAAAGCCCTTCTCTGTGATATAGTCTCTTGCAGCCTTATCGACATCGCTCATCTTGTTGCCAGGCTTAGCAGCAGCGATACCTCTCTTGTTAGCTTCAAGAACGACATTATAAACTTCTCTCTGTCTATCGTTAATCTCTCCGATAAATACTGTTCTTGTAGTATCGGATGCGTAGTTATTCCACATACCACCGATATCAAGTACTACGGAGTCTCCGTACTTACCCTTGCTATCATCAGTTACGTGATGTGGATCAGCTCCACCCTTACCGTATGCTGTGATAGGATCGAATGATAGACCCTGGAATCCAACTTCCTTGCAGAGCTCAACACACTTAGCATTTAGCTCTCTCTCTGTTAGACCCTTAGCAACCCAAGGAATAAGCTTATCCATAACCTCGTCAATCATCTTTGCAGACTCTCTCATGATCTGACGCTCATGCTCGTCCTTAATCTGTCTAACCTTATCAACGATTACAGATCCGTTTACGAACTTGCTTCCAGCACCTAAATCCTGAAGCTTAAGAAGGAATCTTGCTGGCCAGTTCTTATCAATACCAATAGTCTTATCCTTCTCAATGAACTTAGCTAGAATTCCAACAGGCTCCTCGATATCGTCATAATATGTTAGCGGTACACCAAGGTCTTCTGTCTGTGGGAAGAGCTTGTTGAGTACAAGCTGTACATCTCCATTTACATTGATGTATAGTGCGAGCATTCTCTCACCAGGAATAATCCACTTGTCGAGCATATAGAAGATGCTAACTGGATCAGTGATGATCATCTGTGGCATATCCTGCTCTTTCATCTTTGCAACAACTCTCTCTAGCTTAGACTTATTAAGCATAATGTTCCTCCATTTCTATTGTGCATTCATGCATGTACAAATATACATTTATTATACATCCCTGCCATATGATTTAATATACATT
>ERZ772920.1400-NODE-1400-length-12329-cov-6.422764_pt1 | contig 12329 bp, 9 predicted proteins | sample MGYA00511469_ERZ772920 | MGnify/ENA primary metagenome ERZ772920 (study PRJEB29015, sample SAMEA2738069) | human oral metagenome | biome: human oral; feature: human-associated habitat; material: saliva | place: China | collected 2216 ... | reverse complement strand
TTGTAATTTCTGTTTAATAATATCTAACGCATAAGCTGTCAATTCAGCTTTATCTTTAAAATGTTTTCCCAAAACAGCCTCAGAAATAATCGCACTTTCTGTTCCGTAAGAAAGGACTAAATCTAATTTAGCTTGTTTTGCATGTTCGCCCACTTGTTGATGACATTTTAGGCTATCCTCGCCTAATTCTTTCATATCACCCACGAGTAAAATACGGAAAGCATCATAACCTTTTAAAACATCAATTGCCGCTTGTAAAGAATCCACATTTGCATTGTAAGTATCATCTAATAGCAACAAATTTTCATTCACTTGAATCGGGAATAATCTTCCTTTTACTTGGGAACGATGTTCAAGACCTGCTTTTACATCAGCAAGACTGGCGCCCACATTCATAGTAAGTGCGGTCGCTGCCAAGGCATTTTTTACATTATGTTCACCTAAATAAGGTAAATTAATCTCAATGCTACCTTTTGGTGAAACTAGCGTAAACGTTGAGCCATTTGATGAATTTTTTACATTTTCAGCTTTGTAATCGCCACCATTAAAATATTGAATGGAATGAGAGCCAATTTCTTTTTGCCACAATTCGATATAATTATGTTCGCTGTTAATAATGGCTACACCATTTGGGGTTAAACCACGATAGATTTCACCTTTCGCACGTGCTACGCCTTCAATTGAGCCAAAACCTTCTAAATGTGCTGCTGCCACGTTATTCACTAATGCAGCTTCAGGCTGTGCAAGATGCGTTGTGTAATCAATTTCACCTAGATGATTGGCACCTAACTCAATAACAGCAAATTTATGCTGCTCAGTTAAGCGTAATAACGTTAATGGTACGCCAATGTCGTTGTTGAAATTACCATTAGTGAATAAGACGGCTTCTGGATTGCCAGATGTTTGTTGCAGAATGGATGCTGTCATCTCTTTCACCGTCGTTTTACCCGATGAACCTGTCATCGCCACGGTTCGAGGATTAATTTTTTCACGCAACCATTTTGCTAATTGACCAAGGGCTAAGCGCGTATCTGCAACAACTAATTGTGGTGTTGCAATTTCGGTATTGGGGTATTGTACAACTAAGGCTGTCGCACCTTGCTCAACGGCTTGCTCTAAATATTGATGTGCATCAAAATGCTCACCTTTTAACGCAAAGAAAAGCGAGTTGGATAAAGCTTTACGTGTATCAGTATTAATATTTTCAACAACAACTTGCCCATCTCCAATAAGACTAGCATTGAAAATTTGGGCAAGCTGCTGAGTTGTTAGTTTAATCATTCTGTTTTTTATTTTTTCGTTAAATAGGCTTCAGCCACTTCTTGATCGGAGAAATGAAGTGTTTTATCCCCAATGATCTGATAGTTTTCATGGCCTTTACCGGCAATCACGATCACGTCATCTTCAACGGCGTTCTCAATGGTAAATTTAATGGCCTCTTCACGATCTGGAATTACACCAACATCTTCCATTCGGCTAAAACCAGTGAGAATATCCGCTTCAATTTTATTTGGATCTTCTGTGCGTGGATTATCTTGAGTCACAATGACTAAATCAGCAAATTGCTCTGCCGCTTTTGCCATGAGTGGACGTTTACCTGCATCACGATCACCGCCACAACCAAAGATACACCAAAGGTTACCTTTGCAATGTTCACGGGCTGCATTTAAGGCTTTTTCTAATGCATCCGGAGTATGCGCATAATCAACGATAACGGTTGGTTTTCCTGCTTTTTTAATTAATTCCATTCTTCCATTTACTCCCTTTAACTGTGAAACTGTACGGATAAGATCATCGAAAGAATAACCTAAAGCCAATAAAACAGCCGTGGCTAACAACAGATTACTCACGTTAAAAGCACCAATTAATGGGCTATGTAATGTGCCATTCCCCCAACTTGATACAACATCAATCACAGCACCTTCATGAGTAAAACGAATTTGCGTAGCATAAAGCCATTGTTTAGATATTGGATGGAAATCTGGGTGGCAGCTGACTGCGATACCATTTGGTAATTCATTTAACCATGCGGCCCCAATTGGATCGTCAGCATTAAGAATTTGTACTTCAGGTGCTAAATCAACGAAAAAACGTTTTTTAGCTTCCGCATATTTTTCCATTGTTTCATGATAATCCAAATGATCGCGACTTAAATTGGTAAAAATAGCGGCTTTAAATTTGAGTGCTTCAACACGATGTTGAACTAAACCATGTGAAGACACTTCGATAGAAGCAAAATCTGCGCCTTTCTCTACAAAATCAGCCAGACTTTCTTGAACTTCCACAGCTGAACCTGTGGTATTTTTAGCTTCTTTGACTTGACCTAATAAACCATTGCCAATAGTGCCCATGACAGCTGCTTTATGACCTAACAGCGTAGCCCATTGAGCTAATAATTGAGAAACGGTGGTTTTACCGTTTGTTCCCGTGACTCCGACTAAAGTCAATTTTTCGGAAGGATTGCCATAAAATTGACCTGTCAATGCCGAAAGCTGAGCAGATAAATGATAGTAGCAAATCACTGGCACATTATTTTGCCATTGGATGCTCAAATGCTCGTTTTCTAAATCTGTTTCTAAAATAACCGCACTTGCACCAGAAGAAATGGCTTGAGGCACAAATTGACTCGCATCAAAACGATGTCCCTTTACTGCCACAAACAAATCACCTTGGGTCACTTTGCGGCTATCTAACACCATCGCCTTCACATTAATGTCTGAAAGCACCGGAAGATCAAAAAGTGCGGTCAATTTTTTCATTGTTTTGCCTTTTCTTAATTCATTTTTTCAAATTTTTGATCGCTTAAGCGAACAGTGCGTCTTGCTGTTTTTTCTGTTGGTTCTACATCTGGTGCAATACCATTAGCACGCAAGGTATAGCCCATAATGCTAGAGAATACGGGGGCAGATACCGCACCACCATAGTACTGTCCTGCTTTCGGATCGTTAATCAAAATAACTAATGCATAACGTGGATCGCTAATTGGTGCGATACCCGCTGTAAATGCCACATATTTATTGACATAGTGGCCATTTTCAATTTTACGCGCAGTACCTGTTTTCACACCAACACGATAACCTTCAACCATCGCACGTTTATTTTTAATTGCCACTTTCTCTAACATGCCCACTACATCTTTCGTAATTTTTTCAGAGAATACACGTTGCCCAATGACTGGTGGATCGACTTTCGTGATAGAAAGCGGACGATAAATTCCGAAGCTACCTAAAGTGGCATAGGCGCGCGCAATTTGTAATGGTGTTGAAGTAATCCCATAACCATAGGCGACTGTAGCTCGCTCAATATCCGCCCAACGTTTACGGTTTGCATTTAATACGCCACGTTGCTCACCGATTAAGCCTAACTCTGTATCTTTACCCAAGCCTGCATTTTGGTACGTTTCCATCAATGCTGAAGGTGGCATACGTAACGCAAGACGGCTCACACCACGGTTACTTGAGTTAATCAAAATTTCATCTAAGGTTTGTTGTGGACGAGGTGCCACGTCGACAATTTCTTTACCACTTACGGTAAATGAACCTGTATTAATTACCTCATCACGTCTCACTGCGCCACGTTGAAGTGCGGTCAACACAACGAAAGGTTTTACGGTTGAACCGGGTTCAAATGTGTCAGTAATGGCACGGTTACGTTTTAACTCGTCTTTTACATTAGCCAAATTATTTGGGTTATAAGAAGGTGCGGTTGCCATGGCTAATACTTCACCTGTACGCACATCTACCAATACCGCAGTACCTGACTCTGCGTTGTTCTCAGTTACCGCTTTTTTGATTTCACGATACACCATGGATTGTAACTTTTCATCAATACTTAGGGTGACATCTTGTGCATCGTATTTTTTCTCATCCGCAATATGCTCAACCACATTACCACGTTTATCTTTACGAACAACGCGAGCACCATCTTTCCCTACTAACATTGAGTTGAAGCTCGCCTCAACGCCTTCAATTCCTTTACCATCAATATTGGTAAAGCCGATTAATTGGGCTGCCTCTTCTACACGAGGATAAAAACGACGTGGTTCAGTCTCTAATGAAATACCTTTAATTTTGAGATCACGGATATAATTTGCCTTGCTCGCTTCTACTTGACGTGCTAAATACAAGAAGCCTGATTTGGCATTTTTCTCAATTTTTTTCACCAACTCTGCAGGGGTCATATTTAATTCGTTAGCAAGAGCTTTGATACGTTCTTTATCATCTAATGCATTTTCTTTTAGCATTAAACGCGGTTCAGCCACAATTGCACTCATCGGCACACTCACCGATAACAATTGGCCGTTACGATCTAAAATTGAACCACGAACAGAAAGTACGTCATCTTTACGTAATGAACGTTTGTCCGCTTCACCAGAAAGGGTTTCAGAATTAACTGATTGCACATAAGCAGCACGAGCTACTAATGCGCCTAATCCTAAGAAAATAAAACTTGTCGCAATGAGATAACGACCACGAAGAAAGCATTTCTCAAATACCATCTTCGGTTTGTTTGGTTTTACTGACGCAGGTTGAGCCAATTTTCTAATTGTTTTCTTTGGCTTTCCTGGTTTCTTAGAGGAATTAAATCTAACCATTTTATCTAAAATCCCTATTCAAAAATAACCACTTCTTGTTCACTTTGAACACGTTGCATTTTTAATGTACCGATTGCAATGGATTCAACTCTTGTATTATCACTTTCGGTTGCTTCTTGTAATTGCAAATTGCGATATTCGTTTTCAAGGGCTTGGTGTTGTAATACCAACTGCCCGTTTTCAGAAATCAGGCCTCGTGTTTGATGGGTCATCCAAATTGTGCCCATTGCAGAAGCTAAAATTAATAAAAGTAGAACGACAATTAATTTATTAGAAGAAAAAATATCTTCAACGAGAATATGTTGTAAAGGATAACGTTCGCTATTTTCTAACATCTTATTTCACCCTTTCCGCTATACGTAACACCGCACTTCTTGAACGTGGATTCGCTGAAATTTCTGCCTCACTTGGCTGAATCGCCTTACCAATGATTTTTAATTTTTGATTACGTTGGATTTGATCTTCTCGTAATGGTAAACCTCTCGGGATATCGTCACCTTTACTCTGTTTACGCATGAAATGTTTTACCATTCTGTCCTCAAGTGAATGGAAACTGATAATCGATAAACGCCCTTCTGGTGCCAACATATCTAATGCAGAATTTAATACACTTTCTAATTCATCTAATTCCGCATTAATATAAATTCGAATGGCTTGGAAACTACGCGTCGCTGGATGCTTATGTTTATCTTTAAACGGTACAGCTTGAGCGATTAATTCAGCAAGCTGAGAAGTGCGACTTAAACATTCAGTGCCATTTTTGATCGCTCTTTTATTAAATTCTACGATGGCTGTAGCAATTCGTTTTGCAAAACGCTCTTCACCGAAGGTTTTTAACACCCAAGTTAAATCATCAACAGATACTTGTTTTAGCCACTCTGCCGCGGATAAACCTTGTGTGGTATCCATGCGCATATCTAACGGGCCATCTTTCATAAAACTGAAACCACGATCGGCTTCATCAAGCTGTGGAGATGATACGCCTAAATCCAGCAAAATACCGTCAATTTTACCAACTAAATCGAGTTTTTGACAGATATCTGGAATGTGTGAAAAGCTATTATGTTCGATATGAAAACGAGGGTCTTGAATTTTTTCAGCTTCAGCAATCGCACGTGGATCACGATCAACGGCAATTAAACGACCATTTTCAGAAAGTTGGGAAAGAATAAGACGAGAATGACCACCACGACCAAAGGTACCATCAATATAAATTCCGTTTTCTTTCAACGCCAAACCATTCACCGCTTCGTGAAGCAAAACCGTGATATGTTCAGGTGCAGAAAAGGAATTTTGCGTAGTCATAAGTCAAAAGTAAACGTTAAATCAAAATCGATAAAGAAAAGATAGAGCGGTGCGAGCACCGCTTATCCTGCTAGTGCTGCTGTTCTATAATGACAGCATTTTTAGTTCTTCCGAAGCACCGAATTCAGCGCTTGAGCCAATTTCAATGTCCTCATCAATTTGTGCGTACCATTCTGTATCGCTCCAAATTTCAAATTTGTTCAACTGCCCAACCAACATTAAGCCTTTTTCTAATTTTGCGTGTTGACGTAATGGGCCACTTAATAAGATACGACCTTGCGCATCCATTTCACATTCTGTGGCATAACCGAGCATCACACGTTGTAAACGGCGTTGATTAGGGTCAAAGTTGGAAAGTGAAAGTAGTTTTTGTTCGATTTTTTCCCACTCATCTAAAGGATAAAGCAATAAACAAGGCTGACGAATATCAACGGTACAAACCATTTGGCCTTGGTTCTTTTCCATGATTTCAGCACGATAACGAGTAGGAATCGCTACACGACCCTTCGCATCTAAATTTACCGCTGCTGCACCACGAAACATTTTTCTACCTTTAAACGTTTATTTTTAGAAAAATTAGCAGAATTCTCCACAAAATTCCACTTTTCACCACTTTGTGTAAGTTTATCGGTTGTAGCCTTAACTTGCAAGCAATTAAAACGTAAAGATTGGTAAATTTTGGTAATAAAATAAACAAAAAAACCGTTTGAGGTTTTCCTCAAACGGTTTTTAAATTTTTAACTCAATTTGACTAGTTATTTACATAAGCTTCTTCGTCACGAGCACCTAATGGTTTAAGCTGTGTGAAGAATAAAACTAAACAAAGTACTGTTAAGCCTAAGCCGATATAAACAGATAATTGATAGTCTAAACCGAAGCCGATTTTGTTGTATGCAAGGTAAGTGAAACATACGGTACTGATAAATGCCGCAGGGATTGTACATACCCAGTGGAATTTATTATAACGGTATAAGTATGCTGCAGCAGTCCATAACATTACCATTGCTGTGGTTTGGTTTGCCCAAGTGAAGTAACGCCATAAGATAGAGAAATCGATTTTTGATACGATAAAACCAAGCGTAAACAATGGAACAGCAATCATTAAACGTTTAGCTAAGGTTTTTTGCTCTAAGTTGAAGAATTCTGCAATAACAAGACGTGCCGCACGGAATGCTGTATCGCCTGATGTAATCGGAAGAACAACCACACCTAATACTGCAAAAATACCACCAACAAGACCTAAGAAGTGGATAGAAGAATCATAAACCACTTTAGAAGGAGAACCCGCTTTAATCGCTGCTAATAAATCTGGTAAAGAATCATAGAAACTTAAACCAACCGCACACCATATTAATGCAATCACACCTTCACCGATCATCGCTCCGTAGAAAATGAAACGAGCTTCTTTTTCGTTTTCAGTACAACGAGCCATTAATGGGCTTTGTGTTGCGTGGAAACCAGATAATGCACCACAAGAGATTGTTAAGAACAAGAGTGGCCATAATGGTAAATCTGCACGGGTTTCAAAGTTTTGGAAGAATTTCTCAAAAGACATACCGTCCACAGAACGATAGAAAGAAATTGGATCCGCTGAGCTTAGATCTGCACTGACTAAACCATATACCATACCCACAGACATAAATAGCAATAATGCGCCGAAGAACGGATAGATACGGCCAATGATTTTATCAACTGGAAGTAATGTCGCAAGAATATAGTAAATGAAGATGATAGCAGTCCAAACACTGATAACAGTCGCTTTATCCATACCCCAAACGGTAATACCACCTGCTTCAGCTACCTGATGGATTTCTTCCGCATTGCTAATAGAAATGCTACCTGATGCAGCACCGAACACATCCATTGTAATCGTACCCATTAATTGAGCAGGACTTGCAACGAATACCACACCCACTAATAATAAAAGTACAACAGCTAATACGTTAATGAATGCTTTAACTGGACGACCTAAGTATTTACCTGCAAGGTTTGGCATAGATGCCCCGCCATTACGCACACTTAACATTCCGCAGAAATAATCGTGTACTGCACCAGCAAAGATACAACCAATGACGATCCAAAGCATAGCAACTGGTCCGTATAACGCACCAAGAATCGGACCAAAGATTGGGCCTGTACCAGCAATATTTAATAATTGAATTAACCAAATCTTGGTTTTAGACATTGGCATATAGTCAACGCCATCATTCATGGTATACGCTGGCGTTTGACGATTTGGATTGATCACAAAAATGCGCTCAATCACTCGACTATAAAAGAAATAACCTGCAAGCAATAACGCCACGCAGAAGAAAAACCACAACATAAAAAATACTCCTCAGGAATAAATGAATAGCGAAATCTAGCCATATACTAGACTTCGTCGGCGGTATTCTAAGTTAAAATTCTCAAAATCAAAATTTTAATTTTTACATTGTTTCAATTTTGTGAGCCATGTCACGTTTATCATTATGTTTTTTTCACTTACAATATGTTCATTAATTCAAATAATGAAAAAAGGATCATAAATGGCTCTTACTCGCTGCCCAGAATGTCGTAAAAAAATCAGCGAATCCGCTCAATTTTGTCCGAATTGTGGTTTTTCTTTTAAAGAAGAAGATCTTGAAATTTACAAACAAAAACTCGAAGAACGACGCCAACATAATGCCGAAATTAATCGAAAAAGCACTAAACTTCACCTTATTTGGTTGGCTATTTTTACTATCGTTATCTTATTGGCAAGTTGGCTAACTGGAGAATAAAAAGTGCGGTCAAAAAACAATGAGAATTTTGACCGCACTTTAATTAGAACCCAATCCGTCGTGTCGTTGAAGAAAACGCTGGTTTCACTTCACATTCACCTTGTAATGCGCTCAGCCAATCTTGCACCTTTTGAAAAGGAGAAAATTGGTGACGACGAGCCACTGCAGCAAAATCTCCAGGCGTCAGCAGATTAAGCGATTCAATCTGACCTAAATCCTCTTCCGATAACAACGGTAACCCTAAAATTTCCGCTTGTTGTTTAGCAAAATCTAAACGTTGTGGCAGCGTTAAATAATCAAACTTCAATTTCAAATCAAAACGACGTAATGCTGCTGGATCAAGCACTTCAATCAGGTTTGTTGAAACCACCATTAATCCCTCAAAACGTTCAATTTGTGTCAACATTTCATTCACTTGAGAACGTTCCCAGCTTCGGTCTGCTCCTTCTCGAGAAAATAAGAAGGTATCCACTTCGTCCAGCACTAACAAACAATTATCACGCTTTGCTGATTCAAATGCCTCAGCAATATTTCGTTCCGTTCCACCTACATAAGGATCGAGCAAATCAGAGCCTTGTCTTAGCAACAGCGGCATGTCCAACTGTTCCGCAAGCCACGCTGCCCAAGCGGTTTTTCCTGTTCCAGGCGGACCATAGCAACAAATTCTGCCTTTTTTGGTTCGCATTAATCCTTCGGTGATTTTATGAATATTTTCATTGCAGGAAACCCACTCAAGCTGATAACTCAGTTTACTTTCCACCAACGGCTCAATTTTCTTTTTACCTTGTGCCTGTAAGGTTTCATTAAATAGCGTAAGCAAGATCTCAGAAAAAGTTTTTTTGCCGTTATCAACAGCATTTGCCACATTGAACACGCGCGTTAAAATTGCCGGTGAAAGTGACCGCACTTTGGCAAAATGCTGCACGTATTCCGCCGTTAATTTACCGCCTGCCAGCTGCGAAATTAACGCCGATTTATTTTTCAGCGGTAAATCCGGCATTTCAAACACAAAATCAAAGCGACGCAAAAAAGCCGCATCTATACTGTTTACAGAATTGGACAACCAAATTATCGGCACGTTATTATTCTCCAGCAACTGATTTGTCCATGCTTTATTTTTTTGTGCAACAGAACGCTCCATGAGCGAACCGTTAAACACATCTTCAATTTCATCAAAAATTAAAAGTGCCTGCTTGCCGTTCAATAAAGTTTGAGCAAGGCGACTGTAATTCAGACGTTGTTCTGCCTTCACAATATCACCGTCAGAATCCATGTAAGTAATGTTATACGCCGAAATCCCTAATGCCTGTGCAAGCAACCCGGCAAATTCGGTTTTACCGGTGCCAGGTACACCATAAATTAAAAGATTCACGCCTTTCTGATGATGTTTTAGTGCCTGTTGCAAATAAGTCAACATCATCTCTTTCATGCCGGCAATATGGGCAAAATCATCTAGTTGCAAACTTGGCACTTGAGGTATTTCTGTACAAGATTTCAAAAGCGCATATTCATTTAGAGGTTGTGTTACAAATTCGTCAAAATCTAAGGTTTCACCCCACGCTAAATAATCTTGCACACCATCTAGGCGATAATTCCGATCAATTAGCCCATAAGCATCGAGTTTACTGCCTTTCTTTAAGGCGGACAGAATCTCATTTTTCGGCTGTTTCAGTAAATCCGCCATGATTGCAGCCGTTCTTTGCAAATCCGATTTCGGCAAGCACTTAAACAAATCTTGCATAGGTCCTTCACTGCGTAAATGCATGGCAAAGCGGAGAAGTTCCTGTTCAACGGGATTCAGTTGCAAAAATTCTGCCAACGTTGCCAAATTTTCATACGCCTGTTTCCATAACTCCGGTAAAAGTGCGGTAGATTTTTGAAGTGTTTTATAACGCGCTTTTAAAAGCCGACGAGCAACCGTGCGTAAATTTTTATCATTCTCTAATTCTTCAGGCAGCCCAAACGCACTGGCGATTTCATCACTTCGCCAACTACTCTCCCGAAACACTTCGGAAAAACCTTTATGCTCAAATAAAATTTTGAGCATCATATTTTCAGTATAAGAAGACACTGTCGGTGGGTTTAATTTATATTCGGACATAAAAATACTCCTTACTGGGTTGGTAAGGAGTATTTTAGTGAGGGGTGCGACAAAAGGTGTCGTTAGGAATTTTCCATTTTTAGCTCTTTTATTTTATCTAAGTTATCTGAGATTATATCCAGTAATGGTTTCCATAACTCGAAAATATAGTTCGCTAGCTCGCCACTAGGAATCTTACTAAGAACTGTCGCATCCCATACTTCATATTCATCTTCTAGCCATTTCCATAATGGCATGCTGTCATCCTTGTCTAAATCATAATTATTATCTTTAATAAATTCTGAAAAAACATTAAGTATATTATTAAATAAATTATCATGATTAGCATAAATACCACAGTAAGCATCACGAAGCCCACTTTTATAAAAGTAAATACAAACACCAAAATCCTCATTACCTATATATAACCCATATCCCTTTTTATTAAAGCTCCCATCATCTCCACATTCAAAATTAATATTTATTAATTTAGTATACCGATTAAACCTAATTTTCAACTGTTCAACTAACATAGCCATAAGTTTTTCATATAGTGTATCCCTTGTCTCAAGCACAGTTAATGCTGAAAACAATGCCTTATCATTATTAATTAGACATTCAATTAATTCATTTGAATCCTGAGTATTTCCCATAATATCCTCACTTAAAAATTTCTTAAAATCATTACAAAATTGTTTTACAGCCGGTGCAATAATTAAGGTATTATCAAGCCACTTTATGAGCATACTTGCAGATAACACCATTGCTTTCTTATCACTCATTAATTTAGCCCATTTATCTTCAGAAATAGATTTTTCTGGTGGATTATTACTAAATATAGGAAGATAAATAAGAAAATAAGAATCTGAAACATAATTTTTGAGGTCTTTATCATAAGTATGCATCTGCTTTGGCTGATCAATCGCACCTTGCAATTTATTTTCAATAGAAATCACCCAAGATGTTTTGTTATCTAATATACCTTCAATAAAAATATCATGACGACCATTTTTATTAGTTGTTTCATTAGTTATTTCATTAGTTATTTCATCATTTTCTTCTTTAGTTATTTTTTCAAGATAAATATTTACTTTTTGGTAAGCCAAGAACTGGTGTTTATTAATAAACTTTAAAAAACTATTTAAAAACAAATCACCTTGCCCATGTGTTTCCGTTGGATCTAATAAAAATGCAAGAATCTTAGACAATCCCATCTCATCCGTTTGTAAAAATTGAAACGGGTTAAAACGATTAGAATCGTACAACTCATTTTTTTCTCGTTGTAATCTAAAATTTTCTATCACTTGATTGATAGAAATTAAAGAATCAACAATTTGGTTAATATTATTTGCCATAGAGGCTCCTTAGGTTAATTAAAACGCACACATTATAACTGATAAATCATCCGAAAACGATTGCTTCTCAATCATCTTGCGGAAAACCGTGAGACGATCTTTATCATCGGGATATTTCTGCCAAATTTTTTCTCTCATTTCTTCTGAAAGTCCATCTGTTAACCCATCAGAACACAGCAATAAACTTTCCCCTTGCTGAATTTCAATTTCTTGATAAAAAATTTTATCTTGAA
>ERZ772920.1398-NODE-1398-length-12351-cov-5.143543_pt1 | contig 12351 bp, 8 predicted proteins | sample MGYA00511469_ERZ772920 | MGnify/ENA primary metagenome ERZ772920 (study PRJEB29015, sample SAMEA2738069) | human oral metagenome | biome: human oral; feature: human-associated habitat; material: saliva | place: China | collected 2216 ... | reverse complement strand
CCAGCACCTTGTTCCCAGCACCGTCATACCCAAGGACCTGAGCCAGCAGATCAGCCCCGACATCCTCAACCGCCTCAACCGAGCCCTTGACAGAACACTCGACAACCAGGCCCACAACCACGCCGGTCCCGGCACCAACACCAACGGCAGGGCACGGCTAGAGACCCGCGGCCCCCAACCCGGCCAGAAACCCGGAGCCTACGAGACCACCCCCTACCCCAAAGCCGCCCACACCCTCCAACTCGCACCCCTCATCGACCAAGCCCCACCCTTCTAAGTGACCGGGCCACTACGCGCTGACGACCGGGATGTCTGTGAGGCGAGCGACGACTCGCTCTTTCGTATAAAGATATTCACCTGCCGGCATATCAATCGTGATGCTATCCTCGCCGACATCTGGCCACACAACCGGGAGGGACTGGGATGCCTCAGGCTCAAGATCGTACACAAAGCCATTCGCTAAAGGATATCTACTTCCATCGGAATACGTATAGTCGGCCTCCAGATATCTCAACCCACCACTGAGGATGGTTATGCCACTTACACCAAACACCCCAGACAAGCCACGCAACTCCATCATTTTTCCAGGCAAGGAGAAGGGAGCAACCGGCATGCTGACCTTCTCGCTGGAGGTGACCACCACTGTTCCAGTCAAGTAGCCACCGGCTCGAACCACATGGTCGATCACCATGCGCACGGTCTTACCGTCGATCTTCACATCAACACCCTCAGGTCCCTTGCCCACAGGACCGGTAGCCTTTGGCATCGCGGACGACGGTGCCGCGCTCGCACTCGGTGCCGCACTGGCCTCGGCGGGTTTTGAGGGCGTCAGCGTGATCTCCACACGACGATTGATCTGTCGGTGCTCATCAGTGTCATTCGCAACCCGCGGCGAGGACTCCCCCTTGCCCGAGACCGACTCCTTCCACGCAGACAAGTCCGTCAGCTTCTTGAGCCGCTCCGACACCGCCTTGGCCCGCCGCTCCGACAGATCCTGGTTGTGCGCATCATCAGCCACATCATCGGTGTGACCCGTGATCGTGAGATCCCCGCCAGAGGGATACTTCTTGATCTGCTCCACCACAGTCGCCAGCACACTGTCAGCCTGAGCCGAGAGCTGATCGGAGTCAGTTGCGAACGTGACATCCCCAGCCACCGTCACCGTCGTCGACTTCTCATCCTGCTTCGTGTCCGACGAATCGTCAGCCGCCAGGGACATCGTCTCGATCTTGAACGGCCCCGCCTCCGACTCGTCAAGCTTCGCCTTTGACAGCACATCATCCACCGAGAAATCAGTCTCAGTATCCTTCAAAACCGGAACGCCCGTAGCGACACCCATATTAGGAAGGAACAGGTCCACAGCACTAACGCCCTCGGGCGGCGCATGAAATACTGGAAATACTTCCCGAGGCTTATTCTTTTCAACATCATCATATAAATGACGTGTTTCTTCATCCAGTTCGCGATACACCAAGCCCTTATCCAAAGAGAGCATTCTGATCGCAACCATGGTCCACAGGTGGTACGCGGAGCCGAATGGTTTAGACAGGTCCACATTCTTTTTCGAGGTCGTCGATAACACCAAGCGCACGACAGCGTACTTACCATTGACAGCAGCGGGCCCCACCTCAACCGAGAGCGGAGCCCCTTTCCACTCCGCCTCCAGCATCACCCCGCCATGGGGACCAGTCGCAGTCGCGACCGCACGTGGGGACGCGGCACCCGAGCTCTTCCCAGAGGAGGCGGTATCGCCCTTCTTGAGCACCCCGCACCCCGACAGGACGGCCCCCCACCGGCCAGGGCGGGCAGGGTCAGGACACCACGTCGGGTCAGTCGGGCGCAGGCGTCAGGAGACATCGGCGTGGAGGACGGCATGTCGGGAACCTTTCAACGCATTGGGAACACGTACGTGGCACCCTATGCACCGCAATCCACTACCCACGATGGGGAACTCCCCATCACTCCCCATCGGCTCCCCATGAACCCATGGGGAGCCATGGGTAGTTGCGGAGCCTCGTCAGCTCCCGGGCCGACTGCTCAGGCGGCCCGGTCCACGAGGATGCGGGCGAAGTCCTCCATGGCCGCACGCACCTGCCTCACCCGCTCACCGGCATCAGTCATAGCCGCCGCGGCGGCCTCGCCCTCGATGCCAGTCTGGGCCAGGCGCTGCCGGGTTCCGTCAAGGACGGCCTCCTCCAGGCCCTCCAGGCCCTCCACTGCCTGAGCCGCCCAGTCCATGGCCATCTCGCGGGTACGGGCCAGGACGGGGTGCTCGCGCAGGCGAGCGACGACGTCGGACAGGAAGGCGTCATCGGACAGGTCGCCGCTGGACAGGCGCGAGAGGATGGCCTGGCCGGCAGCATCGAGCTCGCCGGCCGCCAGGGCCTTGCGCAGGAGGAGGACCGGCATGGTGTCCACTCCCTCGCGCAGGTCGGTGCCGGGGGTCTTGCCGGTGGTGGCCGAGTCGCTCATGAGGTCGATGACGTCGTCGGCCAGCTGGAAGGCCACACCGATCCGCTCGCCGAACTCCTCCACGATCTGCTCGGTGTGCGTCCCGGCACCGGTGAGCATCGCCCCGTAGCGCGCGGACACTGCGATGAGGGAGCCGGTCTTGTCCGCCAGAACCTGGATGTAGTGGTCGACCGGATCGGTACCTGCCGGGCGTGGCAGGGTCTCGTGGAGCTGACCCATGCACAGGCGCTCGAAGGTCTTGGCGTGGGCCATGACGGCCTCCGGGCCGAGGGCCGCCACCAGCTGGGAGGCCCGGGCCACGAGGACGTCGCCGGTGAGGATGGCGGCGGAGTTGCCCCACACGGTCTGGGCGCTCGGGGCGCCGCGGCGCAGCGGGGCCTCGTCCATGACGTCGTCGTGATAGAGGGTGGCGATGTGGGTCAGCTCCACGGCCACCCCGGCGTCGCGGATCTCCTCACCGGTGGCCAGGGCCGGGTCGCCGAGCTGGGCGGTCAGCAGGGCCAGGACCGGGCGCAGGCGCTTGCCCCCGGCCTCGGCCAGGTGCGAGGTCGGCGGATTGATGGTCTCGTCGGCGCTGGTGACCACCTCCATGAGGCGGTCCTCAATGGTCTGGAGGGCGGGGATGATGCGCGACTCCAGCTCGGGGGCGCTCAGCGGCAGTGATCCGATCACGGAAGGAGCATAGCCGTCTGGTCGAACAGGTCGAAGGCGGTCTGCGGCAAAATGCCCAACCCGATTGTGGCCATCACCGCAACGCTGACCGCCAGGATGATCGGGCCGCGGCTGCCCACGACCACGGAGCGCTCGCCGTCGGGCTCATGGAAGAACATGAGCACGATGAGCCTCATGTAGAAGAAGGCGGTCACGGCCGAGCAGACGACGGCGAGGATGACGAAGGGCGTCCCGTTGCCGCTCAGGCCGGTGGCGAAGAGCCGGAACTTGGCCATGAAGCCGGCCGTCAGGGGCACTCCGGCGAAGGACAGCAGGAAGACGGTCATGGCACCGGCCGCCCAGGGGCTGCGGCGTCCCAGGCCCTTGAAGGCATCCAGGTCGCCGTCCTCACCGCCCACCGAGCCGTCGCGGTGGGAGCGCACCAGGGTGACGATGCCGAAGGCCCCCACGGTGGCGATCCCGTAGGTCAGGGCGTAGAAGCTGAGCGCGGAGATCGCCGCCTTGGAGTAGGCCCCGATCCCGATGAGCATGAAGCCGGCGTGGGCGATGGCCGAGTAGGCGAGCATGCGCTTGACGTCGCGCTGAACCACCCCGACGACGGTGCCCAGGAGCATGGTCAGTGCCGCCACGGCCCACAGGGCGGGGGCCAGGTCCCAGCCCATGGCGCCGGCGATCAGGTAGTAGAAGCGCACCAGGGCCAGGAAGGCGGCGGCCTTGACGCCGGCGGCCATGAACCCGGTGACCGGGGTGGGGGCACCCTGGTAGACGTCCGGGCTCCAGGCGTGGAAGGGCACGGCCGCCACCTTGAACAGCAGGCCGACGATCACCAGCATGAGGCCGGCCAGGATGAGCCAGTCCTGCCCCGCCGCGCTGCTCACGGCCTCGCCCAGGGTCTTGTAGTCGACGGCGCCGGCCACCCCGTAGAGCAGGGCCGAGCCCATGAGGAGGAAGGCGGAGGCGAAGGCCCCCAGCACGAAGTACTTCAGCGCCGCCTCCTGGCTGAGGAGCCGGCGGTGGCGGGCGGTGGCCGCCAGGATGTACAGCGGCAGGGAGATCATCTCCAGGATGACGAACAGCGTGATGAGGTCGCTGCTGGCCCCGAAGAGCATCATGCCGCCCAGTGAGAACAGGGTCAGGGGGAAGATCTCGGTCGTGGTCCAGCCGGCCAGGATGGACTCGCTCTCCTCCGCGCTGCCGGGCCGGTCGGCGGCCTGGGCCGCGAAGGCCCCATCACCGACCGAGGTGCGGTCGGCCATCACCAGGACGGCCAGCAGCCCGATGACCAGGAGGATGCCCTGGGCGGCGATGGAGAAGGGGTCCTCGGTCAGGCCCGCGGACATGCGGGCGCCCGGCAGGAAGCCCTTGGGGAGCTGGAACTGGGGCACGGCCGCGGCGGCGGCCCCGGCGGCCTTGACCTCGCCCCAGCGCAGGAACAGGGAGACCCCGGAGGCCAGGATGGCCAGGAAGCTCAGCGTGGACTGGATGGCCAGACGGGCGGGACGGGCGATGAAGGCCTCCACGAGGACACCCAGGACACCGGCGCCCAGGATGATGAGGACCGGCGTCAGGGCGTCCCAGTTGACGATCGGGGCAGTGGCTGAGGGGCTCACTTGGTGTTCCCTTCCGTAGCGGTGGAGGCGGCGGGAGCGTCAGTCGCACCGCCGGCATCGGGGCTGTCACCGGCGCCGCGGGCTGAGGCCTCAGCCTGCGAGGAGCTGGTGACCGTGAGCGCGACCTGCCGGGCGACGTCGTCGAAGGCGGACGTCAAGACGCCCGGGGCCAGTCCGAGCGCGAGCATCGCGGCGATGATGGGGACGACGACGAGGCGCTCGCGCCCGTCGAGGTCGGGGCTGCCCACGCGCTCGGGGGCGGGCGCCCCGGTGAAGACCCGCTGGTAGGGCAGCAGCATGTAGACGGCGGCGATGACGACGCCGACGACGGCCGCACCGCCCAGGGCCAGCGAGACCGAGAAGGTGCCGGTGAGCACCATCCACTCGGGCACGAACCCGCTCAGGCCCGGCAGGGCGATGGAGGCCAGCCCGCTGACCAGGAAGGTGCCGGCCACCAGCGGCATGACCCGGGCGATGCCGCCGAGCTCGCTGATGGCGACCGTCCCGGTGCGCCGGGCCATGAAGCCGGTGACCAGGTAGAGGCCGGCAATGGACAGCCCGTGGGCCACCATGTAGACCATGGCGCCGTTGGCGGCCACCTGGTTGCCGATGAAGATCCCCAGGACCATGAAGCCGAAGTGGCTCACGGAGGTGTAGGAGATGAGGCGGTAGAGGTTGTCCTGGGCGATGGCGGCCAGGCCCCCGTAGATGATGGAGACGACCGCCAGGACCAGGATCACCGGGGCGGCCCAGCGGGAGGCCTCCGGGAAGATCGGCAGGACCAGGGTGATCATCCCGAAGGTGCCGATCTTGTCCAGGATGCCGATGAGCAGCACCGAGGTGCCCGGGGTGGCCTGCTCGGCGGTGTCGGGCAGCCAGGTGTGGACCGGGACCAGCGGCGCCTTGATGGCGAAGGCGATGAAGAAGGTCAGGAAGATCCAGTGACCGGCGGAGGTGGACACGTGCAGGTTGGCCGCCACCGAGTCGATGAGGAAGCTGGGGACGCCGTTCTTGGCGGAGTGCAGGGAGACGGCGATGACGCCGATGAGCATGATGAGCCCGCCGGCCAGGGAGTACAGGAGGAACTTCAGGGCGGCGCGCTGGCGATTCTGCCCGCCGAAGCAGCCGATGAGGAAGTACACCGGGATGAGCATCGCCTCGAAGCACAGGTAGAACAGGAGCAGGTCCCGGGCCGAGAAGATGACGACGACGAAGAACTCCAGCGTCAGGACGAGCCCGGTGAACAGGCCCTGCCGGTCGGCGGGGACCTCACCCCAGGAGGCGAGCAGCACCAGGGGCGTGACGAAGGCGCCCAGCAGCACCATGGACAGGCCCAGGCCGTTGACGCCCAGGGCCCAGGAGGCGCCGATGGCGGGGATCCAGGAGTGGGTGTCGGTCAGCTGGACGGTGCTGGCTTGAGCCAGGTCGAAGGCGCTCAGCGCCCACAGCCCCAGGGCGAGGACCGCCAGGGAGAACACGAGGCCCACGGCGCGGGCGTGGAGCCGGCGCAGTGGCGGGACCAGCCACAGCAGGAGCGCCCCGGCCAGTGGCGTGACCGCCATGACGGTCAGGACGGGCAGCGATGCGGGAAGAGTCGGCATGTGTCGTGTCCTCTCAGAACCTGGCGGCCAGGACGGCGATGAGTACGAGGACCGTTCCGGCCAGCATGTAGCCGGCGTAGGAGCGCACGTACCCGGACTCGGTGCGGCGGGTCAGGCGGCCCAGGGCGCCGGTGCCCGCGGCGGCACCCTCGATGGCGCCGTCGACGACGTAGCGCTCGACGGCGTCGGTGGCCAGGACCAGTCCCTGGCCGGTGCGCATGGCCAGGGCCTCGTTGATGGCGTCCTGGTACATGTCCTTGCGGGCGGCCTCCACCAGGGGGTTGGCCGGCTGCAGGACGACGGGCACCGGGCGGCGCACGTACATCCACCAGGCCACGAGAACCCCGACGACGACCAGGGCGAGGGTGGCGCCCATGATGACGGTGGCCGGCAGGACCGGCTCGCCGTGCTCGGCGTGACCGGTGACCGGCTCCAGCCAGGTGACGAACATGTTGTTGTAGGTCAGCAGCCCGCCCAGGCCCGCGGAGAACACGGACAGGACGATCAGGGGCAGGGTCATGAGCCAGCCGGACTCGTGGGGGTGGACCTCGCCCTCCAGGTCCTTCTTGGTGGTCCAGCGCTGCTTGCCGTGGAAGATCATGAAGAACAGGCGGGACATGTAGAAGGCGGTCAGGCCCGCGCCCAGCAGGGCGATGGTCCCCAGGATCCAGGGCTTGGCGCCCTCGCCGACGAAGGCGGCCTCGATGAGGCGGTCCTTGGACCAGAAGCCGGAGAAGGGCGGCACCCCCAGGATGGCGAGCCAGCCAATGCCCATGGTGATCCAGGTGATCGTCATGGCTCCGCGCAGGCCGCCGAAGCGGCGCATGTTGACCTGGTCGCCCATGGCGTGCATGACCGAGCCGGCCCCCAGGAAGAGCTGGGCCTTGAAGAAGCCGTGGGTGAGCAGGTGGAAGATGGCGAAGGCGTAGCCGACCGGGCCCAGGCCCGCTCCCAGCATCATGTAGCCGATCTGGCTCATGGTGGAGGCGGCCAGGACCTTCTTCATGTCGTCCTTGGCGCTTCCGATGACGGCCCCCAGCAGCAGGGTGATGGCGCCGATGACGGCCACGGCCGTCTGGGCGCTGGGGGCGCCCTCGAAGACGGCGGCGGAGCGGACCATGAGGTAGACGCCCGCGGTGACCATGGTGGCGGCGTGGATGAGGGCCGAGACCGGCGTGGGGCCGGCCATGGCGTCACCCAGCCAGGCCTGGAGGGGGAACTGGGCGGACTTACCACAGGCCGCCAGGAGCAGGAAGAAGCCGATGGCGGTGAGCCAGCCGGTGCTCACCGAGCCGTCGAGGGAGGCGGCGGAGACGGCGTCGAAGGAGACCGAGCCGACCTGCCCGACCATCGTCATCATGGCCAGCAGGAGGCCGACGTCGCCCACACGGTTCATGATGAAGGCCTTCTTGGCGGCGGCGGCGTTCTCGCGGCTGGTGGCCTGCTCGCCCTGGGGGGCGTCGGCGTCGGCGGTGTTCCAGAAGCCGATGAGCAGGTAGGAGGCCAGCCCCACGCCCTCCCAGCCGACGAAGAGCACGATGTAGGAGTCACCCAGGACCAGGGTGAGCATCGCGGCGATGAAGAGGTTGAGGTAGGCGAAGAAGCGGCGCCGGTCGCGGTCGTGGGCCATGTAGGCCACCGAGTACAGGTGGATGAGGAAGCCGACGCAGGTGACCAGCGTGACGAAGGTCAGCGACAGCGGGTCCAGGCGCAGGCCGACGTCGACGCTCAGGTTCCCGGCGGAGAACCAGTGGTAGAGGGGCAGGCCGATGACGCGTTCCTCAGCGGGCAGGCCCAGGACCTGCACGAGGATGCCCACGCCCAGGCAGGCGGCGGCGAAGGAGGCGGCCAGGCCCAGCCAGTGGCCCCAGGCGTTGGAGCGGCGGCCGGCCAGCAGGAGGAAGGCGGCGGAGGCCGCGGGGACGGCGATGAGCAGCCAGGCCCAGGAGGCCAGGCCGGTGGCCTCGGTCAGGGGCGTCACGACGGCGGTGACAGGAGCGGGAAGCATGTCGGTGGTCTCTCCCCTCAGTTCTTGAGCAGGTTCTCGTCGTCGACCGACGTGGACCTGCGGGTGCGGAAGATGGATACGACGATGCTCAGACCCACCACGACCTCGGCGGCGGCCACCACCATGACGAAGAAGGCGAAGACCTGGCCGGTGAGGTTGCCGTGGATCCGGGAGAAGGTGACCAGGACGAGGTTGACGGAGTTGAGCATGAGCTCAACCCCCATGAGCTCGATGATGGCGTTGCGGCGCAGCAGCACCGTGAGCGCCCCCAGGGTGAACAGCACCCCGGCCAGGATGAGGTAGACGGTGATGGGGAGACTCACTTCTCCTCCTTCTGCTCCGGGGCGGCCGAGTCGGCTGCCCCGTCATCGCTGAGGACGGGCTGCTTGACGGTGGGGGCGGCGGCGCCGGGCATGGACGGCATCCCGGAGCGGCGGGCGTCCCGGGGGCCCCGGGTACTGTCGCCTGCGCCGGCCTGGTCGGCACCGGCCAGGCGGGAGACGATCGTGCCCGAGCGCTGGGCCAGGCCCATCTCCGGGGAGACGTCGGACAGCTCCAGGCCCTGGCCGCGGGCCCGCAGGACCCGGGGCACGGACTCCTCGACGGCCTCGCCCTGGGCGTCCAGGGACGGGGCGGCGGCGGAGTTGGTGGAGGCGTAGACGCCGGGCATGGGCTTCTGGCCCGGGTGGGCGCCCTTGGCGGCGTAGTCCTGCATCTTGCCCGCGGCCACCGCCCGCTGACTGAGCCGGGCCCGGATGCGCTGGCGGTGGGTGAGGGTCAGGGCGCCGACGGCGGCGACGATGAGCAGGATGGCGGTCAGCTCCATGGTGACGACGTGGTCGTGGTAGAGCGTGACGGCCAGCAGGTCGGGGGCGGCCTTGGCGCCGTCCTTGAGCCCGGCCGGCTTCGGCAGGGTGGAGCGCCACACGACGGCGGTCAGGGCACCGGCCAGCCCCAGTCCCAGGAGGATGAGGACCGGGCGCCTCATGACGGTACCGGCGGCACCCACCGGCTCGTCACCGCCCACACCCACGAGCATGATGACGAACAGGACGAGGGTCATGACGGCGCCGGTGTAGACCACGACCTGGGTGATGCCCATGAAGGGCGACTCGTTGACGATGTAGAGGACGGCCAGCGAGATCATGATGCCGATCATGTTGATGGCGGCGTTCACGGCGCGCTTGGCGGTCAGGACGCCGATGCCGCAGGCCACGGTGACCAGGGCGACGACGCCGAAGACGATGGCCTCGCCCAGCCCCAGGTGACCGTCCTGAGTCAGGGCGGTCGGGGCGACGGCGGGGGCTCCGGTCATCAGCAGGGTGCTCATCGCAGGGCTCCCTTCACGGTGTGGCGGCTGTCCCGGCCGGAGGCGGGGGCGGCCTTGGCGCGGGCGGACTCCAGGCTGGGGTCCTCGGGTCGGTGGCTCCGCACCCAGTCGATCTGGGCCTGGGTGGAGCCGACGACCTTCCCGCGGTAGTAGTCGCCGTCCTCGGTGCCCTCGACCATGGGGTGGGGCGCGGACACGGCGCCCTCGGGCACGGGGGCCAGCAGGTCCTCCTTCTCGTAGATGAGGCCCTCACGGCCGGGACCGACGAGCTCATCGAAGTCGGTGGACATGGTCAGGGCCCGGGTGGGGCAGGCCTCGATGCACATGCCGCAGAAGATGCAGCGCAGGTAGTTGATCTGGTAGACGCGCCCGTAGCGCTCGCCGGGCGAGTACTGGGCGCCGGGCTCGTTGGAGGCGGCCTCGACGTAGATCGCGTCGGCGGGGCAGGCCCAGGCGCACAGCTCGCAGCCGATGCACTTCTCCAGGCCGTCGTCGTAGCGGTTGAGCTGGTGGCGCCCGTGGTAGCGGGGCATCACCTGCGGCGGCTCGAAGGGGTACTGCTCGGTGACCACCGGGCGGAACATCGAGGAGATGGTGACCCCGTAGCCGGCCACGGGCGCGAAGGCGCGGGCCAGGGCGGAGGGAGCGTCACGCAGCCACTTGTCGTGCTGCGAGCCCCGGGAACGGTGGGGGCGATCAGTCATCTTTTCCCTCCTGGGGTGCCTCAGCGGCCGTGTCTGTGTCCTTGCCGCCGGCCGGATCGGCCTTGAGGTCAAGAGTGAAGGTGGGCAGGGCGGTGGCTGCGTCCGTACCGGCCGGAGCTGCCGTGCCGGCCACATCTGCTGAGTCGGGGGACTCGGCAGAGGCGGCGGAGTCTGCGGAACCGGCTGCGTCGTCGTCCTCGATGTCGGTGTCCTCCAGGAGGCCGACGGCGGTGGCCGCCCCGGTCTCGGGATCTGTCTCCTCCGCAGCGAGGGCGGCGCGGCGGGCGCGCGGTGAGGGCGGCAGGGAGCTGCCCGGAGGCGGCGGGACCGGGAAGCCCTCGAGGAAGGCGACGTGGTCGTCCTCGGCGTCCAGGATCTCGACATCCTCGTCGTCCGCATCCTCGTCGTCGTAGTCCTCATAGTCCTCGTAGAGCTCCTCCTCTTCCTCCTTGTCGGGGATGAGGAAGAGGATGAACATGATGACGCAGAAGACGACGGCCATCGGCAGCAGCAGGGCCTGCACGGAGGCGCCCGAGAAGGTGCGGAAGGCGCGCACCACGGCCACCAGCACGAACCAGACCAGGGAGATCGGGATGAGGACCTTCCAGCCCAGTTTCATGAAGTGGTCGTAGCGGATGCGCACGAGGGTTCCGCGGGTCCAGATCATGAAGAACATGACGGCCCAGACCTTGGCGACGAACCACAGCATCGGCCACCAGCCGGAGTTGGCGCCCTCCCAGAACAGGCTGAGGATCGCCGAGCGCCAGCCGCCCAGGAACAGGGTGACGCACACGGCCGAGACGTTGAACATGTTGATGTACTCGGCCAGGAAGTACCAGGCGAACTTCATCGAGGAGTACTCGACCATGTGGCCGGCGACGAGCTCGCCCTCGGCCTCGGGCAGGTCGAAGGGGAGGCGGTTGACCTCACCGACCATGGAGATGACGTAGATGATGAAGCTGGGCACCATCGCCACGGCCCACCAGATGCGCTGCTGGGCGGTCACGATCCCGGAGGTGGACATGGTCCCCGAGGCCAGGAAGACCGTGAGGATGGACAGGCTCATGCTCAGCTCGTAGGAGATGACCTGAGCGGCGCTGCGCACGGCACCGAAGAGCGGGTAGGTGGAGTGCGTGGACCAGCCGCCCAGGATGATCCCGTAGACGCCGAAGGCGGTGATGGCCAGGATGTAGAGGACCGCCACCGGGAAGTCGGTCAGCTGCAGGGGCGTGGAGTGGCCGAAGATGCTCACCTGCGGCCCGAAGGGGATGACCGCGTAGACCATGAAGGCGCTGAAGGCGGCGATGAGCGGCGCCAGGAGGTAGATGACCTTCTCGGCCCCCTTGAGCCAGAAGTCCTCCTTCATGATGAGCTTGCCGGCGTCGGCGACCGCCTGGAGCAGGCCGAGGGGGCCGTTGACGTTGGGGCCCAGGCGGGTCTGCATGCGGGCCAGGCCGCGCCGCTCCACCCACAGCGCCATCATGACGCTGACGATGAGGAAGGCGACGATGAAGCCGGCCTTGATGAGGGTCAGCCACCAGGTCTCGGCGGAGAAGTCGGCGGTCACGCCCCCGTTGGGCAGGGCGTCGTCGGCAGCGGCCTGAGCCGCGTAGATCGGGTTCACCTCAGTACCTCCGCTGCATGGGTCACGGTGACCTGGGAGCCGTGCCCGGCGCCCAGGGTCTGGTGGACGGTGGAGCCGGCCGAGCACTCGGGCAGCCACACGGTGCCGTCGCTGACGCCGCCGACGACGGCCGGCAGGGTGATGGATCCGGCGGCGGTCGCCACGGTCACCTCCTGGCCGGCTGCCAGCGACAGGCGCTGGGCGAGGTCGGTGCCCACCCGGGCGACGGGGCGCAGGGCGGTGGCGGCCAGGAAGGGCTCACCGTCCTGGAGGCGCCCGGCGTCGAGCATGGGCTTGTGAGTGGTCAGGCGGGCCTCCACGCCGTCGTCG
>ERZ772920.1397-NODE-1397-length-12360-cov-11.449492_pt1 | contig 12360 bp, 12 predicted proteins | sample MGYA00511469_ERZ772920 | MGnify/ENA primary metagenome ERZ772920 (study PRJEB29015, sample SAMEA2738069) | human oral metagenome | biome: human oral; feature: human-associated habitat; material: saliva | place: China | collected 2216 ... | reverse complement strand
CTGGGTGCAACTGGAGTGACGAGACGGCAAAACTATAACCACCGAGTGGGAGTAGGCCGAGGTCAAACGACAAGCCATTAGATTTTATTCATGGTGACGCAAAGTGTTGCAAAACGTTGCAGGAAGCGCCAAGCCGCCTGACAAATTGAAGAATAATTGATGAGAAGAAGCTCCGAAAACGGCGAATTTCGGAGCTTCTTTTATGCTATTTCATCTGCGATTCTGATTCGGATTTATTATGCGGGGTGAGTAGCTATGTTGGTAGATTGGCTTTTTGGCTCGCGCTGCAACGATTTGCAGCCTCTTGCAACAAAGCGAAGCCACCTGGAACTATTGCTTTTGCCCTAAGGGGAGCAAAGTAACCTTCCCCGAATCAATTCCGAATCAATTTGCGCAATCGAGTCCATGTTTCGCAAAAGAGCAGGTCAGAGGGGGTGATAAAAACTGTATTACTCCGCTCCGACAGAGCGATTGATACGCTGCCGAGCATGAAAAAAGCGGCCGGAGCCGCCTTTTCCTATTCGGATTTATTCCTTGAGTTGCTTTCTAGGAGCCGAAGCCAGCCTTCCATTCCTCGTACTCGGCCTGAGTGGTTTCTCCGGCCTCAAGCGAATCAAGCTGCTTGCGCCATGCCTTGAGTGCAGATGTTAGCTTCGGATCCATGCCTGTGCCCTCAGGAGCCGCCAGAACGAGCTTTTCGCCCATCTCCAACGGCCGAAGGGAAAACTGTTCACTCAGACGGAAAAGGAACTCCAGGGCCTGCCTGCCGCTCTCCAAGGGAATCTCTCGCAACGCCTCCACCGATACGTCGAGTGCATTAGTGATCTGAGTGAGCTGCTCGTCGCCCGGGACTCTGTTCCCGAGCTCGTAGTTGCGGATGTAAGGTAATCCAGGGCCGCGTGTGCAGCGACAAGCTGGAGGAGGCCTTCTTCGGCACCAGAAAGGACCGTTAACCATGATCGTAAAGCAAGCAAAGAACGCGGCGGAAGGGTTCGTATGGCCGTTGATGATCTTAGTGATGGCGTTGGTGGCCAAGTCGGTTCGCTTGGCGATCTCGATATTCGGAATGCCGTAGTAGTCGCGCTGTTTCCTCAGCGCGTCGACGTTATGTATTTGCAGCTCATCCATTGCGGACTCTTTTTTGATTGGGGGGTCCGGAATCGCAGCAAGGCCTTGTCTTCGTTCCGCTTGACGCGAAAGATAGTCTGCTGGCGAGATGGTAAGAGAAAAAGTTCCTGTTAGAGACAAAAGTGTTCTGCTGGGGAACTTTCGTCCTCCACAGAACGGTCGGCTGGTTATTGTTTTTTCCATGCGATAATGAGACGTGGCGTGCTGCGTTTTCCGTATCTGTTGTCTTTGCAAACCGATTGGAAAGCGCAGTAGGAAGGGCCTTACCAACCTGCAAAAGTCCGGTGCCCGTGCCCTGAAAATGACTAACGGAGCCCTCGCAGCTATATGCCCTCACGTTGTCTCATCATGTGGTGCATATTAATTATTGAGCTCGTAATTGATGTACCGCAAAAAGGGACAGCTGGATAGGTTTTCACAGGTCAGTGACCATACAGGCAGAAGAGCTATGAGTCGTCTCTTTCATCTATGCGCTGCTCAATTGAAACGGCTTCGAGTCCCCTTAACCTCTTGAGCATCATATACAGACAAATCACCGTCAACTTGAACGCTCCCACACAAGACACAGGGTCTTGATATTGACGCCCATGAATGCAGTCATTTCTGACATTGAAGCCGTTTGAGGAATACATTACAAAGTAAGTGAAGAGAAATTCATTGCATCCTTGGATGGTGCCGGTTATTTCTTCAACCTCACCAACGAGCCTTGCCAGTACGCTCGATACGTCCTTCAGTTGCGTGAACTTCTGTTTATTTTCTTTGAATGGTACGATGGCAAATAATTCCCCGATTTGCCTGATGACGTTTTCCAGAAGGGGAAACAGCTGAGTCAAATGGCCGAGAGCCACCCTGTCCTCAGGAAAAGGAAGCAGGTAGTACTGTTCTGGCGCGTTTTGGACAATCCATTCATATGCTGGCCTAATGTCGATAAAGCCAATCATCATCTGGATTCCCTGACGAAGCCTGCCATAAAAGCCATCGAGCGCATCCTGACGTTTCATTGCATTCAGAAAACGGAAAGCGTTTTCCTTGTACACCCTGCACACTTCTTCTGCAATCATGAAATCAATCGAATTCGGGTCTTCCTTTATTGCAACATGATCGCAATTTGGGTAGTACTCGGAGATAGTGATTTTGTTGGCAAGAAGAGTGAAAACATTTTCTGATAGTGACTCCAGTGTTGAAATGATGGCCTCGTCAGACTGCAGGATGAGGTTGTGAGCAAGGCTTTGAGGGCTCTCGAGAAAGCTCTTGTTCAGATCATCGACAGCACCCGAAGGAACGGAGTTCTCATATGATATGGTCTGCATGCTCGCCAACACAGGAGCGTAATAGTTGCTTTGCCAGGCCCTCCTTAGGCCAATCATAACTTCATGAAGCCACTTATTGTCGACCTGCGGATTGCTCAGGGCATCGATGCAAAACATCATTGCCGAATAGAATAGACTAGCTGTGAGCAGATTCACTTTCTCCGAGAAAGTAGATAATAGTTCAATGGCATGAGCAATGTCGCACTGATCGCAGCCCTTCGCATTGCGTTCGTCTCCGAAAAACGATAGGAGATCTGCAGGCGAATCAATTGAGCCAAGAGCATTCTTTGCAATTGCCTTTGTTTCAGCAGCGTAGATGCTTTCCTGCTGCGCAGTGCACGGAATGCGATATTGTTTTAGGATGCAAATATCCGTATAGTCTGAAACACCTGACAAGGTTTCCTTCATGCCCTTGAAATATGCCGCGCTCTGCTCCTTGCCGAGCATTTTGCATTGTATGAGTTCATCGACAACGGCAAGGGCTGTGCAAGAGATATTACATAGCCCCTGGCCAGCAGCAAGAAGCTTTTTAACGTGATGCAGGCAGAGATCAGCAAGCATCGAGCGAGTGCTGTCGGAAGGAGCCACTTTGTGTTTGCAAAACAGCAACGTCTCGAATACGCAGACCGCTCTGATATCCGAAAACGATTCTTTTGCCTTCGACAACAGTTCAATTGACCAAGAATGCGTGTCGGGATACTTGGATCCGTTTCTTGAGCGAGCAATTGGCTCGAGTGTTCCGTTGCCGAAAGACACCTTGAAGGCATCGCACAGCAGCGATTCTTGCCATGTCTGAAACTGCCTTCCCTCAGCGTTCTTGAAAGAAAGGAAGTTTTCATCAAACAAGCTGTTCAGCAGTTCAGAAACCCAGCTCTCATCTACATGTTTTGCCGTTAAGGTAAAGTTTGCGGACAGTGTATCGATGGCATTCTCGAATCCAGGAATGTCTATCGATTTTGCGAGATTAACAAATCCATCGCGCTCGGATTCGAGAGGGCCGAAGTCGAAAAGCTCAAAGAGATTTGACATGAACAGCAATTGGCTATTGTAGAGATAACGAGTTTCGCTCACTCGATTTATAAGGCGGGTTGCATAGGACATGACCGCAAGCACATCGTAAAACGAGCTGCCCTTGATTGCTTCTTCGGCATCCATGTGTTCGCTTCTAACAAGGACGCACTCGTACACCCGTTGCAACCAGTTTTGGGTGATGTTTACCTTCAGAGGCCCGACTGCATCCACCAACCTGGCAAGGTGCACAAATACCGACTGTATCGAATGGTAGCATTTTCCGAAGTCGCTAATAGACTCCATATCAGCATCGGGCTCGATGCTGCCCTCTGTGTAATCAATGAACCATTGCCACTCTCTGGATGAGTTCAGGAGACCCTCGGCGAATTTCACTTCAATTTCATGCTCGTAATAACCCAATCCCATAGCCTCTTTCGCTTTCTCTTTGCTGTCGTTTGCATTTTAATTGACTACTCGGATCGTTGTCATCAATGAGTACACGAGACAACACGCAAATTGATGAAATAAATGTGTCCAACCATTGAATTATTGTCCTGAGAGGGCAAAGGAGGCATCCAGCACTTGTAGTCTTGGAGCGTGATCTCTGCCGTATTCAGGGCGTCGACCCAACCAGCGGCTCTGCTGGCAGACCTGGACCCGCGGGCGTCGGCAACCGACTACCTCCTCTTCTTTAGGCTCAGCAGTTTCTATTGCGCTTCTGGGCTAATCCACGACCTGCGCCACAGCCACGCCTCGCTGCTCATAGAGAAGGGCTTTTCCGCCGTGGCCATAGCTGAGCGTCTGGGCCACGAAAGCTCGAACGTGACCTTCCACTACGCGCACCACTTCCCAGACAAGCAAGGAGAGATGGCGCGCTCTCGATGCGACCAGGGCGGGCATCTGATGTCGTGCCCGAACGACCGCAGGAGGCGAAGCGCCACGGTGGCCTTCCGGATGATGCTGGAGCAGAAGCTCTGGCTCGACCGGGTGGCAGCCGAGGGCGGCATGAGCAAGAGGACTTCATCATGGCGAGGCTGCACGACGAGACAATCGCCGTGGCGCCGAACATCCGGGTGTACCGCGCCCTGCGCGAGAACATGCTGGAGCTGCTTAGGGAGCTGTCGCGGATACAGGCCGACGGCACCGTCGACGAGCGGCTTCACGACGAGGTGGAGCGCCTGACCAAGGAGTTCATCGACCTGCGCGGGGAGGTGGACGCCGCCACCGTCAACACTGAGCGACATGACATACTCGAGATAAGCCGTCGATGGCCCTGTATGCCTGGCAGATAGCAGAACCGCAGTCCCTCGTGGCGATGAGGGCAACGTTGCCAGCGCACGCATCCTCCAGAGCCCGAGATGCCCCTGCGACGTACCCTGACGCTTCTCCAAGCCTCGTGTGGGCATCCAATGCCCTTGCACCTTGCCCACCTCCAGGGCTCTCCTTGAACTCTTGCAGGCTCGCCGGGAACCGCCTACGGCCGCAAGGGCCGCAAAAACTTTTCGCCGGGCACGGGGCGCCCTTTCGAAAACTCGGGCCCTCCGGATTTTGCTTTCCCCCTTGCACCCGCGCGAACCCCGTCGGCATGCGAGCCACAAGGCGCGCCACCGGGGCGGGCCGGGAGCTAAGGAGGACGTTATGGAGGCCATCGACACCAGGGCCAAGAAGGGCATCAGGGTCTATCTCAAGCGCAGAGGCTTCGAGATCTTGGAGGAGGGCTGGGCGCACGGCGGGGACGTCGCCGACTTCATCGCCTGCGACGAGGACGACCTGGTCTTCGTCCACTGCCAGATCACGCAGAACGGCGGCGAGGGATTTCCCGAGGAGGACGCGAATCGCGTGGCGCTCGAACGGCTTGCGGCTGCCTACCTCGCCGAGCACCTGGACTCCGAGGACATCCGGATCAGGTTCGACGTCGTGAGTATGCTCATCGTCGGCGAGAGCCGGGCGCTTCTTTGCCACCACCTCAACGTACTCGGCACGCTCTAAGCGCAGGGCGCCCCTGGGAGCTTCGGCTCCCGGGGGCGCTGTCCATGCAGAATCATGCGCTGACTGAACTACCTCCTTTCGGCGACATCCGGATACGTGTGATAGATGTACTTGTTCGTCCAGACCTCGTCTTCGTAGTCGCCGAATTCAGTCATCTGACAGTCGTTGTAGAGATCGTCAGCGACCTCTTGAATCACGTCCTTTAGTTCCAGATTCTCGATGAATTTGTTCGGTATTCCCGAGATGCCGAGGCTCGCTCCCATGATGTTCCCGGTCACAGCACCGGTAGAGTCGCTGTCACCGTTGTGGTTTACGGCAGCTACTAGGGCCGCTTCGAAGTCGTCGGGGTGCTTTATGGCGCAGTAGGTCGCTATCGCGAGCGTCTCCTCAGCCACCCATCCCTCGCCGAGGGAGTGAATCGCATCAAGGTCGTCGATGTTCTCATGAGCGAGTTCAACCACCCTCTCCATGAGGTTCACGAAGGCGTTCAGGTGCCTTGCATCGGGAAACAAGCCTTTGACGGTGTCTATTGCGGAAATGACGGCTTCTTCGATGCTTGAATCCTCGTGGATAAGGATGTTAATCATGTGCGTAAGCGCAGCTGCCGGTATGTATCCCAGCTCATGCCCGTGAGTGATGGCGGCGACCTCCGCCCCGACCAGGTCCGGGTTCTCAACCTGCCGGCCTTCCAGCGCGAAGTACAGGCCGACCGGGGCGACCCTCATGACGCCGCCGCAACCTTTGCTGTCATTTATCGGCTCATCGATGGTCCCTGTCTTCCCGCTGCGCAGCGCAAAAAGACACGTGTTGCCGGGAGCCCGCCTGTCGAACAGCTCGGGGATGTTTACCAGCCAGGAATAGGAGTCTTCCGTGTTGAGCGGATATTGCCTGGTCTGTGTTCGCAGCCAGTCCCCATAGCAAAGCGCCACATAGGAGGGGTAGCTTCCCATGATGCCTCGCATCATGCCGCGCGTCGTTCCAAGCAGGAGCCCTGTCGCCGTGAAGAGTGCCATCTGCGTGTCATCGGAAATCTGTGCGACACCGTCTACGAGCTCGTAGCTGGTAATACCGGAGGGTCCGTAGTGCCTGGATATCTCGCGCTCATCGAGAAACTCAACTGGATAGCCGAGCGCATCCCCGGCAGCACCTCCTATGAGGCAGCCTCTGTACTTGTCCAAGTTCTTCATGAGGTCTCCCGATTGCTTTCCTATAGCTGTGAAAGTGCCGAGCCAAGGCGCGCCTGCTTTGCTAACGTCCAAACCCTTCTTCAAAACCGCGCTTGGGACGGAACTTATGTCCCGCCTTGAGCTGCCTTATCATCGAGCTGATTCTCTTGGAATCTTCTGCGGACATCCCTAGCTCCGCGCACCGGAGGAGCACCGTCTCTGAGTCAACCTGCCTCCAGTCGGCTTGATGGTTCATGAGATCCGCCTTGAAACGTTCCTCTTCTCGCCACTGCAGTCTGTTGTTGTAACCAGCAGCACATTGCGCGAGAAAGCCAAGTATATGATCGAGCGCCTCCGGTATCTCATCCTTCATGCTCGCATACACGGGCTGCATGTCAGCCCTCATCAGCTCGTCGTTTGCGTTGACGACGACAAGGGTGGGCTTAAATGCAGCCTTGAACCAGCTGCAGTCCTTCTCGGCCCAGGGAACAATGAAGACACGTTCGAGGCCGCTGCGTCTAATCTCGCCATCAATTGTCGGATTTGTGTATACAGCCATGAGATTGCCCGCAGCATTGGAAACGCCTCTGCCCGACCAATTCAGCGAGATGCCGTAACTAGCAAGCTTGTCCTCCACCTTTTTGAGCTCAGTATCCGTATTTACATCCAGAGCATTCCGCATAGTTCTTTTATCCTGCGTAAGGATGCAACCACCGCCGTTGTCATCGAGCCAAGCTGCACCAGCAGCTATTGCAGCGCTATTGGGGCCAACGGTATCAATGAGAAAATACTCGGTGTCTATATTATTTTTGTTCATAGGCTGTCTCTCAATTTCCATCTGACTCACTTGAGCAAATCAAGTTCGCCCAGATAGTCAACAAACGAGTCAATTATCTCGTCGGTGCGCTTCGTGATATCGCCTTCGGTGAAGTCCTTGCGCGTACGGGCAAGCTCCAGCAGCTCCTCGTTGTCGGTGCCCACTTTCTCAATACCCTTGTCGTTCACAAAGCCCTCGTAGTACTTTTTCTTGTCGCTGAAGCGATAGTCAGACGCCCTGATGTTCACGCGCTTCTCGAGCATCGCCTTGTTGCCCAACGCCTCGATGTTCGACGGGTCGCTCAGGGGTGCCGTCTCGGTTCGCTTCTTCGCGTAAATATGCTCGATTTCGAGCGTTGTGTCGAGACTCATGAGCTTCTGCTTAGGATTTTGGAACGCCCACCATACGAGCATCGAGCGCGTGAAGCGCCTCTGGTTCGTGAATGCGTACGCCTTGAATCGCGATGTGATGTCTTCGCGGCCGAAGCGGTATGCAGAAAACTCCACAGGCTTTTGGTCGATGATGTTCTCCATCTGCGGGAAGACGGGCACGCGCAGGGCGTTCACGCCCGGACGCTCCATCGAGTAGGCGTATATGAACCCTGTGATGAGCTGCAGGAAATCGTAGAGCGCCGCCTCGTCGCAGGAACCATCCTCGTCGTGGTTGGCGAGGAACCAGACAGACAGCAGGTATGTCCACATGCCGTTCGGGGCGTAGTTGAGCACGAACAGCTCGCGCAGCACCCTCTCCGAGAACCCCTCCTGGCGGTCTACCTTCTTCCAGAAATCCAGCAGGACCTCTAGATCGGACAGGGATTCTTCGCTCTTGAGCATCTTGTAGGAGTCCTGACCGAAGAAATCGCGCAGTGACTGCGTCGTGGTGCTGTGGATATGCTTGCAAGCGCGACGGTAGTACATGTAACGGGTAAAGAGCTCGTCCATCGGGGTACCCACCGCCGGGTGGAAGATGTCCGTTGCGGTCTCCTCAAGCGCCTTCCAGTGTTCTATAAACTCGTCTTTACGGCCTAGAGAGGAAAAATACTTGTAGAACTGGCTCTTGAAGATGTCCGCATCTGCGAGCGGAAGCCCGCGGTCATTGAGCGTAGAGAAGATGCGCAGCGCCGTATCCTGCGATTCCGCCTCGATGGGCAGCAAAATGACGTTATTCAGGATGCGCGTGGCAAGCAGGGCGACGTACGACGGCCACTCGCTGGCCATGTCGGTTATCTTCTGCTGGAAGTAGCGGTAGTTGCAGGCATACGAGCTCTTCCATCCTTGCTCGACCACGCCGCTCTTGAGGATTTCCAGGAACTCGCCCTTGTCGTTGTCAGACGCGACCTCAGAGTCGATTTTGAGGCGGTTCATGTCCGGCTCGTCGAACTCGTCCGTCTTCCAGACACAGCGGGCGATGCTCTCGCGCACCTGCTTCGATTGCTTGTCCTTCATGTTCCCGAACTTGTCATAGAAGGCGCGCAACAATAGCATGATGGTCGTGAGACGCTGCTGGCCATCGATGATTTCAAGCTGGCTGTCGTCGTTGCGGAACGTAACTATAGGACCCAGGAAGTACTCGTCGGATTCGCGTTTGAACTTGTCGCAGTCGTCATCCGGAAACGCGAATGCGAATAGGTCGTCCCAAAGCGTCGCGCATTCATCCTCTCCCCAGGCGTACGGCCTCTGGTAGTCGGGAATGAGGAAGTCCGCGTGTTTCTCTGTCAGTAATTCCCTGATGCTCTTCTGGTCAATGTTTAGCTTTGACATGCAATTGGCCTCGTTCTCTATCTATTTGCCCTTATTTGCACCCTTGATTGGAGTGGCGAGGCCCTTTTCAATAATTTCGTGACGTGCTGACACTAAGTCGCTGTTCAAAAGTGTGATGTATTCGCTGCAAACATTTTGATACATCATGGAACTCTCGATATTGTACACTATGAGTACCCGCTCATTGAGAAAAAGAAACTCAATGGCATATGTGACAAACTGCAATCGGGTGTCCTCGGGCAAGACGAGGGGAAAGAGTCACTAATCGCATCTCTTTATCGGCTTACTGCCATGAACGAGGAGTGCCCCTCTGTAATCATGTTCTATGGACCGTCTGGCGTCGGCAAGACAGAAACAGCGAGATGCTTAAGCGAGGCTGTTGGCGGAGAGCTTACCCGAGTGCAATTCTCGATGATGCAAACGCAGGAGGCCTACGAGTATCTGTTTGGCGCAGAGCACTCGAAAGCAAGCTTCGCGCGTGGCCTTTTGGCAAGAGAGTCTAATGTCGTTCTAATAGACGAGTTCGATAAAGTTGACCCCCGCCTGTACAACATGTTCTATCAGCTCTTTGATGAAGGAAGATACGTTGACACGAATTAAGATGTCGACATGCGAAATGCCCTTTTTCTCCTAACCTCAAACTTCAATTCCGAAGTATCAGCTCGTCGGACGATGGGTCCTGCCATGTTCTCGCGCATCGGTGCAAGCGTGCATTTCTGCGATCTCGGAGTAGACGAGAAAGCTACGATAATTAACAAGCATATTGATTTCGTTCTCTCAAAACTTGATGAGGAAGATAGAGCGACGATCGAGCAAAGCGATATTCGGGCTTGGTTCATCGAGCATGCTGCAAAGTATGACAACATGCGTACGATGAAAAACAAGATTGAGGTGGCCATATTTAAGAAGCTTTCTGCTCCCATTATTTCGTCCGGAAGAAAGAGTATTTAACGCGAAGAAAAAGTCTCCTTCTCAAGATTCAACTCAGAGATGGGTGTTTTGTTTGTGAGGACCGATTTAGTCACCTATCAGGTAGAGATTCGTATTTCCCCAGCTCAAAGCTGTCACTCTTCACTCGGAATTTGTCACTCTTAGGTTGGGGCGCCATTCCTCTTTAGTCCATGTAGTCAGTTGCGCGCAATCGAACTGCGTTTCCGCAGGTCAGATATATCACTCTCCGGTCGGGTGAAAATACTCTCCCCAAGTGACTACAGAGCATATAATCAGTTCTCACTACATGCTGACTACACGGTTTTTGCGATAGGAGAGTAGATGAAGTCCCAGCTCATCCACCCCGCTGACTACATCAAAACGGGGCATGTAACAATTGAGTGGGAATGACAGAGCTTGAACAAGAAATTATCAAGGCATATGATGCTCGCAAGCACGGATATAACAAGAAATAAATAATTACTTTGGCGGTTTTTAACAACCAGCTGTACGACTCAAAACTCAAACATGTTCTTATATTTATTGCCGATATCGGCAATAAATAGTCTCGTTTGCTATAATAATCTCATCAGTTTTTTGCCGATAGGAAGGTGAAGCTTGATGGGATTTCTTTCTGCAGCAGAGATTGCTGAACTCTGGGGCATATCTGAGAGAAGCGTTCGCAATTACTGTGCAACAGGTCGCGTGCCAGGCGCTTTTCTCGTGGGAAAAACTTGGAACATACCAGCTGATGCCGTAAAACCTTCTCGAAAAAATGCCAAAGCATCGTCAACAAGTCCGCTGCTTTCGCGCTTGATTGAAGAAAAGACCTCAAAAATAAAGGGCGGCATTTACCATAAGCTCCAGGTTGAGCTTACCTACAACTCTAATCATATTGAGGGAAGCAAACTCTCCCTTGATCAGACACGTATGATTTTTGAAACGGCAACTATCGGTGTTGAAGAAAATCCTGTTCACATTGATGACATTGTAGAAACTCAGAACCACTTCCGCGCTATCGATTATGTGATTGAACATGCAAAAGACCCTCTTACAGAGGTCATCATCAAAGAACTTCACCGTATTCTTAAAACGGGAACTACAGATTCTGTAAAGGATTGGTTTGCTGTTGGAGATTACAAACGCTTACCAAATGAGGTCGGTGGGCGAGAAACCACTCTTCCAGAAAATGTTGCTAAAGAGATGGAATCGCTGTTAAAGGCTTATAACTCAAACAGTTCTCATTCCTTTGAAGACATTGTTGATTATCACGTTCGTTTTGAGCGCATTCATCCATTCCAAGACGGTAACGGACGTGTTGGCAGGTTGATTATGCTTAAAGAATGCCTTGCTCATGACGTTGCTCCGTTTGTTATCACTGATGACATGAAGTCTTTCTACTATCGAGGGCTCTCTAAGTGGAATAAGGAGAACGGCTATCTTCTTGATACGTGTCTTACAGCTCAGGATAAATTCAAAGCCACACTGGATTACTTCCGAATCGCGTATGACAATAAATAGGATTAACTGCTCTTTTCTCGCTTTGAGGTTATATTGCTGTTTTTGATCAATAGACGTCAGCTTGTTGCACATGCAGTCGATGAGCTCCTTTTGGATAACGAAAGACCCTCGTGAGCCATTGCACCACTTCCTCAGGGGAGGGGGGTTCACCGCGTCTTTTGCGTAGTGGTAGTCGTCCAAGGGGTTAGGTAAACGGCGTGAATGCCAAGTTCACGCATATACTTACCAACAGTTCGTTCAGCGATCTTATATCCTTTTGAGCGAAGTTCTTGGGTGATTTTGCCGACACCGTAAATACAAAGGCTTTTGATCCAAATCGCTTTAATTTCACCTTGAATAAACTTCTTCCGAAGCTTTCGCGGTGATTGGTGATTATGACGCTTTTCTCGTTGATAGTAACCACTTCTTGAGATTCCAACATAATCACACATACCATTGATGGAAGGGTGGGATTCCAAAGCGTGCTGAACGTCCATTTCTTGGTATACCTTTTCGGTAGTTACTTGCTCAGAATTCCGATTGATTTTTTTAATACTTCGATCGCTCCTTCAGCGTCACGAAGTTGACGCTTTAGTCGTGCAATCTCCTTGTCCTTATCGCTGGCAAAATTACCAGAGCCACGGCCAAACTCCCCAGTCTCAGTAACTACTTCCTTAATTATACTAAATCAGAGTCTCTATTTAACTTGTACACTTTTTATTCTAGGCCCATACAAAAAACTGACTTAC
>ERZ772920.1396-NODE-1396-length-12364-cov-3.721748_pt1 | contig 12364 bp, 6 predicted proteins | sample MGYA00511469_ERZ772920 | MGnify/ENA primary metagenome ERZ772920 (study PRJEB29015, sample SAMEA2738069) | human oral metagenome | biome: human oral; feature: human-associated habitat; material: saliva | place: China | collected 2216 ... | reverse complement strand
GTGCCAGTCGAGCCGGGACCAGGAAGTCGCGGGCGCCCTCCGGGGTGGAGCGGGTCAGGGTGGGGGTCTCGATCTCCACGAAGTCATGGGAGTCCAGAACCCTGCGGGCGGCCTGGCTGACCTTGGCCCGCAGGCGGATGGCGTGCTGCATGGCGCTGCGCCGCAGGTCGAGGTAGCGGTAGCGCAGACGCGCCTCCTCGCCGACCTGTCCGGCGTCCTCGGCGTGGTCGGAGACCTGGAAGGGCAGCGGCGCGGAGGCGTTGAGAATCTCGACGTCGGAGACGACGACCTCGATCTCGCCGGTGGGCAGGTTCGGGTTGGCGTTGCCCTCGGGCCTGGCGCTCACCTCCCCGGTGACGGCCAGGACGTACTCGGCGCGCAGGTCGTGGGCGATCTCCTCGCGGATGACGACCTGGGCGATCCCCGAGGCGTCCCGCAAGTCGATGAAGGCCACGCCTCCGTGGTCACGACGTCGATCCACCCATCCGGTGAGGGTGACGACCTGGCCGATGTCTGAGGCGCGCAGGGAGCCTGCGGTTCGGGTTCGCAGCACGGTGCTGAGTTCCTTCCGTGTGGGGCACTGAGCCGGTGCCCGTCGGGGCGCACCACGAGACGGGTGGGCGCCGGCGGCAGTTTACAAGGAGCTCGGGTCTCAGTCCTCAGGCCATGGCCCGACGACGCTGATAGGCGGCCATCCTGCGACGGTTGATTGCCACGAGCACCGACAGCACCACCAGGATCACGCTGAGCCCGAGGACGAAGGCACCGATGATCGGGAAACCAGTTGACTCACCACCGGGCCCCGCGGCCTGGATGCCGGAGGCGGCGGCTGCGTTGGACCGTCCCATGGTCGTGACCTGGCGGGGCGGCGGCGTGGGAGCCGGTGGAACGGTGGGAGGGGCGGACCCGCCTATGACCGTGACACCCGATACTGTGAAGTAGGGGCTCTTGTTGGTGTAGTCCGCCGCGTCGCCCTCCTGGCCGCTCTCCCCCTGAGCCCCGACGACCCGGAATCGCAGCCAGTGGTTTCCCTGCTCGACGTACTCGGGAAGCTCGAAGGAGCCTGCGGCAGTGCCGTCCTTCTTGACGGTGATCGTGGTGACCACCTCGGACTCCCCGGGGCGCGAGGCGACCAGGGCACCGTCGTCGATGAGGACCTGGACCGTCACGCCGCTGGGGAATCCCGAGAGCGTGTACATGATCGTTCCTCCGACGGCGACCGTCGAGGGGCTGACTGTTGAAGCGGTTCCTGTAGTGGAGGGACCGGTTTTGGTGTCCGCGCTGGCGACGGGGCTCGTGGAGACCACCGCCACCAGGGAGGCCAGGAGCACGGAGCAGACGATGACCAGCATCCGAGGTGACCCTTGGAGGCGCCTCAAGGCACTCCGATGCCGACTCGGCACGGGACGCCGCTCACGCCGTACGCGCTCAGTCGTCCGGAATATCCGGATCATCTGCTCACACCTCCTTTCCACGGCCGCGTGCTCCGGCCCCTTGACGATGTCATTGACGCTCTCCTACTACACCGTCTCAGCGCCTGCGCGGAAGCCGCAGGGAGGTCCGTGGTGCACGCAGCGGCATCCCGGAGAACGCGGCGACCAGCAGGCTCACGGCGCCGACGACCAGCAGCCCTCCGGCGCTCCCCAGGAGCATGTCGTTGGCACTGAGGCCCTTCTTGGTGGGCTCAGCCACGTTATCCGGGAAGGTCAGCAGCTGAGCCTGTGCCGGGTTGCGAGGATCGAAGGAGGCAGAGGAGATCTCCAGCTTCGCCCATCCCAGGAGGCTGTTGTCGCGATCGGCCACCGCCAGCTCGTAGGAGCCGGAGTCGAATGTTGAGATATCGATGGAGACGCTGTTGGCATCATCAACCTGCACCCATCCCTTCGTGGTGGCGCCGGGGAAGACGAACACCGAGACCCACTCGCCCGCCTGCGCCTTGGACTTGGGCAGGACGAGGTTGACGATGTTGCCCTGGCGGGAGCCGGACAGGGAGCCGGCGTTTTCCGCACTCAGGTGAGCCGCGCTGGTCACCGGGGCCACCGGGCTCCGGTCGGGACGAACGGTACGCTGAGAGGCCGTGTCAGCCTCAGACGAGGTCTGCGCCGAGGCCGCGGAGCCTTCAGAGGCATGGGCGTTCTCGCCTCCTGAGCCACCGGCGTTCGGGGCGGGCGCCGCCCCAGCGTTGGCCGGTTGTTGGGCGGAGCCGTCCTGCGAGGTCGAATGGGAGTCCGATCCGGCATCGGGGGCCTGCGGCACGGAGGAGTCGGCCTGGCTGCCTGCGCCTGTGTCCGCGCCCGCACCTGAACCAGCGCCCGAGCCGGAGCCCGTGCCGCCGGGGTTGCCACCTGGGTGGTTGCCCGCGGCGTTGTCCGTTCCGGGGCGCCCACTGTCATCCGGGTTCGGCTTCGGAGCGTTCTGGTCGGGTTCGGTGGTCTGAGGTGCAGGAGCCGGGGACGCCGTCTCGGAGGGGCGGGCCGTGGGGGACGGCGAGGCGGAGGGCTCCGGAGCAGCCGAGGGCGCGGGAGCAGGGCTGGTGGGTGAACCAGTCGGCTCCGGTGCGGGTTCGCTGGTGGGCTCCGCAGTGGCCGAGGGCTCCGCGGTCGCAGGAGGAGCCGGGCTCGGCGCGGGGGACGGCTCCGGCGTGGGCTGTGGGGCGACGGCCTTGTTGAGGGCGAAGATGTTGGTCGCGGCCGTCAGCCCGGAATCGATGGGCGAGAGCTGCAGGTAGTAGCGCCCCTTGTCGACCTTCCCCCCGGCGTAGAGGGCCGACAGGTTGAGCTGGGCGTCGAAGGACCCGTGACGGAAGGTGACGGGAACCGAGAGCGTTCCCGGAACCACGTACCCGCCGTAGGCCGCGACCTTGATCTCGACCGGCTTCTCGCCGTCGAGCATCGTCCCCTGCGAGCACCAGCCCGTACCCCGGACCCTGACTGCAGTATCCGGGTCGTAGGAGGGCTCTACCCCCTGGAGATCCGAGCCATCGGAACCGAGCACCTGGACGGCGGGCTTGACCTGGCACGTCTTAGCGGTCGCGCTCGGCTGGGTAGAGGCAGCCGGCTTGGGCGACTTGGAAGGCGAGGGCGACGAGCTGGGTGAGGCAGCCGCGGAAGGACTGGCCGTCGGGCTGGGCGCCGCAGAAGGAGTCGGTGAGGGGGCTGCCGACGGACTGGGTGCCGCGGAGGGACTCGGTGAAGGCGTCGGTGTCGGTACCGGCGTGGGAGACGCCGAGGGTGCCGGCGACGGCTCAGTCGAGGCATGAGGAGCCGGTTCCGCAGTAGGTGCGGCCGTCGGTTCAGCAGTCGGCTCCGCAGAGGGTTCGGGAGTCGGCTCCGCGGTAGGCTCCGGCGTCGGCTCCGCGGTGGGCTCCGCAGAGGGTTCGGGAGTCGGCTCCGGCGACGGCTCGGGAGTCGGCTCGGGAGCCGGAGGGTTGATGACATCCGGGTCCTGCTTGACAAAGGAGAACAGGCCCGTGGTCGCACTCACCGTTCCACTGGTGTAGGTGAGGCTGAAGACCTTCGTGCCGACCTCCCAGCCTTTGTCTCCGGTGGCCTGACGCACGCCCTTGACGAGGTAGTCAGTCGGGATGAACACGTCCTGCTCGCCGTTGGCGGGAGCCGGACGCTCAAGCTCGGCCTTGATACCTGGAAGCAGGTAGGGAGTGACGGTCTTGCCCTCGACGACGTTGAGCGTGATGGTGGGGTCCTCCAGGACCTCCCCAGCGGTACTGCACCAGCCCGACAGGATCGACTCGACCCCCACGCCGAACCCGGTCTCATAGACCGGCACCACGTACTCGGGCGCCGACTGGCCCTCGGGGTAGACCATTCTGGCCATAGGGTGGCAGGCCGAGCCGCTCTCATAGTCCTCAACGACATTGCCTGCATTCAGGAGGGGCATGGCGGCCACACCGGCGGTGGCCAGAACAATGCCGAAGGCTGTCAGAACAGCAAGAATCGCGCGCAGGCCGCTCCTGACGGAAGGGAGGGCGGCAAGCAGCCGCTGAGCGTATTGCATGACGTGGTCTCGTTCATGGGCAGGGGCAGATGGACTTACTCGTACAGCACATGGTTGACAACCGAGATGCACGAGGAAAGGACGCACCGTGAAGCAGGCGCGACTGCCTTTCGCGAACGATGATAGACGGACGCCTCCCTTCTAAGAATCCGCTATCACCCGAAAACATCGTCCGCGTTGTCGATTCCGGGTTAAGTATACACAGCGGTAACCCGTCAATCGGTCGGGTTGAGACCATTCAGAACCGGGAGACTTGAGGAAACTCGAGCAATGGTAACGATAAATTGGGATACGTAACCCCTTTGTAGCCAAGATTTCTTTTGTGTCACGGTTTTATTTGCGCAGCGGATCCGCCCCTGCAGCGCGCCCCGAGCTGGCGACAGCCGCACGCGGAGCACCTCAGGTGGCTCATGAGCAGAACCCCAGGTCCTGCTCATGAGCGTCAAGCCCCCACGACAAGGCATGACGCCACCAGGCGTAATCGTGCCCGCCACGCTCCTCGCGATACTCGAGCAGCGCTCCTTCGACCCCAAGAAGCTCTGAGACGGTGCGAGCCCCCTGACGCAGGCCGTCTTCATGGACCCCGCACTGGACCACCAGTCGCGCCCCCAGCCCCTGACCATCATGAGGATGCTGGTCGCTTCTCGGGCGCTGCAGGCTCCGAGCCTCGGAGCGGTGACGCAACCAGCGCAGCAGCTCCCCTTCACCCTCGCCTCGGCGCTGAGAGCCGAGCCAGAAGGATCCGGACTGGACAATGGCACGAGTAGCCAGCTCGGGATGACGCAGAACCAGGTCGGCCGCAGCAACCCCTCCCAAAGACTGCCCAGCCACCACGATCCGATCCGGGCGCCACAGGCAACCAGCACCATCCTCAGAGGACACAGCAATCCTGCAGCCTCGCCCGCAGACGGCCCGATGTGCCGCCTGCAGACACCTACGGAGCAGTTCTCTGCTGCGTCGCGGATCCCCCAGGTCGCGTGAGCGCATGGCCAGGCTGCCGGAGTCGATGAGCAGCACATCCCATTGGCGGGATCTGGGGGCCAGGTGATCGACGGCATGGTTACCACGCCAGATGTTTCCGTCGAGCAGGATCAGCAGACCCCGCTCACTGTGCCCGCAGGAGCCCTCCTGGACACGGCCCCCGCACCACAGTGTGACTCGCCGTCCGGGGTCTCCCGGCTCATCAAAGTCTGTGAGCACCTCGTTCTCCAGGTCGAACCGGAGGACGTACCTGTCGTGTTCATCCTGGGGACGGCTCAGCGCCTGCCACGCCCCCTCTGCCGAAGCGCCCGAGCTGATCATCCAATCCGGGTGCAGCATGGCCCTGGGGCCCGCCCATAGCGAGGACACCAGACCGAAGCCGTCATGCAGCCGGTGGGGATTGAGAGGATCGGGCCGTCCCAGTGCATGAACGCGCTTCCAGCACTCGCGTCGGGCCCCGGCATCGTCAGGCAGGGCGTCATGAGTCACAACGATCCGGTAGCTCAAGAGCGCATCCTGCGGCAGCAGGACGTGAAGCGCCCACCAGCCGGTCCCGGGAACCCGGGCGGCCAGTGCCGGCGCGATGTGAGCGCGATGGTTGTCGGTCAGGGTATTGAGATGGATGAGCACACTGGGGCTGGCGCCGTGCCGGTGGTCATCACGCCACAGGAAGCTCGCCTCCACCATCTCAACCCCGTTGATGATGTGTCCCTCCCCCAGGACGGGAGTGCCGTGCACCGCGGCAGCGGCCAAGGCTGAATCGTCAGGAACCGGAGGCCACCACGCCGGGGTGATGCGAAGCGGGCCACCGTCCTGGGCCACAGGAGTCGCGGCCAGCTGTCTCCACCGTGCCTGCGGCACAGGCGGTTGATCGCCACACCCCCCACTCACGTCGCCGACTTTACAGCCACTCAGTAATCGGTTCCACGTATCGGTTCCACGGTGATCCGGCGACGGGAGGCTCGCATCATGGGACGCATGGCAGGCTTGCATTGTTCCGGGGAGGGTGGCATAGGGTAGTCGTCATGACGCACATCGTTCTTACGGCCACAACCGCTCCTGGCGCACAGGCGCTCGCGGTCATGTGTGGTGCGCAGATGTGTTGTTGTCGAGCCTGTTGATTCCGCCCCCGGCGCTGAACCTGCCCGGGGAGCGTGACGACGCCTCAAAGCAGCGTTGACGCCGGCCGAGAACGACAACCGGCCATGACGTCGTGGGCTCCCGTGCCGCGTATTTTCCGCTCGCCAGAGTACGGAGACGCCCTTTCACACGCTCTGATGGCCTGAGGCTGTGTCCGCACTTACTCGGCTTGCTCCGCTCGGCTTCTCGTGCTCCTCCTCCACCATTTTCACCGGGACGCTGCTGCGTCATGCGCATCGAGGCCCGTTCCCACCACTACAGGAGAAACCATGTCCACGTCCTCGTCGTCCTCTTCTTCCTCCGATCCGTCCCAGTCCTCCGACTCCTTGTCCTCCGTCCCATCGGAGGCCGAGGTCGTGGAGACTCAGGAGGTCACGGCTGAGAACGCCGCCGCGATTCTGGCAGCCGATGACGACATCGATGATCCCGACGCCAATGAGACGGATCAGTCGCATCGCGGCAAACCGTCACGGCGCACGCTGCTCACGATTGGGGGACTCGCAGCCGCTGCCGTGGTCGGTACCGGCGCGTACCTGACGATTCGGCGCACCAACCAGGGTGTCATCGGAGCCCACGAGGCACTCCCCCTGGTGATTGGCGGCGACATCTGCGCCGCACCACTGTACGCCGCGTACCACCGGGGTTTCTTCGACGACGCGGGACTGAAGGTCACGCTGGCGCGCACCCAGCAGACCGAGGACACCAAGGACGGCGTGGGCGCCGGTAAGTACATTGGCGCTCCGGGAATCTTCTTCTCCTGGCTGGAGCCGATCTACAACGGCCTCAACGCCAGGCTCACCGCGGGGCTCCACGCCGGCTGCCTGCGCCTGGTGGTGCGCAAGGACTCTCCGTATCAGAAGCTGGCTGACCTGAAAGGCACCACCATCGGCGTGCCGTCACTGTCGTCATCCGCCTTCGCCTACTTCGCGATCGGGCTGTCCGAGGCCGGCATCAACGTCAAGCCGGACGGAGGCGACATCACGTGGCGCACAGTCGATGCGGACTCCTTGGGGACCGCACTGACTGACGGTCAGGTGGACGCCATCATGGGTTCTGACCCCGGACCGCTGCTTCCCGTCTTCAACGGGACGGCCCGTGAGCTGGCCAACAACGACGCTGAGGAGTTCTGCTGCTCGGTGGCACTCAACGGGGACTTCGTACGTCGGCAGCCCAAGGAGGCGAAGGCTCTGACCGAGGCTTGGTTGAAGGGCTCGGCCTACGTACCGGGCCACATCGAGGAGATCGCCAAGATCGAGGTTGACAACGACTACGTCGCCGCGGACCAGGACGTCGTCGTCCGGGTGCTCAAGACATACGGGTTCAAGGCCTCGGCCTCCAGGTTCCGGGCCGCGATCGAGCCCGGCATCGAGAAGTTCAAGGGGACCGGCTTCATCGCATCCGACGTCTCCGCCCGGAAGCTGACCGACACCGTCGTCGCCGACCTCGGCATCAAGGACTGAGTGACGATGCCCACTGAAGTGACTCCCGCGACCGCATCGACCGCGTCCTCCAAGCCCGTCGACGATGGGCATCCACGACCGCCCTCCTCCACAGCCAGGCAGAGCGCACCAAGCGATCGCCGTTCCAGCGCAGGCGCGCTTGTGAGCACGACGGCGCTATTCCTGTGGTCGGCCTACCTGGTCCTCCTCATCGCCCTGCCGGAAGCCGACCTTCTCCGCAAGGAGTCAACCACTCCAGTCGCAGTCCTTGCCGGGGCATGGCTGACCGCCCTGATCGCGTGGACACTCACCGCACGGGTCCGACCGGCCTCTTCGGCAGCGAGGTCTCTGACGCACTTCCTGCCCTGGATCAACGCCGCCGGCGCATGGTTCATCGTCTGGCAGCTGACAACATCCAAGCTCGGACTGCTCACGCCCCCGTACTTCGCCGCCCCAGAAGTACTCATTGCCTCCTTCCTCGGAGACTGGAGGCTGCTGCTCAGCTGCCTGGGTGCCTCGGCGCTGCTCTTCATCATCGGGTACACGGCCGGATCGGTGCTGGGGTTCTTCACAGGCCTGCTCATGGGCTGGTCGAGGCGCGCCGACTACTGGCTCCATCCGCTCCTTCAGACCATCGGCCCAGTTCCCGCGGCCTCTCTGCTTCCGCTGGCGCTGCTGCTGCTTCCGACGACGTACACCTCGGCAGCCTTCATCGTCGGCTTCGGCGCCTGGTTCCCCATGGCGACCATGACCCGCGCGGGAGTTCGCTCCGTGCGCCGCGACTACATCGACATGGCCCGCACACTGGGAGCCGACGAGCTCTTCCTTATCAGACGAGTGGCCGTTCCCTCCGCGCTACCAGACATGCTCACCGGCCTGTTCACGGGACTGGGAACCTCGCTCGCCGCCCTCATGACCGCCGAGCTGACCGGCGTCGACAAGGGCCTGGCCTGGTACATCAACTGGGTCAAGGGCTGGGCGGACTACCCCCGGATGTACGTGGGCCTCATCATTCTGGTGACCTTCTGCCGCACGCTCATGGTCCTGCTGTTCAAGATCCGCTCCTCGCTGCTGGCATGGCAGCAGAACCTTGTGAGGTGGTGAACCGATGTCTGCTGATTCGTCGGCGGCTACTGCCGCGCCGCAGGTCTCGACTCCGTCCGTCCCCCGCGGGGCACAGGTCGATCTCGCTGGTGTCTCCCACAGCTACCCGTTGTCCCATGACCTGGAGCACGGGTGGCTCCATCTGCTGCTGCGCCGGTTCTCCCCCGCTGCGAGGGCTCGCTATGAGGCTGAGGCTGCCAAGCCGGATCAGCTTGCCGTCCTCAATGACATCGACCTGACGGTGGCACCCGGGGAGTTCGTCTCACTCGTGGGGCCGTCCGGCTGCGGGAAGTCCACGATCCTGAGACTGCTGGCCGGATTGGAGCAGCCCGTCGAGGGCAGCGTCACCGTCGACTCCAAGCAGGTGACCGGGCCCTCGCCTCTGCGCGCGCTCGCGTTCCAGGACGCCACGCTGCTGCCGTGGAGAACCGTGCGGGACAATGTCGCCCTGGGCCCTGAGGCAAGAAACCGCATGGAGCGCGACCGGCGCCGGGTGGAGGCGGCCCTGCAGATCGTGGGGCTGCGGGACTTCGCCGACTCCTACCCCTCCACGCTCTCAGGCGGTATGGCTCAACGGGCCTCGCTGGCCCGAGCCCTGGTCAACCGGCCCCGGCTCTTCCTCCTGGATGAGCCCCTGGGCAAGCTCGATGCCCTGACACGCCTCCAGCTCCAGGACGAGATCCTCAGGCTGTGGGAGTCCCAGCGCTTCACCGCCGTCCTGGTCACCCACGACGTGGACGAGGCCCTGCGCCTGTCCAACCGAGTGGTCGTCCTGTCAGAGCGCCCCGCGCGCATCGTCGCCGACATCGAGGTACCCGAGCACGACGAGTCGAGTGACGAGGTCCGCGAGCTGCGTCGGAAGATCCTCGGCCTGCTGGGGCGGTGAACGGGCCACGAGACCGACCTCACCTGTGATCCAGCCCGTGGAGCGCGGAGTTCCGCGGATTCTCCCGTAGCCTGGGCGCAGGAGCGATCCGTGCCCTGTTGACCCCGTTCGGGTCCTGCCGCACCCGGTGTGCGGCACGAGTATCCCGTGAGTCTGTGCGTGTTAGCCCATGAGTCACCCGGCCAGTCCGGGTGCGGGGCGAGTGTGGTGGGCCAGGTACGGCAAAGAGCGGAGGACAAAAGGTCCTCCCCCACACTCCGCCGCGGTCCCCACCATCTTCATGGGGACAGATATGGGATAACTTCATGACTCACTCCAGCAGTACTGCGCCTGGCGCCTCCGACGCTCAGAGCAAGGACGGCAACGGCCCCCTCAGCCTCGATGCGCTCTTCTCCGCCGAGCTCTCCGGCGGCGAGCAGACCGGCCCGACCAAGAACGACGAGGAGAGCACTGTCGCCGCGCCGCACCACCGCGACGGCACCACCTCCTCCCCCGAGGACTTCGCCACTCCCGCCTCCTCCGATTCCCCTGAGGACCCGGAGGACGTCGACCACGAGGAGGAGGCGGACGACGTCGACCGAGACCTCCCCGAGGCCGACCCGGAGGACGGGATCGACGACTCCGATGAGGACGACGGCGTCGACATTGATGAGGACGAGGTTGACGGCCACACCCCCTTCATCGACACCGATGCTGATTCCAACGCCGATTCCGACACAGATTCCGACGCTGACTCCAACGGCCACCAGCGCGACGTCGAGCGCGCCGCCTCGCCGCGCGACCGGGACAAGAGCGAGGTGAGGACCGCTCACGAGGATGAGGAGATCACCTTCGCCGACCTGGGTCTTCCCGGTGACCTGCTCAAGGCCGTCACCGACATGGGCTTCGTGACCCCCACCGCCATCCAGAAGGAGGCGATCCCGGTTCTGCTGGCCGGCCGTGACGTCGTCGGCGTCGCCCAGACCGGAACCGGCAAGACGGCGGCCTTCGGGCTTCCGCTGCTCGACGCCGTCGACTCGCGTGACAACGTCGTTCAGGCGCTCGTTCTGGCCCCCACCCGCGAGCTCGCGCTCCAGAGCGCCGAGGCCATTACCGACATGGCCGCCCGCTCCCGCGGACTGGAGGTGGTGGCCGTCTACGGCGGCGCCCCCTACGGCCCCCAGATCGGCGCGCTCAAGGGCGGCGCCCAGGTCGTCGTCGGCACTCCCGGCCGCGTCATCGACCTCATTGACAAGGGCGCGCTCCAGCTCGACGACGTGCGCTACTTCGTCCTGGACGAGGCCGACGAGATGCTGCGGATGGGCTTCGCCGAGGACGTGGAGACGATTGCGGAGTCCCTTCCCACCGATCGGCGCACCGCCCTGTTCTCCGCGACGATGCCGCCGGCCATCCAGGCCGTGGCGCGCCAGCACCTCCACGAGCCCGTTCAGGTCGAGGTCTCCAGGCCGGCCTCCACTGTCGCCACCGTCCACCAGACCTACGCGGTGGTTCCCTTCCGTCACAAGATCGGCGCCGTCTCCCGGGTCCTGGCCGTCACCGACGCCGAGGCCGCCATCGTCTTCGTACGGACCAAGTCCACGGCCGAGGACGTCGCCATCGAGCTGGCGGGCCGGGGCATCCAGGCCGCCGCGATCTCCGGTGACGTGCCTCAGCGCGAGCGCGAGCGCCTGGTGGAGCGGCTGCGCGCCGGCACCCTCGACGTGCTGGTGGCCACGGACGTCGCCGCCCGAGGCCTGGACGTGGACCGCATCGGCCTGGTGGTCAACTTCGACGTGCCCCGCGAGGCCGAGGCCTACGTGCACCGTATCGGTCGCACGGGCCGCGCCGGCCGCCACGGCGAGGCCGTCACCTTCCTGACCCCCAAGGAGAAGGGCAAGCTCCGCCAGATCGAGCGCCTCACCGGAAGCCGTCTGGAGGAGATCACCCTGCCCTCCCCCGCGGACGTCTCCGAGCACCGCGCCCGCAAGCTCCTGTCCAAGGCAGCCGCCCGCCACGAGCGCGGCCGTCTGGACATGTACCTGCCGCTGGTCGCCGACTCCGCCCGGGAGCTGGACATCGACGTCGAGGAGCTGGCGGCCACGCTGCTGGCCCTGGCCGTGGGAGACGAGGGACCGCGCAGGCGCGAGGACCGGGGCGGCGAGCGCCCCCAGCGCGCCCGCCGGGAGGAGAACCTCGACTCCGAGGGGACCTTCCTGTCGGCCTCCTTCGAAGGCGGCCGGGAGAAGGGCCGTCGCGCAGAGCGAGGAGACCGCGGCGAGGGACGCCGCTCGGCCACGCGTTCCGGGCGCCGCGAGCACGAGGGCCCCGGGACCGTCTACCGCGTGGAGGTCGGGCACCGCGACCGGGTCCTGCCCGGAGCGATCGTGGGCGCGCTGGCCAACGAGGGCGGTATCGAGGGCTCCGATATCGGCAAGATCGACATCCTTCAGTCCTTCTCCCTGGTCACGATCTACGCCGACCTCAGCCCCGAGCAGCTGAGCGTCATGGGGCGGGCGACCTTTGCCGGCCGCGAGCTGCGGATCCGTCCCGACGAGGGTCCGGGGCACGGCTGGTCCGGCCCCAACGGCGCCGAGCGGCGTCCTAAGCGGCGTGACTGGGAGGACCGCAAGGACCGTGGCGACCGCAGCGACCGCGGCGAGCGGTCGGAGCGCGGTTTCCGTCCTCGCCGTGAGGACGGCGAGCGCGGCTGGAAGGACCGTGATGGGCGCGGCGGCAGGGGCGGCTACGACCGCTCGGAGCGCGGGGAGCGCCGTGACAACCGTCGTTGGGACGAGCGCCGTGGCGACCGCGACGGCTTCCG
>ERZ772920.1395-NODE-1395-length-12366-cov-45.703192_pt1 | contig 12366 bp, 7 predicted proteins | sample MGYA00511469_ERZ772920 | MGnify/ENA primary metagenome ERZ772920 (study PRJEB29015, sample SAMEA2738069) | human oral metagenome | biome: human oral; feature: human-associated habitat; material: saliva | place: China | collected 2216 ... | reverse complement strand
AAGAGGACGCCGAAGCGGCTCCCTCCATCGAGGAGCAGGCCTCCTACTCGACCCCTGTCGACAACGAGGGCACCCTTGCTTCCGACGAGGCCCTGGCCGCGCTGCGTGAGAAGCTGACGAACAACTGAACCAGTCTTTGTGACTGAGCTTTGGCCCGTCAGTTCACGTCAGTGAACGCATGAGTGGTGGTCCCCAGGTTTTCCTGGGGGCCACCACTTTTTCTGGTTGCCGCTCAGCTAGATCTCCGGCCGCCGCGAGGCATGCCCGCCCGCGAGACTTGGCAACCGAGCTTGCGCTCGGTGCCTCGTCTCGAAGCCCGGCCAGGCCCCGCAGGCCTCGCGACGGCCTCCAATCGGGCGGCGCTGGGCATGATCCGGCCAGGCCCCGCCAGCGCCCACGGGCAACGTAGCCAGGCCCCGCAGGCCTCGCGACGGCCTCCAATCGGGCGGCGCTGGGCATGATCCGGCCAGGCCCCGCCAGCGCCCACGGGCAACGTAGCCAGGCCCCGCAGGCCTCGCGACGGCCTCCAATCGCGCGGACTAGTTGCTCAGTAATGTCGCACGTAATTCCCTTGCGGGTGTTTCAAATATTGAAGTCGCATCGTTGGAATTGCAACGTTTTTAGCGGATCTCGAAAACTGACCGTTGGAAATTATGTGCGACTTTTGTTCTGGCTTACGTCGTGGCGTCGCAGCACAGACAACGAGACCCCGCACAGCAACGATGCTGTGCGGGGTCGGTCGCTGACGATGATTAGGTGGCCGAGCGCTTCAGAACTGCCACATCGATGCACGCGCCGACCAACGCCGCGACGACGGTGGGTAGGATCCAGCCGAGCTGGTTCGCCTGAAGTGGGCTCCACATGAGAAGAGAGTTAATTCCCTCTGTTGCAACACCGATATGTGCCAGCGTTGTCGCCGCAGACCATGCCGCAGCCATCCACGCGCCCAGGCGGAACGTCCACAGTGCCGGCGTTGCGAGTCGAAGCGGATGGGTGATGATCGTGATGAACACGACCGTGATCGCGACAGGGTAGAGGAACGTGATGATCGGAACCGCGATCGCGAGTACGGAGCTGAGCCCCGCAGATGACAACACGAAGGAGATGATCGTAAAGACGATCATCCACGTACGGTAGGAAATCTGCGGGGCAAGCCGGTGGAAGAACTCCGAGGTTGCTGCGATGAGGCCGACAGCCGTTGTCATGCAGGCCGTGAGAACGATCAGACCGAAGACAATCTGCCCGGGCCAGCCCATTGTCATCTGGGCAGCATCAGCGAGCAGGGTTGCGCCGTCGCTGTAGCTTTGAGCATTCGGGATCACGTGGCCGATGAGGCCTAACCCCACGTAGACGACGCCGAGCAGCGAACCGGCAATAATCGCCGCCGTCGAGGTGCGGCGTACGACCTTCGCGCCGATGCCGCCCCCAGTATGACCGAGCGACGTGACGACGATGATGCCGAAGGCCAGGGCCGCAATTGAGTCCATCGTCATGTAGCCCTCGAGGAGACCAGCGGCGAGGGGAGTTGCCGCGTACTCGCCGGTTGGCGCGTCGTGAGAGGCCGGCAGGGATGCCAGGCAGAGGAACACGAGGAGAACTAGCAGCCCGAGCAGGATGGGGGTGAGTACCTTGCCGAGCGCGTCGATGATATGGCCGGGATTCCAACACAGGTAGAAGGCGATGGCAAAGAAAATGAAGCTGAAGAGGATCGATGCGGTGAGAGACTTTGTCCCGATAATGGGGGCGACAGCTGTCGAGAAGGACACAGCACCCGTGCGCGGCAGCGCGTAGAAGGCACCGATCGAGAGATACACCATCACAGAGAAAACGAGCCCGAAGGGCTTGCCGGCGCGGCTCACAAGGTCACGGATATCGGTGCCCGACAGGGCAATAGTGATGATCGAAATGACGGGGAGAGCGACGCCGCCGATGAGGAAACCAATCATCGCGGGGGTCAAGTTGGTGCCGGCCGACGCGCCCATGATCGGCGGGAAAATAAGGTTACCGGCACCAAAGAACATCGAGAAGAGCGTCAAGGACGTCGCGATGAGGACCGCGACGCCCGAACGCTCAGTGGAATCATCATTGACTGTCTGCGTCACTGCTACTCACTTGATAATGTGCGTTCTCTAACAGCACCAATTCTTGCATGAGGGCGTGTATACGCAACCGCAGGCGGGATAGTCTGGGAGTCGTGAACACGACTCTTCGCGCTGGGGCTTGTACGGCCACGCTTATTCGTCCACTTGATGGCCCCCGCGCCCAGGGGCCGCGTCGCATCATTGCGGTCAGTGGGGGTATCGGCAGTGGCAAGTCGTCGGTGACGCGCGTTTTTGCATCCAAGGGGGCTGTCATCGCCGACGCGGATGCTATTGCGAGACAGATCCTCCAGCCCGGTGAGCCCGTGCTTGCCGAGGTTGCGCGGGAGTTCGGTAACGACCTCATCCGGCAGGATGGCACTCTGGATCGGTCGCTCCTCGCCTCGCGCGTGTTCGGGGGTGAAGGGGCGGAGGAACGCGTCGCACGGCTCAACGCTATGACGCACCCCGTCATCGAAGCGCGCGCGTGGTCGATCCTGCGTGAGGCCCCGGCAGGTGCGCTAGCGGTCTACGATATTCCTCTCCTCGTCGAGGGGGACCGCGCCGATCGCTTCGACGCTGTTGTTATCGTGGATGCGCCCATCGAGCAGCGTATTGAGCGCCTGGAAGCCAGGGGAGTGGCATCTGAGGACGCGCGCTCCCGCATCCGCGCCCAGGCCTCGTCGCAGGAGCGCCGAGCCGTCGCCTCCATCTGGATCGACAATGAGGGCAGCGCTGCGGAGCTCGAGGAGGTCGCAGGCCTCGTCTATGAGCGTTGGCTCACCCCGGACGTACCCATTGTTGATTGACGAGGCCGGGGCACTCCATGCTCGTCGCGAACCCGTGTGCTTTGTGCGGGCACCCCGCTGACCTGGGCGGTAGCGTAGGAGGGTGAACGAAACCCCCGTCATCCGCCAAGACAAGCCTTTCGAGGTCATCTCTCCCTACACGCCATCAGGCGATCAGCCTAAAGCAATCCGTGAGCTGGCGGCACGCATCCGTGACGGCGAGCAGGACGTGGTCCTCATGGGTGCGACCGGCACGGGCAAGAGCGCGACCACCGCGTGGCTCATCGAAGAGCTGCAGCGTCCCGCGTTGGTGCTCGAGCCGAATAAGACGCTCGCCGCGCAGCTGGCAGCAGAATTCCGCGAACTGCTGCCGGGCAACGCCGTCGAATACTTCGTGTCCTACTACGACTACTACCAGCCCGAGGCCTACGTTCCCCAGACGGACACGTTCATCGAGAAGGACTCGTCGATCAATGACGAGGTCGAGCGACTGCGGCACAGCGCCACGAACTCGCTGCTGACGCGGCGCGACACGGTCGTCGTCTCCTCGGTGTCCTGCATCTACGGCCTCGGTACCCCCGAGGAGTACGTGGCGCGCATGATCGAACTTGAGCGCGGCATGATCATCGACCGCGACGCGCTGCTGCGGCGCTTCGTCGCGATGCAGTACGTGCGTAACGACATGGCGTTCACGCGTGGCACCTTCCGCGTGCGCGGCGACACGATCGAGATCATCCCGGTGTACGAGGAGCTCGCGATTCGCATCGAGATGTTCGGCGACGAGATCGATTCCCTCGCGGTGCTACACCCGCTCACCGGCGACGTGATCGACCAGGTTGACCACACCTACCTGTTCCCGGCCTCGCACTATGTGGCGGGCGAGGAGCGCATGAAGAAGGCGATCGCCTCGATCGAGGACGAGCTTGACGACCGCCTCGCGTGGTTCCGGGCGCAGAACAAGCTCCTCGAGGAGCAGCGCCTGCGCATGCGCACGACCTTCGACCTGGAGATGCTCAAGGAAATCGGATCGTGCTCGGGCGTGGAAAACTACTCTCGCCACATTGACGGGCGAGGCCCCGGCACACCCCCGCACACGCTGCTGGACTACTTCCCGGACGACTTCCTGCTCATCATCGACGAGTCCCACGTGACCGTCCCACAGATCGGCGCGATGTTCGAAGGCGACATGTCGCGCAAGCGCACCCTCGTCGACTACGGATTCCGCCTGCCCTCCGCGATGGACAACCGTCCCCTCAAGTGGGACGAGTTCACGCAGCGCATCGGCCAGACCGTCTACCTCTCCGCGACGCCGGGTCCCTACGAGCTCGAACGCTCCGACGGGGTGGTCGAGCAGATCATTCGTCCGACGGGCCTCGTCGATCCGCTCGTCGTCGTCAAACCCACCGAGGGACAGATCGATGATCTCCTCGAACAGGTGCGTCTGCGCGTCGAACGCGACGAGCGCGTCCTCGTCACCACCCTCACCAAGAAGATGGCCGAGGAACTCACGACCTACCTGGCCGAGCGTGGCGTCAAGGTCGAGTACCTGCACTCCGACGTCGACACGCTGCGCCGCGTCGAGCTGCTGCGCGAGCTGCGCCTGGGTACCTTCGACGTGCTCGTCGGCATCAACCTGCTGCGCGAGGGCCTGGACCTGCCCGAGGTCTCCCTCGTCTCCATCCTCGACGCCGACAAGGAAGGCTTCCTGCGCTCCACCCGCTCGCTCATCCAGACGATCGGCCGCGCCGCCCGAAACGTGTCCGGCGAGGTCCACATGTACGCCGACAACATGACGGACTCGATGAACGAGGCAATCTCCGAGACCATGCGTCGTCGCGAGATCCAGATCGCCTACAACAAGGAACACGGCATCGACCCCCAGCCGCTGCGCAAGAAGATCTCCGACGTCACCGACATGCTCGCCCGCGAGCAGGTCGACACACAGACGTTGCTCGAGGGCGGGTACCGTAAGGAAAAGAGCGCGCGGGAGCGCTCCGACGCCAGCGGTGGCGGCCGCACCGTTGCGTCGGGCCAGCGTGCCGAAGCCGAGTTGGCCGAACTCATCGAGGAGCTATCCGCCCAGATGATGACCGCCGCCCAGCACCTCCAATTCGAGGTCGCCGCCCGCCTGCGTGATGAGATCGAGGATCTCAAGAAGGAACTGCGCGCCATGAAGCGTGCCCACTGAGCGCGCTTTCCGACCGGGGTGGTCGGAGGTTGGAGGTGGCCACGGCATCGGCCCCTGGGGCAGTGGCCATCGTCAAGGCGACAGACGCCACTCGTCATGAATCACCGGACAGCGGCTGTGTCCGACTAGGATAGAGATGTAAGCGGAGGGGAGTACTCCCACCAACAGTGGCGTCGTCATCACGACGGCCCGCCCATGCGGCGCGGCCTCCGGCGTCACCGGCCAGTTTTTCTGGCGGGAAGAGACCTCCGGTACCCGACTCGTACCGGAGGCACCCGTATGCACGTGCACGCGCTCGCCTGGATTGTCCTGGCTGCCATCATCCTGACCATGATCGTTGTCGACATCGTCGGCCACGTCCGCACCCCGCACGAACCCACGCTTAAGGAAGCGACCTGGTGGTCGGTTGCGTACATTGCCATTGCCCTGATCTTTGGTGGTATTGTCTGGGCTTTGTGGGGGCCGGAATACGGCCAGGAGTACCTCGGCGGCTACATCACCGAGAAAGCGCTCAGTATTGACAACCTCTTCGTGTTCGTCATCATCCTCTCGAGCTTCCGGGTTCCCCGGAAGAACCAGCAGGAGGTCCTGCTGGCGGGCATCGTCATCGCCCTCGTGTTGCGGCTTCTTTTCATCCTGGCTGGCGCCGCGCTGATCGAAAACTTCTCGTGGGTCTTCTACCTCTTCGGCGCATGGCTGCTGTGGACGGCGGTGAGCCAGGTGCGTGAAGGGTCTTGCGATGATGACGACGATGAGTACCGTCCGCCGTCGATCGTGCGCTGGGTGTCGAAGATCGTGCCGGTTACCGATGGCTTCATTGGTTCGCGTATGCTCTACCGCCATGGGGGCCGCACCTACATCACGCCGATGCTCCTGTGCGTCATTGCGATCGGCACCGCGGACGTCATGTTCGCCGTCGACTCGATCCCCGCGATCTACTCGCTGACCTCCGAGGCATACCTGGTCTTCGCTGCCAATGCATTCTCGTTGCTTGGCCTGCGTCAGCTTTACTTCCTCATCGACGGCCTGCTGGATCGTATTGTGTTCCTGCATTATGGCCTCGCCGCTATTCTCGGCTTCATTGGTTTCAAGCTCATCAACCACGCGTTGCACACCAACGAGCTGCCCTTCATCAATGGCGGTCACGAGGTTTCCGTTATCCCTGAGCCATCGATTGCGTTCTCGCTCGGTTTTATCGTGGCGACGATTCTTCTCACGGTTGTGGCTTCTCTCGTGGTTTCTCGAAAACGGCGTGCGGGAGAAGAACCTGCTGCAGGAGAGCGCTAAAATTTCCTGGTCGGATAGTTAAGAGGTACTCATGGTTGTTCACCCGTGGGCGTGGGGCATTCTCGCCCTCGTTGCCATCGGTTTGGTCGTGCTCGATTTCCTTGGGCATGCGCGTAACCCACACCCGCCCACGGCTGGCGAGGCCGCTCGCTGGACCCTGTTCTACGTTGGTTTGGCTGGTATCTTCGGTGTTGGAATTTGGTTGACCAACGGCTGGCTCTACGCCCAGGAGTTTTATGCGGGCTGGGCGATGGAGTGGTCGCTGTCGGTCGATAACCTGTTTGTGTTCATCCTGATCCTCAATGCTTTCCGCGTTCCGCGTGAGAATCAGCAGAAGGCGTTGCTTTTCGGCATTGTGATCGCGCTGCTGCTGCGCCTCGTGTTTATCCTGCTGGGCGCAGCCCTCGTTGCGCGCTTCTCGTGGGTCTTCTTCCTCTTCGGACTGTGGCTCCTGTGGACGGCGTTTTCCCAGATCAAGGAGACCATTACCGGGGGGGAGGACGATGAGGAGTACGAGGAGAATGCGTTCATTCGTATCGTGCGTCGCGTCCTGCCCATCACGGATGGTTTTGTCGGCAACCGTATGCTGTATCGCCATGGTGGTCATACCTACCTGACCCCTCTGTTCGTGGTTGTTTTGGCGCTTGGTTCTGCGGATCTGATGTTTGCCTTCGACTCTATTCCTGCGATTTTTGGCATTACCTCGCAGGCTTTCCTCGTGTTCGCGTGCAACGTGTTCGCGCTGATGGGCCTGCGCCAGCTTTTCTTCCTCGTGGATGCGCTGCTGGGCAAGCTCGTGTATCTGGGCTACGGCCTCGGTGTGATCCTGAGCTTCATCGGTATCAAGCTGATTCTCGAGGCTTTGCATACCAACACGATCCCGTTTATCAACGGTGGCCGGGGATTCGAGTGGGCACCCGAGATCTCCGTGTCAGTGTCGCTGGGCGTCATCGTTGTTACCTTGGCGATCACAGTCGTTGCCTCGCTGGTGCGTACCGCCATGGACGAGGGGAGCGGCGGTGACCGTTGAGAACGTGAACATCGATGAGCGCGGCCTGAGCGCCGCTGAGGTGGCCGAGCGTGTTGCGCGCGGCGCTGTCAACCGCGTGAAGGACCGCACGTCTCGGTCGGTGGCGTCGATTATCCGTGAGAATGTGCTGACGCTGTTCAACGCGATCATCGTCGCAGCGTCGGTCATCGTTCTGCTCTTCGGAGACCTGCGCGACGGCATTTTCGGCGGCGTCATGATCATCAATGCCGTGATCGGTATCGTTTCCGAGCTGCGTGCGAAGCGCACCCTCGATTCCCTCGCTATCGTAGATGCTCCGCAGGCGACGGTTCTGCGCGACGGTACGCTCTCGGTGGTGCCCGCTCGGGACGTTGTCCTCGATGATGTCATCGATCTGACGCTCGGCGACCAGGTGAGCGTGGATGGAACCGTGCTCTCGTCGGCGGGCCTCGAGATCGACGAGTCGCTGTTGACCGGCGAGTCGCGCCCCGTCAAGAAAAAGCAGGGCGATCAGCTGCTGGCGGGTACGAGCGTCGTCGCGGGTTCGGGCAGGATGGTCGCCACGGCGGTGGGTGAGCGTGTCTACGCGCAGGGCTTGTCCGAGCAGGCACGCGCCTTCACGCGCACGGTCTCTGAAATTCAGATGTCGATCAACCGGGTTCTGCAGGTCGTCTCGGTGATGCTGCTCCCTATTGTGGTTTTGACGTTCTACTCGCAGAATCGCATCGCTGGCGGTCACGGGGGAGACTGGCGCGAGGCCCTCGTTCTCTCCGTTGCGTCCGTGATCGGCATGATCCCACAGGGACTCGTGTTGCTCACTTCCATGAACTTTGCGATTGGTTCGGCGACGCTGGCTCGTCGCGGCGTTCTTGTTCAAGAACTCCCGGCGGTCGAAGTACTTGCGCGCGTCGACTGCCTGTGCCTGGACAAGACGGGCACGCTCACCACCGGCGGTATCCGAGTGCGCGGCATTGATGTCATCTCGGGTGAGGAGGCCGTGGTGCTTCGCGCGCTTGCGAGTGCGGCGAGCGACCGCACCAATGCGACTGCGGAAGCCATGTGGGACTACCTGGACGAGTCGGCGCGTACCGGTGCGGCTGAGCGTATCGAGTGGTCGGTTCCCTTCTCCTCGGCGCGCAAGTGGAGCGCCTGGGGGAGCGCGAGTGAATCCTGGATCCTAGGTGCACCCGAGTTCGTCATCGACGAGGCATCGGCTGAGAACGCCGAACTGCTGGCAAAGGTGCGTGGTATTGCGCAGGAAGGGTCCCGTGTCGTCGCTCTCGTTCGCGCTGACGAGGCAGTGGTCGACGATGAGCTCCCCACGCATCGCACCGTGGCGGCGATCGTGGTGCTCGAGGAGGATCTGCGCCCGGACGCGGCTGAAACGCTCGAGTATTTCCGGTCGCAGGACGTGCATGTGCGTGTCATTTCCGGTGACAACCCGACGACGGTCGGCGCGTTGGCCACGCAGGCTGGCCTGACCGCGCCCGATGGGTCGCCCGCTCGCCTCATGGATGCGAGGGACCTGCCCGAGGACCTGACCTCCGAGGCCTTCATCGATGCGATCGAGAACCACGATGTGTTCGGACGCGTGACGCCTGAGCAGAAGCGTGCGATGGTCGGCGCTCTCCAGGCTCGCGATCACTGCGTCGCGATGACGGGCGATGGCGTGAACGACGCGCTCGCACTCAAGGACGCCGACCTCGGCATTGCGATGGGCAACGGCACGCAGGCCACGAAGGCGGTCGCGCAGATCGTCCTGGTCGACTCGAAGTTTTCGGTCCTGCCGGGCGTCTTGTCCGAGGGACGCAGGATCATCGCGAACATGGAGCGCGTGTCGTCGCTGTTCCTGGCGAAGACCACGTACGCGGCCGTGCTTGTCATCGTGACGGCGCTGGTCGGCTGGCGATACCCGTTCCTGCCACGCCAGTTCAGCTACATTGACTCCCTGACCATTGGTATTCCCGCGTTCTTCCTGGCCCTATGGCCGAACCCGCGTCGCTATGTGCCCGGGTTCTTGAAGCGTACGCTGTCGCTGGCGATGCCCACGGGCGTGATTCTTGCGGCGGCCGCCCTCACGGCCTTCGGCATCGTCGACGGCCCGCCGCAGTCGCGCGAGTCGACGGCCGCGATCCTCTCGCTCATGCTGGGTGCGATCTGGCTCCTCGTCATCACCTCGCGTCCGCTGTCGACCTGGAAGTGGGTCCTGCTGCTGAGCGTCATTTCGGCAACGGTGGGCGGAGTCTTCATCCCGCAGGTTCGTGGCTTCTTCTCGATGGTCGCACCCACCGGCGACGAGTGGCTCGTCATCGTGTGCGTCGGTGCCTGCGCCGCCCTGCTCATCGAGGTCGCGCAGCGCATCTTCTACGCGCGCCAATTCGCGCGTTCCTTGGAAGGCTAAGCCAGAGTCGATACGAGTCGAGGCCGGTGTCGGGTGATAGACCCGGCCCCGGCCTCGTTCGTATGAGGCGTCAGAACGCCCGGATCACGGGGTTCCACTCGCGGATGAGGCGCGCCTGGATGACCTCGGCGACGTAGAAGGGATCCTCGTTGAGGATGCGCTCAACGTCGGCCTCGCTCTCGGCGTTGATAAGGAGCAGTGCGCCGGGGATTTCGCCGACGAGGGGACCGGACGCGATGTTGATTCCCCGCTCGAGCAGGCCGGAAAGGAACGCGCGGTGCGTCGGACGAACCTCGTCCATGGTCTCGGTCATCGACGGGTTGTAGACGTATTCAACTGCGTAGTAAGCCATACGCATAACACTAGCCCTGATCCCGGCATTTGCCTAGATGGCGGATAGTATCGAATGGTGCATGATAAGCTAATTATCCAGGGTGCTCGCGAACACAACCTCAAGGACGTCAGCCTTGAGCTGCCCCGCGACTCCATGATCGTCTTCACCGGCCTGTCCGGATCGGGTAAATCATCCCTCGCCTTCGATACGATTTTCGCCGAGGGACAGCGCCGCTACGTCGAATCCCTGTCCTCCTACGCGCGCCAATTCCTCGGGCAGATGGACAAACCCGACGTCGACTTCATCGAAGGCCTGTCACCCGCCGTCTCCATCGACCAGAAGTCGACGTCGCGCAACCCGCGCTCGACCGTCGGCACGATCACGGAGATCCACGACTACCTGCGTCTGCTCTACGCCCGCGCGGGTGTGGCGCACTGCCCCGAGTGTGGCGCCCGCATTCAGGCCCAGACCCCTCAGCAGATCGTCGACCGTGTGCGCACCATGGATGAGGGCACGCGCTTCCAGGTGCTCTCCCCGGTCGTGCGCGGCCGTAAGGGCGAGTACCAGGACCTCATCGACGAGCTGCGCTCCGAGGGCTATACGCGCGCGATCATCGACGGTGAGATGGTCCGCCTCGAAAACGCCCCCAAGCTGGAGAAGAAGCTCAAGCACACAATCGAGGTCGTTGTTGACCGCCTCGTCGTGCGCGAGGGCATGCGCCAGCGCCTGACCGATTCCGTCGAAACCGCGCTGCGTCTCTCCGACGGCCTCGTCGTCATCGACTGTGTTGACCTGGATGCCGATGATCCTGAGCGTCGCCGCCGCTTCTCCGAGAAGCGAGCCTGCCCCAACGACCACCCGCTGATGCTCGACGAGATCGAGCCGCGTACCTTCTCTTTCAACGCACCCTATGGTGCCTGCCCGGATTGCTCGGGCCTCGGCTTCCGCCTGGAGGTTGACCCGGAGCTGGTCGTGCCTGACGAGGAGCTCTCCCTCGCCGACGGCGCGGTCATTCCCTGGAACTCGAACTTCAAGTACCATAAGAAGCTTCTCGAATCCCTCTCCAAGGAGCTGGGCTTCGCGATGGGGACGCCCTGGAAGTCGCTGCCGAAGAAGGTCAAGGACGCTGTCCTCTACGGCAAGGACTACGAGGTCACGGTGAAGTTCCGCAACCGCTGGGGGCGCGAGCGCTCCTACACGACGGGTTTCGAGGGCGCGGTCAAGTACATTGAGCGCAAACGCGAGGAGACCGAGTCGGCCGCCGTGTCCGAAAAGCTCGACTCCTACATGCGCGAGATTCCCTGCCCGACGTGTCACGGGGCCCGTCTGCGCCCCGAGGTCCTAGCCGTTCGCATCGGGGATAAGTCGATCGCCGAGCTCTCCGACATGTCGATCTCTGATGCCCGCGAATTCCTCGCGAACGTCGAGCTCGAGCAGCGAGCACGTTCGATCGCCGCACCCATCCTCACCGAGATCGAGGCGCGCCTGGCCTTCCTCGTGGACGTTGGTCTGACCTACCTGACGCTCTCCCGCGGTGCTGGCACGCTGTCGGGTGGCGAGGCGCAGCGCATCCGTCTGGCGACGCAGATCGGCTCCGGCCTCGTCGGCGTCCTGTACGTGCTCGATGAACCGTCGATCGGCCTGCACCAGCGAGACAACCGCAAGCTCATCGCGACGCTTGAGCGCCTGCGCGATCTCGGCAACACGCTCATCGTCGTCGAACACGACGAGGAGACGATGGAGGCGGCCGACTGGATTGTCGACATCGGTCCCGGCGCGGGCGAAACCGGCGGCTGGGTCGTCCACTCGGGCCCGCTGGCCGAGCTCCTGAAGAACCGCAAGTCGCTGACCGGCCAGTACCTGTCGGGTAAGCGCCGTATTCTCCTGCCGCCAACGCGACGTCCGGTCGACAAGAAGCGCGTCGTGACCGTCAAGGGGGCGCGTGAAAACAACCTGAAGAACGTCGATGTGTCCTTCCCTCTCGGTGTCCTGACTGCCGTGACCGGTGTGTCCGGTTCCGGTAAATCGACGTTGGTCAACGGCATCCTGTACCGCACCCTGGCCTCGCGCCTCAACGGTGCGCGCATGGTGCCCGGTCGCCACCGAACGATCACAGGCATCGAACAGCTCGACAAGGTCGTGCACGTGGACCAGAGCCCGATCGGCCGCACGCCGCGCTCGAACCCGGCGACCTACACGGGCGTCTGGGACCAGATCCGCAAGCTGTTCGCCGAGACGCAGGAGGCGAAGGTGCGCGGCTACGGCCCGGGACGCTTCTCCT
>ERZ772920.1394-NODE-1394-length-12377-cov-17.249959_pt1 | contig 12377 bp, 11 predicted proteins | sample MGYA00511469_ERZ772920 | MGnify/ENA primary metagenome ERZ772920 (study PRJEB29015, sample SAMEA2738069) | human oral metagenome | biome: human oral; feature: human-associated habitat; material: saliva | place: China | collected 2216 ... | reverse complement strand
ACCAGCACGAAACACTAAGAATGCTGCGCAACCATCACGCACATCCTCCCACCCACATTCCCGAAACCGCACGAACGTGCATGCCTAGCCCCGGCCTCGTCCATTCCTGTAGACGATCACGACGGGAGGCCGCCGAGTCAGTTACGGGGTGAACCCACCGAGTGCATCAGACGTTTCCTAAAGGAGCCGATCCAACGCCTCGCGGATCTTCTGTTCCTCCCCGGATCCGATCGTGGGCAGGCGCAGGACGGGAACTCCATACGCGGACATGATCGAATCTTTGAGGCCGTCGCGCTTCTGCTGTTTCTGGCTCATGCCGTGGAACGTCCACCCGTCCACCTCGATGGCAAGGAGAAGGCGCTTCGTCACACGCGAGTAGACCCCGAAGTCGAGCGCGCTGTCCCGGAACACGAAAGCTCGCTGTTCCTCGTTCAAGCGGCGCGTATTCGGCAACGCATCCCGCAGAAACACTTGGGTCTGATAGCCAAAGCGCGCATACCTGGGTTCTGCGAGCACATCTCGCAGGCATTGTTCCGCAACATTTTCTGCGGGCGAGCGCCGACGATCAGCCCACTTAACCTGAGAATACCGCTCGAGCGACTCGCTATACGCGTTGTAGAGGACGTCGAAAATGGACACGATGTCCGACTGGACGACGGCGCTCGGATCGTACATCTCGATGTACTCGAGCAAGGCTCTCACGTTGCGGCTGAGCCGGACTCCCCCATGCGTGGTCACGACGACGAAGCGGTCTTTGGCTCGCGACACAATCACGTTCGTCAGGGCATCCGCATCGTAGAAGTCTTGCGCGGCCGAGCGGTCGTTGGCGTTGAGGACCGTGGACAGGATGATCGTGCCCGCACCGCGCCCCTGGAATTTGTGCGCGGTCTCAGCCAGCCATCGGGGATGAGCCCCATCGCCGAGGTCGCTACGAATCTGCTTGCTGAGGTTCGTTGCCTGCGCCCGAAACGGAGTCACGACGCCCAACACGAAGTCGCCCGACTCGTCTGCCCCCTCGAGCTCGACGCCGTCCCGGATGCTGCGCATATCCTCAAGGTCGGTGACGATATCGATTTCCCTCTGCGAGAAGAAGCCACTGCCGTGCGATGGGCGTCGCGCGTGGTTTCCGGGCGCAGCATAGACGATCGCGAGCGGATCGGGGGCATCGTCGGCAGGGACGCGCATCGGAATGAGCTGACCTCCGTAGTACATGCGGTTGCAGAACTCGATGATCGCGGGGTGACACCGGTAATGTTCCTTGAGCAGAGTGCTCGGCACCTGCGCAGACTCCGGCATCATCTTGATGGAGTCGAGCAGCGAGAGCGAACGGACGTCGAAGCGCGGCGCGGGCGGCTCCTTCTTGCTTTCATCCCACCCCTGGAAGATCGGGCCGAGCTGCTTGTCGTCACCAACGATGACGGCGTTACGGGCCTTGCTCAGCGCCGCCATCCCCTGGGGGAGCAGCACCTGGGAGGACTCGTCGATGATGATCCAGTCGAGCAGCGCTTCCTCGGCCAGGTTGTTCCGGATCGAAAAACACGTGGACGCCACGATGGGGTAGGTGCGTAGCAGGATGTCCGTCTGTCGCTTGAGCCGCTCGGTTGGACTGAGGCGGCTCGGACGCTCGCGCGTGAATCGCCTGAGCAAGGCGGCATCGAGGACCTCTCGGGAGTGGCGGCGATACTGCGCGCTCACTTCGACGAGGCCGTGGCGGGCAGCGCGGGCCTCGGCCTCCTCGATGCGGTCGGATAGTTCTTGCTCGTGGGCCCGGTAGAAGGCGAGTTGGAGCGCCGACTGGACGTGCGGGTCTCCCAGGTCAACGCCCTTCAAGGAGCCGTAAGCAAAGTAGCGACGCACCCGCTCGATGAAGCCCCGAGGACCACGCCCCACCCTCGGCGCGCAGCGAGCGAGGGCAAGCAGGTCACCGATGACCCCAGAGTCGCGCCTCGAGATAGCCAGATGAGAGATGTCCACAATCGGGCGGCGACTCTCCTGTACCTTTTCCTCAAAAAGACGCCGCTCACGCTGAGCCGCCGTCAGCTGCGCGCGGATCTTCGGAATGTCTCGAGCATCCTCCCATAGAGCGACGAGGCGATCTTCTTCGACCCGCAGCGCAGCTTCGTCGGCTCCGGCAGGCACATCCGACGACGCAGCGGACGCCTTGCGAGCCCAGGCCTCGCGCCTCTGTTCAAGGACACCCTCACGCTCGTGGAATTCCTTGACGCGCTTCGTTTTCCCGAGGTTGGCGACGAGGAAGCCGTAGCCTTCCTCCGTCAGCTTGTCGACGACGTTGTCGACCGCAGAGTTCGCCCCCGCGACGACGCCGACGGTCTTGCCTTGCGCGATCAGGGAGGCGATGAGATTGAGGATCGTCTGCGTTTTACCCGTGCCGGGAGGCCCGTCGATGATGGACAGTTGGTGTGTGAGCGCGGCTCGAATCGCGTTGCGTTGATCGATGTTGGAGGGGAAGGGCATGATCAGTCGATCGCTCGCGCCCGTTTTCGTGGAGGACGTACCGGCGAGGAACGCTTCCAGGGCGGAACGGCGCGGTGCCTGAGGGAGCCACTCCCACACGTTCGCGAGGATCGCCTCGGGCAGCATCTTCTCACCGCTCACCCAGCGGGGATAGTGGGCTGTCGGGTCAAGTATCGCTCCAGCTCGTCGAGCCTGCGCGCGCACTTCCTCGCGGACGTAGTTGAGGGTGGCGGCGTTGTGCCGATCCTCCGCGGTCGCATACGTCACCCTCACCTCGTCGTGCCCGTAGCGATGAAGTTTGAGCGTGCCCTCAGCCGTGCGGTACGCCAGCGTGTAGCGAGGATCGCGCGGGTGGCCGGAGCGGCGGAGCGTCCAGATGATTTCGACGTTGGTTCGGCGCTTGCCGCCGATCCGAACCTCATCGAGCGCGTCGACTGTTCGACGCTCGACCTGGTCGTAGAGGCGCGCCCTCTCCTCGCCGTATGGAAACTCTTTGCTGCTGGTGGTGTAGGTGACGACGATGCGGTCGCCGTCGCGGCGCGCCTTCGCAATTTTCCAGGTCTCGTCCTGCCAGGTCAGCGTTTCTTTATCGCGAATCAGTACGTGCATCGTGCGCGGATCGACGGACTCCATGCCACTCCCCCGTGAGTTTTACACCCAGGATAGGCGACTTATCAGACCGGCGGTAGGTTGTTGAACACCCACGGCGCCCAGGGGCGGACGCAGATGTGCATGGTGGTTCATAGACTGTGCGCATGGGTATCTCGCTTGTTTTTCTCCTCGTTGGTCTAGTGGTTGGCGCGCTCCTCGGGTACGCGGGCGCGGTGGCGCGCCGAGCGTCGACGCCTGACGAGGCAGGCACGCTGCGCGCGGAGGTCGCCCGCTGGCAGGCGCGCGCGGAGGAGCTGTCCCGGCGGGTCGATTCCGCCGAGGCCCGCTCACAGGGCGACGCTTCCGTCCTGCAGGCGCTCGCCCCGGTCCGAGCGCAGCTGGAGCAGATGACGCAGCGGGTTGATCAGATGGAGCAGATTCGCGCCCGTCAGCACGGTGCCCTCGCCGAGCAGCTGCGCGAGTCCGCGAGACGCGAGACCGAGCTGGCCCGCACGACCGCCTCCCTGGAGGGAGCTCTGCGGTCGCGTAGCGCACGCGGCACGTGGGGCGAGGTCGAGCTGGCACGCATCCTGGAGGCTTCCGGAATGCTGCCGCACGTGGACTTCGCGGAGCAGCGTTCGATTGGCTCACTCACTCAGGGACGAGGCCGGGGCGGGGTCATATCATCAGGCGACCTCGGCCGTCCCGACGTCACGATTCACCTGCCCGGGCAGGGGTTCCTCGCGCTCGACGCGAAGGCCCCCATGGACGCATACCTGAGGGCGTGCGCCATTGAAGAGAGCGGAGAAGACGCCGAATCTCGACGCCGCGCCGAGCTGTCGGCACACGCGAAGGCGCTGCGCTCTCACGTCGATGCGCTGGCTGGACGCGACTATGCGCGGTCACTGGGTGCTTCCCCCGAGCTGGTCATCTTATTTGTCCCATCCGAGGCCGCGCTGTCGGCGGCCCTGCACGCTGATGCATCGCTCCTGGACGACGCGATGGCCCGTGGCGTCGCCCTGTGCTCCCCCGTCACGCTACTGGCGGTGGCGCGCACGTGCGCCACCGCGTGGGCTCGGACGTCGATTAACGAACAGGCGGACCAAGTCATCGCACTCGGCCGCGAACTGTACGAGCGCCTCGGCGTCGTCGCCGGCCACATGGAAAACCTCGGCAAACACCTCGCCAAAACCGTGGACTTTTACAACAAGACCGTATCGTCTATGGAAAGCCGCCTCCTGACCAGCGCACGGTCCGTGAGTGCACTCGAGGAGGCATCGAAAAAGACCATGACGGTCACGCCCATCGACCCGGACGCTGCCCAGGTCCGTGCTTTCACGAAGCCGGAGTTGACGGACCAGTAAGCATGTCGGCGATCCCATCCAACTGCGCGCGAATCTCCTCGAAGGGGCGGTCCAGGTCGAGCGTCGTCGCGCTGATGCGGTTGCCGCTCATGCGGTAGGTGGCGTCGGGCTGAATGTCCTCGTCGGTGGCGGCGTAGAGGAGCATGCCAGAAACCTCGACGTTCTCCCCCGCGCGTTCGAGCGCAATCTGCTTGTTCTTCACGTACGCGAAAATCTGGTACAGGTTCCCTGAATGCACGGTCCTCTTGTCGAAGTTGCTCTGCATCGCGGACTTGTAGTACTTCGCGTCGATGATGAGCACGCGGCCGCGAGCGCTCAGCGTGATGTCACTGCGCATGGCGGGCAGACCCTCCGAGGCCTCGTCGTCCAGTGCCCACTCAATGAAGGAGGCGCTGGCGCGCAGCTGCGGGTGTTCCCTGCGGTAATACTCGAGGATGAACTTCTCGTACAGGCGGCTCATGCGCTGCTCGTCGAAGAAATACATCATGCGCGTAGTGCCGTCGCTTTGTGTTTGGAGGAGTCCCTTAACGACCAGCCAGCACACCGCCATCAGCATGCGGTACGTGCGATTGTTGCGTTCAAAGCGCATGTTCCAGTCGACCGTGTACAGGTCGATCTCGCGCACGTCCGCGAAGAAGACCATGAGCTTCTTCAGGCTCTTCTTGCGCGCCTTCGAGATATCCGAGCGCACAAGCAGTGCGACCGTCGCCTTGATGACTCGGTTCATCGTCGTGTCGACGCTGAACTCGTCGTAGGAGCACACCAGCTGGCGGCGCCAAATCGCCTGCGATTTCACGGATTCGGTGACCTCGACTTTGCCGCGCAGGCAGGAGCGCGCCTCGGTTCGACTCACGTACTCCTGTCCGAGGCCTCGTTTGAGTTGCGCTGACACGCCTCGCTCGAGGATGGCGGCGCACAGCTCGGCCGCGTTGTCGAAATCCTCCGTGGCCACGGAACGGTAGCCCTGCTCGGTGAGTGCCGAGAAGGCGTAGGCGAGCATGTGGAAGACGTTGCGGACGCGAATCACCGCAGCGACCTGCGCAGCCTGTCGGTCCAGTCGCGGACCTTGCCGGGCTCGTCGAACCAGTATTCCTTGAGCATCGGGATGAGCTCGTAGTCCACGATCGAGGCGAGGGCCGCGTCGGTGCAGGAGTCGGCTTCCATGTTGCAGAAGTAGCTGTGTCCGATGCAGAAGCCCTCGCCGAGGGACTCATCCTCGGCGATCGCACGGTTGAGGGATTCCACCTCGCGCACCAGGGCCTCGAACCTCGGATTGCCGAGGCCGGAGCAGTACTCACGGAAGCCGTCGGAGTTGAAGGCGGGGCGCAGTTCCACGAAGGCGAAGCGGCGGCGCAGCGCGTAGTCGAGCATCGCGAGGCTGCGGTCCGCCGTGTTCATCATGCCGATGATGTGAACGTTAGTAGGAACGCTGAACAGTTCGCGGGAGTAGAGGAGCTGGAGTTCGTTTCCGCGCTTATCGCTCTCGATGAGCATGAACAGTTCGCCGAATATCTTGGAGAGGTTGCCGCGATTGATCTCGTCAATGATGAAGAAGTATGCGTTCTCCTCCTCATCCTCAGCTGCCTTCTTGCAGAAGGAATAGAACGCACCCTTGACCAGCTCGAACCCCGCACCCGAGGGACGATATCCCTCGATGAAATCCTCGTAGGAGTAGCTCTGGTGGAACTGAACGAGCTTGACGCGCGAAACATCCTTGACGCCCATCATCGAGTAAGCCAGGCGCTTGGCCGCATAGGTTTTACCGACGCCGGGTGCGCCCTGCATGATGATGTTCTTCTTTGCTTTCAGCAGGCCCACGATCGCGTCGTATCGCTTGCGGTCCATGTAGACGGACTTTAAGAACTCCTCAGTGGAATACTCGGGGAATACCGCCGACGGCTCCTCGATGTCGACAGAGTCTTCACCGCCCAGAAACGAGGCCTCAATCCGTTTAACGAGTTCCTGGTCGTAGGTAATATCGGTGAGGGTCTTCATCGGGAACTGTTGATTACTTCGCCAGCTTCCCTGACGCTTCCACGACACCTCACGCAGGTGCGGGTATTCCCCACCATCCGGGTCATAGACGTAGTCACCCGTGACGACACCACGGCCAATGATCTCCTTCAGGCCGCGTTTCACGAAAATAACGTCGCCTGGCTTCATCTCATTCGCGAACTGCCAGACCGCCCGCGCCGAATTCGTCTGGGACGTATTATCGTCGCGAGTTTCGAGCAGGCGTTGACGCATCTCTTCCTTGGTGGCGTACCCCCTCAGATCACCGAGCTGATGCCACCCCAGCCCCATAACGCCACGCTCGTAGAACTCCTCCCACATGCAGGCTCCCCGACCGGGCGCATAGAGCCAGTAGCGCACGGTCTGAACGCCATCATCCCCGAGAGCAGATGCCTGCATTGTCGCCTCCTTGCCAAGCGCGGCCATAAGTACCGACTATCCGTCGTCATGGCCACACCCTACCACCCAGGTGATCGGCGACACGATTCGCACTCATACTCACCCGACAGCAAAGCCGGGCCGCGCTCGCGCGCCCCGGCCACTGGCCCGTCAGTCTGAGGCATTTTAGGCAACTTCCACCGTCGCGAGAGGGACAATTCCACTCAATGCATCCCCCAGCGCGTCTTCGGCGCGTTCAAGCTCGTAGCGCATCTGCAGGTTCATCCAGAATTCCGAGGTCGTGCCGAAGTAGCGGGAGAGACGCACTGCAGTGTCCGCAGTGATTCCCCGCTTCCCATGGACGATTTCGTTGATGCGACGGGGCGGAACACCTATAGCGACGGCGAGCTTGTGCTGCGTGATTCCGAAGCCCTTGATGAAGTCTTCCATGAGGACTTCGCCCGGGTGAATCGGAGCAACTGTTGCAACAGACATCGGTTCCCTCCCGTTCCTACAGCAAGCCTATACTCCCCCAAGCGCAGCGTCGATGGATCCCGTCAGGCGCACACCAAAAGCACTATCCACGCCGACGTGGTGCAGCCACAGCATCTCGGTCGCTTCCCGCAAGAGTACCCAGCTGCCGTCCACTTTCGATGCGCACCAGAAGTTCGAGGGCGTTCTGAATAAGCTTGGCTCGGTCCTCGAATCCAGTGAGGGCTATTGCGCGCGCAAGCGTCTCGTCATCAACGTCAATTGTCAATCGCATAGAACTCTCCAGCACCAGGATAGGGCTGATCGACACAATCATGCGATGTGCCGACCAGAACCCGTTCACACTCATGCATTATTCACAGCAGCAAAGCTGGATCACGCCTTCGCGCGACCCGGCCACTGCCTCGTTCAGGAGTCACCTTTTAGCGGCACGAGCCATTCCCGTGCTTTCCTGCAGGTCATCCGGAAGCGTGGATGGTCTTGCACGATTTCACGTTGTCGTTCTGCTGGTACCCCAAGTTCATGGAGAACATTGAGAATCACGACAGCGCTCGTCGTATCAACAATGGCAATCAGCTCATCGATGGAATGGTCTGGCGTCTTTCCCTCATGCGCGAGGTCATTGCGAGCTCGCGTCGTTCGCTTTGCCCAATGCTCGACGTCTGGCACAAGCTGCCCGATAGCTTGCTGATCAGGTCGAGCAGCTAGGGCGAGAAGCCTATCCCGAAGCGTCGGCGAATTTCGAATCGATTCTTTGAACCTGCCGCGATATTCCTCAGGCACCTGCCCAAGCACGGCTTTACGAATCTTCCTGAACTCTGCCTCAGGAATTGGTTTTTCCTCAATGCTGAGGCTGCGATGGAGAGCCTCAGCAGCTCCCACTGCCATCAAGAGATTGTTTTCAACGAAACGTGCGGGGGCGTAGCGCAGGCCCAGGATCATATTGATAGCCGCCTGCAGTTTTCCCCGCACCTCACACCAGTGCAGCATGAGTTCTTCGAACGGGAGCAGCTCACAGGTAAAGAGAACACTGCCAGGATCAATAGCCTGCTCATCAGATTTGCCGACTGCTACAGGGGAGTACAGAACATCCGCGCGCCGAGGCGGTAGCATCCGCCCATCTGGGAGGAGTGCCCTAGTCCCTGCAAGCTCCAACTGGAGCCAGATGACGCCAGCAGCACGGTGCGTTGCCAGCGCAATCAGATCTTGCACCAGGCTTGCAGCTTCCAACGCAGCTTTGAGGGCGGACGGTTCAGCCCAGCGAACACGGATGGAAACAACATCACGCATGCGTCCAACCGTTTTCCCCCTGCTCCAGTCCCAGAATGGCAGAGTATGAGTATGCTCAAGGCGATACTCAGTATTGTTGACCGTCACCGATTGCGCTGCGACCGGTTTCACCGAGATTTCCCCAGTTCCATCCGGCATGCCATTACGAGTACCGTGGTGACCCGAAAATACGGACGATGCAGCCCAGAGCATCAAGTCTTCGACAGATATCTCAGCCGCTTCAAAAGCCGCGTCCTCTCGTCCGCTAACATGCGCTCCGATTATCGCTGTCGTCGCTTTCACCATCTGCGTATCCGGACTTTCGACCCGCGCGCCTATACTCCGTCTACTTCTGATGGGAACGCAGCCGAGGAGTGTGATCTCGCGTCGTTGAGCCACACCATAAATCACGTCCCACACTCTGAGGCCCTCAAGCTCATCCCTAACCCCAGGCGCCAGCTGCTGGAAGATACGCTCCTCGAAGGCTCCGATCAGCGAGAGGGAGAGTCCGCCCTTCCCGTCATACCGCAAGACACCAGGCAGTCGCTCGTCAGGCGCTTCCGAAAGCCACCAGAGGCCTGCCCATTCTCCAGACTCGTCAAGTTTTAGAGGATCGTTGCTCATCATTCTTCCTGCGACAATTACTTGATCGACGGGCAGAGAACCCACCTTATCTCGCGCTACCCGACGGTTGCAGAGATTGGAGGAACCGCTTTCCCACCATGTCTTGGCGCACGTAACGCCTACACGGCCGCGGCGAGCGCTAAACCCAACCTAGTGCCCTTGCCGCCGCCACAGTCGCGGTTAGCAGTGCTTGTCCACCTGCATTGCTAACCGCGTCAGTCACACACTGACGCACCCATTTCAACGCCCCTGTTACTGCAGGTGACGTCGCTGGCTCGCGCCCTTCAACAGCGTCTTGCAACGTATCTGCCGCTTCACGGAGGGAAGATGCGCGCGGTTCAGGAGCACTCCGCGCATCCTGACGAAGAGCCCCAACGAGCGCTTGCAGATCTTCTCCACTCAGCTCCTGCCCATAAATGACAATTTGTTCTCCGCCAACATTAATTGGACCGTTGACATCGCCAATAGATCCGATGGATATGTACGGTTGATTCTCTCTATTCATGATGAGCTCCCAAGATTTTTGCGTCAACGCCAACTTTTCTGGCGGCAAATTCATAGCGATATCGTAACCACCCCAGCCATCCGGCAGAGAAACCAGTCCTTTGTCTCTCATTCGACGACAGAGATATACAACCTCGAGATCATTAAGACCTATGTCCCTCCAGTATGCAGAAAGCACTTCAACAAAGTAACCAATTTGAGGCGAACTCTTAAACAATTCATCAACTACCAGCCATGAAAATTCATCACACTGCTCTTCGGTAAGGTGCTGCTGATTAGCAATGCCCAGTCGATAGAAATAAAATAGCAGAATGGCGATAACTCCAAGCAGAAAGATCCATACTTCAAGGGGCATCTTTAGCTTTCCTCCATCATAGAACGATCTCAATTAGAGCTAAGAACCCCTGCAAGTAGACCGCTATCCCATTCGATAGAATGCACACTGCACACATCACTCCACCCTAATTTCAAGCAAGCAGCTTCAGAGCCGGACGCTTCTTTGCAGAGTTCTTACTCCTTACAGGCTCTGGCCACTCCGGGATTTGCTCACGGGTTCCAACAAAAGCGAGAATCGTCTGAGCAACGAGATCAGTACTCGCTTGAAAAAAGCCTTCCACTCCCATGAGAGTCATCGATTTACCCTTCTTCCGCTCCCAGAGGGCATCAGAGTAAGTCTCGATAGAAAATGGATCTCCACCATGAGCGAGCAGGTCACGCAGTGTTTTCATATCACGCAGGTAGTTCCGCAGGTCCTCTCCTTCGAAGACTACCCATCGCGAATAGTTACCCGAGTGACAAGGATCCGCATCGACTCTGGTACGCACTCCCCACTCACGAGTGAACAAGCGCACTCGATGATTGTCACCAGCAGACCGCAGTTTGTCAGGGTTAAGCGATAGGGCTCTGGTTGACTTGGGCACTTTAAGCACCTCGTTAAAGAAACTCTCCGTTGCAGCATAAACCATTAGGAAGATCCCCCAGCGCAAAGCGGATTTTTTCTTTCCAGGTTCATTAGCCCAGCCGGAAGGCAATTTCCCAAGATCACGATGGAGATTTATGAGAAGAGCCGGCTCACGTAGCGATTCCGCATGCTGATGAGCCGCATCAAGTACTTGCTGAAGTTCAACATTCAGCGCTTCCACTTCATACCCCCTTTGGTCTGATGATTAAACACAGCCTAGGCTGTCAAACTTAGATTTGCATGCTTAACAACAAGGAAAATTCTGGTCTCGTAACACTCATCGCTTTGATCCACCACAACAGCAAAGCCGGGCCACGCTCTCGCGCGACCCGACCACGGCCTCGTCAGCCTGAGGCGTTTTAGGCGACTTCCACCGTCGAGAGGGGCACGATTCCACTCAACGTATCCCCTAGCGCATCTTCGGCACGGTCGAGCTCGTAGCGCATCTGCAGGTTCATCCAGAATCCCGGGGTCGTACCGAAGTAGCGGGAAAGCCGCATCGCGGTATCGGCCGTAATTCCCCGCTTCCCATGGACGATGTCGTTGATACGACGGGGCGGAACACCGATAGCGACAGCGAGCTTATGCTGTGTAATTCCGAACCCCTCAACGAAGTCCTCCATGAGAACCTCGCCCGGGTGAATCGGAGCAATTTCAGTGATAGTCAACGATCTCAACCCCTTCTGGACCAGCTTCGCCCAGGCCGTCACGCATCAGGACTGCATTCACCACGAGCGGCGAGGGTCTGTCCGAACAAGCGAGCGCACTCGATTGCCCTGCATCGCAAGATCAGGCAGCTTCGGATCTATCAATGCAAGAATGCCAAGCATGTCCCGCAGCCGCCAACGAATGTCGACGGACAACAAGTTCTCATGATGAGCCACACGATTCCTCAGCTTCCTCACTCGATCGAGCTGATCAGCCAGCCTCTCACGGCCCAAGTCGGAAGGGTCCGCATAGGGAAACGCATCCGACAAACATTCTTGCCACAACTGTTGACACTGCTGAGGCTGATTCCAAACCCTCGGCTTAATGAGATAGACCCAGGTTCCGAACATAAAATGCGACACAACATCATCGTGCGTGACGGCTGCCAAACGACGCGGATGAGTCTTTGGACGCAAGCGCGATTGCTCACGCGCAAAATTCTGGGCGACCGCAAGGCTCTTGTGGGTGACAAGGTCATACAGCAAGGGCACCGCCCCCTTGCCTAGCGCCCAATCCATCCTATATTCAGGCCCCTGTTGATCATTCCACACCCGCAGCTTGCGATCCATTGAGTTTCGCAAACCGACCTCAACAAACGCGATAGTCGAAAACAACGCCCCCGCGAGATCTGTAACCCACAAGTAAAGTTCACAAGCACGCTCGTCATCTCCATCCGCTTCCTGGAGGTATGGAGCAAGCCTCGCCGAACCAGCTAGGTCTAAGATCACACTTCCCTCTACCACACTTTAATGTTACCATGTTGGTAATCGCGTTGGGCTTGGACCAACGCAGTCTACTACGGGGATCCTCGCCATCACGGCGAGGATCCCTTGGTATTCCAAGAGCATCGCACACTTCGTCACGCAGATGGACCTGTTACTCTCGCCATAAGCAAGTGGCCGGGCCACGCTCTCGCGTGACCCGGGGGTTAAGGGTCAAAATGGGGTTAAGGGTCAAAATGTGTGTCTGGCTCGGCGTGTCGCGGGGGTTAGATTTGG
>ERZ772920.1390-NODE-1390-length-12418-cov-3.713096_pt1 | contig 12418 bp, 10 predicted proteins | sample MGYA00511469_ERZ772920 | MGnify/ENA primary metagenome ERZ772920 (study PRJEB29015, sample SAMEA2738069) | human oral metagenome | biome: human oral; feature: human-associated habitat; material: saliva | place: China | collected 2216 ... | reverse complement strand
TTCTGTATCCAGTTAGCACGACTAAAGTGATAAGCATCCAATCCTGCAATCATTTGTGCTACATAGCTAAAGTCACCCTTACGTCCCCAGAAAGATATACCGGTTTGATGCCATGTGCTTGGAAGAATTGTGTTTTCTCCTTCTGGACGATAAACAGTGAAGAAGTTTAATGGCTCATGATGAGCATTCACTAAGCCGAATGGCACAACGATATGACCAGCACGGATATTGAAAGCTTTTCCGAATGATTTTTGTAACCAGAACTGTTCCAGCTCTACTTCTCCACCTTTCTCTGTCTCGTGCTCAAACTCAATAGCTTCATCTGCTTCATATTCAATAGCAGAACCAGAACCACCATGTTCAAACTCTATTTCACTACCCATTGACCAGCCTTTACCGAAGTCGTAACCAAGGTAGATAACTGCATGAGGAATATCAAATCGACCATGACTTGGGTCTTTCTTATAGAGACTAGGTGTTGTATAACGATTACCATTATCGCTATAGAAGTTGCGTGAGTAAGCAGCCTCACCATAACCACCAAGACTTAATTTGTTTCCTTTGACATGATTCATTACAGAGTCAGCAGCGTTTACTTGTGCTTGTACAGTAGTCGTTCCTGCTAGGAGTGCTCCAAAGATAATCCCGAATGTAAAATTATTCATAGAGTTCTTGTCTATTATTTATTATTATTTCGTTTGCAAAGTTACTTTCTTTTATTGAATAAGGCAATACCTATATCTATTGAATTTTTATCTATTTTAGTATTACTTTAGACCGAAAAACTCATTTGTTGAGTCACAATTAATAGGTATTGTTGTATTTGTTCCATTTTAAACTTTGGGATTGATAATATTGTTATTCTTTCGTATATATGCTCTTTTTAGGGCAAAGAGATGCTCTTTTTGCCTTTAGAAGGTACTCTTTTCTAACGTAAAAGAGTACCTTTAATATTTCATGATTTTGTTGTATTTGTTTATTGTAAGGCTTTTCTTCATGAGATCCAACGTATTATGTTGTGTTTTAACTAGATATAGTATTAGATTACTTCGCTAAATGTTTGTACTTTGTTGTACGTTTTGAAGCAATACAATTCATGTGTTAGGGAAGGTTGTTTCTGCTTTTAATACTAATAAATTAGGATATTAGGTTAAATACTTGATGATTCCTATTGTGTTATTGAACTTTTTTTTGTTATTTTGCATACGATATCATTACGGAAAGACAAGATGAAGAATCAAAAGATGTATGAGCCTGATGATAAGATGATCAACCTTATCAAAGACAACTATAGTCTATTACAGAGTTTAGGTTGTTTTGGCATTAGCTTAGGCTTTGGAGATAAAACGGTGAGAGAAGTTTGTAATGACCAGAATGTTGACACATATACGTTCTTGTCAGTTGTGAATTATACTATTAATGGTTATAAAGGATTTGATGATCTTGATAGGTTATCAATACCCACTCTTATGCAGTATCTCAGAGCGAGTCACACTTATTATCTTGACTACGAATTACCTTTCATTCGAAGAGAATTAACGGGTGCTTTGGATGAGAATGATAACCTTGCTCGACTCATACTTCGCCTTTATGATGAGTATGCTCACTCTATTCGTAATCATATGCAATATGAGGAAAAGAATGTGTTCCCTTATGTTGACTCTTTATTAAAAGGTGAGGCTAATGATACTTATGATGTAGAAACCTATTCTAAACATCATAGCCAGACAGATGATAAGTTGCGTGAGTTAAAGAGCATTATCATTAAGTACCTTCCTTCTGATTCTCATCATAATAACCGTCTCACTGCCACATTATATGATATATATAATTGTGAGGAATGGCTCGACCAGCATGCTTTAGTTGAGGATGATATCTTTATTCCTGTTATTAGACGATTAGAACAGAAGAGTAAGCAAAATGATGTTAGTGTAAAGATCTCTAACATGATAACACAGAGTCCTGAATCGAATGAAGTTCTTAGCGATCGTGAGAAAGATGTTATCGTTTCTGTTGCTCAAGGAATGACTAATAAAGAGATTGCCAACCATCTCTGTATATCAACGAATACTGTCATTACACATCGTCGGAATATTGCACGGAAGTTACAGATACATTCTCCAGCGGGTTTGACAATCTATGCTATTGTCAACAATTTGGTGGATATAAGTAGTGTGAAATTATAATTATCTATGGATAGGGTATATGAAGTTTCTTCTTACTACCCTTTTCTAAAATCAGTTTATATCTTGGTCAGTGTGTATGGAGAATGTTGAAGCGAAGAAAATGGGTCGCCCAAAGATGGCTATCGTAGACCCTAATACACTTGCAGTCCTAGGCTTAAAACAGATATTGCAGAATGTGATACCAATCATGTCTGTGGAAACCTTTTCTTCATTCCAAGAGTTTGAAGAGGCTCAACCAGATTCATTTTATCACTATTTTGTGGCACAAGTAATAGTCTTAGAAAATAGGCAGTTCTTTTCTCAACGCATACATAAGACTATTGTACTAACAATTACCAAGAACCCTAATTCCCAATTATCAGGCTTTCATAGTTTCTGCATTAATGTGCCCGAGGAGGAACTTGTTAAAGCAATTTTAAAGATAGAACAGTATGGACATTCGGGTGGAAAGAACTTACCTGAACTTCCACAAGTGTTGAAGAATAAGATATTGAGCAATCGTGAGATAGAAGTTTTATCTTTGATAGTTCAAGGAATGATTAATAAAGAGATAGCCGAAAAACTTAATATAAGTTTGACAACGGTCATTTCACATCGAAAGAATATTATGGATAAGTTAGGAATGAAAAGCGTGTCTGCATTGACTATCTATGCCGTTATGCATGGTTACATTGACATTAATAAGATATAGAATGATAAATTCTTATCGTTTATGGACAAGACTTTTCCATTAAGTCTTGTCTTTTTTGTACCTTATTAATACTAATCAGCTTTCCTCTCCCTTTATAAGAAAGGTGACAGAAGATGTGCAAACCATCCTCTAAAGCGTTGCCATGGAGTTCGCCATTGTTTCCATAGCTCCTCTGTTAGCTTGAAACTATCTTTCTTCTGATTCTCAAAGAGAGTATCCAATTCATGGGTTGTACATTTATCAACGATAACTGCATTCTCCTCTCTGTCCCACCTTAGACTTCGTGAGTTGAGGTTTGCAGACCCAACAGTACATAATTGTCCATCTACCGTGATAATCTTTGTATGATGAAAACCTGCCTTGTATAACCATATCGTACATCCGTCTTTCATCAGCTGATGAGCATTATAGAATCCACAATCTGGCGTTAAAGGTATATCGCTCCTTACACTCAACAATATCTCAACCTTCACACCCCTCTTTACAGCCTTACGCAAAGCCTTCTTTAAAGTAGGACTTAACGTGAAGTAAGGATTGATGATTTTTATACTATCCTTTGCATCATTGATGGCGTTAACATAGAAGTAACGGATAATATCTTTGCTGACTTGTGGCTCTCGATTGATGATACCAACCATCTTTTTACCAGCACTTTTACAAGTATCAGGTTTTAATCCTTTGATATAGTCAGCGTTCGATATACCGCGATAATATTTTGCTCCATGCACCTGTTTTGTAGAAACAAGATACCACATTCTTAGAAAGATGTTCTGTAAAGTGTTTACCTCATCGCCTTCTATTCTACAGTGCATATCGTGCCATGAGCCAACGACTTTCGTACCTTTTATATAATAGTCAGCCACGTTCATACCACCTGTATAGGCTATCTTACCATCAATGATAACAATCTTTCGGTGGTCTCGATTGAAGATATCATGTATCCAAGGAAACTCTATAGGCTTAAACTCATATATCTCTATCCCTTTCTTGCGGATAGCCCTCAAAGTACTCTTCTTCATGGGTTGGTTATTACTGGCATTCCCAAACCCATCAAATATAGCCCTCACTTCAACACCTTGCTTTACCTTTTTCTCTAAATGGCGTATGAGTTCATCGTTGATTGAATCGTTGCGAAAGTTGAAGTATTCCAAGTGAATACTCGAACGTGCTTGGTCTATTGCTTTGAACAAGTCGTCGAACTTCTCCTGACCAGTACAAAGAAGAGTAACCGAGTTATTATGTGAAAAGCTTATTCCTTTGTGACGTAATTGGCATACAAGCATTGAGTCTGCTCTCCCATCCTTATTTGCTAATTCCTTACCATTACCCTTATACTCAAAGGTCTTAGCCGTTAGATGATAAGGGAAGAGTAGGGCTATGAATGTACAAATGCAAGTAATGATGGGCTTTCTATAACTTTCTTGTTTCCTTTTTGTCATTTTCTTGTAGGAATACTCCTTTCTTGGTATTAACTCAATGAGAATATAAGGTGTTAAATCATACAACTATAATGATCGACAACTCCCAGAAGATTCTTTTCTTCATCACATACTAAGACTGTATGTACTTTATGTCTATGCATAATCTGCTGTATTTCTGTAATTTTAATGTTGGGAAGAACCATCTTAGGCTCTGTTGTCATAATATCTTTGACTGTATGGTTAAAGAACTCTGCTTGCCATTTTTCCATAGCCCGTCGGATGTCACCATCTGTAATAAGCCCTGCAATCTTCTTTCCAGATAAAGCTATACCCAAGCCCAATTTCCCCTTGCTAACATGGATAATTGCTTCGCCTAAGTGCATCTCCTTAGGGATAACAGGTAAGTTCTCTGATATCATGACATCTTGTGCAGTTGTCAATAAGCGCTTACCTAACTCACCTCCTGGATGGAACTGAGCAAAATCCTGCGGTCTAAAGTCTCTTACACGCATCAAAGCCACTGCAAGTGCATCACCCATAACCAAAGCTGCTGTTGTTGAACTTGTTGGTGCTAGGTTTAGCGGGCACGCTTCTTTCTCAACCCAAACCTTTAAATGGGCTGTGGAGTATTTAGCTAGAAGTGAATGGGGATTCGCACTCATTCCTATGATTGGAATATTCATGTGAAGAACCATCGGTATAAATCTAAGTAACTCATCAGTCTGACCAGAGTTTGACAACGCCAGTACGACATCCTCTTCTTTCATTACACCTAAGTCACCATGATATACATCCAATGGGTTAACGAAGAAAGCAGGTGTACCTGTAGAAGAAAGTGTTGCAGCTATCTTCGCTCCAATATTTCCACTCTTACCAACTCCTGTCACGATGACTTTCCCTGTACAATGATACATCAAGTCGACAGCTTTTTCAAAGTTATCATCAAGTTGATTGATAAGATTGATTGTCGCATCAGCTTCTTCTTTGATACATTGTATAGCGTAGTCTCTTACATGTGTTAATCTTTCTTCTGCTCCAATCATATTAGCTTGCTAATTAATTCGTCTAACTTATTTAACTCTAGCATGTTGGCTGCATCAGACAACCCTTGATCTGGTGTTGGATGTACTTCAAAGAAATAACCTGTAGCACCAAAAGCCTTAGCAGCTAATGCCATCGAAGGAACAAACTTACGATCGCCGACAGTCTTACCATCTCCCGCACTCGGTCGTTGTACGCTATGTGTGCAGTCCATGATAACATTCGGAACAATCTCCTTCATATCTGCAATGTTACGGAAGTCTACAACTAGATTGTTGTAACCAAAGCAGTTACCTCTTTCAGTAAGCCAAATCTCTTTTGCACCGCTTTCTAAGCATTTCTGCACGGGATATTTCATGTCTCGTCCACTTAAGAATTGAGCCTTCTTGATATTCACAATTTTGCCCGTCTTTGCCGCAGCTACTAACAAATCGGTTTGTCTACAAAGGAAGGCAGGAATCTGAATAACATCAACCACTTCGCCTACAGGTTCTGCTTGATTACTCTCATGAATATCAGTAAGTAGTTTTAAACCATACTTCTGCTTAATATCATAAAGCATACTCAATCCCTTCTCCAATCCTGGACCACGGAAAGAGTTTATACTTGTGCGGTTAGCTTTATCAAAGCTAGCCTTAAAAATGATATTAATATTGTATTTCTCGTTAAGCCTAACCAACTCTTCTGCAACAGAACAGAGGAGCTCTGAGCTCTCAATTACGCAGGGACCTGCAATGAAAGTGGGTTTATTGTTCATAATTCAGTAGGACTACTCCTGTTTCATAACTTAATTGAACTTCTCCTTGTAAGTGTTTGTGCAAAGTTATATATAATAAGGTTAACGCACAAGGTTTTAACCTTTGTTTACGTAAATGTACCAAATCTTATTGATAAAATTTGGATTTTTCGATTAAAACACTTTACCTTTGCAGCGGATTTAAGTTATTATGTACCCCGTATGTGGGTTATAATTATAGGTAGAAAGATTTTATATTTTAGTATTAACAATTAAAGCTTTTAAGATGAAAAAGATTTTGATGTCACTTGCTGTAGCCTTTGTATCTTTGGCTGCTAACGCTCAAGTTTATGTTGGTGGTAATGTTGGTATTGCTTCTTCAAAGAAAGGTAATGCTGATGCTGTTACAACTTACAAGGTTCTCCCTGAGATTGGTTACAATATCAATGAGAACTGGGCTATTGGTACAACAGTAGGTTTCGGTAAGGGTAACCCTGTAAGCATTGAGGGTGAGTCTAGTAACTACGTTACAGTTGAGCCATACGCTCGTTACACCTTCGTTCGTACTAAGTACGTTAACGCATTCGTTGATGGTGGTTTCGGTTATGCACATATGAACCACGCTCATGTAGGTGGTGCTTCTGCTGATGCATGGTCTGTTGGTTTGAAACCAGGTATATCTGTAAACCTTAACAAGAAGGTTAGCTTTGTTGCTCACGTAGGTTTCGCTGGCTGGAAGTCAGAAAAGTATGATGGCGCAAGCAAGGACGACCACGCATGGGGTGTTGATCTTGATGGTAACAACGTTACATTCGGTGTTTACTACAACTTCTAAGACAAAGATTATTCTGTTATAGAAGATAACATTTAAAGAGAGGAATATATCGCTTTAAAGTGAAACCAGTAGAGTCATTACTCTCAAGGTTCAGATACTTTAGGTGATATATTCCTCTTCTTTTTATCGTTTAACTTAACCCTTATTTGTACGCTAAGTTAAACGCAAACCATACTCTAAGTTAAACGCCAATCATACTTTAAGTTAAAGGTTAATTATACTTTAAGTTAAAGGTCAATCGTACTTTAAGTTAAAGGTCGGCTGTTCTTAAATTTTGTAGTCATTTTTCGGTTCAATTAAGGTCGATACTTATAAAAGCGCCTAGGACAATTTGGCTTTATTTTACCTAAAGTTTTATACTATTATTTATCTTTCTTGCAAACGACATTAATAGGATAATCTACTATTAATGAAACGAGGTTAAATACATTGCTTTAAAGTAGTTATCAATGAATAGTTCAATAAGAAGTATAGCCTTAATTTTACCTCTTCCTTGATTCATAAAAGCTATTTATTCATTCTAAAGGAAAAGTATGGTAATGCGATGACTATCCATAAAATCAATTAGAAAAAGGGCATCCAACTGATGGATACCCTTTCGGTTTATACGACTTGTTTTGTGTGAATATTTCAGAGTCTATTGATTCTTAATTGTAATCTCACGTTGTGGGAATGGAATTTCAATACCATTCTTATTGAGCGTATCATAAATACATTCCATGATAATGCTATCATCAAGTCCTTGTGTGAAAACGTTAACCCATACAAGTACTTTTAGTGTAATGCAGCTATCATCAAAACTCTTTAGTAAAACCATTACCTTCTTTTCCTTGTAAGTAATGTCTAGTGCGGTGATGGCATCAATCAGCATTTTCTTAACTTCATTGATATTACTACCGTATGCTACGCCTACTTCTAGGATGTCAAGCTCATATCCATGATTCTTTGTCATGTTCTTATAGTTCTTCGTAAAGAGCTGTGAATTTTGGAAGGCAATGATTGATCCATCTAGTGCTTCAAGCATTGTTGAGGTATAGCTGATAGAGCTTACACGTCCACGTATGCCATCACATACAATATAATCGCCTATCTTGATTCGTCCTGTCATCAATGATATACCATAGTATATGTTCTCAAGAATATCTTTCATGGCGAAACCGATACCAGTTGATAAGCCGCCAGTTACAACAACTAGCCATGTGTTGCTGATTTGGAATATACTTAATGTCGTCAATAACCATGCGCCCCATACAACTACTTGTAAGACATTGATAAACATTGTACCTCTAGCAGCAGCCGTTGTAGGGTCACTCTTCTTTAAGAATTCTTTTATAGCGTCCCTAATCGTGTGATTTAGATAGTTAAAGATGAACCAAAGGATTGTAACTACGGCGATAGAGTAGATACTAATCTTGAACTTATCAGAATCAATGAAGTTCGCACGGAATAACCTCCAAGTTATATCACTTAGGTTGAAGACATCTGCTGCCCAATAAATTGAGATGATGAAAGACAATACCAATGATGATGGTATGAATACATTGTATATAAATCTGATAATCCACGTCTTTGCGATTGATAATTTCTTTTCAGGATGTCTCTCCCTATATTGATCAAGATAATCATGGAAGAACGCGATTGTTAATATACATGCTAATTGCATCATCCACCAAATAAAGGCTTGCACGCCCAGCATGGTATAGCCTATTATTGAGCTAACCAAAGAGAATACGAATACCGTGAGTGATAAATAAGCAAGGTATAAGTCGTATTTAGGAATTTGCAAGCGGTGCTTGTAAATCATCCTTGCCTGCCACAAAGCATTGAGCAATAAGAGGGGAGGGTAGACGAGTGTTACTATGGAGCTTGGCAACATCACAATACGGAAGGTGATGACGGTAAACCCAACAAAGATAAGAGGGTAATATATGCGATAGGTGTTGTGTGTTTGTGCACCACTAACACGCAATAACAATGAGGCAAAGATAACAGTAAGTAACCATGTGTATTCGAGCAAAAGGTTGCATGCCATGTGAACAAAGTTGGATGGCGAAAGAATCTTGATGATGACGAGTATGATACTAAAAGTAATGATAGATGTCACCATAATAATACATGTTCGCTTGGCAAGAAAAGCACTGTTCTGCTGCTCAAACCGATTCGTCTTCATTACCTTCGTAACAAGGAAACGAATGCTTAAATAATTGAAGAGTATTGCCACTAAACCATAGATGAGTATCATGGAAAAGAGCGTAATGAGCCACCTTACATCCCATTGAGATTGCACGACTCGTTGTGGCGTGTATTTCTCAGAAAGGTTAGAACTCATTTGAGAGATAAGTGTTGGAGCATTGCGTAGGAATTTAAAGTAATTTACTCCGCTATTTGTAAAGATGCTCGTCTGAATCTCCTCATATCTCTTTTGCGCATACGTATCGAGCGATTGAAGTTGTTGTTGGTTGTATTGGTAATATTGTATATATTCTTGATAAGAGTCGTTACGCTCTTGCAACATTCGACGTATGCTAATGGCAAGCGTTAAACAAACGTTGCGGTCAGTCTTCATCTTGTCTGTCATGCCAAATGTGTACATTGTACTGAGCACGTTGATAAGAGAATCATAACGAGCAATCTCCTCCTTACTCTCGGTGATAAGGTCATGGAAGGGACGCGACTTACTCTGAAAATCCTTCCATAGTTCGGTAGCCTCTTGGCAGGCATAAGTTAAATCAAAGATGTTATCCGTCTTTTGAGAATAAAGCATGAGCGACACCTGGGCAGAGTGCTCTCCAATCTCTTTTAGCTGATTCATCACTTGCTCACTAATAAACTTAGAGTTGTTTAATTGCTTTGTTTGTTCAAGATGTTGTGCAATTAACTCATGACGGAGAACAGAGAGTGAGTTCTTCAATGAATCTTCCTGTAATACGGCACTTGCTGGGAGTGTAATGATAAACAGCAAGATAGTAATGAAGAATATCTTTTTATACATACTTCTGGGTTGTGATGATAAACAGTTTGTTTAAACAATAATTGATGCAAAGATAAGCAAAGTTTATGATTTTGCTATTGCTGTTTATGTAAAATGATACTAAAGATATGTTATGGGACTTATTTCTGTTACCATAATGCTTATAAATCAATAAAAAAGTGTAAGTTTGCATACAAAAAGATACAATGATATTAATAGCAGATAGTGGTGGCTCGAAGACTGATTGGGCATTAGTGAGCACACCTAATGATGGTTTTAATGTTGTCCTTAAAGTTCGTACACAGGGCTTAAATCCTTTTCATCAATCGGAGGATATAATTTTCAACGTATTAGAAACGGAGTTGAAACCAGCTTTGAAAGAAAGCATGAGAAATACGGAACTCGGCGAGCCTTTTGATATTATTAGTGAGGTTACTAGTGTCGCCTTTTATGGTGCTGGTTGTACTGCTGATTTGTCTATAAAAGTGTGTAAAGCACTTTCAAAATCCTTTCCCTTAGCTAACGTAGAGGTGCAGAGCGACTTATTAGGTGCAGCAAGAGCAACTTGTGGTCATCATGCAGGTATAGTTTGTATCTTAGGGACGGGAGCTAATAGCTGTCTATACAGTGGTAAAAAGATTGTAGAGAATGTTCCACCTTTGGGTTATATCCTCGGTGACGAAGGAAGTGGAGCGGTTCTAGGAAAGCTGTTCCTGAATGGTATCTTTAAAGGGAGCTTGTCTAAAGAAGTAGGTGAAGCCTACTTGTCATGGTCAGGCTTGACTTATTCAGATATAATCAGTAAAGTCTATCGTCAACCTTTGGCTAATCGTTATTTAGCTAGTATCTCAAAGTTTATTCATGCTAATTTGGAGAAGGCAGAGTTAGAAGAACTCGTATTGTCTAATTTAGCTACCTTCTTTGAAAAGAATATTATGAGATATTCTAACGCTTCAGTATATTCTATATCGGCTGTAGGAGGCGTTGCTGCTGCTTATGAAACGCAGTTGAGAAAATGCGCTAAATCATTCGGTTATAGTGTTGATAAAGTACTTGCTTCTCCGATTGATGGGCTGATAGACTATCATCGTTAATTTATTCTGTCTTTCCTCTCTTACTTTTAGCTATAAAGAGAGTTAAAAATAAGGAAGATGAATGAGTAATAAGGAGCCGTTAGCAGATTATTTGTAAAGTGGAGTTTGCAATAAGAGTATGTTTTTTAATAGAATTGCTTTGCTTTTCAAATATTTTTGTATCTTTGCATTTGTTTTAAAACAAGTTTCACAAGAACAAGATTGCATATTTAAATTATAGCTATATAAAGTTTATGTATTTCACACTTTTTGTTACCGTTCTGATAACGGCCGCATTCTTGGTAGTGGCAGCGTATGCCATAGCTAAGTTGATTGGTCCGCGTTCGTACAATCCGGTGAAAGGTGAGCCTTTCGAGTGTGGTATTCCGACTTATGGAACCTCTTGGTTACCAGTGCATATCGGATACTATCTCTTTGCAATCCTCTTCCTGATGTTTGACGTGGAAACAGTTTTCTTATACCCATGGGCTGTTGTTGTTAAGACATTTGGACCTTTAGCACTAGCTACCATTGGGTTCTTTATGTTGGTATTAGTATTTGGCCTTGCTTATGCATGGCGGAAAGGAGCGCTTGAATGGAAATAAGGAAGCCAAAAATCAAGTCTCTTCCATACGATGAATGGAAGGACAATGATACGCTCAGTAAGATGGCAAGCGAACTGAACGATGGTGGTACTAACCTCGTTCTTGGTAACTTGGATCAACTTATAAATTGGGGGCGTAGTAATTCTCTGTGGTCATTGACTTTCGCTACTTCTTGTTGTGGTATTGAGTTTATGGCTGTTGGTTGTGCACGTTATGACTTCTCTCGTTTTGGATTTGAGGTTACACGTAACTCTCCTCGTCAGGCAGACTTGATTATGTGTGCTGGTACTATTACTAATAAAATGGCACCAGCATTGAAACGTTTGTATGATGAGATGGCAGAGCCTAAGTATGTTATAGCTGTTGGTGGATGCGCTATTTCTGGTGGTCCTTTCAAAGATAGCTATCATGTTATGCGTGGTATTGATGAGATCATCCCAGTGGATGTATATATCCCAGGTTGTCCTCCTCGTCCAGAGGCTATTATTTACGGAATGATGCAACTTCAGCGTAAGGTTAAAGTTGAGAAATTCTTTGGGGGTGTTAATCATAAGCAGACAGCTGAAGAGCGTGAGTTGGGTAAGAGTAATGCCGAACTGATATTTAAGGAGAAATTGGGTATTGATCCTGAAGAGATTAAAGAGAAGCGTGAAGCTGCATGGGAAGAGGCACATAAGCCAACTCCTAAGCCTGCTCGCCCTGCAGCAAAACCTGCAGCAAAGCCTGTTTCTGCTGCTCCAGTAGAGGCAGCACCTAAGAAGGAAACGATTGTCGTTAACCAGCCTGTAACAAAAGAAGATGTTGAGAAGTTGGGTAAGGAAATCGATCAGATAGATGCTGCAAAGAAGGCTGCTGACGA
>ERZ772920.1389-NODE-1389-length-12421-cov-7.948569_pt1 | contig 12421 bp, 7 predicted proteins | sample MGYA00511469_ERZ772920 | MGnify/ENA primary metagenome ERZ772920 (study PRJEB29015, sample SAMEA2738069) | human oral metagenome | biome: human oral; feature: human-associated habitat; material: saliva | place: China | collected 2216 ... | reverse complement strand
AAAATGCAACCGTGCCAACACTTGTTTCAAAGTTAAACGCCGGCGCTGTAACACTGGCAACAACGATACCTACATACACAATGAACCAGCTAGCGTGCACATTCTCCCAATCAAATTTTGCAATATAGCGAGAAGTAAAGAGGGCTATGCACAGGATGTGTAACGCAATTCCTGCAAACCAAAATAATTGCGCTGCATCACCAATATCAGCCTTCAAATACACCGAAATCAGCATAACTGCCATCGGATATGTTGTAGCAACTGAAAGTCCAATCGGATCCGAGAGCTCTCGCAATACAACTTCTGTCGACACCATAAATTTGAGAGTATAAAGAGCTAAAAGAGCAATAGAGAGTATGCCGCAGGCAAGATAAAGGCCCTCGAAAGAAGTCTTAAAAAGATTTCCAAGTGCTGCAAAACCTAAAGCAACACCACAAATAGCAACAGGAATTTTTTGAACGTAATTCATAAGGATTCTTCTATCTGTTTAGAAATCTCTTTTCTTTCTTTCAATAATAGATATTTCTTTTCATTACGGCGGACTTATGAGCAGATATATTTCTATGCGTTATTACAAAAGCTAACAAAACCCGCCGATGGCGGGTTTGAAATTCTTATGGTTGCGGGGCAGGATTTGAATTTAATCACCGGATTATGAAAAAGACAAACTAGAGGGTCTTCAAATTTCCCTTCATCTATCTCGCCTGGATATACTGCAATAGTAAGACATTTACTGATTTTATGTCTCCAACATTCCATAGGAATCTACTTGTCTTGTATCTTTAACTTCGTTCTGACAGCTTCTTATTGTCACTATATTGGTCAGTAACAGTTATTCAAAACATAACAAAAGGAAATAAAGATGTAGAACTTTACCTATAACATCCATGACCTAAGAAGTCGGAGAAATAGCAACTAATGAGAGGCGAAGGGGTCATTTTACATGGACGCAGCCGCCAAATGTAGACAATACAACATACCCAGAGAGAAATGTGATTATAGTGTACCGAGAGCATTGCATTGGAATACCTAGCCGAGACCGAGGTAGAGGGACTTACCTACATCCACAACGATATTATGAACTCTGGGTGACGAGTTCCAACAAAATACTTCTAAGACACCACAAAAAAGTCTTTAGAGACAGAGGATGACCCTTTAATTACGCCTATTATCCCAACAAACATTAAGCCGCAGCTCTCTCAGTCCTTCGCGAATTAAATACTCTGAAGGAACTGTCTTAAAGCAGTCATCTTTGCTGTTATGCCTGTATGTGGCAATAGGTATATAGCAAACCTTACGCGCTCTTGTTATACCTACATAGTGCATAGATAGGCTTTCAGAAAAAGCATCGTAGGACATTTCTTCGTATTTATACGGAGGCATCACATGCTGGTAAGTGTCTAGACAAAACACCGCATCAAACTCAAGGCCCTTAGCTTTGTGGTACGTCAATAAACTAATTTCATCTTGTCTTGGCTGACGATAACTTGCGTGTAGCTTATCTAAATCTGCAGTGGCATCTCTATAAGCTTGAAGGTCTTCTGTTGTTCCCATATCAGGTTCGCACAATTCTGCAATTCTTTCTGCTATCAAAACTCTCTGACTAAGAAGATTCTCGTCTATATCTAAAAACTCCTTAATAAGCTGAGCGCACTCTTGTCTTTTCTTAGTCTGCGTACCCTCGTTGAAGTATTGAACGAGAAAATCTCCGAAAAAACGACTTTCTGAATAATATGTTTGCAACAACTGTCCAAAAACTCGTTTCCACTTGCTGAAGCCATCATCAAGAATGCAGCGTTTATATCGTTTGTAGGGAACCGTTAAAGACCCTGCAACCCTATCGAGAGTGCTTTTAGAGCGCGCAATTACAGCAATCTCTCGACTGTCGGGTATATCATATTTATTTTTTATTCCAGGAGTGAGCTGGCTTATCTTGTCGGCGATTGTGCTCTCGTCACCATTTAAATGAGCAACGAAGACTCGCTTGGCATCGTCGTCAATGTGTATGTTCTCTTTACCGAGCAACCGCAGGGAGTAGGCAACAATGGATGGGTGGCATCTGTGGTTGCTAGTCAATTCAAAATGGCTAAAGCTACGGTCTTGCACCAGCTTTTGCAAGTACGCAGAACTCTTTCCAGCCCAGCCATAAATTGCCTGGTCCAAATCTCCTACAGCTACAATACGCAAGCCCATATGCCCAAGCATCATAACTAGTTCATGCTGATCCGATCCACAATCTTGATACTCATCGATGTACACACTTGTATAGCGAGCTCGAAGATATCTGCGAGCCGAGCCAACTTTATTAACAATCTCAAGTGCTGCCTCGCAAAGCAATCCAACAGGTATCTTCCCTGTCTCGAGGTGGAGCTCATTCTCCTGCGAGTAATCAATAATCTCAAGTACGGTTTTCCTGCCGTTATAGCATGATAAAAAGGGACCAACAATCTCGTGCAGACAAAATGAGTCAATGGTCCCGAAAAAGGAGCTATTGCGTTTTGTGCCGAGGCGCTCACATCGCGTCTTGAGCTCTTCGCTCGCTTTGCGTGTATACGAAATGGCAATTATCCCCTGGTAAGAAAGAAGAGTATTGGATTCAGCAGATATTTTCTGCGAGATTGTGAATGTCTTTCCACTACCGGGACGCGCGGTGATGACAGTGTTCCCTTGACACTCAATCGCTTTCGCCTGTTCGTCAGTTGGCGTCTTGGACATCTTACACTCCACTGGCTTGCGCTGCGAGAGCGCAGAGAGGTTCTGCTAATGCGCTATCTGCAAGCTGGTCTAGGTCGTTAGCTTCAGCTATGAAAGAATGCATGTTTTCCGCTTTGCGCTGCTGCATCTTTGCAATCAACTTCGTAATATCTGAAACACCGTAATGGCTTTGCAGCTGATTGGTGATGGCACTATTTGCCAAGTCCGTTTCCAAATCTTTTTCTGCAAGATAGATGCCGCAGAGCTCTAGCTTCTCTATAATTCGCTTCCCAGCGTCAATATTCGCCTGTTCCGGGTTCGCCCCATTCCACTCGAGCAACTGCGCATCTATTTTACTTTGCGTGATAGCATCATCGCGTTCGGGACTCGTCGACAAAATGTCCAGTAGATCTATAGCACGCTGTATGCCGGCATACCTATAGCGGTTTGTTTTTGGAATCGCAAAGATATCGTTGTCAGTGCGTAGTACGAAGGGAATTCCCAGTGCGATACATACCTGTACATATTTTTTGAAACCGACTCCCTCAACGGAAATGATTGACAGATTCTGCCGGTCAAGGTCGATGCCTAGACTTCCGCTCAGCGCTGTGTAAAAGATCTTCTCTGATATGCCTTCCACCAAGAAGACACCGTTACAGAAAAACAGCTCAGCGGTAATCGGATTTAGACGGTAACCGAAATGTTCGAGAGCGGTGTCAACTGTTGCCTCGCATCCATGAGCCACAGTTCCTGCCTGCCCTGGTAAAGTGCTAAGCCGCAGAATTTTCCCGTCATAAAAGTTGGAGATGATTTGCGGGGAGTGCGTCGTCATCAACATCTGCTCGTCAAGCCCAGAAGAGATATATTGAGCCAGGCGCCTTTGTTGGTGCGGATGGAGATGCGCCTCGGGTTCCTCTACGGCAAAAAGCACTACTTTTTCCTGAGCAGAAGTAGAAGAAATTTTTCGTTCCGCCATCCAGGTTGCAAAGTACAGTTGATTGCTCCTGCCGTCGCCACCGAATGTCAGTGGAGCATTTTTGTATAGATAAGCAAGGCGTAAATTATCGACCAACTTGTTCGCATCTGTGTTTCCTGCCACGAGGCGCGCTTCGTAACCAGAATTATTCGCGCTCAGACTTCCCATCTCGTTGTTTACAGCCTTTAGGGAATCGGCAATGTAATGAAGACCACTAATATCTGTATTTAGATTTTCAAGACTGGCTTGTATGTCCTGAATTGAATTTTCGTCTTCTGCTTCTTCTACGTCAGTCCTGTTACTACGAGCAAGTTCGAGTAGTGTCCGCTGCTGCCGCTTTAAGAAGCCAGATAAATCCCTACTGCTACCGACATACTCCATTGAAAGCTGCCGTAAGTAGTATCGAGAAGAGCACTCATCCAGGTCTTCAAAATTAGGAAATTCCCCTTCACCTGAATCGACATCGCCGACTTCTGTATTTGGACATCCAGTTGCAAACTTATAGTCCCCATCCTTTGTTACGGAATAGGCGATGTAGACCACTCCGTCATCGCTAAGGGATCCAGCAAGGGCACTAATCAGGCACGGCTCGGTGACTTCTGCAAGCCTGGCAATTATCTCAATTTTTTCACATGCATCCCCGACATGAAAATCGCTTTCCGTAAGCTCAAGTTCTTTCGAGCTCAATGTTGGATCCAGCAAAATCCGAATAGCGTAAAGCAAATTTGTTTTTCCGGTGTCGTTACCACCAACAATCAGGGTCGATCCATCGAGACGCACAACCGTATCTACGAAATTTCGAAATCCTTTAATATGAACTGATTCAAGTAGCATGCTTACTCCAAGCGCCTTTCCTGCTATGTCTATCTCTCATTCTTCTTCATGTTCTCGGCCTGCTCAAGCACCTTCTCAAACACTTCTTCATCCCACTGAGGCGGGTAGCCGTTCTTGTAGAGCAGTACCGTAAGCTCCATATTCAGCTGGCTCTTGATGTCCTCGCGTGTCGACCAGTCTGCAAACTGCGCCTTATCGTTCACGAGCTTCGCAATCTCCCTCGCGAGTACCACGCACTTCTCCTCTGCATAGGGGAAGCCATGGTCGTCGCGCACCTTCACGAGGATGTCGTAGAACGCCTTCTCCTCGTAGGTGATTCCCATCTTCGCGAACGAGCTCTTGTCGACTTCCAGATCACGCATGATGGCAATAAGCTGGTCTGAAAGATCGTCCACAAAGTCTGAGACGACTTCGCTGGTGAACTGGAGCTTGTCGCGGTTGTTGTAGGTTTCTACCACCCCGCGCAGCCGCTCATCAAACTCCTGCGCTTTTACCTTATTCGTGCGGCCGTAGGCGCGTATCGCTTTGCGCACGAGCTTGAGCAGGGCGTTGAACTTAGTGATGGGCATCTTCACTTGTGCGAGTTCCTCGGCGAACTCGTCGCTAAAGAGGTCTTCAGTCTTCTGAGCATCCACGATGCTCTCCACACCGGTGCAGCTAATGGCGCGAGCAACCATCTCCTCGACGACGGCGTTCATCGTCTCCGCGTCTGGCGCGTCGCCCATGGTCTGCTTATAGATGATGGAACGTATAGCGAGGTAAAACTGCGATACCGAAGTCTCGCGGTCGCTCAGCTCGCCCGAGGGGAAGCAGATGTTGTAGGCGCCCTTGAGCACTCGCGTCAGGCCCATGAACCGCGTCTGCATCTCCTTGCTCGCCTGCACGTACTCCGCGGCATCGTTTAGGCAGTCGAGGCGCTCCAGCGGCTTTCCCACGAGGAAGCGCGTTGCGTCGAAGCCGCTCATGAGGTCGTCGACCATAGCGAGGTGGTTGCGGAAGATGCCCAGAGTCACGCTCAGCTGGTCGATGGAGCCCTGATCATCACCACCGTACGTCTTGAGGGCCTTCATCATGTTCTCTTTTATGCCTATGTAGTCCACGACGAGACCCTTGTCCTTGCCGTCGAACACACGGTTCACGCGCGAGATGGTCTGTATGAGCGTATGGCGCTGGAGGGGCTTGTCGATGTACATGGCGAACAACGACGGCACGTCGAAGCCGGTTATCCACATGTCGCAGACGACGGCGATACGGAAGTTCGAATCGTCGTTCTTGAACTGCTCGTCGAGCATGGACCTGTGCTCTTTGGTGCCGCAGAGGTTCCACAGCTCCCTGGGGTCGTCCTTGCCGCGCGTTGCAACGAGATTCACCTTTGGAAGTTTCTTGAGCGCTTCTAGCTGCTCTTTGGTGAGTCTGGACTCGTCCTCCGCCTTGCGGGGAACTCCCCAGTCGGGGCGAACCTTGAGAATCTCCTTGTAAAGGCCCCATGCATGCATACGGTCCGAGCAGACTACCATGGCCTTCTTTACGATGCCAGGCTGCTCCGTGCAGAGCGAATCGTAATGCTCCACAAGGTCCGCCGCAAGCTTGCTCAGTCGTTCGGGGTTCCGCAGGATCACCGCCATGGTGCTCATCGCACGCTTGCTCTCCTCGACCTGTTCCGGATTAGCGCCTTCATCCTCGCAACAGGCGTAATACTCCTCGATTTTCTTGGTCTCCGTATCCGAGAGTTGAACGCGCGCCAGCCGCGGCTCGTAGGCGATGCGCACGGTTATCCCGTCATCACTCGACTGCTTCATGGTGTAGCGGTCGACCACGGAACCGAACACGGCGAGGGTCTCGTCGACCGGGGTGCCGGTGAAGCCAACATAGGTGGCATTCGGGAGTCCCTCGCGAAGATAATGCGCGAATCCAAAGCGCGTAAACACGCCGTCTTCGGTCTGTTTGAGACGTGAACCGATGCCCGTCTGTGTGCGGTGCGCCTCGTCGGAGATACATACGATGTTGCTTCTCTCGGAAAGAAGTCCTGTGCCCTCGCAGAACTTCTGAATGGTCGTCACGTAGACACCGCCGCTTGGTCGCCCCTTGAGCGTCTCAGAAAGGTCTTGACGCGACTCTATGCTCCTCACATCATCTTCATGAAGGAAGCGCTTCGCCGTAACGAAGAGTTCGGAAGTTTGCGTGTCGAGCTCTTCGCGGTCGACGAGGATGACGATCGTCGGATTACCCAAATCGACGGTCCTACGCAACATCATAAGCCTGGCAAGGAAAAGCATCGTGTAGGTCTTGCCGCAGCCAGTGGCGCCGAAATACGTGCCGCCCTTGCCGTCACCCGTTGGACGTAAGTGACTGCAGATACTGTCCAACATGCGATTTGCTGCAAAGAACTGCGGGTAGCGGCAGACAATCTCGGTCTCGTGTTTGTCGTCGTCTGGGAAGAAGACGAAGTCGCGGACGATGGAGAGGAACCTCTCAGGGGAGAATGCTCCCTCAATGAGCGTACGCAGCGAGCTTATGCCGTTCTTCACGCTCTCTTGTTCATTTGCCTTGTTCCATGCATAGAAGAAGCGGTAGGGAGTGAACACGGTGCCCAACCTATTGTTGGCACCGTCGCTTATGACCGCGAGGCAACAGTATCTGAGCAGGTTGGGGATTCCCCGCCGGTAGCGGACGGTGATTTGCTCCCATGCGTCGTGGACAGTCGTTCCCTCCTCGATGGATGTCTTGAACTCCCATATCGCGAGGGGGATGCCGTTCACGAAGCAGAGGAGGTCTGGCCGGCGCAACTCTGAGCCCTGAACACTGTACTGGTTGACGACGAGAAAGTCGTTGGCACCCACATCGTTGAAGTCTACGTACTCGATGTGCTCTGCCGGGAGGCTAGGATTCTCGCGGACGAGCGTAATACCCTCATTGATGAGCCAGTACGTCTGCCTAGCGCCCTCGTAGAGGGGCTCCGCGGGGATGTACTTGAGCTTGTTAACGATGGTAGACAGTTCGCCTTCTGTGAGGTTCAGACTCGCGTAGCGGACGCGAAGACTGTCCTTCAACCTGTCTTCTAGGAGCACGTCGTCATAACGGCGGTGCATGGTCTCGCCGTCCTGGTACCACCAACCAACGCGCTCGTCGCCGCCGGCCTGCTGGTACAGGTCGATGATGGCATACTCGAGCTCTTGCTCGTTGAACTTTCCTTTGACGAACGCATCGTTGAAGGTATCCATAGCTTTCCTAGTCTCTATCGTTCTGCTGGCCGAATGCCCACTCATCGGCGATGTACGTGTCCAACGCGCATGCGAGGTTCACAGCGAGGTTCGCCATGTTTCTCGAGATTTCGCCGGTTCCTGTGCCCGCACCATGCGCCGCCCCCGGGCGATTGCGAATAAACGGCAGTGACATGAGCACCTTACTTTCAAAGTCTTTTTGCTCCATGCCGTCTGGCAAGTCTAAGAGCCCGCGCTTGCCTATCTCGCTGACTAACGTACCTGCTGCCGCGTTTTCCTTATTACAAAGCACTTTGAGGGCACTTTCGTAGCTCTTGGCGGCATTGGTCACTGCCTCGGCGTAATCACCTTTGTTGAGAAACTCGATTGCCTTCGTCAGCTCGCCATGGGAAGACTGAAAGGCTGGCGATGTGTTCTTGAGATCGTTAAGACGTTCGGCCGCCTTCCGCTTCATGTCCTGCTCGAACTGCTTCGAGTCAATCTTCACCATTCGGCCATCGATGAGTACCCAGGGAATATCATTATCGCTAAAGACCTCGTTTATCGCGCTCCTGAATGCCTCTTTTTCCGTAACACTGAGCCCATCAAAAAGGAGCTCTATAAGGCTGAATAGCCATGAGATAGGGAGTCTAGCGAGATTGTCCTCTTCGGAGACGATACCATATTCAAATCCCGGTGCAGAAAATGAGCTAGTTGCGTCATAGCCGAGTACATCATCAAGTCGATTAACTGCGATAATCAGCGCATCAGTCTTTTCCGTGATGCTGTCATACCTACTCACAGGAATTTCTACAGGTTCACGGAATGCGAGTAATACACGGGCTATCTTTTTGATGATCGTGTAATCAATTTCACCAAGAAATTCGGCTGTGTCGTAGCCCAGTTCAGTCGTAATAAGCTCCTCGTACCGTTGCAGAAAGATCAATTCCATCGCTACTTTCTCGCCTCTTCTATAGAGCCTTTGACAAGGATGGGACAAATGTCCTGGAGACATTTCTTCAAACGTTCATTGATGGCCGCTCTTGTCTCCCACGCGTCATAGATTTTTACAACGGCATCTTGTACCGGCTTATCTGGAACAGGAATCTTGATTTTCAAGAACTCGTTAAGATCGAGATTGGCTCGTATGCTTGCATCACTTAGAAACCAGCCCAGGCGATCCATTTCTGGCCGAGAGAACCACATCATCAAATACTTAATAGGAAGCGCGTTGTTCGGTTTTTCTTTAAGAATCGAATAAGCTGGGGATACAGCTATATCTTCGCTGTCTTCATGAAGCGCAATGCGTATGCACTTATCCCGGCCCGTTTGCATAGAGCTGTAGGCAAGCTCTCCTGGGGCGACAAGTTTATAGTTATGGAGGTCGTTGCTGCTTGCCTTTGAGACCATAAATTGCTTACTAATATTTATACCAAACGCCTTATCACATGAAGCATCTGAATTACGGCGATCGACCTCTTGAATGCAATCGTCGACTCTTATCCAGTGCTTTGAAGTTTTGCACCTGTCTAGCAATGCGTCACAGGTTAGTTTTAGGTCGTCGAGTCCCGATTCGTACGCACGTTGATTCGCACGCATTGCCTCGTAGATTGCCACGTACTTGCGCTGTACCTCGATGGGTGGCAGATTAATTTCTGTGTCGCATAGGTCTTCCCAGGAGAAAGTCTCGCGAGCGCTTCCCCAAGAATTGAACCGTGCATAACGGTCAAACTCCGGACGATTGAAAAACATATAAAGGTATCTATCAAGCAGTATCTGCTTTTTTGCGATAGAGAAAACAGTTGAGATGCTCGATACAAGCAGAGGGTCTTTAGAATCATTGAACGCAGTGCAGATTTTGTCACCACGACGCGAGGTATCAGATACATAAACGAAGAAACCTGGCTGAACTACCTTGTAAGAAGAAAGAGATACTCCTTTAAGATTAGCTTTCGTCTTGATGAAAATCTTTTCTACCGAGATACCCCTAACCGCATCTGCGCCAAAATCTTCGTCTGCGTTACGCTGGTCTTCCAGTTGCAGAACATCTCCGAGATATACCTTACTCAATCCCATAGCCAATTCCCTTAAATGCGGCCTCGAGCTCAGCCTGGGACTTCTTTTCCTCTGCAAGCAACTCGCGCATCTCGTCTTGTATGCGCGACATCTCCTTGGGATAGTCGATGTCAAGGTCGTGGTCGACAAACTCGATGTACTTGCTCGGCGTGAGGGTGTAGCCATGCTCCGCAATACCGCCCTCGCCCTCCGTCTTCATCGACTTGCAGAGCTCAGGGACGTCCTCGTAACCATCGCCTGCCTGCCAAGATTCGTAGATAGCCTTAACGCGGGCAATCTGCTCTGCGACGAGCACAGTTTTCTTCTTACGTTTGTTCTTGTCGTAGATATAGATTTCGATATTCTTGTCCCACGTGCGCAGGTCGCAGAAGAGAATTTCGCCCCTACGGTCGCGCAGAGTTCGCCCGTCCTTGACGCCACCGGCCTTGTTCATGTTCAAGATCCACAGGGTGACAGAAATGTCGGTCGTGTAAAACATGTCCCGCGGCAGGACGATGATCGCCTCAACCTTGTCGTTCTTGATGAGTTTCTCGCGAATCTCTCGTTCGATGCCGTCCGCATTGAGGGCGCCATTGGCAAGCAGGAAACCAGCAACCCCCTTTGTCACGTTGAGCTTCGAGAGAATGTGAAGAATCCAAGCGTAGTTAGCGTTCGACACGGGAGGTACGGCGTAACCGCGCCAGCGGGGATCCTTTGTAAGCTCATCCTCGCCGCGCCAGTCCTTCAGGTTGAAGGGCGGATTGGCCATAATGTAATCAGCCTTAAGATCGGGATGCTTGTCTGTCGTAAAAGTGGAGGCGTTCGAGTCGCCCAGGTTGCAGGAGATTCCTCGGACCGCTAGGTTCATCTTGCAGAGGCGCCAGGTATCCGGGTTGCTCTCCTGACCCACGACGGAAACCTTCGCACTGTTGCCGTGGTGCTGCTCAACGAACTTGCGCGACTGGACGAACATGCCACCGGAGCCACAGCAAGGATCGTAGACTGTACCCTCGTAGGGCTCTATGAGCTCGGCTATGAGCTGGACGATGCAGGCAGGTGTGTAGAACTCTCCGTCTTCTTTCGAGCTACCTGCGGCGAAGATTTGCAGGAAATACTCGTACACGCGGCCAATGAGGTCTTCCTCGTGGAAACGTTCTTCGCTAATTTGGTTGACCGCATCGATAAGCGCTTTAATGGAACGAATCTCCGCTCCAAGCGTGGTGAACAAACCGAGCGGCAACGCGCCCTTAAGGGCAGCGTTCACACTCTCTGCCTTTGCCATGGCGTTGTCGATTTTTACTGCGATGTCGTTTGCGCTCGCATTGTCCACGAGGTAAGACCAGCGGGCGTCCTCTGGAAGGTAGTAGACGTTTGCCGCGTTATAGAAGCTAGGGTCCTCAAGCATCTGTGGTGGAAATTCGTCGAGACCGTACTGCTCCTTCAGAACTGAGGGCAGCTCACGCCGTCTTGCCTCAAACTTGTCGCCCGCGAACTTGAGGAATACGAGACTTATGACAGCATCGCGGTTCTTCTCGAGACTACCTACCCCGCGCAGTGCAACGCGGCAATTCCATAGAGCATCCTCAAGCGAGAGCTCTTTCTTCTTTGCTTTTGCCTTGGCCATATCTAATCTCTCTTCACGAGCTCTTCGATTATGCACATGCGGATAAAAGCGCTAAAGCTGATGCCGCGCAGGTTCGTAGGCGCTGGCGCTTCCTTGAAATTTTTAGGGATGTGCATGATGATCATGTCACCGCCGGTGAGTTGTTCTTTCAGCTCGGTCTCAGCAGCGCTACTGTTCACAAACTCCGAATATTTCACCTCATGTACCTATCTTTTGAGTAAATATAAAGTGAATACATTCTAACAGTACTGCATTTGCACAAGCGTCGACTCCTGCCATACGTGGCAGATTTCCAACTCTAAGCAAGCAGCCTATCTTATGCGCACAACACACAAGAGAGCGCTTATCGGCAACGAAAGCCGCGCCTATCGCGCTACCGCTTCGATGGTGCGTCGCCCTACCCGAATGCCGAGCAACAACAAGACCAAGCAGGAAACAAAATTCCTGCTTGGTCTCTGCGGCGCCGTATGTTCAAACGCATCTATTTCTGAGGATACAGAACCTCTAGGATCTTCTCGGCAGAATCAAATGCGCGTGGCGAGTAGTCGATGTACTCAGAATATGGAATCTCTACGATGCTCTTGTTAGCAATCGCTGGGACGTTCTGCAGGGAGCTCTCGCCCAGAAGGGTGTCTTTAGCTACAGCATCAGTTGCTTTATTGCGCTCTGCGGTAACGTAAATAATGACGTCAGGGTTGAACTTAATCAGGTTCTCATACGTCAGGCCGTTTGCAGACTGGGTTGTAGCAGGAGTAGCTCCAAGCTGGTCGATGATAGTAAACTCAAGGCTCTTCTCGCTACCGCCAAAGAGACCAAAAGTGCCGTCCTTAAGGTTAGTCATGACCAGCACGGTCTTCTTTGCATCTTTCTCGTGTGCTTTAACGCGCTCGTTAATGGCATCAAGACGCTTCTGAAGGTCAGCGGAATAGGTGTCGGCGTTGCTCTGAACGTCAAAGATAGATCCAAGGTTCTTAATATCAGAAATAATTCCGGCAAGCGTTGGATCGCCCTGCTCAGAAGATGCCAGCTGTGTATAGA
>ERZ772920.1386-NODE-1386-length-12436-cov-8.459252_pt1 | contig 12436 bp, 11 predicted proteins | sample MGYA00511469_ERZ772920 | MGnify/ENA primary metagenome ERZ772920 (study PRJEB29015, sample SAMEA2738069) | human oral metagenome | biome: human oral; feature: human-associated habitat; material: saliva | place: China | collected 2216 ... | reverse complement strand
TTCATTCTTGATGGAAAATTAATTAAAGTGTTGGAAATCAGCCACCACAAACCAGGTAAAGGGAACACTGTAATGCGTATGAAAATCCGTGACGTTCGTAACGGTTCAACAGTAGATACAACAATGCGTCCTGATGAAAAAGTAGAACGTGCACACATCGATACAAAAGATGTTCAATACTTATACAGCCAAGATGGCGTTGGAGTATTCATGGACTTAGAAACATACGAACAATACGAAATTCCTGAAGAAACTATCGAACAAGAATTAAAATATATCCTAGAAAATATGGAAGTTAAAATTCAATTCTACGGTTCAGAAGTAATCGGGGTTTCATTACCATCAACAGTTGTATTACAAGTTACTGAAACTCAACCATCAATTAAAGGTGCTACAGTTACAGGTTCTGGTAAACCAGCAACAATGGAAACAGGTTTAGTAGTTAACGTTCCAGACTTCATTGAAGCAGGAGAATACTTAGAAGTTAACACTGCAGAAGGTACATACGTACGTCGTGCAACTAAATAATGATGAATCGAAATAAGGGTGAGCCAAGTGTTCATCCTTGTTTTTTTATAAAGGAGTAATGTAAATGCGGATTGCTGTGATGGCAGGAACACCTATGGACACGAAGCTAGGCGTTGATTTGCTAAAGAAAAATGGTTTCACTCAGACAATTTCTGTTCCTATTTCTAAAAATCCAGTCGAACAAACAACTTTTCAATCTTTAGAGGAAGAAGAAAGAGAGCAGTACATTAGAGGTGCACTTGATGGGATAAAAAATGACATCGACGCTGTTTTTGTTTACTGTAATTCTCTTAGTTCAGTTGTAAATTTCGACAAATTACAAGAAGAATATAAACTCCCAATGATTACTCCGATGCAAATGTATCGAACACTTGGGGTAGAACATAATTATTTAGCCGTAATGGCAGCTAATTCTCATGGATTAACAGGGGTAGAAAACAATCTATATATTGCTAATCCTAATCTTAAGGTGTTTGGTGTGACGATGCTAGAACTGGTTAAAGCGATCGAAACTGGAAAACCAGAAGAGGAGATTATTAAACAATTCGATTTTCAAAGTTTATTCCACTATTTTGAAAGTACAGAGATTGAAGCTGTCGTACTAGGGTGTACGCACTTCCCATATGTAAAGACAGAATTAGAACAACTCTCAAATATTCCAATTATTGATGTGGGTGTCTATATGATTGACCGATTGAAGAGCCATATTCAGGAGGGAAACTAATGATCTCGATTGAAAAAATGAAACAATTTTTCCGTTATGACAAAGTGAAATATAGGAATCCCGTAAAGTTTCCTGAAGTGGCAGAAAAAATGGAACAGTTGAAGAAAGCTGGGCAAGATGCAAGACAGGAATTTACAAAGTTAACGGAAGTGTTTTATAAGAATTTCCATACATTTTTCATGGACCGGGTTAGTCAATGGATGAATCAAGCCCAAGTGGTAAGACCCGCTTTTTGGAGATATTTTATCGAAGAGGGGCAAGACGAAGGGAATCCATCTTTTGCGTTACGTTTATTTAATCAAGAAAATAAATTGGGCGTATATGTAGAATTGAGTTTTATCGAACGTAAAAAGAATGACAACTCTGTACGTTTGCAAAATAAAGTTTTAGAGTGTGAACCTAATAGTAATATTCTATATGTAGCGTCTGATTTTCAAAAGAATGCAATGGCTTATGAAGGAAGCGTACCTAATAGAGATAAATTAACAAGAGCTGTTCAAGAGGGAGAAATTCGTAAAGTCATTTTAAGAAGGCCCGTATTTCTTGAAAGTACCAAAGATGGAATTGAAGAAGAACTTGCGGACGCATTGAAGGAATTAATTCCGTTTTATGAAACCATTTATATGAATGAAGTAAATTAAAAGAGGTAGATGTAAAATCTACCTCTTATTGTATTTATAGAGTTCTTTAAGCTGGAGCAGGAGTACCTGGTTTCACAGTTACTTCTTCTTCTGATTCGGTTTGCTCCGTAGTTGTTTCTTCTGTAGTTTCCTCAGTGGTTGTTTCACCAGTTGTTGGACCTTCAGTAGTAGGTGTCTCTGTTGTAGGTGTTTCAGTTGTTGTTACTTTAGTTGTTCCGCTTTCAGTAGTAACTGTTGTTGTTTCATCACCTTTAACAATGATATATCCAACATATTCATAACAATCAATTTCATCAATAGTAATTTCTTCTAATTGTGAAATAGAGACTACTTTAGTTTCACCGTTTAAGATTACTTGCGAAGCGTCTACAGATCCAACAAAGATGCTACCAGCTCCAATTACAAATAAAATAGTAACTAACTTTTTACCTTTATTCGATTTTAATAGAGCATAGGCTGCGCCTAAGACCAGGATTCCTGCACCAAGTGTCACTAAACCTGTTGATGTTCCAGTGTTTGGAAGAGAAGGTTTATCAACTAGACATCCTACTTTTTTGTAAATTAATTTTACAGAAGTAATAGAGTTAACTTCTCCCAAAGGTTTCCCAGAAATGATTAATTCTTTTTCAGAATTAGAAAGTAAATCAACATCAATATTCGTGATATTAACTTGAATCGTACCATCTGCGTATGCAGTAGTGAAATTAGAAGCGAAAATTGCTGTTAAAAATGCTAGAGAAATTAGCGCTACTAATTTTTTGAATGATTTCATAATTAATCCTTTCCTTTTATATACTTTTATTTATGAAATTATAATGGAAACGTTGAAAATTTGCAAAGAAATGTGAAATCATTGTTTTTCCTTTCAAAGGAAAATATCTAAATAACAACGGACAGCTAGAACAGCTGTCCGTTGTCTTGTGTTTATGGTGGAGATGGTGTTCCTGGTAGAACCGTTACCTCTGGCTCTGTTTGAGCGGTTGTCGTTTCCGCTTCGGTTGTTGTTGTTACAATTGTTGTAGCTTCAGTAGTCTCAGTTGTTACTGTTTCTGAAGTTGTTGACTCAACAGTTGTCGTTTCTACAGTAGGTATAATGTAACCAACATACTCGTAGCACTCAATTTCTGGAATAGTAATATCATTCAAAGCTGAAATAGGAAACAGTTTAGTTTCACCAATTACTTCAATTGTCGAAGCAATTGCAGGAGTTGCTAGCGCAATACTTGTGCCACCTAATACGAAGAGTATGATTAATTTTCTTCCTTTAGAAGACTTAACTAAAAGTAAGCTAGAAACTAATAGCAGTGAACCGAAAATGATTGCTGCTAAGTTACTTGTAACCCCAGTATTTGGTAATGTTGGCTTATCAACTGGACATGCTTTCTTCTTATAGACAAGTTTTACCGTAGCACCTGAAGAAACCGATCCGGAAGGAGTACCATTTATCATATTGCTTAATTCAGTTGGGGTTAATGTATCTATATCCACCGTAGTTACATTAACAGTTTGACTTTCAGCAGCTTTTATAGAGCTGTTATAGAAAAAGAAGCCAAATAGGAAAACTGAAAGAAAAGCAAGTGTGAAATGTTTAAGCTTCATTTTGATGTTCCTTTCTATAAACTTATAGATTATTCTATAAAAAAATTATAAAGGAAAACCAAAAGACATTCAATATATAGTAGAAATGCCTTATCTACGGCAATAGTTGTAGTACAAAACCTTCAAAAAATCAGTCTAAAGTCCTAGTATTTTTATATTGACTTAATTTGACCAATGTGTTAAATTATAAATGTGGTTAGCACTCGTCTTAGTCAAGTGCTAAAGAGAGGTGACTATGATGTTAACCAATAGACAATTGCTAATCTTACAATTAATCATACAATTATATACGGAAACTTTGGAACCAGTCGGGTCTAAAAAACTAATGGAAGTTGCTGAATTACCTTTTAGTTCTGCGACGATTCGTAACGAGATGATGAAATTAGAAGAAATGGGCTATCTTGAAAAGAACCATACTTCTTCAGGGCGTATTCCTTCTAATAAGGGATATCGTTATTATATTGATTACATCTTACCTGGACAAAAGCAACAAGTTTCTTTAAGCGTTCGAAATCAAATCCGCGACGTTTTTCAACAGTCCGCGTTAGAGATTCAAGATGTTTTTCGTTTATCTGCTGACATTTTAGCAACATTAACGAATTACACAGCAATTTCTTTTGGACCTGAATTGAAAAGCGCAACGTTATCTGGTTTTAGACTTGTACGATTGAACTCAAATCAAGTGATGGCAATCGTAGTTATCAGTAATGGTTTAGTCGAAAATAAAGTCTATACAATTCCAGGAACGATTGACGATAGTGATTTAGAGAAAGTGGTTCGCATCATCAATGATGAATTAATTGGAGTACCGCTAGATATCGTTGCTAAACGATTAAAGACGGATCTTCCAATCCTTATGAATCGCTACATGAATTCACAAATTCAAATCGTCAAAGTGATTCAAGAAATGATGAATCGTTTCGAAAATGATCGAATGCATGTCGCAGGAAGAAGATATTTGTTAAATTACTTTGATCATCACGCTAATGTGGATCAACTCAAAGGAATTTATCAATTGATGGATGATCAGTCTAAGTTACATCAACTCGTAACTAATGATCATCAAGATATTCAAATTAGGCTCGGGTCAGAAATGGATCATCCGTTACTTGGTGACTTTAGTTTGGTAACTGCTAGTTACGAAACTCCAAACCAAGATACAGGACTGATTGCACTTCTTGGACCAAAGAATATGCCGTATTCGAATGTATTATCAATTGTAAAAGGACTCAGGGAAGAGTTAGCAACCACGATAGAAGATTATTATCGTAACTTATAGAGTAAGGAGATGAAATCTTGGAAACAAATGAACAAAACACTAAAGAAGAATTAAAAGAAGAAAAAATTGTTGCAGATGAAGCTCCTCAAGAAGAAGTTACTGAAGAAACCACAACAGAACTTACGAATGAAGAGAAATTACAACAAGAAGTAGATAAGTTGAACGATCAAGTGTATCGACTATCTGCTGAAATCTCGAATATCCAAAAGAGAAATGCAAAAGAAAGACAAGATGCTGCAAAATATCGCAGTCAAAGTCTTGCACAAAACTTATTAAATGTGATTGATAACCTTGAGAGAGCAATTGCTTCTCCAAGTGAATCAGAAGAAGCTCAAAACCTTAAGAAAGGCGTTGAGATGGTGTATGAAGGTTTCCTTTATGCACTAAAAGAAGAAGGTATCGAAGAAATCGAAGCCTTAAACCAACCGTTTGATCCAACTATACATCACGCTGTTCAAACCGTTCCTGTTGAGGAAGGGCAAGAAGCAGACCGCGTGGTGCAAGTGTATCAAAAAGGATACAAATTAAAAGATCGCGTATTACGACCAGCAATGGTCATCGTCTCACAATAAGAAGACGGAACTGAAAACAATATTATTAAACAATAGGAGTGAATAAATTATGAGTAAAATTATTGGTATTGACTTAGGAACAACAAACTCAGCAGTAGCTGTTTTAGAAGGTAATGAAGCAAAAATTATTGCAAACCCAGAAGGAAACCGTACAACACCATCTGTTGTAGCGTTCAAAAATGGAGAAATTCAAGTAGGTGAAGTTGCAAAACGTCAAGCTGTAACAAACCCTAATACAATTGCGTCTATTAAACGTCACATGGGTGAAACAGGATATAAAGTAGAAATTGAAGGTAAATCTTATACACCACAAGAAATTTCAGCAATGATTCTACAATACTTAAAAGGTTATGCTGAAGAATATCTTGGAGAAAAAGTTGATAAAGCAGTTATTACAGTACCTGCGTACTTCAACGACGCACAACGTCAAGCAACTAAAGATGCTGGTCGTATCGCTGGTTTAGAAGTTGAACGTATCGTTAACGAACCAACAGCCGCAGCTCTTGCATATGGTTTAGACAAAGTTGACCACGAAGAAAAAATCTTAGTATTTGACCTTGGTGGTGGTACATTCGACGTATCTATCCTTGAATTAGGAGATGGCGTATTCGACGTATTATCTACAGCTGGTGATAACCATCTTGGTGGGGATGACTTCGACCAAAAAATCATTGATTTCTTAGTAGAAGAATTCCAACGTGATAACGGTATTGATTTATCAAGCGATAAAATGGCTATGCAACGTTTGAAAGATGCTGCTGAAAAAGCTAAGAAAGACTTATCAGGTGTATCTCAAACACAAATCAGCTTACCATTCATTTCTGCTGGTGCAGCTGGCCCATTACACTTAGAAGTAACATTAACTCGTGCTAAATTTGATCAATTAACTCATGATTTAGTAGAACGTACAAAAGAACCAGTTCGTCGTGCATTAGCTGACGCAGGTTTAACAGCTTCAGATATCGACCAAGTATTATTAGTTGGAGGATCAACTCGTATTCCAGCAGTTGTTGAAGCTGTTCGTAACGAAACTGGTAAAGAACCTAACAAATCAGTAAACCCAGACGAAGTAGTAGCGATGGGTGCAGCAATCCAAGGTGGGGTTATCTCTGGTGACGTTAAAGATATCGTATTATTAGATGTAACACCATTATCACTTGGTATTGAAACAATGGGTGGCGTGTTCACTAAATTAATCGATCGTAACACTACAATCCCAACAAGCAAATCACAAGTATTCTCAACTGCAGCGGATAACCAACCAGCAGTAGACGTACACGTATTACAAGGTGAACGTCCAATGGCAGCGGACAACAAGACTTTAGGTCGCTTCCAATTGACAGACATTCCAGCTGCTCCTCGTGGTGTGCCTCAAATCGAAGTAACATTCGATATCGATAAAAACGGTATTGTAAATGTTCGTGCTAAAGATTTAGGAACTGGTAAAGAACAAGCTATTACAATCAAATCTTCTTCAGGTTTATCAGACGAAGAAATCGAACGTATGGTAAAAGATGCAGAAGCAAATGCTGAAGCAGATAAAAAACGTAAAGAAGAAGTAGATTTACGTAACGAAGTTGACCAATTAATCTTCACTGTTGATAAAACATTGAAAGATTTAGAAGGTAAAGTGGATGCTAGTGACGTTCAAAAAGCGGAAGCAGCACGTGATGAATTAAAAGCTGCTGTTGAAGCGAACGACTTAGAAGCAATGAAAGTAAAACGTGACGCTTTAAATGAAGTTGTACAAAACTTAACTGTTAAACTTTATGAACAAGCTGCCGCAGCTCAACAAGCAGCAGGTGCTTCTCAAGAAGGTTCAACAGAACAAGCATCTTCAAATAACGATGGCGTTGTAGACGCTGACTTCGAAGAAGTAGACTAATATTTGCTAAATTGATAGGGTGTAAGACTACTTAGTGGCCTTACGCCCATATCCTTTGTAAACTATGAAAGAAAAGGAGGGGCAAATCAGTGGCCAAAAGAGATTTATATGAAATTTTAGGCGTATCCAAAGATGCCTCTGAAGCAGATATTAAGAAAGCTTATCGTAAACTATCTAAAAAATACCATCCAGATATTAATAAAGAACCTGGAGCAGATGAAAAGTTTAAAGAAATCGCTGAAGCTTATGAAATTTTAGGAGATGCTCAAAAACGGGCAGCCTATGACCAATACGGACATGCTTCTTACGATCCAAATTCTGGATTCAGTGGTGGCGGATTCGGTGGTGGATTTGATGGGTTCGGAGGATTCGGAGGTAATGGAAACTTTACTGGTGGATTCGAAGATATCTTTAGTAGTTTCTTCGGTGGTGGAGGTAGTCGTGCAGATCGTGCGAATATGCCGCGTCAAGGTGCTGACCTTCAATATGTCATGGATTTAACATTTGAAGAAGCTATCTTCGGTAAGGAAGAAACGATTCATTACCATCGTAGCGATGAATGTCAAACTTGTCATGGTAGTGGTGCAAAACCTGGAACACATCCTACAACATGTTCTAAATGTCATGGTTCAGGTGTGATTAACGTTGAAAGAAATACACCATTCGGTCGTATGATGAGTCAAACCACTTGTGATGTGTGTCATGGTACTGGAAAAGAAATTAAAGAAAAATGTCCAACCTGTCACGGTCATGGTCAAGTAGATGAAACTCATAAAGTGAAAGTAAAAGTCCCTGCTGGGGTTGAAGATGGAAATCAAATGCGTCTTCAAGGCCAAGGAGAAGTTGGTTTCAATGGTGGTCCTTATGGTGACCTCTATGTCATCTTCCGTGTTGGACAAAGTAAGACATTTAAGCGTCAAGGAGCAGATATTTACTATAAACTCCATGTGAACTTTGCTCAAGCGGCTCTTGGAGATGAAGTGGATGTACCAACTGTTCATGGCAAGGTAAAATTAAAAGTGCCTGCTGGGACACAATCAGGAACTATTTTACGATTACGTGGAAAAGGTGCTCCAAAACTTCGCGGAACAGGAAACGGTGACCAACATGTAGAAGTCATCGTAGATACTCCTAAGAAACTGACAGATAAGCAAAGACAAGCGTTACAAGTATTTGCTAGTGAGGAAGGAACAGAACTTCATAATGGCGAAGAGAACTTCTTCGACAAAATGAAGAACGCCTTTAAAGATACATTTGAATAATTAGAAAAAGAACTTAGCATAACAAAATGCTAAGTTCTTTTTGTTTATTTAGAAGTAACAGCAAGGCGACGAATAATTCCTTCGTGCTCAGGATATTTTTCTAACAATTCTTCTTGTGTATAGAGTTTGAAGTCTTCATATTCAAAACCAGGAGTGACACTGCAGCTGACAATTGCAAATTCTTCTCCGTTGTCTGATTCAATGGTAGATCCAAAGACGACTCCTGCTGGAACTGTAAATTGAAGTTTTTGTCCTTCTTCGGGCCCGATTTCTACCGTTTCGTATTTACCAACTGGATGGATTATATGCACAGTTAGTGCATGGCCGTAGTGATAGTACCAGATTTCATCAGAAGAAAGTAAATGGAAATGAGATGGATTTTGGTTCGTTAATAAAAACAGAATAGAGGTAGAGAGTGCACGGATGCGTTTATCTGGTAATTCTACTGTTTCAACCGCTTTATAAGTCTGACGGAAGTAACCGCCTTCCACATGTGGTTCTAAGTCTAATTCTTTAATCCATTCTTCTTTCGTTTTCATAGGAGACCTCCAAGCGTTATTTTCTATTATTATAGCGTAACTTTTTCTACTTGTGAATTGTTGATAGAACAGTAATTATGCTATACTAGTACTATTGGAAAAGAAAGGAGAAGAGTCATGAAAGATAATATTGCTTTAATTGTTTCGAATAAAGATGTTAAGAAAATTAGAGAGTTATTTAATGAGAATTATCCGATTGATATCGCCTTGGCGTTAGAAGAAGTCGATGATGATGTTTTAAAGAATTTCATGTTCTCTATCTCAAATACTAGGTTAGCTTCGATTTTAGAGGTTGCTGAACCTGAATTCCAATTACGCATGCTTGAGAAACTCCCATTTAGACGGGTAGCTTTATTGTTCCAACAAATGTCAAACGATGATGTCGTGGATATTTTAGGGAATTTACCAGTTGGAATCCGTAAACGTTACATCAAAATGATGAAACAAAGTTCTCAAGATGATATTCAAACGATGTTAAATTACGCTCCGGATACTGCCGGAGGGATTATGACAACTGAGTACATTACGGTAAAAGAACACTTAACCGTTGAAGAAACATTATCTAAATTAAGAGAGATTTCTCCAAACTCAGAAGTCATTAACATTATTTTTGTGACGAGTTTACAAAGGAAATTAATTGGTTGGATTGATATTCGCGATTTATTTACGCATGACTTAGACGAGAGTTTACACGATGTCATGCATACAAATATCATTTCTGTTTTACCGGAAGAAGACCAAGAAGAAGTGGCTCGTATTTCAACGAAGTACGACTTATCTGTTGTACCTGTAGTCAATAAGCAAAATGTGTTACTTGGGATCATCACAATCGATGATATCGTTCACGTCTTGCAAGAAGAGCACCACGAAGATATGTTATTAATCAGCGGGGTTGAAGGAACAGAACGAATCGGTGGACCTTTTAAAGAATCGATTCGCAAACGGACACCTTGGCTCTTAATTAACTTAATTACTGCCTTTATGGCGAGTGCGGTTGTCGGTTTATTCCAAGACACGATTGAACAAGTCGTTGTTCTTGCCGTTGCAATGCCAATTATTACCGGTATGGGTGGGAACTCAGCTTCTCAAACATTAGCGCTCGTTATCCAAGAGGTAGCAATTGGTCAATTAACGTGGGAAAAAGACAAAAAGTATGTATTAAATGAGATTTGGCTTGGATTAGTCAACGGAATTATCACAGGGATTTTTGCAGCGATTGCGCTATACATCCCATATCAAAACTTTTTCTTATCAATTATCGTCATATTAGCGATGGCAATGAACTTAATGGTAGGGGCCTTTTTTGGTTTCTTCGTTCCTCTATTCTTGAAGAAACTATATCTAGACCCAGCCATTTCATCAACGATTTTTGTAACAACAGCAACTGACGTATTAGGCTTCTTTATTTTCTTATACTTAGCTCAGTTGTTCTTGCCGTTATTAATGTAATTTGATAAAATAATTTGAATTTTAACGTAGTAGTGTATTGAAGGAGTTATTCATGAATTTAGAAGAAATGAAAGAAAGACAGAAGCGCATTCGAAACTTCTCGATTATTGCGCATATCGACCACGGGAAGTCAACGTTGGCCGATCGTATTTTGCAAGCGACTGATACTGTTGCTGACCGTGAAATGCAAGACCAATTATTAGACTCGATGGATCTTGAAAGAGAACGTGGGATTACCATTAAATTAAATGCCGTTGAATTAACATATGATGCCAATGACGGTACAGAATATATCTTCCACTTAATCGATACCCCTGGGCACGTGGACTTCTCTTATGAGGTATCAAGAAGCTTAGCGGCCTGTGAAGGTGCGATTCTTGTCGTAGATGCTGCTCAAGGGATTGAAGCCCAAACATTAGCGAATGTGTATTTAGCCATCGATAACGACTTAGAAATCATACCAGTTATCAATAAGATTGACCTTCCTGCAGCGGACCCAGAACGTGTTCGTACTGAAATAGAAGATGTCATCGGGATTGATGCGAGTGACGCCGTTCTTGCCAGTGCTAAAGTTGGGATTGGGATTCCAGAAATCTTAGAACAAATTGTCGAAAAAGTCCCAGCGCCAACTGGGGACCTTGAAGCGCCATTACAAGCGTTGATTTTTGACTCAGTCTATGATGCGTATCGTGGGGTTGTGTTAAATGTCCGTATTCAAAACGGGATTGTAAAACCTGGCGATAAGATTCAATTAATGAGTAATGGGAAGACTTTCGATGTTGTGGATGTTGGTATTTTCTCTCCAAAACCAATCAGCCGTGATTACTTAATGGTTGGGGATGTTGGTTATATTACTGCTTCGATTAAGACGATCCAAGATACGCGCGTGGGTGATACCGTTACTTTAGCAAATAATCCAGCTAGTGAACCATTAGATGGATATCGTAAAATGAACCCAATGGTATACTGTGGGTTATATCCAATCGATTCATCAAAATACAATGACTTACGTGATGCGTTAGAGAAATTACAATTAAATGATGCTGCACTTCAATTCGAAGCAGAAACATCACAAGCACTTGGATTTGGTTTCCGTTGTGGATTTTTAGGATTACTCCATATGGACGTGATTCAAGAACGTCTAGAGCGTGAATTTGACTTAGACTTGATTACAACAGCTCCGTCTGTAATTTATCATGTGCAAAAGACGGACGGTACAGAAGTGGTGGTATCAAACCCTGCAGAAATGCCGGACCAATCAAGCGTACAATCTATTGAAGAACCATACGTGAAAGCTTCTATCATGGTTCCAAATGAGTACGTAGGTAGCGTGATGGACATTTGCCAACGTAAACGTGGAACGTTTGTGACAATGGATTATCTAGATGAGTACCGTGTAAACGTGATTTATGAGATGCCACTTTCAGAAATCATCTTTGATTTCTTTGATTCATTAAAATCAAGTACAAAAGGGTATGCATCTCTTGATTACGACTTAATCGGATATCGTGCAAGTAACCTTGTGAAGATGGATATCATGTTAAATGGTGAAGTAGTCGATGCCTTAAGTATTATCGTGCATAAGGAATTTGCTTATAATCGTGGTAAGGCGATTACTGAGAAGCTTAGAAAACTTATTCCTCGTCAACAATTCGAAGTTCCAATTCAAGCAGCGATTGGGAATAAGATTTTATCTCGTACGAACATTAAAGCATTGCGTAAAAACGTACTTGCAAAATGTTACGGTGGGGATATTTCTCGTAAACGTAAACTGTTAGAGAAACAAAAAGAAGGGAAGAAACGTATGAAGCAAGTGGGTTCTGTTGAAGTTCCACAAGAAGCCTTCATGTCTGTTCTAAACCTAAACGAAGAAGAAAAATAATTAATTGTAAAAGAGCGTTTATTGCGCTCTTTTATTTTGAATGAAAGGGGATAGTAATGGAAAAAGAAAACAAACA
>ERZ772920.1379-NODE-1379-length-12473-cov-3.777259_pt1 | contig 12473 bp, 15 predicted proteins | sample MGYA00511469_ERZ772920 | MGnify/ENA primary metagenome ERZ772920 (study PRJEB29015, sample SAMEA2738069) | human oral metagenome | biome: human oral; feature: human-associated habitat; material: saliva | place: China | collected 2216 ... | reverse complement strand
ATTGATGCCGATTGTAACTTGTGCAGATGCGTTTATAGAGCTTTTAGAACCAAATGAGTCAAAAGAGTCTTCTCAGCAAAAATACTCAAAAGCTAAGTTTATGGGTAAACATTGTCAAGGACAGGTCGAAGTAAAATTAGACTCTGTTAGTCCTACAATCCGTTCTGAACATCACGGGAATATAGAATATCGTCGATTAAGTAAACAAAATGGAGGGAAATATATTTCTGAATTAGATAAGGGGATGATTGAAAGGCGTTTAACTATTCGAGAATGTGCACGATTACAAACATTTCCTGATGATTATCAGTTCATTTTACCAAAAACAGATGATAATGTTTCGGTTTCAGCTAGTGCAGCTTATAAGATAATCGGTAATGCAGTTCCTTGTGTTTTAGCTTATAACATAGCGAAAAATCTAGAGAAAAAATGGGGTCTTTATTTCAAGGAGGGTGATAATGATCATCTCGGAGAATAGATTACCATCTTTAAAAGAGTTTGAAAGGTTAATGCATTCGGTTGATCTGTTTTTAAATAAAGATGCAAAATATCGAACGGCATATTACAAAAAACGTAGTGGACTTGATTTGGAGGAAGATGTTTATCATGCTGTTTGCCATTGTGCTAAAGGTACACCTTTTGAAGGCACTATTAGTCTTGTATCGGGAAAGCACTTTCCTGATATAGTTGCCAATCAATATTATGGTATTGAAGTAAAAAGTACACAAGGTGATAAATGGACATCAATAGGTAGTTCTATTTTAGAATCTACTCGTATTTCAAATGTGGAAAGAATTTTCTTAACTTTTGGAAAATTGGGAGGACAAATTACCTTTTTATCAAAACCTTACGAAAGCTGTTTAAGTGATATTGCTGTAACGCACTATCCAAGATATAAAATTGATATGCAACTTGAACATGGGCAGAGCATTTTTGATAAAATGGCTATCCCATATGATACACTCCGCTTATTAGAAAACCCAGTCGCACCAGTAGCAAATTATTATAAATCTCAACTAAAGAAAGGGGAGAGTTTGTGGTGGACGTCAGATAATTTAAGTGAAGAAGTTGCCCCCCCAAAAGTTCGACATTGGAAAGTAATTGATAAAGATGAAAAAGCAATGTTACTTGCTCAGGCATATGTACTTTTTCCCGAAATAATTTTAGGTAGTCCCAGAGACAAATATGATAGATTTGCTTTATGGTTAGCTACAAAACACGGGGTAATTAATACAAGCCTACGAGATGATTTCTCTGCAGGAGGACAACAAAAAATTATCATGCAAGATGGTTCATCTTACATGATCTCTGCTGTAATTAAACGTATGGAAAATAGTATTAAAGCTATTAAAATATTTCTTCTAGAAATTCCTGAAGATATGTTAAGCATATTTTGGGATTGTAGAATTAGTAGAGATAGGGTTTCTCAGTGGAAAACGCTTGTTCTTTCTTATGGGGCAAGGAAATTGGATTTTTCCAAAGTATCTAATATTTTAACTGCTATTATAAATGAACAAACGATTTATGATGATCTTGAACGTGTAACAGCATTAGCTGAACAAGCAGGACAATATCTAGCGTATCAGCATGTAAGATTGAAAATGAATAAATAGCATATTATTTCAAAAACCATTTGACATCTCCCGTCAAAGGTCTATAATACGCCTTATCAGACGCGGGGTGGAGCAGCTTGGTAGCTCGTCGGGCTCATAACCCGAAGGTCGTTGGTTCAAATCCGGCCCCCGCAACCAAATTCTTAACCCTTCGATTTATATCGAAGGGTTTTTTCTTATTTGCAAAACTGTATTCAAAAATAACCGCTTGCAAGCCTGTTTCTCTCTGCTTTAAACTGTTCTCAACTCACTTAATCATTCACAGCAACACTTATGCAAAATTCAACTTCCAATATTTTTACCGTGACTCAGCTTAACTATTCTGTGCGTCATTTGCTTGAAATGGAACTTGGGCAAGTTTGGCTAATAGGCGAAATTTCGAATTTCAGTCAGCCTGTTTCGGGTCATTGGTATCTCTCGTTGAAAGATGAGAATGCCCAAGTACGTTGTGCAATGTTTAAGATGAAGAATCTACGTGTTAATTTTCGCCCACAAAACGGAATGCAAGTGTTGGTGCGAGCGAGTGTTAGTCTTTACGAGCCTCGCGGTGATTACCAACTGATTATTAAAAGTATGCAAATGGCGGGCGATGGTTTACTTCAACAGCAGTTTGAAGCGCTTAAAATGAAGTTGGCTGTGCAAGGGTTCTTTGCACAAGAACATAAAAAGCCTATACCTAAATTTGTGAAACAGGTAGGGATAATTACCTCGCCAAGTGGTGCGGCTTTGCAAGATATTTTGCATATTCTAAACCGTCGCGATCCATCGCTTCAAATCGTGATTTATCCAACTCTAGTACAGGGTAAAGAGGCAACGCAAGATATTATTGATACAATCAAACTGGCTAACCAGCGTAAAGAGTGTGATGTATTGATTGTAGGGCGCGGGGGGGGGGCACTTGAAGATCTTTGGTGCTTCAATGAAGAAGCGGTGGCTTATGCGATTTATCAATCTGAGTTGCCAATTATTAGTGCGGTTGGGCATGAAACCGATGTCACTATTGCCGATTTTGTGGCAGATTTACGAGCTCCAACGCCATCTGCGGCTGCGGAATTAGTTAGCCGAGATCAGCAAGAAATGGTGCGACAACTGCAACATCATTTAAATACGGTGAACTTGGCATTTGATCGTCTTTGGGTGGAAAAACTTTCTCGTTTTCAATACCTTAATCTTCGCTTAAATGCCCAAAGCCCAGCAAAACAGCTTGAGTTGCTTCATTTCAAATTAACCCAAATTTTTGACCGCTTGCAAGGGCGATTAGAGCAATCTTTGAAATTAAAAGAGCAGAAAATAGCCCAGCTCTTTTTACGAGTACAAGCAAAGCATCCAAGTCGTCAATTAGAAATGAAAAAATTGCATTTAACACAGCAAGAAACGCGACTTTGCAAGCAAATAGAGCAACTTTTTAATGCAAAAAGACAGCAATTCTATTTTGCCAAACAGCGGTTAGATAATAGCGCTTTACCGCATAACATTAGTCGCCAAAATCAGAACTTGCAGCAATTGTCGCATAGACTAACTTATTCAATCGAAAAGCAATTCACTAAACAACAGCAAGGTTTCCACGCATTATGCACGAAGTTAGATGGATTAAGCCCGCTTAAAATTTTAGGGCGAGGTTATTCGATTACACAAAATGATCAACAACACGTGATCATAAATACCAAACAGATCGCTAAGGGAGATCGAATTACTACACAGCTTGCAGATGGGCAAATTCTCAGTGAAGTGATCGCAGTCAAATAGGATTGTTTCTTTTTTGTTCTTCATTTAGTTTGAATAAAATATTATTTTAAAATCATATAGATAGAGAAATATTCATAGAGTTACTCACGAGGTTATCCACAGATCGTGTGAATAACTTCGTGAGAAAGATGATGAAATTTAGAACGAATAAATCATAAAGTAAAAGAAACCGCTTGCCTCCACTACGAAGAATCTATATAATAAAAACCATTACATATATTGTAATGGTTTCATTAGCCAGTGTGACGAAATTGGTAGACGTAGCGGATTCAAAATCCGCCGCTGAATAAGCGTGTCGGTTCGAGTCCGACCACTGGCACCACAAAACTATTTTTAACCATTCGCCAGCGTTTAAAATTCTCAAAAAATTCCGAAAAATCCCTTTAATATCAACATTTTACTGTTTATATCTGTTTATAACTGTTTTTTTCTGTTCTTCTGTATTCACGATTTTTAAGCAACAATATAACCAACTTTTTAGAAGGCTTGTTTTTGCCTGTTGTTTAAAAGTTTATTTTTTAATCAAAAAACAGGAAAAAAAAGACTATGGCAAAGTTAGCTAAACCCTTGAGCGACAAGGCTTTGAAGGCATTAAAGGCGACTGGTAAAAATGTAACTCTCTATGATGGGCAAGGTTTGCAAATTGTTGCGACAATTTACGGCAAAAAAACGTGGCGTTTTATTTATACATTTGATGGAAAAAAGAAAACTATCACGCTTGGCAATTATCCCGATATTTCTTTAGCTTTAGCCCGTGAATTAGCGAGCCAGAAAAGGGCATTACTAGCACAAGGAATAGACCCACAAGAACACGCTAAAGAGCAACGCAGAGAACGAGAACGCAACATTACTGTAAAAGAACTTGCGATTTTATGGCACACAAAAAGAACCGCTAGAAAAGCGATTAAAGAAGAGACCGCCCGCAAGGAATTTAGACGGCTTGAGTTGCATTTATTCCCGTATTTTGGAGATTGGCACATCTCAGAAATGACTTGTAAGAAAGTGGCACAAGTATTTTTAGATTTTCCCCAATCGAACACGCTTTACAAGGTCAATAATTCATTGGTTCAGATGTTCGATTTTGCAGAAGTAGAGGAAATCGTAGTTAAAAACCCGTTAAAGCGTTTACATAGTTTTTTTGATTATGATGATTCAAAACAGCAACCAACCATCACACCGCAAGAGCTGCCCAAATTGTTTAGAACGATATTTTATGCGGATAAGATGACGAAGATCACGCAGTTATTGATTGAATGGCAACTGTTAACGATGTTACGCCCGAAAGAGGCATCAAGCCTTAAATGGTCGGATATTGATTGGGAGAATTTAAAAATTGTTATTCCAGCGGAAAGAATGAAAGCAAAACGAGCCCATGATGTGCCATTAAGCAAGCAGGCTTTGCAAATTTTAGAGGAAATGAAGCGATTTAAGCATTCTATTTATATTTTCCCTACGCAGATTGCCCCCTATAATAAGCCGATAAACAGCCAAACGGCTAATAATGCATTAAAGCGTATTGGCTATAAAAATAAACTTGTATCACACGGCTTTAGAAGCATTGCGAGCACGTATCTACACGATTTAGATCAATATTCTGCACAGGCTATAGAATTATGCTTAGCACACGATAGCAGAAGCAAGGTTCAGAAAAGCTATGATAATTCTAAAAAGTATGCACAGCGACAGAAAATTATGCAGGCGTGGGGCGATTTTGTAGAGAAATGTAAGATTGAAGCGTTAAAAGCATAAAATTAATAAATAGCCGTCTAGACGGCTAGAAAGAGGGCGTTTTTACGCCCTTTTTTTGTTTTTGTAATTTACAAAACGATTTTTTATCACGTAAAACCGCTGTAAACGTTGCAGCGCAAGGCTTGAAGAATTGGCAGGGGGGATGATTGATTTTTCTTAACTGAAATTTTGCGTAATTTTATGTAATTTTTTCAGTTAAAAAAAAATGTAAAAAATGACTATGAGCCTTGCAAATATTAGCTTTATAAGACTTTTTGAGCTGTAAATTAGCTGAAATACTGTAAAAAAACGCAATAAATTTCGCGGGGAGGGGAGTGCGTTTTACGTACCTTTTACGTGAACGTGCTTTCTTTACGTGGGTATGGTTTAAGTGGTCAAAAAATAAACTATACTTTTTTGTTTTGGTTGTTGTTTTAAATTTTACAATCTAATAATGATGAATAATTTCCCTAAATTGCATACATTGAAACGCCCCGCGATACAGGGGGAAAGCATTACCAAAAGGGGGCACAATGGAAGCAAACGAGCGATTTATCAGGCTTGACGAGCTAATCAGTAAAACAGGTTTAGGGCGTTCTACCATTTATAGAATGATGGATAACGGGGAATTTCCCAAGCCTATTAACCTAACATCAAATAAAGTGGCGTGGCTACAAAGCGAAATAAACAACTGGATGCAAAGCAAAGTAGAACAACGCAACAACAAAACGGAGTAAATACAATGGAAAATAGATTTTCATCATTACTAAAACAGCCTGGCGATCAGGAATGGTTACTAAAATTAGTATCTGAAGCACAGGAAGCCGAAAAGATACTTTTAATTGAAGAAAACAAGGTTAAATTTATCAACGAAAACTTAGCCCGCAATCGTGCGACTATTGAAGCATTAAGAACCGAAAATAAAGAGCTTGAAGCACAAGCAGAGAAAGCTTCTATAGATCAGTATGGGGCGGTCAATTTTAGCGGATTTGATACATTATCAAGCAAAGTTTTTGTAAACAATGCCAAAATTAAAAAGCTAGAAGAGGTGATCGCCCTCTTTGAAAAAAAGAGAGAGTATATTTTAATCAGGCATTACTTCCGTGCTAATAAAGAACTAAATGCCAAAAAGAAAGAAGTCTATCAATTCGCAGGGCATAAAATGTTAGAGGAATTTTTAGCCGAAAATAAAGAAAAATTATCACGTATTTACACCTTGCTTCATTATGTGCCTATAAATGGTGGAGATGCAGGCTGGGATACTATTTTAAAAGCTCTTGAGGAAAGCGTGCAGAGAGATCCTAAGCTTAAACAAGTGATTTATGAGCGATCGCCGTTACTCATTCCCGAAAGTGATGTTAGATTCGCAATGGAATATCATTTAAATTACCCACGTTTAAGACGGACAGAAGAACTAAAAAAAGAATTAGGCGAAGAATAACCCAACAAAAGAACGCTATCTTTGATAGCGTTTTTTTATTTGCCTTTAAATTCCACACTGTTAAAATATCCAGATTTTAAATATCTAGAGACACAGAGAGAAACAGGGGGAGCAATGACAAAACCAGCATACGAACTACCTCGTAGAGAGTGGTACACGCTAGAAAAAGCGTGTAAGAGAATAGAAGAATTGACGAAAAAGAAAGTAGATATAGATGATTTATTATATTATTGTGAAAATGGGAAGTTAGTTTTAAGAGTAAGATTTTTTCTTGAGTATATTTCTAGTGATAATCAATTATTGATTGTAGGGAGAGAAAAAAGAGATGATTTGAATTTGTCGTTACATATTGTATCAGGGGATGATTACATTAAATACAATCATAAACAGAGAGAACTTGAAAATAGCAATAAATCCTTAAGATTCGATGATAATTTTATTGAAATTTCTTTTAATATAGAGAGAGATAAAAATATTCTTTTAGTTGATGATTTATATTCTAAAGAAGTTGCAGATTATAGATGTTTAATAGTAAACGGATTCTTACCAATTAGTGAGGGAGCTTTTTTTGATAAAAACGGCTGGATAAATAACGAAACTACTGCTACTTTCTTTTCTTATTTAGAGCCTGAGAGGGGAGTATCAGGCTTACTATCAATATCTATGTTAGATAAAGATCTCAAACTCTCAATTGATGATCTAGTTTTATTTGAGAAAGATATTATCAGCTTTTTAAATGGTGAGGAAAACCTTCTTGGAACTTATGTAAAAACAACAGAAACAGCTTTTATTGAAAAATCAAAGATGATAAAGAATTCTGTTAGGATAGAGAAAAATAAAAATAAAACAATAGAAGCATTATTTAAGATTGCGTTTAATGTTGATGTAAACAATATAAGAAATGTAATAGATGGGGAAGGAAGATTAGCAAATAATAGAATTAAAGCTAAATGGGAAGCTTATGATCAAGCTAATCAGGCAGGATTACCGACAGGAAAAACTATTCAAGACTGGTTAATAAAAGAATTATAAATAAGAGGAGAAAAATGGGGCGAGTAATTAAACATTACTGTAATGTATGCAGATCAGAGGCACAGCAATTACAAATAGAAGGTTCGGGAGATTGTCAAAAAAATCTATTACGCTTGTAAGAATCCAGAATGTAAGCATAAATTTGTAATGATTCGGACTTTCTCACACACGACAAGGGAAAGCGATCTAACCCGCATACAGAGAGAGGAAGCAGAAGCGGCTAACTCAACAGAAGCCGAAGAATAACCGCATTTTATAGCGTGATTTAGACCGCTTACGCTCGATCAAAGCCTATAAGCCTAACCGCTTATAGGCTTTTTTTTGTGTTTTTTGGAAATTTGTTCATTTCCAAGCAGAAATTTTTAAAATTTTTTCGATACGTCTTCAAGCCTTATCGTGCAAGGCTTGAGGGCGTTTTTTTGTGTTGTGATTTTTTGGAAATTAGTAGAAATTTTTGGAAATTTCCAAAAAACAACAAAACGCTTTTATAAACTACGCTCCGAACAGAAACAAACAGCAATAAACACAAATAAACACCAATAAACGAACGGGAGAATGCAAAATGTAAACAGCTTAAACCCATACAAACAATAGACAACGGAAAAGTAAAGAATAAAAAACGCTGGCGAGCAATTTTATTTACTTTGATGAATATCAAACAAACTTATATAAGGAATAAAAACAATGTTTAGAGTAAACGACAGAAAACTAGAAATTAGTGAAATGGCACAAAAATTTAATCTGATGCACCCACTAGATCAGAATACTTTTATCCAGTTTTTAAAAGATTTAGGCTTTAGCGGGGAGCGAATGGAAACGTTAGAAAATCTAATAAAAATCAACACAGGTTTAAATTCTGCCATTTAATAAAGGAGAGTCAAAATGAGTAGTTTTACATTAACGCATAGCGAAGTAGAAGCATTTAATAAAAAGACAAAAAACGAGGAACTTTTAGAAAGATTAAAAGCGTTAGAAATAAAAATTAAAGAAGAAATTAAGAAAGAAGGGAAAGCAGAAGCCGACTTTAATTTGTTTAGTTTAGACGGGGGGATACCTAGAACTATAGGTAATAAATACAACGCTTTAGCTGAACTATCAAGAAAAAGCCTACCAGAATTGCAGGAAATAGTAATAATAGAGGCAGCGAAAAAAGGGCAGGTATTTAGCCGCGAGATAGTTAGAAAGATAGCTAAATTATTAAAAGAAATGAAAATATAAAATATTTAAAGCGTAATTAACAATAAGGAAAATAAAAAATGAATGAATTAGAACTTAAATATCACAAATATAGCAACGGATATCAACGAGGCCCGATCTATTTTATGGATAAATTCGAGAAATTAAACCGAGAAGAGCAGAATTTATTTATTGATATGGCAATAGAAAAAGAACTTATCAAGGCTTTGAATAATGCCCGCCTGCCACAAGATAAACGGAGCTGGTTATACAGCAAAGCCCCGCAACACATTAAACAACATTTTAATTGGAATGGCACGCCTAAAAACCCTTACGGGGTAAACACAGCGATTTAAACAACACAATGAGGGGGGGGTATGCAGCGTTTAAATATTCGAGATAGAGCCGTGTTATCTACGGAAGATTTAATTAGTTTAGGGATTGGATGCCGCACAAAAATCTATTTTATGGTTAAAGCGGGGGAATTTCCTCAGCCGATTAAATATGGTAACCGTAATAAATGGCTCACTACTGAAGTAACTGAATGGCTTGCACAGCAAGGCAAAAACCGCACGCAGGCGAAAAACTAACGAGAGGTAAATAATATGGCAGGTTTAACGATTAAATGCCCGAAATGCCGAAAACCTATCATTATTCGAACGTCTATGGATGTAACGGAGACAAGCCGTAAGGCGTGGGGGTACTGTTTAGAATGCGAAATTAAAGGGGTAATCGTGGCAGAATTTCAAAATATCAGCCCGATTTTTTCAAAATCGCCCCAAAATTCGCCCGCTTGAGAAATCGCAGGCAATAAAAAAGGCTTGGGTAAGGAGCCAAGCCTTTTGATTCAAAAAGATTTCACCTTTTGAGCTCAACTTAAACTTAATAAGTGAGAACAAGTTATTAAAAACACCTATTAAGATTCTGCTGTTATAAATTTTGGGAAAGAAGATGAAAATCCCAAAATTTATGCGGTTGATTTTATGGATGTTTAACCACTAATCAATAAAAAACGGTTGTAAAAATAACTTTTACAACCGAAATCAGAAAAAACACATTAAAAAACTATGAAAAACATTAAATTTGCTGTACAATTATACATACAAAAGGCGAAGTTATCAACAGTTAACCCCGCTTTTGCAAAAAAATCATTGACGAGTAAAACCCGTTCGCCCTATTCTACTCCCACGGTTGCAAAATTAACCGCAGGGCGTGGAAACCCTGTACTACTACATATGGCGAATGATAGCACGCCTCAAGCGTGTTTTTTTATTCGTAGCACAAACACATCTAAAGCAAGCCCCAAAAGGCTTGATTTTCTCAATGATGGCGTTTTGTGGGCAAGGTTCGCCCTTGACTGTTTTCCATATGTAACAGTTTTTCCACCTCGCAAAACGCTATCACCAAACACCGTGGAAAGTGTAAGTGATAGTTCCCAAAATTCACATATGGAGCTATCAGAAATGATCTATCTCTTCCTAGCGAAAGACCGCTTTCAAAATAATCATACCGAAATTGTACGCATTGAAGCTGAAAACAGCCTACAAGCCCGTTTAAGCCTTCGCCCCGAATGGCGTTTAGTGGTAGAAAAACCGCTTAAAGCCTTTCAACGCTTTCAAGAAACGGCATTTTTCCCACCTTTACACACCGTTTGCAACAGAATGGGGCGTTTACGTAAGCCCACCAAAACAGAGCGGGCAGAAATTGCCTTATTTATGGCATTGAACGCCCACCACGAAATCAGAAAGGGGGCGTAAGATGTTGTACACTGTTAAAAATCACAGCTTTACAAATTCAGAAGTTGCAAGTACTATCGCCCCTACTACAACCATAAGCGACAACCGCAGTCGTTATACAAGCGGTATTTTTTTACCTACTTTTTACCAATCTCAACAGAACACCGCACCACAAGCGGGCGTTCTGCATTCTCTCGAATTGGTAACAAGGGCGACACGCAGAAATAAGACGGGCAACCGTGCGAATAATGCGGGCTGGCTTATGGCAGTAGTTGAACCCTTGTTACACCCTTTACCCTCTCAAAGCGTGCAACAAGCCCCATTTACTAAAACCATAAGAGGGCATTTTATGCTTTATACCTTCCAATTTATCCGATCAAAAATCCGTGTAACCGTTGGTGCGTCTTCATACGAAGAGGCACGGGCAAAATTTGCCGATCCCGTTATTTTCTGCTATCGCAAAAAAGGGGATGTTTATGCCTAATGTACAAAATATAGCCGAATTCATGCATCTAGTGAACGGGATGAAAGAGACAATCGAAGTCTTGGAAGCCTACGGCACTAAAGCCCACTGGAACAACAGCAAAGAGCAAATAGACGAAGCCGAAAACACAGAAACGCTATTCTGTATGGAAGAGGGCATAAAAAGCCTATTTAGCCAATTGCAAGCGGTTACAAAATGGCACAAAAACGCAAATAACCCGCAAAATTCGACCGCTTGCCCACCGACTAAAGCCAACGCAACGGGCGACAAATGGCAACGCTTAGAGCGTGATTTATACGCAATGAGCGAGCAGTTAGAGCTAGTGGGCAACGAGCAACATGAAAAGGCGAACACGTTTTATATTGTTGCGAACCAGCTGCACGCCCTAAACGCAACAGGCGAAAGCGATGCAATGACCGAACACCAAAAACAGGCGTTTTTTGAGGTAATAGCGGACGATTATTTATTACTTCAATGCTTAAACGAAATTCGACAGCAACCGAAACAGCACACAAAACGCAACCAGAAAGGCAAAAAACGTAGATAGAAAGGATAGAACATCATGAAAAACTTTAACACACTATGCACCGACCAAACCGAAAACAACAGCAAAAAGCCATTTTATCAAGATGATGTTTTGATGCCGATTTGTGTAGAGCGGGCGAATAACTTAGAAGATCAGATTTACGCCTTTGATTGTATTTTGGAAACGCTGGGTACATTACCGCATATTATGGAATTTACAAGCGATGGATTTTTGCCGATGAGCGACAGCAAAGAGGGGCGAACCTTTTTATCAGGCTTACAGCAGCTGGGCAAAATTTACCATTTATTTGCGGTTGAGCAATTCCAGCTATTAAAGCAAGAAATTAGAGAAAATACGGGCAAAAAATAACCGTTTTAGATGCACGTACGCCCCTACTTTTAAAAAAGCGGGGGCAATTCCTAAAAGTATTCACACAGACACACCAGAAGAAACGAAAAAATGAAATTAAACCAACGGGCAAAAATGGCACGTTTTGCCAAACTCCAACAAGCGGGCAAATTTGATGAAATTATTGCAATGATTGGCACAGATGCAGAGCCTTATAACAAAATCGGGCAAGAGTTAGTTTTAAAAGAGCTATTAAAACTCAACCCGCAGCACAAAGCCGTTTTGATTGGCAAACAAGAACTTGCAAACCTGCCTTATATTCAATTCGCCCCAGACGGCAACGAATGCAAGGCGATCAGCTTTTACAAGTTGGGCGAAGTAACGCAAAGAGAGCTAGATTTATTAGCCGTGGCGATTGCCTACAACGCCCCAAATATTGAAGTAATCCGATTTTTTGATAATGCAGGTCAACCGCTCAACGATGAAAACGGGGAACAAATTAGCGGTTATTTTGCGGATTTTGTTCAGCGTATCAGATCGGGGGATGTATCGCCTGTAATGTTACAATATCTTGAAGCACCGCAACAACAAGCCGACAAAACCGCCCCTTATTTTGATGAACGGGAGGTAAACGGGGTAAAAG
>ERZ772920.1358-NODE-1358-length-12582-cov-21.251936_pt1 | contig 12582 bp, 8 predicted proteins | sample MGYA00511469_ERZ772920 | MGnify/ENA primary metagenome ERZ772920 (study PRJEB29015, sample SAMEA2738069) | human oral metagenome | biome: human oral; feature: human-associated habitat; material: saliva | place: China | collected 2216 ... | reverse complement strand
GCATCGCGTTTTGCAAGTGAAGGTCCTCGGCGCGCATGAGGCGGCGCGTCAGCGAACGGATCGCCAGGGCCGTCAAGGTTCCGCCGATCGACGGGTCCTCGGAGATGACGATCTGGAGCTGCTCAGTCGTCAGGCGTACGACCGTCGCCTCGGTAGCCGTCTCGCCCGTGAAGAACGCGTCCTCCGCGCGGGCCAGCGACACCAGGCCAATGAGCGGACCCGACGTCGCCAAGTGCGCGAGCACCTCACCCTGCGGGGAATCCCTGTGCAGGGACACTTGTCCTTCAAGCACCAGGTACACGGCACCCACCGGCTGCCCCTGCGTCACCAGCTGCGTCCCCTCCGGGATGATGAGTCGCGGACGCTGGCCAAGCACCCGCTCGACGCCCGCGAGGAGCTCCATAACGACCTCGCGCTCGTCACGGTCCAGGCCCTCCAAGAGCGGACCCTGGACGGCGAACGGCGGCGGATCCGCAATGAGGTTGCGGATCTGGCGCTGCGAATAGCCGCACCCGCTCAGGTAACGCACCATCGTCGAATACGCCTGGCCCGCCAGCAGCGGCACCGTCCACGGCGCCTTCAACACCGAGGACAGCGCCCCCGACTGCATGCAGCCCGTGAGATCACGATGCTCGGATTTATCCGTGACGACCACCCACTGCACGCGTGTCAGCACGGGAATCGACGCCGCATGCTCGATCATCGCGTCAATGTCGGAGACCTCCGAGGTCACCAGACCCATCAGCACATGATCGCCGGGGCGCAGGCTCGCCTCGTAGGCCGCCAAGTCCCCAATGCCGTCCACTCGATCCAGGCATAAGCGCGGGAACGCATGCGACAGGTCCCTGGTTACCGGGGCCGCAATATGCCGCGAATCGTCGCCGACCACCAGCATATGAATCGGGTACCCCGCGCGGTGACCTCCGCAGCGCACATCCGTGCGCGCCATGACCGAGGCATCCTCCTGCGCGGGACCCTGCGTCCACCCGTGGGCCAGCCCCGGCCTGGGGCGACCATTCGCGCCCGAGCCGACCACGGCCTCGTCCATGGACACGTCACATCACCCCGATGAATCCCCAGGTCAGCGGAGCCACAAACGCCAGGAGAACAATGCCAACGACGCCGACAACAATGCCGACGACCGCCATCTCGCGGGTCGGGGTCGTGCCCGTCGAGTACGCGATCGCGTTGGGCGGGGTCGAGATCGGCAGGCACATGCCCAGCGAGCAGCCCAGCGCGATGACGATGGCGATCTCGGCGGCGCTCGTGGACACCGTCGCCGCCAGGCCCATACCCATCGGGATCAGCAGGTTCGCCGACGCCGAGTGCGAGATGACGTTCGAGGTCACCCACCCCACGAGGGCCAACACGAAGATCAGGAGCATGCCGGGGATCGAGGCCCACTGGATCGAACCGAGCATCCACTTGTCGAGGCCCGTCGCAGACACTCCCGATCCCAGCGCGATACCGCCCGCGACCAGCCACAGCACCGGCCAATCCAGGGCACGCAGGTCGTCGCCGCTCATCACCTTCGTCATCAGGAGAACCACGACCGGCAGGAAGCCAACGACGTTGGCCGAAATGTGGTGCAGGGACTCCGTCATCCACAGGAGGATCGTCAGACCCGCAACCGAGTAGAAGATGATTGCGTTGCGCGACTTCTCGAAGCGCGCCGACGTGTCGATATCGAACTTCGCGTTGGAGGGAATGTAGCGCCACGCGATGAACGCCCACGACAGGGCCAGAAGCACCAGCATGAGCGGCACAGCCGCGAGCATCCACTGCAGGAAGGTGACCTTGACGCCCGCGTTCTCCAACGCGCCCAGAGCGATCGCGTTCGGGGGCGTGCCAACCGGCGTGCCCATACCGCCGACGTTTGCGGCCACGGGGATCGACAGGGCAATGCCGGTGCGCGCCTTGCCTTCGGGCAGGGCCATGATGACCGGCATCATAACAGCGAACATCGTCGCCGTGGTCGCCGTATTCGACATGAACATACTCATGATCGCGGTGATCAGCATGACGCCCATAACCGTCAGACGAGGCTTGCCCATGAAGGGCTTGAGGAGGACCGCCGACAGGGCGCGATCCAGCTTGTACTTGGCAGCGCCGTCGGCCACCATGAAGCCGCCCAGGAACAGGATGATCACCGGGTTAGCCAGCGCCCCAAAGAACTTCGTGTACGCCGGGGCACCCTCACCCACGCTCAGCAGCGCGTGGTCCGAAATGAACAGGACCTCCAGGAAAATGACCAGGACCGCCGTGCCCGCGAGCGGCACCGCCTCCGTCACCCACAGCAGAATCGCCGCCAGGAAGATACCAAACATGCGAGTGCCTGACACATCCAGGCCTGGCAGCTGGATAAATAGGGATGCTGCGATGCAGATCAGCGCACCGATAGCACCAAAAGTCTTGACTGGACTGACTTTCCCCTTCTTCTGAGAGAAATCTGCCTGCCGGGTGGACATATTCTGAGCGGACCGCGGATTGATTGACACCGCGCCCTTGGAGCGTCGAGCCATTACGAAGAGACCTCGTTGTCTTGCGTGGATACTGTCCAATTAGTGTAGGCCAGCACACACAGAAAGTGAAACCGGGGTGAGAGCTCTCGGGTGCTCCCACCTCGGATTAACGCTTCCCGTCAGTCTTCTCTGCCCACTCGCGATCCCGCGACCTCCTACTCAGCCACAGCCTCGTCAATGTCATAGCCGGTCGAGAGGACACCCGGACGGGCAGGCTCCCACCCGAGCGCGGGGGCCACATACTCCGCGAAGTTGCGGATGATCGACCAGTTTTCCTCGAATCCGAGCTGATTGGGGATGGTCAGCAGGAGGGTGTCAGCCTCCGCGAGGGCGCGATCCTGACTCAGTTGCTTAATGAGCGTCGAGGGGTCAGCCGCGTACGTGCGCCCGAAGGTGGCGACGCCGGAGTCAAGGTGGCCGACCTGATCACCCGAGGCGCTCAGGCCATACAGGCCGCGATCACGCTCGGACAGGAGCGGGAAGATCGAGCGGGACACGGACACGCGCGGCGTCCAGTCATGGCCGGCCTCAGCCCAGGCGCTGCGGTAGGCGCGCAGCTGCTCGGCCTGGATATCTCCGAAAGGCTTGTCGCCATGCTCGAAGACCAAGGTGGAGCTCATGAGGTTCACGCCGTCGCGCGCGGCCTGGACCGCCGATGCATTAGACCCTGCGCCGTACCAGATCCGGGAGCGCAAGCCGGGCGAATACGGGAGGACCGGCAGGGGCGTACCCGGGGTCATCTGCGTGGGATACTGCTCATGGAGGGGAGCGGCCTCGGCCATGGGCTGCCCGTCGATGGCCTCGAGGAAGCGCTCGTAGTGGGCGCGGGCGAGGTCGGCTCCGTTTCGTTCGTCGGCGTGGTAGCCGAAGGATTTCCATCCCTTGTAGGCGATTTCGGGGGCACCGCGGGAGACGCCGAGGGCGGTGCGCCCGTCCGCGATCAGGTCCAGGGCTGCGGCCTCCTCGGCGAGGTAGAGGGGGTTCTCGTAGCGCATGTCGATGACGCCGGTGCCGACCTCGATGGCCTTCGTGCGCGAGGCAATGGCGGACAGGAGCGGCATGGGCGCGGCCGCCTGCGGGGCGAAGTGGTGGACGCGGAAGAAGGCTCCGTTGACGCCGATCTCGTCGGCGGCGACCGCCAGGTCGATTGCCTGATGGAGGGACTCGGCAGCGGTGATGCCGTGGCGGCCGCCGTTCGAGTAGTGGCCGAAGCTCAGGAATCCGAAGTATTTCATGGCGCTAGACTATGGGGCATAGATTGAATCTTCAACTATACGAGGTGCAGGATGTGAGATATGAGGACTTCATCCCGACGGACGAGACATCGAATCCGGGTTAGTGGAACATGTCGTGTTGCTAAGGTTCGCGCCTTGCATGCCTTGGTGCATCCTTCTCATCCGCACGTGGGCCTGCTATTCCGAGCCTAGGCACCCCCGCCCACGTGCGGAACAGCGGGTTAACGCGCGCAACAGACGACCCACATGCGGGACAGCTGGTTCACGCGCAGGACACGTTGGAGTAGCTATCACACGCGGATGATCCACCACGAATCATGGGCAGCCACACACAGGCCCGCGATGCAGTACTCGAGCTATTGGGCACATGGTGTTGCCGTGTTGTGTCGCTAGGTGTGAGGCCCGCGCGTGGTCTGGTACTCCACTCGTTGTTTGCGCTGTGGACACGGGGCATCAGCTTTGAACCTGGCCGCCGTTGGGCACTGGAGCTGCACTCTCGCGCCCTGTGCTACCCGGCTTCTGGGTGGTTTGGGGTTGTGGTGGCATGAGGAGCGTCGAATCGGTGCATCGCCGGCACGCGCGGCACTCATAAGGGGGCGTGCCGCCCAAAGTGCAGACCACCTCGCCGAAAAACGGCAAAAATAGGCTGTTTTGAGTGAGGTGGTCTGCGATTTGGGCGAATCCAGGAACGTGACGCCCCTGTGGCCCCCTCCCCTCTTCACCCGGGCTACCACCAGCAGCCCTGCGGCACCCTCCACCCACGGGTCTGCGCAGGATCCTGCCCGCAGTTCCAGCTAGCTCACGTCGTGGGCTTCATCCGATGCTCTAACCGCCTGTTCGTTTCCCATCCTCCCCTCGCCCCAACCTGGCCACCGAAGCCTGAACCGAGTCCCGCCAGGCATACACCCCCCTGACGACGACGACCAAGGAGCCAGGCCACGAACTCATCAAGATGCTTGGCCGTGGAGTCAATGTCGTTTAGCATCGTGATTTGGCAGGGTTTACACCGCCAGCGCTGACGACCTGTTAACGTCTGACCGTGACGGATCATGGGGCGGCCACACACAGGGCATAATGCAGTATTCACAAGAACGAGGCAAACACGACCAACTAAAATCGTGACTTTCCCGCGCAACAAAGCCAAAAAGTCACCCTGCTAGCAACACGATTTGTCCATCCTCATAGCTGGTCCCAACCAACTAAAATAACGACTTTCCCGCACCAACAAGCCGAAAACTCACCACAAAACCAACACAACCTGACCTATAAGCCTAAGCCGCCACCGCACACGGCAGGGAAAACAAAAACCGCAGATCCCGAAGGATCTGCGGTTTCATCGTGCGCGAGGGGGGAGTTGAACCCCCACTCCATCACTGGAACACGGACCTGAACCGTGCGCGTCTGCCTATTCCGCCACTCGCGCGTACTCAGAAAGAATAGGGGGTTTTAACGCCTCACGTCAAATCAGCGGAACATGACCCGAGACACATACCGAACCCACAGGACATACAACCATTGCAATCTCAAGGGAAAATCGACATAAATCCTACAGCATCAACGTGCACGCAACGACGCCACCAATACCCAACAGGGTCGCAGCGAACATGCACGCGTCTACCCATCCAAGCCGAGTACGTCGCCTCGGTGCACTGCCACCAACCTCGCCGACGGCATCAAGGGCACCGCGCATGGACATGGCTCGCCCGGTCTCGGCGGCACCGCGCGAGGCCGCGGACAGGATTGCCGTGATCACGTCGACGCTGAGACGCGCGTAGCCACCGAGGGACAAGGTGGCAACATCTTGGCCGAGGCGCAGCTTCGCCGTGTCGAGCACGGCCTGGGCCTGGTCGCGCAGCATCGGAAGGCCGCGCAGGGCGGAGGCCATGACGAGCGACCACTCATCGACGGGCGCGCCAACCACGCGCAGCGGCCGCAGGAAGACCCGTAGCGCTCCTGCGAGCGCCGCCGTGGGCGTCACCCAGGCGATGAGCGCGGATCCCCACAGGACGACGAGTGCCAGGACAGAGATCCGCAGGAACACCTCGAGTCCGTCGCCCAGCCACGCGCCGATACACCCTCCGGCGAAGCCGGAGATCAGCCACATGGGAGGGCGCGGTGCGACGCTGCGCGGCAGGCGAATAGCCATGGAGGCGACGGCGAGGAGACCGCCGACGATCGCCAGGGTTGACCAGCGTGGTTGCAGGATGACACACGTCGTGAGCGCCGTCCAGCAAGCGATGAGCGTACCGGGCCACGCGCGCCCGAGGACGGTCTGCCACGGCAGTGGACGAGGCAGACTCATGCCCGTGCTTCGCCGCGGCTTGCGGCGCGGAGCATGTTCGCCGCCCACGCCGGAAATCTGGACCGGATCGGCGGGAAACCACCCGTGGGTGGTGCCACCGCCGGGGCCGGTCGCCCCGCATGAGGAGTGAGGATCGTTCACGCAAGCACCCCTTCATACAGGTGTCGGTGGGTGTCGCACAGCGCGTCCATACCTTCGAGGTCGTGAGAAATGACAAGAAGGGACAGCCCGGCGCGTCGGCGTTCGTCGAGCACGGAGATGAGCAGTTCGCGCGAGGCCATGTCGAGTCCCGCCATGGGTTCGTCGAGGATGAGGACGCTCGGATTGGAGGCGAGCAGCCCGGCCAGGGCGACGCGCCGCATCTGCCCGCCGGAGAGATCGTCGATGCCGCGCGAGGCCAGGGCGGGGTCAAGTCCCACCAGGTTCATGGCCTGCGCGACGATCTGATCGCCGTCCTCACGGCTCAGCCCCTTCTTACGACGCCCCGCACTGCTGCCGATGCGCGGTCCGTGCCCGGCGGCGGCGAGAATGTCAGAACGCACGGAGGGGCGCTGAAGTTGGAGGCGCGCGAATTGCATGGACAGGGCGACGTCGCCGACCCGGCGTTCCATGGGGGTACCGCCGAGCGTCACGTTTCCCCACGTGGGGATCAGCAACCCGGTGAGGATGCGCGAGAGTGTCGTCTTGCCCGACCCGTTGTCGCCGGTGATGAGCATCGCCTGCCCGGGTTCGAGGATCAGGCTGACGTCGCGCAGGACGGGTTTCTCCCACGGTGTCCCGAGGTCATAGGTGTGCGCGACTCGGTCCGCCCACAGGTGCTCTGTATTCGTGAGGGTCGGTGTTCCCCACGCGCGCTCGCCCCCCTCTTTAGCGGACGAGGCCGTGGTCGCTTCTCGTGTCTTGCTTGCATCGTGGGTCGCTCCCCGGGATTCCTCCTCGGAGGTAACGGGGCGCACATTCCCGGCCACGGCCTCGTCGATGGAGGAGAAACCGCGCACGTCGGAGAGAACACGCCCTCCATCGACTGTGATGACGCGGTCGGCGCGCGCTGCTTCGGCGGGGTCGTGGGTGATGTGGACGACGGCGATGCCGGCGTCGGGCAGGGAGGCGAGGAGATCGAGCATGTTGGCGCGCCCGTCGCGGTCGATCATGGCGGTGGATTCGTCGGAGATGAGGAGGCGCGGCGAGCGGGCTAGTGCCCCTGCGAGCGCGAGGCGTTGCAGCTGCCCGCCGGAGAGGGAACGCGGGTCGGCGTCGGCGAGGCCGCCCAGCCCCACACGCGCCAGAAGGGCTTCGAGGTCGAGGACCCGCGCGTCGCTGGCACTCATGCCCCAGGTGACGTCTTCGGCGACGTTCTGGCCGAGGACCAGCAGTTCGGAGCGCTGTCCCACCAGGGCGGTGCCGCCGACCTGGCCGAGCATGCCGCCGCCGGTGCGGCTCCCTTCGCCGGGGGTGGCACCGGCGAGGAGGAGGGCGAGGGTGGATTTGCCGGAGCCGTTGTGCCCGACGATGACTGTGTATTCGGGGCGCTCGAAGCGAAGCGTGACGCCGCGCAGCGCGGGGTGGTCGGTGCCCGGGTAGGTGAAGGCGGCGTCGGTGAGGGTCAGGGGCAGGGGCGAGGCTGGGGTTCCCTCCCCGGGTCCTGCATCCTCCTCGGATTGTGCGGTTCCGGCGGGAGCAGAGTCGGGGCGGCCGGGCGCTTCCAGGAGCGGGTCCCATCCGGCATCGAGGGTGATGCGGCGCAGGATCGCGCCGAGGAGCCAGCGCGCGGCGAGGACCAGGAAGGCAACGCCGATGAATCGGGTGATGGGCAGCCACACCCACCAGAAGTCGACCAACCATTGGCTCAGAAAAAGGCCTCCGTCGACGAACCAACCAAATCCGGGGATGCGGCCGACGAGTGTGAGGAAGCCGTTGAGTGTTTTTTGGATGCTTTCGAGGCCGAGGTTGCGCAGGTCGACGAGGAACCAGAAGGCGATGCCGGTCCCGATGCCCCAGACGACGCCGAGGCCGGCGGCGACCGCACCGACGCTCAGCCAGGAGGCGTGTTTCTTGTGGAGAACACCAATGATGAGGCCGATGAGGGCGGCCTGGAAGGCTCGACCGGCGGTAGCGAATCCACCGACGGCGATGGCCAGAAGAACGGTGGAGGCGAAGGCCGCGATGGAGGCGCGGGGACGCAGTTTGAGGGAGACCATGGCGAGGGGGACGGCCGTGGCTACCTGGAAGAAGAGTTGGAAGACGGGCGTGACGGCGGCGATGAGGCCGAAGGTAACGGCCAGGCCCGAGAGCGCGCCTGCGGTCGCCACCTCGACGGGAGTGAGGCGGCGTGCGTCACGCGCGTAGTTACTCATGCACCTAGTCTCCCAGGACCCGCCCTCATCTGCGAGCGCCGAGCCGGGCGACCTTCACGTGGAGCCGAAAACCTGCGAGAAGGACGACACACAGAATGTAGAACCATAATTTGGTTTCAGAATTTACATACCGAACCCCCGATGTTAATATTTCAAGATATCCATGTTGATAACAACGCCGCATTTTCTGAATAACTGTCAAAATTACTGTTATTTAGACAGAAAGGGATGAACGATGGCACAGCACGTGCAAGCATGCCTAACGTTCAAGGCGTCTGAAGCCTTCTCACTTTTTGCTGTTTTCCAGAGCAATCTGAAAAGGCTGGTAGACCGAACCTTCGGCGCACGTGGAGTCAAACACGCTGACGCATACATCACTGACGACGAACTTGAGGCCTGGGCCGGTTTCCAACGTGTCGATGTGTTTATCGAACTCGAATGCGCTTCATGGGTACAGGCTGAGACAGTCGCACGCGACCTCCTCCGAGCGGCAGCAAATGCATCGAAGGTCAGACTGACCGAGGATAGTGATTATGGCGTAGATCTCAGCCAGTCTGATCTTGCGGAGAATTCTTCCATGTTCGCAGGGGCGTGAACACCGTGCGGTACCACCACATTGAAGATGGTGCCGCACGGGCTATGCGCCGCGCTGTCCACTACGTCCCAGAAGCCCTGAACGCACTGAGTATACTCCTAGTCGGTGCGTCAGCCTTCAATGACTGGAGTACAGGACGCTGGCTTTTAGGGCTGGGATTCTGCCTCACTCTTCTCGGAACAATCCTCGGAGCAATACGAGATCACGACTACAGACACGAGCGTGACAAGGTAGCCCGACTCGAGGCGGATAATCTGGAGGAACGAAACGCGATGAGGCGCGTCCTTGAGCGCCTTGCCCACGAGCTGTGCGTTGAGTTGTCATTATGGGATGAGTCCACGCGCGTGACCATTTACGGCCACATTGACGACGGAACCACATCTGGCTTCCTTCCCCTGGCACGATGCTCCAATAATCCGCGCTACGAACAGCTTGGAAGAGCATTCTACGAAGACACCCAGGTTGGGTATCTCGGTGTTGCTTGGGAGGATGGCCGAGTCCAGCGCAGTTTCCGTTCAACGAGCGGTGCACGCGAGAACCTATGGAAGCCCAGTACCGACAGGGACGGTACGAAGAGGAAGCCTCCCCTCACTCGCGAACAAGCCGAGGCGCTCATACTGACAATGGAGCCTCGAAGCGTGATCGGCATACGTCTCGATGCAAACCAGGGATCTGATAAGCACGGCGTCATTCTTTTCGAGTCAATGACGTACGACAAGCTCGACACTCGCCGATTAAACGAACTAACGGACGCACCTCAGGTACGTTCCCTCAAGATTGTCATGAACGCGGTATCAACACTGTTCCGCTCGATCACAATTGCTCAGGCAACCGAGGAAGCTGAACAGCTCCGCGATTCTTAAGCCCGGTTGATCTCACCGAAAGGGATGTGGACGCTCGGGGTTGAGCGCGACGCGCCCTCGACGTGGCGTCGTTGGTCGTCGAAGAAAATGTGGGGCTGCAACGCCTCCAGGATGGGCCCCTTCGGGAGACCGCCCAGGAAGAAGGCGTCGTTGACGCGCAGCCCCCACCCTCGGATCGAGTTGATCGCTCGTTCGTGGGCGGGTGCGCTGCGGGCAGTGACGACCGCGACGCGGACCCTGCGCTGATACCCTTGTGGCTCGCTGACGCACCGGGCGTCCTCGATCCCCTGGATCCGGTTGATTTTCTCCAGGAAATCCGCCATCGGGCCGCGCTCGAGCGGCACCTCGGCCAGGGCGCGCTCGCTTTCCTGATATTCATCCAGACCCTCACTCTGAAACTTCCGCTCGGCGGAATCGTCGGCCAGGACCCCATCGAAGTCAAAGGCGATACGCAGGTCCGAGTCCCCGTCGTCGGGGACAGATCGGCCCACGACATGCCCGGCCGCAAACCCCAGCTCGGTCGCCTCGCGCACGTCGGCCTCGTTCACGGAGAGGAACAGGGACATCTTCAACGGTCCCATATAGAGGTAGGGCGCGTGGCCCTGCATGAAGATCGCGCGCGTGATGTCCAGGCCGTAGCTCTGGACCGACCGCATGACGCGCATCCCAGTCTCCGGGTCGTTGCGCGAGAGGATGACGACCTCGACAAGGCGCTCGGTCTCCGACAAGGCGTTCAGGTCCAGGAGGCGCCGTATAAAGGGGAAGGCGACGCCGGGCGCGAGCAGGTCGTTCAGGTGTTCGCGTTGATACGCCCGGTATTGCTCTTCCCCTTGCTCGCGAAAGACTGCGTCCGACTCTGCCAGGTCAAACAGTGCGCTGGAGGCAACCCCGACGACGAGGGCACGCTCCAGGTCCAGACTCTCACCCACGATACGCTCCTTCCACTCACGCCAGGCACCTCACCCGACGCCGCCAGAGTAAAAGGAGGCGTGCACATCTGCGTCCCAACCTGGGCCTCGTCCTTTATCGACGAGGCCGTGGCCGTGCCTCGCGCACCAACAACACGCGCAAGAAACCAAGGAAAAAAACACCACATCATAATGACACACTCACCCTTGTGAGGGCCACCTAATTTTGTGTAGCATTTCCCTCGTAATCCACAACACACGAGAGGACACAATGAAGACACGCCTCGCCACGCTAACCGCGATCTTGGCCACTGCCGCCCTGGCCCTCACCGCCTGCGCGGGCAGCTCCGGCTCCGCCGCCCAGTCACAGACCACCACCCCGGACGCATCGTCGACGCGCACGATCACCGACCACGCGGGCAACGAGGTCGTCCTGCCCGCCACGATCACCCGCGTCGCCATCGACCAGATCCCCATCGAATCCACCTACCTGGCCTACTTCGACGGCAAGGCCCCCTACCTGGTGGGCATGAGCGCCGCCCGCGTGAAGGCCATGAGCCAGACGATCGCCGCCGAGATGGCACCCGAGATGATGCAGGTGGACACCAGCTATTACGACAAGGGTGAGCTCAACGCCGAGGCCCTGCTCAACCTGGACGTCGACGTCGTTTTCTACAATGCCTTCAACAAGGAACACGGCGAAATGTTCCGCAAGGCCGGCATCCCGGCGGTCGGTTTCACAACGATGGGGAACCCGTCGGAGACGTACACGGAGTGGATGGAGCTCCTCGAGGACGTCTTTAACGAGGACGGCCATATGACCGACAAAATCGCACTCGGCAAGGACCTGGTCGCCGATGCCCGCGCACGCACCGCGAAGGTGCCCGAGGACCAGCGCGTCTCTACGATGGTGCTCATGGGCGCGGCCGACGGCCAGCTCGCGGTCGCGGGCGGAAAGGACGGCTGGTTCACCAACGAATGGGCCGACTCGCTGAATTACACGAACGTCTCGCGCGACACGGACACCTCGCATACGCCGGTCACCTTCGAGCAGGTCCTCACGTGGGATCCCCAGGTCCTCCTCGTCACCGGCAAGGGCATGTCGAACATGACGGCGAACACCGTCCTGACGAACTCGGTCGAGGGCGTGGACCTGTCCACCCTCAGCTCCGTGAAGTCCGGCCGCGTCTACTCCACCGGCCTGGGTATGTGGAACTGGTTCACCCCGAACCCGGATGCCCCCATTGTCGCCAACTGGATCGGCGCGTCCCTGTACCCGGAGCAGTTCTCCGACGTTGACCTCGTGTCGATGACGAAGGACTACTACCAGAAGATGTACAACTTCACGCTGACGGACGAACAGGCCCGCACGATTATCAACCCCGACACCGCGTCCTAACACCTGTCCCCGGCCTCGTTTTTCCCTTCGACGAGGCCGGGGTCCCTTGTGCGGTGAGACGCTCGGTAAGCATCGGGGAGAGGAGATCATGACATCTGTGTTGACCAGGAATGGTCGGCTGCGCGCGTGGGTGGTTCCTATGCTGGTCGCCCTCATCGTCGCGTGCGCGGCGGCAGCCATGTTGATTGGTCGTTTCTCCGTGTCGCTGGAGGACGTGGCCGCGGCGCTGCGCGCGAGGTTTTGGGGCGGACCATCGGTGTCGCCCCGCATCAACTCGGTCGTGTTTGACCTGCGAGCGCCGCGCATCATCGTGGCGATCCTGATCGGCGGGGGCCTGTCGGTTGCCGGCGCCTCGTTCCAGTCGCTCTTCTCCAACCCCCTGGCCACGCCGGACACCCTGGGCG
>ERZ772920.1353-NODE-1353-length-12597-cov-9.065221_pt1 | contig 12597 bp, 13 predicted proteins | sample MGYA00511469_ERZ772920 | MGnify/ENA primary metagenome ERZ772920 (study PRJEB29015, sample SAMEA2738069) | human oral metagenome | biome: human oral; feature: human-associated habitat; material: saliva | place: China | collected 2216 ... | reverse complement strand
CGAGCGCTTCCAAAAGCGCGGCCTCGTCGCCGAAACTCAAATGACGCGCGGCAAATTCGTTGGGGTTGAACAGTTCGGATAGTTTCATTTCTACTCCTTTTTTGTTGTAGGAATCTGCCGTTGGGCAGGTGTTTTGATGTTTCAGACGACGTTTGGATTCGGGAGGTCATCTGAAATTATTTAAAAGGTGTTTTTACGGCGTTCATCATCCTTTCTCAGGAAAATTACCGTCCAAATTAAGCTGATTAAAATACTTCCAAAAAATACAATCTTAAAAAAACAAACAAATCCCCGAGTCAACCGACTCTGCAACTTCCGCTGTTGCGGCTCGGGAAGGCATTAATATGACCGACAGCATAAAGAATCACGCCGAATTCAGGAATGGCCATCAACCAAATACCTGAAATATTCAACCATTTCATCAGCATTTTACAAGCTCGTTTTTTCCATTTTAGGCAGCATGTTGGACGGACCGGTGGAAGATAATGCCCCGGCTGCAGCAACACACAGGCTGAACAGCCCGAATGCTGAAAGGGGAACGTTTTTCCAATTCAAGCCTATCATCTGAAGAAGAAAGGAAGAAAAAATCCAATAATAAAGTGCCGTCAAACCCGTCGCCTTCATCTTATCTTTCCTATTGCATTTCAAATTCATCTTCTCAGCGGTATAACCGACAAAATAACCGGGAATACAATAGGCCAGCAAGATTAGCCCCACAATCAATAGAGAAAATGGAAAAGCAAATTTCAAAAAGTAAAATACACCCCCCAGCAAGACGGAAATATCTACTCCTAGAACAGGGCAAAGAAACAAAATCAGCAACAAATCAATGATAAACATCGGCAATCCCCATATCAAATTGGCGCGCCTATAAGCCCGATAAGGATTGAAATCTTCTTCTGGTGAATGTTCCATAATTTTTCTTCGTAAACTGTGCAAATGACATTTACTTTAAACACCTATGCCCCGCCATACAAGATTTGTATCACATTTCTTCTTTAAAGACCGTCTGGAAACAGATTTTGCCCAAACCCGTTTTCAGACGACCTCTGCCCATTTCGGGCGGCATTCTAAAACTTCTTGATAAACCGGACAGCTTTCAATATGCGCGCCGGGCAGGTAGCCGGTACTCATTAAAAATTCGCCGACGATTTCGCCGCCGACAAATTTGAAATGTTTCTTAAAGAGCTTTACCCACCCGGCTTTATCGAGCGGATAGTGCGCATCGAGCCAGTGTTTGAACGATCCGTATTCCTGCTGTATCTTTTTGATTTGCCGTGCGTTATAAATCGCAGCATTGATTTTCAAGCGGTTGCGGACGATGCCTGCGTCGGCAAGCAGGCGTTCGATGTCGGCTTCGTCAAACGCGGCGACAGTGTCAATGTCGAAATTTTTAAATGCAGCCCGAAACGCCTGTTGTTTCTTCAGCATCAATGTCCAGCTCAAACCCGCCTGATTGATTTCCAACACCAGCCGTCCGAACAACTCATTGTCGTCTGAAATCGGAAAACCGTATTGCTTATCGTGGTAATGTTTGTTCGGATTGTCTGTATCGTTTGGGAGGGCGGCAACAAATTCGCAGTAATTCATGTTTTATCGGTCAAGCGAAACAAAGGTCGTCTGAAAACCTAAAACGGGGTTTCAGACGACCTTTCAAAATCAAAACGCGGCAATATGCCTGCCGCGCCATTTTAAAATCAATCCACTTCACCCGCGTATTGTTCGGCGGTCAGCAGGCCGTCGTAGTCGGCAGGGTTGGCAGGTTTGATTTTGAAGAACCAGCCTGCGCCGTATGGGTCGCTGTTGGCAGTTTCCGGCGCACTGGGCAAATCTTCGTTGACGGCGACGACTTCGCCTGCAATCGGCGCGTACACGTCGGACGCGGCTTTCACAGACTCAACCACACCGGCTTGTTCTTCGGCGGTAAGGTTCGCGCCGACTTCGGGCAGCTCGACGAACACGATGTCGCCCAACAACTCTTGCGCGTGGTGGGTAATGCCGACGGTAATCGTACCGTCTTCTTCAAGGCGCAGCCATTCGTGGCTGGCAACGTATTTCAGTTCGGCTGGGATGTTGCTCATGGTTTGATACTCCATTGGTTTTGATTTAAAAATAGAAATGATACTACTAACCTAATTGAAACGCTGTTCAATAGTTTTTAGTAAGGAATATATTGCCTATCCAAAGACTGAAGGATATCAGCTTTTAACACCAAACATTTTTGAGAAGCAAGCAGCAACTCTTGTTCAGTATGCTTCCCGTAAAACTGTACAGACCTGGGACAAAACACTTTTACCTCGCCCAAATTCCATGCCATATAACCATACAACGCATTCTTTTGAAGTTTATCTTTCGGCTGAGCGCATTTATTTTTTTCTTCATCAAAATCTATCCCTTCAAAAGGCACTTTTCTCGTAAAATTTTTCTTAATATAGCCCATCCCCTCATTGGTGATACCGTTTACTACAATATCGTGTAATTCAAAATCCTCTTTTCTTTGATATTTATTATTTATTACATACCAACCGGAGTCTTTTGGAATTTCTATAAACCTAATGGGATACAACAACTTTTGTGGAATGTCATCCGTAAAAAAGGCAATAGCTATCCAATAGACAAAACAAAAGAAAACAGGAAAGCCATAGTAACCAATTTTATTTACAATTTTATTCTTATTATCATTAATTTTATTATCATTTAACAATTCTACTGAAAACCAAGAATTCACTGCAACAAGAATTAATGAACAGATTAAAAACAGCCACTGAAAATCTTCATCCTCGATCCAATTCTCAGTAATGGTTAAAACTACAACTAGCAACACAAAAGTTGATACGGAAACAAGTATAAAAAATAGAACCAAGCTTTTCAATGAATTCGTTGAGTATACTCCCTTTAATTCTTTAATCATTCTATTTTTTTTTAATATTCTTTTTTTACTAGAATACCAAGAAATAAGAAGAACCACGGTAGGCAAAAAAACAGAAAATATAAAAATTCCGAATACAGTAATTCCTCCACATTTGCTATTACGCCATGTGGTTGTCGTATAAAATGCAATACAAATCAATATTAAAAAGCCAATAATTGGAATTATACTAGATAGAAAAAATACTAACCGTTCCTTTAGTTCCCTTATCACTATTCCCTCATCATTAGCTATGACAGTTAACTGATAAGGAGATAATAACGACAAATAGATAAATGAACTGATAAAACCAAATACAAATAATATTGCTAAAACGCTATACGGCTGACTAACTATACTAGTAAAAAGGCCTAACTGATTAATGTGATCAAGATATTTATAAATTATAATAAAACCAAATACCATACCTAATATGGTGACTAATTTTATAATACCCAAAAAAACATTTAAAGCTTTATCAATTTTCGCTAAATTTATCTCCATAATATTAGACTGCTCCATCGAACAACTTTTTCAGACGACCTTTACTATTTGAATCTAGCTTGTTATGCCTTTAATGCAGCTGAAGATTTTAAATCTTTTTTTACTTTTTTAAAAAAAGTTAAAACTGTTTATGCTTCAACCTCTACTATGTTTTTTAGAAAACGAACATAATGCACTTATCAGAAATACAAGTTGTAAACATCGTCTGAAACGAGAAAGCAGGTTCTACAAAGCAAACATAGAAAACTTCACTAAATACCACCTGCCTAGTTGGACTGTATTCAATCAAACTGTTTTTGACCGTTGCGGACAAACGGCAGCTTCAGTACGCGTACGTCCACTTCTTTGCCGCGCATCAGCACTTTGGCGGTATCGCCGTCAAAGTCTTTCGGTACGCGTGCGATGGCGATGGATTGTTTCAGGCTGGGCGAGAATACGCCGCTGGTGGTTTCGCCTTGGCCTTTGTCGGTCAACACTTCCATATGCGCGCGCAGGATGCCGCCTTTTTCAAGCAACAGACCAACCTGTTTGACGGCAACGCCTTTTTCTTTCAATGCCAGCAAGGCGGCTTTACCGACGAAATCGCGGTTTTCGTCTTTCAAGTCAACGGTCCAACCCATGCCTGCTTCGAGCGGGCTGGTATTGTCGTCCATATCGTTGCCGTAGAGGTTCATACCGGCTTCCATGCGCAGGGTGTCGCGTGCGCCGAGGCCGCAAGGCTGTACGCCTGCTGCTTGCAGGGCTTTGAAGAATGCGACGGCTTCGGTGCCGGGCAGGATGACTTCGACGCCGTCTTCGCCGGTGTAGCCGGTGCGGGCGACAAACCAGTCGTTGCCCAAATCCGCGCCTTGGAACGGTTTGAGGTTGTGGACGACATCCGCCCATTCGGGTTTGACGGTCAAGAGTTTTTCAATGGCTTTCGGGCCTTGTACGGCAAGCATACCGAGGTCGTAGCGCGGGTTGAAGGCGACGCCGAATTCTTGTCCAACTTTGTGGAACTGGGCGGTGTCTTTTTCGCGGGTCGCGCCGTTGGATACGATGCGGTATTGGGTTTCGGCCTCGTTGGTGCGGTAAACGATCAAGTCGTCAATCACGCCGCCGTTGTCGTTGAGCAGCGCGGAATAAAGGGCTTTGCCGACGAAGGCGAGTTTGGCAACGTCGTTGGCAATCAGTTTGCGGAAAAAGGCTTTGGCGTTCGCTCCGGCGACGTCGGTAACGAGCATATGGGATACGTCAAACATACCGGCGTCGGTGCGCACGGCTTCGTGTTCGGCGATTTGTGAACCATAATGGATGGGCAGCTCCCAGCCGGCAAAATCTACCAGCTTCGCGCCTGCATCTTGATGGGCTTGATGAAATGGGGTGGTTTTCAGAGCAGTCATTCTCAAGTTTCTCCGGATTTTTTGTTCAGATGCCGCCCGCGCACCTGTGCGCGGATGACCCTATCTGTCCTTGAACCTGAGATTTTCGGCCGTATCCGCTTGATGGCAAACCAGTCTGCTCACTGCTTTGCGCGGTTGTCTGAATGGTGGTTCAGACGGCCTTCTCCCCTTCGGTGGACGTTATTCTAACGCCGCTCTCCAGATTGTTTGTTTCAATGTGCAGTCCCTGATACCTGAGCGATTTAAGGGTGTCTGCGCCTTCGGTGGTTACATTGTAGTTGGGTGTAACACTCTCCTGCACATTTCCCGATTATGTCTTGAATCGGCAGTTTGGGCAAGTAGCCGACGAATATTTATGATGTGAATATTCGTCTTTTTATTGGGGCGGCAAAACCTAAGCCTTTATAAAATTGTTAACTATGCGGCAAATGTTTTTGCAAAAGTCTCAGGCCGTCTGAAGCCCTTACCCGTTTTTCCTATATAATTCTGTTTTTTCGATTTATCTGCGTCCATCATGAACCGCCTCAAACGCATTAAAACCATCCTCTGCACGCTCTACCGCTACCGCCTTGCCGAGCTGATTGCCTCGCTGGTCCGTCCGGGTTGGGCGCGGACTTTCCTCAATATGCTGCCGCAGTCGTCCAAGTTCAAACACGAGACGCCTGCCGTGCGCCTGCGTTTGGCTTTGGAAAGCCTGGGGCCGATTTTCATCAAATTCGGACAGGTATTGTCCACGCGCCCCGATTTGATTCCGCACGATTACGCGGTCGAACTGGCAAGGCTGCAAGACAAAGTGCCGCCGTTTGACGCGCAACTTTCACGCTCGCAAATCGAAAAATCTTTGGGACAATCCATCGACGTTTTATATGCGGAATTTGAAACCGAGCCTATCGCCAGCGCATCCATCGCCCAGGTACACAAAGCCCGCCTACATTCGGGCGAACAAGTCGCCGTGAAAGTCTTGCGCCCCAACCTTTTGCCCGTTATCGAACAGGATTTGTCGCTGATGCGCTTTGGTGCAGGCTGGGTGGAGCGTTTGTTTTCAGACGGCAAGCGTTTGAAGCCGCGCGAAGTGGTGGCCGAATTTGACAAATACCTGCACGACGAATTGGACTTGATGCGCGAAGCCGCCAATGCCAGCCAGCTCGGTCGCAATTTCCAAAACAGCGATATGCTGATTGTGCCGAAGGTGTTTTACGACTACTGCACCAGCGACGTGCTGACCATCGAATGGATGGACGGCACGCCGGTATCCGATATTGCCAAACTCAAAGCCGACGGCATCGATTTACACAAACTTGCCGATTACGGCGTGGAAATCTTCTTCACGCAAGTTTTCCGAGACGGCTTTTTCCATGCGGATATGCACCCCGGCAATATTTTGGTCGCCGCCGACAACCGCTACATCGCCCTCGATTTCGGCATCGTCGGCACGCTGACCGATTACGACAAACGCTATCTCGCCATCAACTTCCTCGCCTTCTTCAACCGCGATTACCACCGCGTCGCCACCGCCCACATTGAATCGGGCTGGGTGCCTGCCGACACGCGTGCGGAAGAATTGGAAGCCGCTGTCCGCGCCGTGTGCGAGCCTGTGTTCAACAAACCGATTTCGCAGATTTCCTTCGGCTTGGTGCTGATGCGCCTGTTTGAAGTCAGCCGCCGCTTCAATGTCGAAATCCAACCGCAGCTGGTATTGCTGCAAAAAACGCTGCTCAACATCGAAGGCTTGGGACGCCAGCTCGATCCCGATTTGGACTTGTGGAAAACCGCCAAACCGTTTTTGGTGCGCTGGATGAACGAACAGGTCGGCCCCAAAGCCCTTTGGCGCAACCTCAAAAACGAAGCCCCCGACTGGGCGCAAATCATCCCTTCCCTGCCGCGTAAAATCAGTGCATTGGTTGATGAAAGCCGCCAACAGGAAATGCGCGATGCCTATGTTCACTTGGTCAAAGTACAGCAACGCCAAAGCCTGTGGCTGGGTGTGATTGCGGTTGTTTTGCTGCTGATTTTGCTGTTTAAGTAAAACTGAAATACAGCTTTAAACGACATAATAAAGGCCGTCTGAAATCTGATTTTCAGACGGCCTTTTATATGCCAACCTATTCTTTTTTCTCGTGCTGAACATGTCCGCTTTCGGCTTCGATATACCGTCTGAAGCGCAAACCTGCGGCATGGTAAAACGGATGCGGCGAGAATTGGTGCGAGACTTGCGAAGCGAAGATGCAAGTCAGCAACATCCAAAACAGTAAATTCTGTCCACCCGTCATTTCCATGACCACCACGGCGGCGGTCAACGGCGATTGGGTCGCAGCGGCAAGGAATGCGGCCATGCAAAGCAAAACCGCGACATTGGACGCGTCGCCCAGTTGTGCGAAAGAAGCCATGTGTTCGCCTATCATCGCACCGATGGTTAACGACGGCGTGAAGATACCGCCGGGAATGCCTGCCCAATAGCTGAACACGGTTGCCGCCCATTTTGCGACTGCCAAGCCGAACGGCGCTTCATACGCGCCTTTGAGTGCGGCTGCGGCTTCGTGATAGCCCGTGCCATAGGTTTTACCTTGATAAAACGTGCCGAGCAGCGCCAGCAAAATACCCATTGCAAAGGCGACCACCAACAAATGACGGCGGATGAAACTGCGCCAGCGTACCGGTGCGAATGCCGCCGCGCCGCGATACAAAAAGCTGCCGAACAATCCGCCTGCCACGCCGCAGACGATGCCCGACACCACGGCCCACATCAGCATATTTGGCAGCTCATGCCCTTGAAAACCTGAGAAATACGGGTTATTGCCCTGTATCGCCACTTGAATGAAACCGGCCGCCAACACGCCCATCAGGATTTGACGTTCCCAACGTAAAAGCACGCCGCGCCCCAATTCTTCGATGGCAAACACCACGCCGGCCAAAGGCGCGTTAAACGCCGCCGCCAAACCGCCGGCCGCGCCTGCGGCAATCAAATCGTTTTCCTGCATGCCCCTAAACGCCAGCCCGTGCTTTTTACACCACGCGCCCCAAGCGTTCATCACCGCCGCACCCACTTGCACAGACGGCCCTTCCCTGCCGACAGACGCGCCCAACAGCATGGCGCAAAACGTCAGCGGAATTTTGAAAAAGGTTTCGCCCAAACGAATCAGACGGGTTTTCTGCGCACCATAAGGCAAAGACAAAGAGGCGATGACCTGCGGAATACCGCTGCCGGAAGTGTACGGCGCAAATTTGCGCGTAAACCATGCCAAAAGCGGCAAACCCAGCGGCAAAGCCACCCACGCAAACCACGGATATTTCCCCACCAGCAAAGCGTTCCATTCCAAAGCCAAATCCGCCAAGTACGCAAACATCAAAGCCGTCAGGGCAACCAGTACCGAGCCTGCCAGCAAAAACAGAAGGGCAATGCTCTTTTTCGACAGGCGTTTGGTTTGGCGGATTTTGTGGGCAAGGCGCGCCGCCCAAGTCTGGGGAAATTTCATAATAAACACGCAGTCAATGTGTTCAGACGGCCTTGATACTTTTCTCAAAGGCCGTCTGAACACAAGGATAAAGGTTTTTAAGAACGGTAATCCGCGTTAATCGACACATATTCGTGCGACAAATCGCAGGTATAAACAGCCGCCGTCGTATCGCCGCGTTGCAAATCGATGCGGACGGTGATTTCCGGACGGTTCATCACCGCTTGTCCTGCTTCTTCGGTATAGCTTTCCGCGCGGCCGCCGTTTTCGGCAACCAACACGTCATCCAGCCACATTTTCAAAGCATCGACGTCCAAGTCTTCAATACCGGCATAGCCGACGGCTGCCAACAGACGGCCCAAGTTCGGGTCGGAGGCAAAGAACGCAGTTTTCACCAAAGGCGAATGGGCAACGGCATAAGCCACTTTGCGCGCCTCTTCGCGGTTTTTTGCGTTTTGCACTTCAACCGTGATGAACTTGGTCGCACCCTCGCCATCACGGACAATCGCCTGCGCCAGTTCCAAAGCCAGCGAACCGAGCAAGGCTTTGAGCTGCGCATAGCGCGGATCGGCGGTATTGTCGATTTCGCTCTGACCGCAACGGCCCGTCGCCATAATCACGAAGCTGTCGTTGGTGCTGGTATCGCCGTCCACGGTAATCGTATTGAAACTTTCATCTGCGATTTCTTGGGTCATCAGCTGCAAAATCGGTTGGGACACTTTGGCATCGGTGGCAATAAACGACAACATGGTCGCCATATTCGGATGAATCATGCCCGAGCCTTTGGCGATACCGGTGGCGCGGACTGTGTGTTTTTCGCCGACCAAGCCTGTGCGTGAAGCGGCTTTCGGTACAGTATCCGTCGTCATGATGGCACGCGCCGCGTCCGACCAGAATGCAGGGCGCACTTGCGGCAAAGCGGCCACGATTTTATCCACAGGCAGAGGCTCCAAAATCACGCCGGTCGAAAACGGCATAATCTGATTGGATTGGCAGCCGACCTGTTCTGCCGCTGCCGCGCACACTTTAATCGCGTCCAGACGGCCTTGTGCGCCGGTACCCGCATTGGCATTGCCCGTATTGATGACTAAGGCACACACGCCGTCTTGGTCAAACAGATGCGACTTGGCGATATGCACCGGCGCGGCGCAGAAACGGTTTTGCGTAAACACCGCGCCCACCGTATGTCCGCCGCCCAACACCATCAGCGTCAAATCGTCGCGGTCTTGTTGCTTGATGCCGGCACGACCTGTAAACAGACGGATGCCGTCGATTTCCAACAATTCGTCTGCACGTTTTTCAGTCAAATTTACAGCCATATCATTTTCTCCTGTTTACACTATTTTCAGACGGCCTAAACGCTATACGCCCAATAAGGGAATCAAGATAGGCACCAATATCGCCGTCAACACGCCGTTGAGCGTCAAGCCCAAGCCGGCATATGCGGCCATACGGCGGCCGTATTCCAAAGACGCCGCAATACCCATCGCATGTGAGGCCGTCCCCAAAGACATTCCCACTGAAGAAGGCATATACAACGCCCCTTTCAACACTTTATATCCGGCCATCTGTCCAAAAAGTCCGGCAATAATCACCGTTGCCGCCGTAATCGCCGGAATACCGCCGATAGACGCCGTGATTTCAATCGCAATCGGGTTGGTCACGGATTTGGAAGCCAGCGACAAAATCACTTCACGCGAAGCGCCCAGCCATTTGGCAAAATACACGCCCGTAACAATGCCTGTCACGCTGCCCGCCAACTGCGACAACACCACCGGCAACCACTGGCTGCGGATACGGTCCCAATTTCGATAAAGCGGCACGGCCAGCAACACGACTGCCGGTTTCAACCAAAAATCAATAAAGTGCGAAGCAGAATGGTACAGCTCGTAATCGATGGCAAATACCTTCAAATACCCCATCAACACCAGCGTACTGATCAATACCGGATTACACAGCACATTCCCCGTGCGCGTCCGAATCTGCACCGCCAAAGCATATACGGCCAAAGTCAGGAACAGCATGACCGAGGGCATGCGCAACAGCCCGTCTATATTCATCACATCCACCTCCTGACCCACTCATGCACTTTGCCGGTCACCAACAATACGCAGATCGTACTGCCGATTGTGGCCGTCAAAATCGAAAACCAGTCGTTTGCAATCACATCCAAATAGCTGATGACGGCCACGCAAGGCGGCACCAAAAACAAAGTCAGGTTTGCCATCAAAATGTCTGCCAGCTCTCCCACCCAAGACAATTTGACCCAGCCGGCCTGAAGCGCGGCAAACAGCAAAGCCATGCCGACAATACTGCCCGGCAGCTTCAACCCCAAAATCCAAACGGTTGCCTCGCCCAAAGCCAGGCAACCCAATACCACCAATAAGGCACGAATAATATTCATTAAGCCGGTTTCTCCTTATCCTTTTTCAGACGGCCTCAAAAAATTTATTAATCATTGAATCATATCGTGCCACAGGCCGTCTGAAAAGGGAAGAAACGCCTTCCTTCAAGTTTAATGAAAGATAAGTATGATTACTCTAGCGGATTGGCTTAGGCAATATTGAAACCCCTACCCTGCTTTTTGTCTTTAACGGCCGCCGCAAACCGGGCATTCGGGATTGTGTCTCACCCCGTATTGCTGCCATTTTCCGCTCAACGCGTTGTAGGTAGAAAGTATGCCGTGCGACGGCGTACCGATACCGATCAGCACTTTAAGCGCTTCGGCGGCTTGGGTCGTTCCGATAACGCCGACCAATGGCGAAAAAACGCCGAACAATGCACAAGCGCCGTCGCTGGCTTGTTCGCCGTCAAACAGGCAGGCATAGCAAGGCGTTTCGGGAAGATCGGGACGGTACACGGCGATTTGTCCGTCAAAGCCGACGGCCGCGGCGGAAACCAAAGGCGTGCGCGTGGCAACGGCGGCGCGGTTGACCGCCTGGCGTGTGGGATAATTGTCGGAACAATCGAGGATGATGTCGGCGGCGTTTGCCAATTCGACAAGCCTGGCCTCATCGAGAAATTCGGCAATGGCTGTAATGTGTGTTTGGCTGTTGATCTGTTTCAGACGGCCTTGCATGACCAAAGCCTTGTTTTTACCGATGTCGGCTTCGGTAAACGTGATTTGGCGTTGAAGGTTGGTCTCGTCGATGGTATCGGCATCGGCAATTGTCAGGCTGCCGATACCGGCGGCGGCAAGATACGGCAAGGCCGCCGCACCCAGCCCGCCGCAACCGACAACAAGCACATGGGCGGCCAAGAGTTTTTCTTGGCCTTCGATACCGATTTCGTCAAGCAAGATATGGCGGCTGAACCGCAAGAGTTGTTGATCGTTCATCATAATAATAAGGCCGTCTGAAACCCAATGTTCAGACGGCCTGAGTGATTTAGAAATTAATATTTTCGTATGCGTTGTCAAACAGGAAAGGACGGCCTTCGCTGCTGGTTTCGGATTCGAGGCGGATGCCGCTGAGCATCATATTGCGGTCAACGTCTTTCATCATGTCGTAAACGCTCAAGAGCGCCAAATTGAGGCCGGTCAGGGCTTCGGTGGCAATGCTGCCGTTGCTGTGCGCTTGGACGGTCAGCGTGGCCTTCAGGCAGGCCAGCTCAACGTTAATATCGAAATCAACCTGCACGCCGATGATGCGGCCGGGCAGGTGCAGCGGAATCAGGTTGGCAGTCTGTTTGATGCTCTGAATGGCGGCAACGCGGGCGATGGTCAGGATACTTGCCTTTTCGGTGGCATTCTCTATCAACACCCGTATCGCCTGCTGGCTCATGTTGACGGTGCCGACGGCGACGGCGGTGTGTTGTTCAGGAAAATCGGGCTGGTTGGGAAATTCAATCATGGGTTTCTCGCCTCTGTTTTGATGGGCAATATTTTACGGCATTTTACAGACAGCGACCACGCGGCGGATACAGACGGCCGTTTTCCGGTTTGAAATGTATCGGATGTTACCATTGGCAGTTTATAAAAATCTGCTATACAATGGATTCACGATACACCCAAATTAACATTTAAATAAGAGAAAAATCATGCAACTGCATATCTTGAATAATCCAAAAGATGCCGCTCTGGCAGCGGATGCGGAATTTTTAAAACAGTCTCTTTTCAATCTGCTGCATGAGGAAGCGTCGCCTTTGGTGGTCGAAACCGTTAAGTTATTATCGACTTCAGACGACAGCGCTGCCTTGATTGAGAAGGTGTTGCCGCAATTGGACGAACAACAAACCCACGATTTAACCTTGGCCTGCGGCCTGTTCGCACAGATTTTGAACATCGCCGAAGACGTGCACCACGAACGCCGCCGCCAAATCCACGAAGAGGCCGGACACAACAGCGCCGAAG
>ERZ772920.1351-NODE-1351-length-12601-cov-3.313486_pt1 | contig 12601 bp, 9 predicted proteins | sample MGYA00511469_ERZ772920 | MGnify/ENA primary metagenome ERZ772920 (study PRJEB29015, sample SAMEA2738069) | human oral metagenome | biome: human oral; feature: human-associated habitat; material: saliva | place: China | collected 2216 ... | reverse complement strand
GGCGGCGGGGGCAGGCAGCTCGACGACGGCCCGCTCCCGGCCGTCCCGGCCACCGCGGCCGCCCGGGCCCGCCGGGCACTACCCCGTCCAGCACCCGCCCACCGCCGGAATTCTTTCGGCATTTTCTCCTGTGTTCTCAGCAGCAGGTCCTAAGCAAGCCTTCAACCATTCCGGTTATGGTTCGCCTGAGCGCGAGATCAGACGACCGGGAGGCGGACACGCAGATGGCACGTGGTGGGAGGGGATTCCAAGGCACAGTGCTCAAGGCGCTGCGGGCGCCGGAGCACAAGCTCACGATTACCGCAGTGCGCGAGCTGGCGCCCTACACGGAGCTGACCGTCCACTGTCCGAGCCTGCTGGGCACCGGCGCCGCCATGCTGCCGCCCACCGCCTGGGTGCGCATGTGGATCCCGCAGGGCGGCCGCCAGCACCAGCGCGCCTACACCATCACCCGCATCAACCGCGAGCAGGCCACCGCCATCATCCTGGTCCTGCACCATGAGCCCAGCGGTCCGGCGTCGCGCTGGTCGAAGCGGGTCAAGCCGGGAGCCACCGTGTCCGTCCAGGTCATGGGCGGCACCAGCTACCGCCTGCCCTCCCCCGGCGACAAGATGCTGCTAGTGGGCGACCAGGCCTCCGCGCCCGCGCTGGCCGACGCCGTCGCCGCCGCCCCGCCGAGCAGCCTGGCCACCGTCGTCATGCTGGCGCCCGAGACCGGCTTCCTGCCCCTGGCCGCACGCGACCATCGGCTCATCCGCGTCAATCCCGGGATCTCCGAGGAGAAGCTGCTGGCCGCCGTCGACCGCACCCTGTGGGCGGACACCGGGGACCTGGCCCTGGACTGGGTGTTCATCGCCTTGGAGGCCAGCGCCACCAAGGCGGTGCGGCGCCACCTGATCGCCTCCGGTCTGAGCCGGCGCAGCATCCAGCACCAGGGCTACTGGATCCGCGGCCGCGCCATGGGCACCACCCCGAGGACTGAGGTCTGAGCCCTGCCCCACGACCCGGGCCCTGAACCCTGAGCCCGGCCGGCGTCGACTCCCCCCTCACCACCGGCCAGGCTCCGACCAGGGCACCGGCTTAGACTGGGGACGTTCGCGACCGCAACCCGTTCGCCGAGGTGCTCGACATGCGACTCATCAAGCCCGCCATTCTTGTCCTTGCCCTGACCGTCCTGGTCACCTCGATCGGGAGCATGCTGCTCGGGTGGCAGCTCAGCAGCCTGACCTCATCGCTGTGCATGCTTCTGCTCGGCCTCATCCTGCTGCAGGCCCAGAACTCGGGTCCGGGCGAGCGCAGCCTGCCGCCGTCGGGCGTTCGGCTGCTGGGGGCCGTCGGAGTCATCCTCTCCGGGCTCATTCTCGCGCGCGGCCTGTACCGGTCCGACGTCGACGTGCTCCTCGCCCTGCCCGCGCTGGGCCTACTGGGCTACGTCCTGGCGCGCAGTCTGAGGGACCGGCAAACCCGCGAGGCCACCTCACACACGACCTCGGCCCGATAGGGCCCGTCACCCCCCGGCCCCGGTCGCCAGGCCTCTCGGCGACGTCGATCGAGAACGTACTTTCGCGCCGAGGACTGCGCTGTCCCCCAGATGACTGGGGGCGCAGCCGCGTCGTTTGGAGGAGAAGTACGTCCTCGGCGCGAAACGCAGTCCTCGACATGCGCCGTTCGGAATCAGGACCGCCGCACGCATCGGTAGCGGCGGCGCCCCGGCCAGCGCGGGTCCGACGGCGCAGGGTCGATGTCGAAGTCGAGCGCCCGGTAGAAGCCGACGGCATCGTCGTCGGTCTCGGCGACAACCTGCCCCGACACACTGGCAAGGGCATCAACGAGCGCCCGCCCGATTCCGTCGCCACGTAGCCCCGGAGCCACGGCAATGTACTCCAACACGACGCCATCGGGTCGAGACACGTAGGCAGCTACCGACGTGGGCACGCCCCGCGGGCCCGTACCCACGACCTCCATGAGCACTAGCTCCTCAGCAATGATCCTGCGCAGCTCGGCGTCGGGCAGTCCCGCGGCCTCGCGCATAAGAGCCAGCATCTGCTCACTGGCCAGGTCCTGCTCCACCAGAACTCTGACTGCCGCTCCGTGCTGGACCCGGTCCGTCGTCATAACCGCATTATCCACTGACCCGCACAGCACCCAAGGCATCACAGAGGCATCACAGAGGCATCACATTCTCCCTGGTCGGAACTTACTTCACGGGTCCGGGGTCGGCGGGCCGTATAGGCTGGTGGCGACCGGGGAGTGCTCCCCGCCAACGACGACGGACCACTTGTTGAAAATGCCACAAGGATCCGGCAGGATTTTGCCCGGTCATACCATTCCCCACCATGTCCGCCCTAGAAGGTCATCTACCATGCGACTCCTCCCTCCAGTCGTCTTCACACTTGCCACGACCGTCCTGGCCCTGACGGTCGGCGGCGGCCTGTTCGGCTGGGAAACCTCCCTCCTGACGCCTCTGAGCCTGCTGACGGTCAGTCTCATCCTCTTCCAGGCCCAGCACGTTCAGCGCGCCGAGCCGTCCCAGCGGATCCCGGGCCCCTCGATCCTCGCGCTGGCCGTCATCGGCCTGGGGCTGGCGGCCGCGCTGCTCGGCCACGGCCTCTACAGCCATGAGCCCGCCGCTGCCATCAACCTGCCGTCGGCCGGCATCCTGCTGTTCGTCGTCGTGACCGCCTACCGCCGACGCCGCCCCGAGGCCCAGCCCGTCCTCATCTCGACCCAGGAGGCCCCACTCGCAGAGATCGGTGCCAACCTGCCACAATGAGCGGCATGGTCGATCTCTCCGCAGTCTCCCCCGCCATCGCCCTGGGCCCCCTGGACGGCCGCTACCGCGCCGTCGCCGCCCCGCTGGTCAACCACCTCTCCGAGGCCGCGCTCAACCGGGCCCGCCTGCAGGTCGAGGTCGAGTGGCTCATCCACCTCACCGACGGCGGCGTCCTGCCCGGCGCCCCCCGCCTGAGCGAGACGGAGAAGAGCTACCTGCGCGGCGTCGTCGAGGACTTCGGGGCCCAGGAGATCGCCGAGCTCGGCGCCATCGAGGCCGAGACCCGCCACGACGTCAAGGCCGTCGAGTACCTCCTCAAGCGGCGCCTGGTCGCGGCCGCCCAGGCCCCCGGCGTCGTCGGCGCCGACGGCGGCCCCACCGTGCTGCCCACGGTCGGCGAGATCGTCCACATCTTCTGCACCAGCGAGGACATCAACAACCTCTCCTACGCCCTGACGATCCGGGGCGCCGTCGAGCAGGTGTGGCTGCCGGCCGCCCGCGGGCTGGTCGAGGACCTGGCCGCCATGGCCCACGAGCACGCCGACGCCGCCATGCTGGCGCGCACGCACGGCCAGCCGGCCACCCCCACGACGCTCGGCAAGGAGATGGCGGTCCTGGCCCACCGGCTGCGCCGCCAGGTGCGCCGCGTCGAGGCCACCGAGTACCTGGGCAAGATCAACGGCGCCACCGGCACCTTCGGCGCGCACGTCGTCTCCGTGCCCAGCGCCGACTGGCAGGCCGTGGGGCGCGGCTTCGTCGAGCACCTGGGCCTGACCTGGAACCCGCTGACCACGCAGATCGAGTCCCACGACTGGCAGGCCGAGCTCTACTCCGACGTCGCCCGCTTCAACCGGATCGCCCACAACCTGGCCACGGACGTGTGGACCTACATCTCGCTGGGCTACTTCCACCAGCGCCTGAGCGCGCAGGGCTCCACCGGCTCGTCGACCATGCCGCACAAGGTCAACCCGATCCGCTTCGAGAACGGCGAGGCCAACCTGGAGATCTCCTGCTCGCTGCTGGACACGCTGGCCGCCACGCTCGTCACCTCCCGCCTCCAGCGCGACCTCACCGACTCCACCACGCAGCGCAACGTGGGCGTGGCCCTGGGGCACTCGCTGCTGGCCGTGGACAACATCCGCCGGGGCCTGGCCGGGCTCGACGTCGACCGCGCCCGCCTGGAGGAGGACCTCGAGGCGACCTGGGAGGTGCTCGGCGAGCCCGTCCAGCAGGCGATGCGGGCGGCCGCCGTCGCCGGGGCGACGGGCATGGCCGACCCCTACGAGCGCCTCAAGGAGCTCACCCGCGGCAAGAAGGTCACGCCCGAGGGGATGCGCGAGTTCATCTCCGGGCTCGGCATGCCCGACGACGTCGAGGCGCGGCTGCTCGCCCTGACGCCCGCCACCTACACGGGCCTGGCCGCCGAGCTCGTCTCCCACCTGGACGACTGAGGGGGCGCCGGCGGGTCCGGCAATGGCCACGTGTCCATAGCGCTGACATCAGCGCGCCAGCCCTCGAAGCGCCTGGCACAGACAGCACAGAAGATCCCCGGCTCGTGGAGTACATCCGAACCGTAAGGCAGCGCTCCCTCCGATCATCGCCGCCTCCAGCAAACCCAGCACGATTCGACTTCCCCACTATATACAAAGCCAACCAGAGGCAATTCATGTGTGAGTGGATGTTCTGCCTCTATAGATTGAGAACGTGCAGAGGTATTGAATCTAGAATGATTCACTCAACTCCAGGTCAAACCGTAGACCGTCGACGATGCCACAAACAGGAGAACGGACACTATCGCGAACATCGCCTTAGCCCCCGTCCCGGAAGATCGAATTGAGCCGACGGCGCCAAGCAACGCAGCAACCATTCCGACAGCACCTAACATCCGGGCGGCCAGTATATGCCCACCATCGACAGCGACGAGAATACCGGCCGTAGCTGTAGCGGCGACACCGACGACGAGCCCAACGATTGTCCTCACACGAACAGAATTTCCAGGACCGGCGGATCCACTCATAGAAAATACTCCTGGCTAGAAGGGCGCTAGACATCTCTGCACCGAAGGATCACCGTAGAAACTCAACTTCCAACGCTCATCCATACGACTGACGATCATTGCGAGCATGACGCTGACATGAGAGGGAGAGTCGCCTAATGTCAACTCAAGGCCAGCATCAGAGGACAGTACCGATGAGGTACTACTTATCAGAATAGCACGGATCACGTTCAACTGGGACACGAAAGACGACCGAGATTACCTCGGTAAAACTACACAGCACGATGCCTGGAGCGAAACCAAAGACATCCCAGGAAAACCCTATTGAAATAGGGTAACCGACATCGTTTTCCACAGAGAGCATAGGCGGCTGACCTGCGTCACCGTCAGCAATCACCGCTCAGACGAAGGAACTAATGTAGGCTACCGCGACTGAGACAAGAATGACGACCTCACAACGTGGCCTTATCTGCTCCGTTGAGGACGACAAACCCAAACACCTCCCCACGACTGGCCGTCAGACCCACCGCACTGACCGCCCTGCGCTCACCAAAGTCCCTGGGCAGCTCTCACGCAGCCCTGGGCGGAACATGACGTAGGCACCTCACGAACCTCCCCATGTCGACGTGAAAGTCGATTGTGTGCCCGGCAAATCAGGAAGTCGGGGACCGGAGGAAGTGGCCGACGAGACTCATCTGGAGTGCCCGCGAAGGGGATTCAGTACCTCACTGAAAAATGCTCGCAAAGCTCGTGGGCCGTGGTGGGCACGATAAGTGGGTTGCCCGGTGCAGGCCGGGGCCGTGATCTCCCCAACCTGTCGGGGACGGCCTGTTGCATCAGGTACTTTCCCAAGTCCGGGCAGTCAGCCCCGTAGGTCTGGATCAGGCCCTGATAGACGCCCCCGGAGGCCTGGACCGGAGCGTGGTGCTCGCCGGCGAGTAGAACCTCGAGACGCCTGGCCTGGGTGTCGATGAGCAGGCTGGCTCCGGTGTGCAGGGTGCGCCGGGGCGAGGGGCGGGCTCGATCAGAGCCTCAGCCCGACTCTCAGACCTGACACCACCCGAACTGCACGAGGGTCGGGATCCACTGGCAGAGGGTCGGGTGTACTCCACAGGGTCCGGGGATTCGTGCAGTACGCACAACCCCCGACCAATACACCCCCACCCTCGTGCAGTAGGCCGCTCTAAAGTGGACCCTGCTCAGGTCATCGTCGAACCATGACTTCTGGGTCCCCTGCGCGAGCACCTGAAGGGGCCAGGCAGGGACCGGTGGGGTTGCCCCCGAGGTGAGAGAACCTGGATGCGCCGCCAAGAACCTGGCGGACCCACTCCCCGCACAGCCACGTGTCCACAGCACTGACATTAGCGCGCCAGCCGCCGAAGCTCCTGACACAGATTGTTGGAATCCCGCGGTTTCTTCTCGGCGAGCGGCGCCGGTACAGGGTTAATGTCAGCACCGTGGACACTTCCGGTCCTTCATCGACACTCTGCGGCCCTTCATGAACACTTCATCGACACTTCATGGACACTTTCGGGCCCTTCATCGACAATCAGGGGCCTTCTCGTGGACACTTCGGCGCGTTTCGGGGTTCAGGGCCCAGGCGGCGCCCGGCTACCCGACGGCGGCTGAGGGCTGGGCCGGGGGCACGGCGCCCCCGGTCAGGAGCTGGCGGGCGCACAGCCCGGCGATGCACTCCTCGGCCGGGTTGAGGCCGAGCCGGTTGACGTCGATGTGCAGCAGGTCCAGGGCCCGGCGCCCGCCGGTGCCCGCCCCCATGACGCCGATGGCGCGCCCAGCGTCGTCGGCCAGCTCACCCACGGCCGCCGCTGCCTGGCTCCAGGACGGGATCTCGTCGAACTGGAACTCGATGACCTCCAGCAGCTGCTGAACGATCGGCCCCAGGGCGCTGCCGTCGCGCAGGTGCGCGGGGAGCCGCGAGCCCCACATCCGCAGGTGGGCGGAGAGCAGCTCGGCTTCGGGCAGTGGCGCACTGCGGGCCGCCAGCGCCAGGAACCGCGCCGCCAGGGCCGCCCGCGGCACCGGCCTCGGGATCTGCCAGACCTGGTGGTCCAGGCACCATCGGCTCGAGACGTAGAAGTGCCGCTCGGCCTCCTCGACGCCGGCCACTCCCCCGTACTTGTCGTACTCGGGGCCGTAGACACCGAAGGTGATGCCGGGCCGGCTCGCGCCGATCCCCCCGGTCATCGGGTCGGAGACGAGGCGCTCAACCGTGCGCGCCTCGGTGCGCTGGGCCACGGCCCCCAGCTCGCGCATGCTCGCGTAGGCCTCATCCAGGACGCCCTCGACGGCCTTGAGCCGCAGCCGGATGTGGTGGCCGCGCAGGTCGACGAAGCGCAGGAAGTGCGCCGAGCGGATGTCCCACTGGCCGCGGGCCCGATCCAGCCACTGGGCGACCTCGGGCAGCAGGGCGTCGGTGTCGTCCCCGCCGGCGCAGTAGATCCGCGCATACAGCCAGCCGACCCCCTCACGCTGACCGGCCATCGCCGCACCCCGCTGACGCATCGCGCTGTGCTGGGCGCGCAGGTTGCCGAAGTCGGCGGCCGCCATCTCCAGGGGCTGGATCCCCGGGATCGAGCCACCCGCCTGCGGCTTCGCGCCCCCCAGGCCGACCATTCCGGCCTGGCCGGCCTGACCGCCCTGACTGGGCTGGCCCACCTGATCCATCTGGCCCACCTGGCCACCCTGGCTCGCCGGCCCGGTGCGCTCCGCCTGCTCACTGGCCCGCGAGCGCCCCCCGAGCCAGCGCAGCCTGCGGGAGCGGATGAGCCGGCTGGGCTGGTTGCGCTGCTCGCGCCGGCTGGACTGGACGTCGTCGTGCGTGCTCATGCCATGCCTCCCAGGTTCTTGGGCCACTGGAGTCCCACCAGGTACTCGGCCACCGTCGGCTCACCGTCCTGGGTGAGCCCCAGGGCCTCGCCGCGGGCCGGTAGGGCCTCGACGAAGCTGATGTGGGCGGCGCCGGGGTCGATCCAGCCGCGCAGCGCCAGCAGCGACACCGGCGAGGTGAGGTCCACGTAGCGGGGCTTGTGCTGGTCGAAGGTGGCACCCTGGGAGGGCATGTGCTGGTGGACGAACACCTCCGTGGGTATGCCCCACTGCTTGCGCAGGTCGTCCATGTGCAGCAGGGTCGTGGTCAGGTCGCGGTCCATGAGCGGGGCGATCTGGTGGGCCGGGAAGGTCCAGGACTCGCGGCGGGTCACCAGGCGGCCGGCCACGGTCCGCTCGGAGTGCATCACCTCGTCGGGCAGGGGCCCGTTCAGGTCCCGACGGCGGCTGGTCCAGTGGTCCGCGAAGGGGGGCAGCCGGGACCAGGGGTCGCTCAGCAGCACCAGCCAGGACAGGTAGCCGCCCAGGAGGTACTGGGGGGTCAGGCCCAGGTAGGCCAGTCCCACGGGCCCGGCGTCGTCGGCCAGGAACAGGGTGCTCGTGGCCGGGTCGTGGACGAGCCGCAGGGAGCTGAGGGGGACCGCCTCCGGCGCCCCCGGCTCACCGGGCAGCCCCAGCGGCGGCAGGAGCCCGCAGGAGACGGCCTGACCGGTGTTGCACTCGGTGCTGGCCTGGATCTCCAGGACCCGCTCGGTGCCCCAGGAGGTGCGGATCCGTGTGGCCAGGCGCTCCCGGAAGCCGGAGCCCAGGAGCCGGTGGAAGCGGGCCTGGAGGGAGCCGTTGGCGTTGGTGAAGGCGTTGACGACGGTCAGGCCCCCGCCGGCGGCGTAGGTCCGGGCGCTGGGGGCCACCGGCTGGAGGAAGGCGCCCAGGTGCCTGGGAGAGCCGGAGAGCCCGCCGGACAGGGCGGCCCGCTCCTCGTCGGGGCCGGCGGCGTAGTCGAGCCCGGCGGCGCGCAGCATCTCCTGGTCGCCGTCGGGGGCGTGGGCGATGGTCATGAAGAAGGCCAGCGGGTCCTTGCACACCCCGCCGTTTCCGAACAGGGAGACGAAGCGGGCCACCATGAGGTCGTAGATGTGGGAGCGGGCCACCCAGGGGTCGGCGAGCTCGCCCAGGGTCTTGACGTCCTGCTCGAAGGGGGCGTCCTCGAGAGGGTCGACCCAGCTGCGGGTCGACTCGCGGTCCTCGTAGAGGAAGCCGCTGGGCCGCTCGCCGAGCTCGCCGTCGGGGAAGACCCGCTCGGCCAGGCGCACCGTGCGGTTGAGGAGCTCGGCGCGGCCGGGCCCGTCAGCGGCGCCGACGGCGTCGTCGAGCCGGGCCAGCCAGGCCAGGTCCTTGCCCCACTGGCGCTGCTGCTCCGGTGAGAGCGAGGCGGCCAGCAGCGGGAAGGGGTTCTCCCCGCGGTACCAGGGCACGTGCGGCACGATGGCGCCGGAGGCCAGCAGCCGCTCCAGGCGCAGGCGCGGGTCGGCGCCACCGACGCGCTCGCAGGCGTCGCGCACACTGAGCACGGCGTGCATGCCGCCGCCGGTGAGGGCGTCGTGGGTCTCCTGGAGCCAGCGGGCGGGCTGGATGGTCTCCTGGCGGAAGACCATGCCGTTGCCGTACTCGTGCTCGCCGACGACGGTCAGCGCCTCCGCCTCGACCTCCCGGGAGGGGTACTGGCCGTAGGCGCCGGCCGCGTCCGGGCCGGGTGCGGCGCTGTAGGACCGGCGCACGGGGGCGGGCTCGAGGTAGAGGGCGCCGTCGGCGGCCAGGTCCTGGGCGGTGGCGCTCAGGATGCGGTAGGCCAGGTGGGTGGCCACCATGCGGTGGCTGCGCCCGGTGGAGGGCTGGCCCGCCTCGTTGACGGTGGTCAGTCCCGAGAAGGGGCTGGTCTTGAGGGCGGCCCGGGTGGCCAGGGTGTAGAGGGTGCGCAGGACGCGGGGGTCCTCGAGCCGGCGGCCGCGGGCGGCCAGGGTGGAGACCAGGGCCGGGGCGGCAATCGCCAGGGCCTCCTGGTAGCCGGGCTCGTCGAGGCCGGCCGCCAGCAGCTCGCGGCTGCGGTCCAGGTCGACGTCGACCAGGACGGCCAGGCGGGCTCGGGTCTCCTCCTTGCGGGCCACCAGGGCGTCCCACCGCTCCAGCAGCGCGCGCAGCGAAGCCGGCAGGGCCGCCAGGACCTCCTCGGACAGTCCGGTGGCGCGCCCCTGGAAGACGCGGCGCTTGGCGCGCAGGACCGGGCGGCGCTCGGCCTTGTCCAGGGTGGGGACGATCTCGTAGAGCGGGTCGAGCAGCTGGTCGGCGGCGCCGTCAAGCACCTCGTCGAGCCGGCGCAGGTAGTCCAGGGTGCCGATGACGGCGGCGCTGGTCTCGGGGACGGCCCGCACCGGCAGCCCGCCCAGGCGCACGAGGGTCGGCAGGGCCACGGCGGGCTGAGCCAGGGCTGGGGGCTCCGGCGCCGGTGCCGGTACCGGCGCTGGTACGGCGGAGGTCGGAGCGGATGGGATGGGCTCCCCGGGGGTCACGGCGGATACGGGCTGCGGCTGTGGCTGTTGGGAGGGGGAGGCACCGGCACGAGAGAGAACCGGCTGCGTCATAGGAGGAAACCTTTCAAGAGGGCGTACAGCCAGTAGCCTATCCATACAATGCTCATCACGAAGGCCACCAGTCCGAGAAGAGAGCACGCCAGCCCGTAAATGAAGTAGCCCCAGCGCACCGCGGGCCGCATGACGGCCAGGCCCGGCGGCAGCGGCTGGCGCGTCAGGATGCAGCGCAGCACGAACATGGAGCGCCCGCGCAGGTTGACCGAGCCGGTGGCCGCCTCGACCGCGGCGACGCCGTCGGACTGGGTGAGGGGGTTGAGGTTGGTGACGAGCATGGTGAGCTGGAAGGCGCACAGGGTCAGGGCCACCTGGCGCACCGTTCCCGTCGAGGCCCAGGCGACGGCCGCCTCCAGTCCGCAGACGACGCCGTCGGAGAAGATGCCGGCCAGGGCCAGCATGGTCAGCCCGCGCCGGGAGCGCACCCGGTAGGAGTCGGTGCGGTCGACGTAGGCGATGGGGATCGCCCAGAACATGAGCGCCACCCCCAGTCCGCGGATGGGGGTGCCCAGGTAGCCGGCGACGATGGCGTGCCAGGACTCGTGCAGCAGGATGCTCACCAGCTGGATCGCCACCGCCGTGACGAAGACCAGGACCCCCGGGCGGGGGCCCCCGGCCAGGGAGCTGAGCGCCATGGCCCCGGCCGCGTAGCCGCAGGCGGCCAGGGCCAGGAAGACCCAGCTGAGCGCGGGGGCCGGCAGGCGCTGGAGCAGGGTGACGATCGGAGCGACGATCCGGTGGTACTTGCGGGCGATGATGATGCGGGGCAACCACCAGCCCCCACTGCGGCGGGGCCTCTCGACCTTGAGGTGGCGGGCCCGGCGGGGCTGGGCGGTGTGGCGTCCGCGGGTGCGCCTGGTGCGCACCGGGGCCTCAGGGACGGCGGGGGCGGGTTCGCCGCCTGCCAGGAGGCCCTTGTCGCGCAGGTTGTCGACCAGGCCCGTGATGCGCTTGGCACCCGCCTCGTCGATGTCCTGGGGCAGCTCCTCGATGATGGTCGGCAGGGGGCGCACCCCGTCGAACTGGCCCACGATGAAGGCGGCGGCCGCGCCGAGCCGGTGGTACTTGCCCGAGTCGGAGTCGAACAGCATCGGCTGGTTGTCCATCCCGACGATGAGGCTCACCCCGCGGCGCAGGCGCGGGATCGGGCTCGTCGGGCGGCTACCAGGGCTCGTCGGCGTTGTCCTCGCCGTACTCATCACCGTGCTCATCGTGGGCTCTTGGCTCCCTCAGGTCGGTTCACGGGGCTCCGGGGTACCACCAGTGGCGGGTAGGGAACCGCGGTCCCCTACCCGCCACCATGGGGTCGTCAGCAGGACGTCGTCGACGCGCTGGCAGCGCAGGCCGGGCACGAGGCCGAGGCCGCGCTGGCCGGGCACGAGGCCGAGGCCGCGCTGGCCGGACAGGACGCGCTGGCGCTGCTGAAGGCACAACCCAGGGCGTTGCCCTCGGGCAGCTCCTCGACGCCGAAGTCACTGTCGGCGAGGGTGAGATCAATCGAGCTGTTCGTCATATGCTGTTCACCTCCTTCTCTCAGATGTCTGGTGGGCAGGAGCGGGGCCCGTTCGGGCCCCGGGGGTCCGGTCTGCCGGGACCGGGCCCCAACCCCGCGAACGGGGTGGTCTGTGGAACTCTGTGACGCGGTATGCAGTTCTGGGTCCGTCTGGCCGGCGGTGGACCAGCGGGTGGGCCGACGGCGCTCCCGGCGGGTGGGCCGGGACTAGCCGGCCGCCTGACCTGGCGGTTCTGTCTGCGGGCTGGCGATGGTGACGGCGAACATCTGGTGGCGGCTGACGCCGTCGGAGTCCAGCAGGTGGCGCACCGCCGAGGTGGCGAAGCCGGCGAAGACCGTCCCCACCAGTCCCCGAGCGGCGGCGCGCAGGTGCAGCGAGTAGATGAGGGCGGCGCTGCGGCTCATGGTGAAGCGGTAGCCGGCGGCCCCGCCCCAGGCGTCGGCCTCATCGAGGTTGGCGGCCACCGAGACGATGGCGCCGGCGCGGGCGAACTCCTTCTGCACCGCCATGCCCTCGATCTCCTCGGCCGGCGGCAGGGGGCGGACGAGGTCGACGCCGTCGAGCCGCACCCGGTAGATGCCGGGCTCGGCGCCGCGCGGGCGCAGCAGGAGCACGAAGGGCTCCAGGGGGCAGGCCGCCGCGTCCGCCCCCCAGGTGCGTGCGTCGTCGACCAGGGCGTCGCGGACCATGCCCAGGAGGGCCTCGGCCTCGAGCGGCTCGGTGCCGTAGGTGGTCGACGACGAGCGGCGCTCGAAGGTCTCGTGCAGGCTGTGAGGGTAGGGGCCCTGGGGGCCGGGGACGAGCGCGTCCGGCACCCGGCAGTCCAGCG
>ERZ772920.1341-NODE-1341-length-12636-cov-7.116763_pt1 | contig 12636 bp, 3 predicted proteins | sample MGYA00511469_ERZ772920 | MGnify/ENA primary metagenome ERZ772920 (study PRJEB29015, sample SAMEA2738069) | human oral metagenome | biome: human oral; feature: human-associated habitat; material: saliva | place: China | collected 2216 ... | reverse complement strand
TAGTACTAAGAGTAGTCATTTTTCGAAGAAATGTAAAGATTTTTTAATATTGAAAACATTGAAGTTTTGGAAAGGATTTCATATGATAAGTGTAGGACACTAGGAGGAAAAATGGTGAGAAAATTATTCAAAATTGCAATGAGTTGTATGGTAGTCACGGGGATGTTGGCTCCTATTACAACTGTATTGGCACAAGAATCAAGTATTACGATTACACAAAATGAGGGGAACTCAGTATCTGAGGCAGATACGCCCAAAGGAGATATTGTCGTGAACTTCTCGAATGGAGAAATTCTCTTTCAGGAGAATCCAGAAAGAGTGGTGGACCCTGCAAGTCTTAGTAAACTTATGACGATCTTTTTGATGTATGACGCGATTAAGAGTGGAAAATTTACTCTGCAGGATAAAGTCGTTGCGACAAAGAACGACCAAGCGATATCGAATTTAACAAACCTTAGCAATTCGCCCATTGTAGAAGGAGTGGAGTATCCAGTAAGTGAACTAGTTAAGATGGCGCTACTTCCTTCATCAAATGCTGCAGTGTTAATGTTAGCGAACTTAATTAATCCAAATGCGGATGATTATGTAGATTTAATCAATCAAAAAGCACAAGAACTAGGGATGACAAATACAAAATTCGTCGGAGCTTCAGGTGCGGTTACGCAAGATTTTGAGGGCTTGTATACAGTACAACGCTATCCATCCAATGAGACGAACCAATCAACTGCTAGAGATTTAGCAAAGATGGTAGTTGCGATGCTTAAGGCACATCCGGAAATCACAGAAATCACTAAAAATAAAGAGCTCACTGTGATGAGTGGGACTCCATATTCAAAAACAATTACGAATACAAACCATTCTCTAGAAGGGGACTTAGTGGCTTTTCCTGGAATCGTTGGATTGAAAACAGGAACGAGCGAAAGAGATGGATTTAATTATATCGGATTCTACAAACAAGATGGAGTAGAGCTAGTTGAAGTGGTTCTAGGTGTCGGACAATTTGAGAATCATTATGGGGAATATAATCGTCATAAAATCGGGAATGCATTATTGCAATATGTTTTTAAGAACTTCGAGCATAAGACAGTATTCAATCCAGGGACTCAAACAATCGATGGACAAAAAGTAACAGTAGAGCATACGGTTGATGTTTACGTAGAAAAAGGGAAAGAACCTGTGTACGCACTAGAAGGAAATACATTAAAAGTCCAAACTCCATATGGCACGTTGTATGGTAAAGAGGTTGCAGTAAAAGTGGAGCCAGCAGCCAATGATGCCGTGGAATCAACGTATATCGAAACAACTCAAGTAGAAGAAAAAACGCCTAAGCAAATTCTCAAAGGAGTACTTCATTTACTAATGAGAATTCCATTTATAGTTTGGCTTGGTTTATTAGGAGTTCTATTTATTTTAGTAATGGTTTTAAAAATAAAGAAAAGAATTAGAAGAAAAAAGGAGCGGTTAAGAAGAAGAAAAAAGTAGAATCTGTATTAGTTTTAAAAAATATCTGTACTAATTTTAAGAAAAACCACATTGGATATGTTGAAAACAAATGAAAACACTAGATGTGGTATTCACGCTTTTTTCATATTTAAATTGTCAGAATTTTGAGTAATCAATTCACAAGTAAAATGTAACCTAATTGTAATGGAATTCAAGTAGAAATAGTTGGAAAATCCAATTGAATATGGTAATATGTTTAGCTGAATAAGGGTGAAAAAATTTCCTGTTCAGTGAAAATTCACAAATGATCGAAGTTAAAAAAAATAATCAAAAGGAAAGAGGTAGAAGATGTTTAGTTCAAAAAATATTCAAATGAATGAACGTAAAAATCGTTCAAAAGTAACACGTTACGCAATCAAGAAATTAAGCATGGGTACAGCATCAGTAGCTGTAGCATTAGGATTTATGTTTGTACAAGGTCAAACAATTGTACATGCGGACACTGTTGAAGCAACTACTGCAGAAACAACAGCAAAACCTGCAGAAGAGAAGAAAGATACTGTCGAAGACAACAAAGCAGTTTATGAAGTTGCTGTAGAAAAAGCAGAAGCAACTACTGCAGCTGAAGGAGTAACTCCAGCAGAAAAAACTGAAGAAACAACTGCGGCCGCTGAAAAGAAAGAAGAAACAACAGCCGCTCCAGAGAAAGCAGAAGAAACAACTGCTGCTCCAGAAAAGAAAGAAGAAACTACAGTAGCTGAAGAAAACAAACCACGTACGCGTTCAAGACGTGCAGTTGCTGAAGGTGAAGCAGCTGCTGCAAATGACGATACTATCGGTGAAGATGTTGTAGACGCAACTTCTACTCCTAAAGTAGAAAAACCAGGTTTTACACCAAAAATTTTAGCAGAACAATTATTAAAACAAGTTTCATGGTTAGACTTTGGTGATAAAGCAAACTGGACAGGTGCTGAAACAACAGCCGATGGGCACTTAGCATTAACAGTCGGTGCAACTTATACAAAAGAAGTTATGCCTGGTTATATTGTAAAAATTAAAGTTAAATCTTTAAAACCATTCCAAGCAACAGAAATTTATAAAAAACGTTTGGAAGAACAAGGCGCTACAGATGCTGAAAAAGCAACGTACGACCCAAATGCAAAAAATGGTTATATTAACTCGACATCAAATGGAAAAACAAATGCTGCTTTTAGAAATGGAGAAGAAGCACGAGTGATTGCTGACCCTCAAAACCGTTGGACTGAAATTCGTTCAGAAGGAATTAATACTGGAAACAAGAGTACAACGATTTCATCAGAATACGATGGAGGAAATATTGGGGTTCAATTCGATATTTCAGCAACATATAATGGTAAAGCTGTAAAACCAGCGATTGTAATGGCCGATGGTGAATCAGCGAATCCAGGAGAATTAGCCTTATTTACAACTAACGGTACGGGATGGCAACATGTCGGGGAATGGTTAAAAAATAATAACAAAAATACTAGAAACTATGCTCCTCAAAATACAAATGACTTATTTGATCCTACAAAACCTAATACTACTGTAAATGTAGATGGAATTAATCTATACGCATACAACTTAACATTGTTACGTAGAGCTACAGCTGTAGGAGAAGAAGGGAAAACGGTAGCGTGGAAATATTATGGTAATCCAGATACAACAACTGGTGGTTTAGGAACTGGTGTATTCGGTCCTAACGTTTCTTCAAACTTGTTTGCAGTCCCAATGGTAATGACACGTGGCGCTTCAGAAGTTGGTTTATATATCGCTTCTTCTGGTAAACAATCAGCAATGCTTGGTTTCTTACCATTAGATGAAGGGGATGCTCCGGATTCATACGGAATTGCAACTCACGCGATGAACCAAGTCAATGGGGTAACCGGCGCAGCTGTTAACCAACCATACTTTGGAGATACTCGCCCAGATATGGATGAAAACTTAGAACGTACAGACTGGAAAGGTGACGATAAGGACGGTACAGGCGATGAAGGTATCGACCAAATTTTACCAACAGACTTAAAAGGCAACACAAACGGAATGATCGCATTAGATCGTACACGTCCAGGTAACTATACGTTAACAGTACAAGCAAACACTGGTGGAGCTCCTGAAGCTTATGCTTACGCATGGGTTGACTTTAACCAAAATGGTAAATTTGACGAAAACGAACGCTCTGAAAAAGCAACAATCACTAAAGATGGTAATGTAACATTACAATTTAACAACGGTCCAATCTTAAGCGATCTTCAATTAGATAAATTAGGCGTGCGTGTTCGTGTATCTACTTATGCTCCAGATATTGAAAGCCCAACAGGAATGTCAATGTCAGGGGAAGTAGAAGACTTTGAAACACAAGTAATCTTCCCGCCAAAAGGAAGCAAAAAAGAAACTGTAAACCTACAAGGCGTGAAACAAACTGCAACAGTGGAATTCACAGCTCAAGGTAAACAACGTTACTCAAGAACTGAAGATGCAGTGATTGATGAAACTGTGGCTCCATATATTGTTGACGAGCAAGGAAATAAAGTTGAATTAGACGCTGAAGGATTTTATGTAGTACCAGGTGAAGGTAAATACCGTGTAACAGGTGCTGGTAAAGACGTTCAAGTGGAATTCATTCCAGAAAACGGCTTTGTTGGAACTGCAGCAGGTATCACAATTCGTCGTCTTGACAACAATGCTGTAGATACTGGTTGGAATACAAAAGATAATTCTCAACCTGTTATCAGTGACCAAACAAACACAATGGATGGTCGTTACATCCCAACAGTAACTCCATTGTCTGAAGAAGTAACTACAGAAGATTTACAAGGGTTAGAACACGACAAAAAACTTACATTTACAAATGGATCAGGCGAAGTAAAACCTTCTGCTACAACACCAATGGTTATTGTGAATCCGGAAACGGGTGGTCTCATTGGTAATGAAGCTCCAGCGATGAAGGATGGTAAGGTAGTTGGATTATATGAGATTGATCCAGTAAATGGAACGGTGAAATTTACACCAAATAAAGACTTTATTGGAACTCCAGATCCAATCTTAATCCAAGTGGTGGACGAAGCGACTGGCCGTTCTTTAGCCGGAATTAAATACACACCAACTGTCCTTCCTGTAACTCCAGTAGGTGAAAACAAAGAAACAACTGGTAAACAAGGACAACCACAATCTGACACAGTAACATTTAAACAACAATCTGGTGCAGAAGGAAAAGTCCCTATGGTTGTGAACGCTGAAAACCCAGCGAAATTCATCGACCCAGCAACTGGTGAACCAACAGATGCGACTGAATTACCAGCAATGAAAGATGGTAAACAAGTAGGTACGTACACAATTGACCCAGCGACTGGTAAAGTGACATTCACACCAAACAAAGACTTCGTTGGAACTCCAGATGGAATTACTGTTCAAGCAAAAGACGCGAACGGAACTCCAGCAACTGCGAAATACACACCAACTGTTACTCCAGTAACGCCAACTTCAGAAGATGTAGAGTCAACTGGTAAACAAGGACAAAAACAAAAACAAACTCCTAAGTTCACTGAAGGTGACCCAGTAGCACCAATCACAATTAACGCTGATCAACCAGCTAAATTCATCGATCCAGCTACAGGTGAACCAACAGATGCGACTGAATTACCAGCGATGAAAGATGGTAAACAAGTGGGTACTTACACAATCGACCCATTAACAGGTGAAGTAACATTCAAACCTAACAAAGACTTTGTTGGAACTCCAGATGGAATTACTGTTCAAGCAAAAGATGCGAACGGAACTCCAGCAACAGCAACTTACACACCAACAGTTACTCCAGTAACTCCAACAGGTGAAGATGTGACATCAACTGGTAAACAAGGACAAGAACAAAAACAAACACCTAAGTTTACTGAAGGTGACGAAGTAGCTCCGATTACAATTAATGCTGATCAACCAGCGAAATTCATCGACCCAGCTACAGGTGAACCAACTGATAAGACTGAATTACCAGCGATGAAAGATGGTAAACAAGTGGGTACGTATACAATCGACCCATTAACAGGTGAAGTAACGTTCAAACCTAATAAAGACTTCGTAGGAACTCCAGATGGAATTACTGTTCAAGCTAAAGACGCGAACGGAACTCCAGCAACAGCTAAGTACACACCAACTGTAACAGGTGTAACGCCAACAGCAGAAGATGTGACATCAACAGGTAAACAAGGACAAACTCAAAAAGAAACTCCTAAGTTTACAGAAGGCGACTCTGATGTACCAATGAAGATTGATGCTGATCAACCAGCTAAATTCATTGATCCTTCAACTGGTGAACCAACAGATAAGACTGAATTACCAGCGATGAAAGATGGTAAACAAGTTGGTACTTACACAATCAATCCAACAACTGGTGAAGTAACGTTCAAACCTAATAAAGACTTCGTTGGAACTCCAGATGGAATTACTGTTCAAGCAAAAGACGCGAACGGAACTCCAGCAACTGCGAAATACACACCAACTGTTACTCCAGTAACGCCAACTTCAGAAGATGTAGAGTCAACTGGTAAACAAGGACAAAAACAAAAACAAACTCCTAAGTTCACTGAAGGTGACCCAGTAGCACCAATCACAATTAACGCTGATCAACCAGCTAAATTCATCGATCCAGCTACAGGTGAACCAACAGATGCGACTGAATTACCAGCGATGAAAGATGGTAAACAAGTTGGTACTTACACTATTGATCCAACAACTGGTGAAGTAACATTTACACCAAATAAAGACTTTGTTGGAACTCCAGATGGAATTACTGTTCAAGCAAAAGACGCAAACGGAACTCCAGTAACAGCTAAGTACACACCAACAGTTACTCCAGTAACACCAACTGCAGAAGATGCAGAAACTACTGACGTTCAAGGTAAGACACAAACAGCGAAACCTAAATTCACTGAAGGTGACTCTGATGTGCCACTTGATGACACAGTACCTGCAACATTCGAAGATGGATCAACTACGAAAGTAATTCCTGGTGTAGGAACATTTACAGTAGCTCCAGACGGAACAATCACATTTGTTCCAGAACCAAACTTTACTGGTGTTGCTCCAGCTGTAACAATTCAACGTGTTGACAAGAATGGTACAGTTGTGAAAGCAAACTATGTTGCAACAGTTACACCAGCTCCAGTGGAACCTGCTAAACCAGTGGAACCTGCTAAACCAGTGGAACCAACGAAGCCTGAAAAACCAGCGCAACCTGAGAAACCTGCTAAACCAGTTGAACCAGCAGAGCCTGCTAAACCAGCGGAGCCAAAACAAGAAGCTCCACAGCAAACGGTTGTAGCACCAGCTGTTGAGAAAACAACTCAAACAGAATTACCAAATACTGGTACAAGCGATGAATACGGAGTATTTAGTGCAGCAGCATTAAGTATCCTAGCATCAGTAGGTTTAGTAGCTACATCTCGTAAAAAAGATGAAGAGCAAGAAGCTTAATTTAAAACATTAAGAACAGCATGGGACTAGGGCAACCTAGCCCCATGTTTTTTTAGTAAAATAAATTGTAGAAATGCGTTGAATACGATAAAATTAAGAGATTAAGTCACTCAAATTTGAAAGAATAAAAAGGAAGGAGGTAGCTATGTTTAGTTCGAAAAATACTCAGATGAATGAGCGTAAAAATCGTTCGAAAGTAACGCGTTATGCGATTAAGAAGCTTAGTATGGGAACAGCATCTGTAGCGGTCGCATTAGGATTTCTATTTCTGCAAGGACAAAGCGTTGTTTTAGCCGATACCGTAGAAACAACTCAAAGTGCTACTGAAACAAAAGCAGAGGAAACCACGGAAAAAGCAGAAGCAACTTCTGAAGAAACAACGACTACCTCTGAGGAACAAGCGCCTCGCACACGTACAAGACGTGAGGCTGGGGACGCTCCAGCAGCAACTGCTCCAGTCGGTTCGGATGTAGAAGATGCTACGGCTACTCCTAAAGTTACAAAACCTGGATTTACTAAGGAATTATCCCAAGAAGAATTGCTTAGCCAGGCAAGTTGGATTGATTTTGGTGATGTGGCGAACTGGAGTGGAACTACGACTACTTCAACAGGGCAATTAGCCTTACAAGAAGGGTCAACGTATACAAAAGAAATTAGTCCAGGCTATGTCGTGACGGTTCGCGTGAAGTCGCTTAAACCATTTAACGCAACAGAAATCTATAAGAAGAGACTCGAAGCCCAAGGAACAACGGCGGCTGAAAAGAACACGTATGATCCAAACGCGAAAAATGGATATATGAATAGTGAGGAAAGTGCAGACGGAAAACGTGAATTCAAGGCGGGGAAAGAAGCTCTGATTGTCGGAGAACCGCAAGACGCGTGGAGTGAAATTTATAATTCAGGAATCGATACTGGTGAAAAGAGAACAACGATTACAACGCAATATGAAGGCGGAAATGTCGGAGTTCAATTTGAAATTACTGGAACGTATAAAGGGAAAACGGTCAAACCAACTGTTCTTATGACAGAAGGAGATTCGTCTAATCTAGGGGAGTTGTCTCTTTACACAACTAATGGGACAGGCTGGCAGCATTTTGCAGAATGGTATAAATACGACAGCCCTTATACGTTGAATTATTTCCCACAAGATACAAAAGACTTATTCGACCCGAATAAAAAAGTCATTGGATTCAGGCCACTACCGATTAACGGGGTGAACTACCACAGTGGAGAGTTGGCGGCGATTCGTGAGGCTACACAAGTTGGCCCAGATAAGAAACCTGTCGCGTGGAAATACTACGGAAGTCCTGACCAGAAAACAGGCGGACTTGGGACGGGTGTATTTGGACCGAACCTTTCTGCCGGAATGGTGGCTGTACCGATTGTCATGACGCAAGGAGCTACCGAAGTGAGTCTGTATATGGCTTCGGCAAGTAAGCAGTCTGCCATGATTGGATTCTTACCATTTGACGAAAGTGATGCTCCGGAAAGTTATGGAAAAGCGACGCATAGTATTAACCAAGTTCACAATGTGACAGGGGAAGATGTAAAGCAACCGTATCTTGGAGATACACGTCCAGATGTCGATGAAAATGTGGACCGTACGAACTGGAAAGGCGACGATGCAGAAGGTTCTGCCGATGAAGGCATTGACCAAATCCTTCCAGCGGACCTTAAAGGGAAAACAAACGGTATTTTAGTGTTAGACCGTACAAACACAGGCGATTTAACCATGTCCGTTGAGGCGCATACAGGTGGAGCGGACGAAGCAACACTATATGGATGGGTAGATTTTAACGGGAATGGAACGTTTGACGAAGATGAACGTTCTGAAAAACTAACGATTACTGCAGACGGCACAGCTACTCTTGTCTTTAAAGATGCGTTCAAGAAAGTAAATGTTGCGCTGAGTGAGCTCGGTGCGCGTGTACGTATCGCAAAAGACGCCACTCAAATTGAGAAGCCAACAGGGATGGCCTTGTCAGGTGAAGTGGAAGATTTCGAAGTGCATTTAACTTTCTTACCTAAAGGAAGTAAGACGGAAACGGATGGACTACAAGGAATTCCACAAACGGGAACAGTGGTCTTTACACCAAGCGGGAAACAACGCTATTCACTTACAGACGATGCGGTGATTGACGAAGCCATCGAACCGGTTATCGTTGATAAGACGGGTGCCAAAGTGACGCTTGACGCTGAAGGGTACTATGTCGTAGCTGGCGAAGGGAAATATAAAGTCACGGGAGCAGGAAAAGATGTGACCGTCGAATTTATTCCAGAAGCTGGATTTGTCGGAACGGGCAAAGGGATCACGATTCGTCGAACGGACGATAACGGAAATGATACTGGATGGACGCCAGTGAGCGCGAATGAGACGATCGTCAGCGACCAAACAAATACAATGGATGGACGCTATATTCCAACGGTTGTTCCAATGTCCAAAGAACTCACGAGTACAAAAGTACAAGGGCTTGTCCACGTGGAAACACCGAAGTTCGAAGGTAAGGGTGGGGATGTTACACCATCAAGCGAGAAGCCAATGCTCTTAGTTGATCCAAAGACTGGCAAGGCGCTTGGTGCAAGTGCTTCAGCGATGAAAGATGGAAAAGAGGTTGGAACGTACACGGTCGATGAAACGACGGGGAAAGTCACGTTTACACCGAATAAAGACTTCACAGGGACAGCGGAAACAATCGTTCTTCAAGTGATTGAAAAAGCAACAGGAAAAGCAATTGCTGGCTTGAAATATACGCCGACTGTTACACCAGTCACTCCAACAGGAGAAGATGTGACTTCAACAGGTAAACAAGGGAAAGTTCAAACTGGAACACCGAAGTTTACTGAGGGAGACGCAGAAGTACCGTTGAAAGTGAACGCAGACCAACCAGCAAAATTCGTGGTGAATGGAACTGCAGTAGAAGACACAACGATTGACGCTATGAAAGATGGCGCAAAAGTTGGTACTTATACGATTAATCCATTAAAAGGTGAAGTTACGTTCACACCAAATAAAGATTTCGTAGGAACGCCAGACGCGGTAACAGTTCAAGTCAAAGACGAGAATGGAACTAGCGCAACGGCGAAGTACACACCAACTGTGACGGCAATAACACCAACGGGAGAAGATGCGACTTCGACTGGTAAACAAGGAAAAGTCCAAACTGGAACACCGAAGTTTACCGAGGGAGACGTGGAAGTTCCGTTGAAAGTAGACGCAGACCAACCAGCGAAATTCGTGGTAAATGGAACGGCAGTAGAAGACACAACGATTGACGCTATAAAAGATGGCGCAATAGTTGGTACTTATACGATTAATCCATTAACAGGTGAAGTAACCTTCACACCGAATAAAGATTTTGTAGGAACACCAGATGCGGTAACCGTTCAAGTGAAAGACGAGAACAGAACAACTGCGACAGCGAAGTACACACCAACTGTAACGGCAGTGACGCCAACGGGAGAAGACGCGACATCGACGGACGTTCAAGGGAAGACGCAAACTGGCAAGCCAATCTTTACAGAAGGGGATGCGGAAGTGCCACTAGATGATAGCGTACCAGCTACCTTTGAAGATGGAATGACTGAGAAAGTCATTGCAGGGGTTGGAACATTTACCGTAGCAGCGGACGGAACGATTACCTTTGTTCCAGAAGCAAGCTTTACAGGAGAAACTCCAGCGGTGACAATCCAACGAGTGGATATGAATGGGACCGTTGCAAAAGCAAGCTACACAGCAACAGTGACGCCGGCTACAGTAGATCCCGTTAAACCTGAGGAACCGCCGAAGCCTGAAAATCCTGTGCAACCTGAAGAACCTACTAAACCAGCTGAACCTGATAAGCCAGTGGTGACAGAACCAGAAGCTCCTAAGCAAACGGTTGTAGCACTAGCTGTTGAAAAAACAACTCAAACAGAATTACCAAATACGGGGACAACGGATGAGTTTGCAATCTTTAATGCAGCAGCTCTTAGCATTTTAGCTTCATTAGGCCTTGTTGCGGCTTCTCGTAAAAAAGAAGAACAGGAAGCATAACCGATAAAAAAACACAAAGCGTGAGACTAGAATTCCTAGTGTCACGCTTTTTTGACGTTGCAAAACTTTCATTATGAGAGTAGACTAGGAAGGTACACACTGAAAAGGAGTGATTTGAATGAAGAAAATCGAACAAAAAGATTTATTCGAGTTGAAAAATGTAGGGCAACCTGTTGTGGCAGGAGATGCTTTCTTTTTTACAGAAACAAAAATGAATGAAAAGAAAAATACGTACGAGACAGCCATCTATAAGTACTCAGCTGACGGCAACGTGGCGTATGGAGACGAAGGGACAGTGAATTCATCGCTGAAAGTCTCTCCAGATGGAAAATGGATCAGCTTCATCAGCAATGCAGGGGAAGAAAAAATGCCTCAACTAAAAATCCAATCGGTTCAAGGTGGGAAAGCTATTGCCTTAACAGAAGAGAAAAAAGGTGTGTCTAGCTACGTGTGGGCAAAAGATAGCAAGTCTATCGTCTTTCAAACTACAAAACCAGAGGAAGAAGAGAAGAAAGAAGAATTCCCTCAACCAATCGTTGTTGAAAAAACAACGTATCGTTTTGACGGTGGAACATTCTTACCAAACGACGAAGTGACACAAATCAAAAAAGTAGACGTTGCTACAAAAGAAGTAACAACACTATTCGAATCAAAAGAATCCATCGGGCTTCGCGATGTGTTGCATAATGGAACAACACTTGTAGTGGACCGTGATTTATCAAACGTTCGCTGGACATTAGACAGTGCAGAAGCGTGCTACGTGGACGTTACAACAGGCGACATTCATCCGATTCTTGAAGCAGGAACAGATGAGTCTTATCGCTATGTCTTAGATGCAAAAGACGGTGCAGTCCTACAATATAGTTCAGGAGAGCACGGATTTGTAACGCAAGCAGACTTAATCGTGAACTTCGATAGCACTCCAACTGCGGAAGGCCATATTTTAAACTTAACAGCGGACCTTGATGTGGAATGGGGCGACTGGCTCGTGGCGGATTTCCAACAAGCCGTGACAGGAGTTGAGCCACAATGGTTTGACGAAGAAAGCTTCTTAGCGTGCGCAAGCGTTGAAGGTAGAACTGTTCTTTACCGTTTGTATTTAGACGGACGAGTGGAAAAAATCTTCGATGAACTCTTACACCTAACAGGAGCAACGATCATCTCTGAAGACGAGTTATTCATCACGTACTCAACCACAACGGTACCAAGCGTATTAGCGCGCTTAAATCTAACAACAGGCGAAATCACAGACCTTTATAATCCAAACGAAGCGTACTTAGCTGAGCACATCGTGACAACGCCTGAACGCTTCACTTATAAAGGATACGACGACTGGGACATCCAAGGATGGTACATGCCACCAGTAGAAAAAGCAGACAAGCATGCGGCAATCCTCTATGTCCACGGTGGACCACAAGTGGCTTACGGCGAAAGTTTCTTCCATGAAATGCAAGCCCTCGCTGCAAAAGGATACGGCGTGATTATGATTAACCCTCGCGGAAGTAACACATACGGACAAGACTTCGTAAAGAGTATTCTTGGCGACTACGGTAACCATGATTTCGACGACTTAATGATGGGGGTAGACTATATCTTAGAAACACACCCTGAAGTCGACGCGGACCAATTATACGTTGCTGGAGGAAGCTACGGCGGATTCATGACCAACTGGA
>ERZ772920.1339-NODE-1339-length-12661-cov-17.289624_pt1 | contig 12661 bp, 9 predicted proteins | sample MGYA00511469_ERZ772920 | MGnify/ENA primary metagenome ERZ772920 (study PRJEB29015, sample SAMEA2738069) | human oral metagenome | biome: human oral; feature: human-associated habitat; material: saliva | place: China | collected 2216 ... | reverse complement strand
GCCATGCTTCACCTGCTTGGATATGACCATATTGAAGATGATGAGGCAGAGGTTATGGAGGCTCGTGAAGACGCTCTTGTTGCTCTGCTTTCAACAGATAGGACTATTGAGCCAGTCGTGTTGACTCGCCACCGCGAGGGGATTGACGAGTAATGATTCCGGGATCTAAGGGCAGACATCCAAGCTTTAAGCGCGGCCTTCTCTTTGCACTACAGGGCGCTCGCCAAGCATTTGCTCAGGAAGCAAACTTGCGTCGTATGGCCGTTGTTGCTGTAGTGACCGTGCTTGTGGGATTGTTTGTCGGCTTAGATGCTGTGAGCTGGGCACTTGTTCTTGCTTGTATTGGTTTGGTTTTAACCACAGAACTTCTCAATACAGCAATAGAAACCGTGGTAGATCTGGTTTCTCCAGAGTTTCACCCCATGGCTGGTAAAGCTAAAGATATTGCGGCAGCTGCATCGTGCTGCATTAGTATTACCGCAGCCCTTATAGGACTTTTGATCTTCTCACGTGCGATTTTTCATTGGTAAGTTGGAGGATACATGACTACCAATTCAGTTTCTGAAAACACTACATCTGAGACCACTCCATTTAGGAGCGGCTTTGTTGCTTTAGTTGGTCGTCCAAGTGTTGGTAAGTCCACGCTGTTAAACGCTTGCATGGGCCAGAAAGTAGCCATCGCAAGCCCTGTTGCCCAGACAACACGACGTCGCTTTAGGGCAGTGGTGAACGGAGAGAACTCTCAGCTGGTCATTGTAGATACCCCAGGCCTCCACAAGCCCAAAGATGCTCTTGGAAAAGAGCTCAACAAGGCGGCGCTCGGAGAGCTTAATGACGCTGATGTCATTGCGTTTTTGATTGATGCTACCAAGCCTGTTGGTCGTGGAGATGAATGGGTTGCCAATCATGTTGAGCAGGCGCATGCCGCCTTTAAGCTGCTGGTTATTACCAAGGCTGACATTGCAACTCCAGAGCAAGTAGCAGAACAGCTTGAGGCTGCACAAGCTCTTGCACATTTTGATGACGTGCTTGTTGTTTCTGCTCCAGAAGACTTCAATATTCAGGCATTTATTTCTCTTGTTTCAGAGCATCTTCCTGAGGGTCCCATGTGGTTCCCAGAGGACATGGAGACTGACGCATTGCCAGAAGACCTGGTAGCAGAGTTTGTTCGCGAGAAGCTCTTGCTGAACCTTCGTCAGGAAGTTCCGCATTCTGTTGCCGTTGTTTGCGATTCCTATGAGGTAGCAACGGACGGACACCTCTCTATTTCTGCCACCATTTTGGTTGAGCGAGAAGGACAAAAGGGCATCGTAGTTGGCCAGGGCGGCTCTATGATTAAACGCGTTGGCGTTGAGGCTAGAAAAGACTTGGAGAAACTGTTTGGTCGCAAGGTTTACCTTGACCTGCAGGTGCGCGTTCAGCCTCTCTGGAGGCGTGATGCCAATGAGATTAAGCGCCTGGGCTACTCAACTGAGGACTAGTTGTGCCTGGTAGAAAGACTACGCGTCTTAAAGCAATTGTGCTTGATAGAACAAAACTCGCTGAGCAAGACCTCATCTTAACCATGCTCTCCGATTCAGGAGAAGAGCGTCGTGCAGTCGCAAAGGGTGCTAGAAAGCCAGGCGGCCGATTTGCTGCTCGCGTTGAACTGTTTTGTGAGCTAGACGTACTGCTGGCAGAAGGTCGCTCACTTGATATCTTGTCCGAGGCAACCTTGCTTGAGCCGCACGCATCACTGCGTGGAGATCTCTCTAAGGTAGCAGCTGCGTCGGCAATCTGCGAAGTTGCGCGTCTTTCATGTATTGAAGGCATTGAGGACGCGTTTCTCTATCCATTGCTTTCTCGTGCTCTCAGGGCCTGCGAAGAAGTAGATGACGAGAAACACTTAGATCTTGTTGTCGCTGCTTATGTGTTTAAGGTTTTGGCACATGAAGGCTGGCGCCCTGAGTTGGAATCGTGCATTGCCTGTGGAGATGAAGCTCTGACGTACTTCTCGCCAGCTGCTGGTGGCGCATTGTGTGGAAGTTGTGCGCATGAGATTGAGGGAGCCATTGAGGTAACTCCGCTTGAGCTCTCGTGGTTGTCGTCGCTTCTAAAACTTACCTTTGACCAGCTTGTTGTTGCCGAGATTGCTCCAGAAACTGCGCTCTTTTTGCTCACTAGCGCGCATATTTGGGCAGCCACACACCTTGAGGCGCGTCTCAAGGCATTTGAATTTCTGCTGAGTATCTAGTTGAAGTGGATTTTTACTAGCAAAGTTCACCAGTAACTGGTATCCTCTTGTAGGTTATTTCCTTGTTCTTAGGGGCTAGTCACTGCCGGCTACCTTCTCAGTACAAGGAGTATTCAACGCGAAAGGCGGTTTATTATGGCAGTAACTAAGGATCGTAAGGCTGAGCTCATCAAGCAGTACGGCAAGGACGAGAAGGACTCCGGTTCCGCACAGGTTCAGGTTGCTCTTCTTACTGAGCGTATTCGTCAGCTCACCGACCACATGAAGTCCCACCAGAAGGACTTCCACACTCGTCGTGGTCTTCTGATGCTCGTTGGTAAGCGTCGTCGTCTTCTTTCTTACATCAAGTCGAACGACATTGAAGAGTACCGTACTCTTATTGCTTCCCTGGGTATCCGCGACAACATCCAGTAAGTTGGCTTTTTAGGGCGCCGTCTGGCGCCCTTTATGTTTGAGGCCCGTTTGCAATGGGGCAAACGGAGATAGAAGAGGAAAGAAATGACTAAAGTAACTCACGAATTTGACCTCTATGGTAAGCACTACACCCTTGAGGCTGGTGAGCTCGCAAAGCAGGCAACAGGTGCCTGTATCGTTAAGTGCGGCGATTCCACCGTACTTCTCACTGCAGTGGTTTCCAAGGAGCGTAAGGATTACGACTTCTTCCCACTGACTGTTGATTTTATTGAGAAAATGTACGCAGTTGGTCGCGTTCCTGGTGGATACCTCAAGCGTGAGGCTCGTCCATCCGAGAAGGCAACCCTTACTGCTCGTATGATTGACCGTCCTCTGCGCCCATCCTTCCCAGATGGCTTCCGCAATGAGGTTCAGATTGTTGCAACTTCTCTTGTTGCTGATCAGGTAAACGCTGTTGATACCATCTCTGTCATGGGCGCATCTGCTGCTCTGGCCGTTGGTGGCGTTCCTTTTGAGGGACCACTTGCGTGCGTCCGTATTGGTCGCAACGCTGATACCGGCGAGTTCCTGGTTAACCCAACCTATGAAGAGCGCGATCACTCTGACCTTGACCTTGAGCTTGGCGGTTCTTCCACCTTTATTTCCATGCTTGAGGCTGGTGCAGATGAGATTTCCGAAGAGGATATGCTCTCCGCTATGGCATTTGGCCAGGAGGCAATTGCAGCCTTCTGCGAGGAGCAGAAGAAGTTTATTGCTAAGTGGGAAGAGGTTAACGGCCCTATCGTCAAGCGCGAGTACATCCTTGACGAGCCAATCGCTGAGGTCCATGACCGCATCTTTGCTTACTATGACCAGATGAGTGCTGCTCTTAAGGACGCTGACAAGCAGTCCCGTATGCAGAAGGTTGCTGACCTGATGGACGAGATTAAGGCTCAGTTCACCGAGGAGGAGCAGGAGCTTTGGAGCCGCGCTATTGCCGTTGAGCTCAAGGGTCTTGAGAAGCACGCTATGCGCGTCATGGTTGTTGAGACCGGCGAGCGCGTTGACGGCCGTGTGGCTAACGAGATTCGTCCAATCATGGTCAAGCCTGATTACCTGCCACTTGTTCACGGTTCTGGTCTTTTCCAGCGTGGTCAGACTCAGGTTCTCTCCATTTGTACGCTTGGCATGCTCAACGAGTGGCAGCGTCTTGACACCATTGAGCCAATGGATGGCAAGCGCTACATTCACCACTACAACTTCCCACCATTCTGCACCGGTGAGACTGGCCGTATGGGCAGCCCAAAGCGCCGTGAGATTGGTCACGGAGCTCTTGCAGAGCGCGCACTTCTGCCTGTCATTCCTTCCGAGGAAGAGTTCCCTTACACCATCCGCGTTGTCTCTGAGGTAATGGAGTCCAATGGTTCTTCTTCCATGGCTTCTACCTGCGGTTCTACGCTTTCCCTTATGGATGCAGGCGTTCCTCTGAAGCGTCCTGTTTCTGGTGTTGCAATGGGTCTTATCCAGGAGAACGGCAAGACTGTTGTTCTTACCGACATCCAGGGTCTTGAGGACTTCCTTGGCGACATGGACTTCAAGGTCTGCGGTACCACCAAGGGTATTACCGCAATGCAGATGGACAACAAGGCAACTGGTCTTACTCCAGAGATTCTGCGCAGCGCACTTCTCCAGGCTCAAGAGGGCCGTATGTTCATTCTGAACAAGATGCTCGAGCAGATTCCTGCACCTCGTACTGAGACCAAAGAGACCGCTCCACAGATCATCTCGCTTTCTATCCCAACCGATAAGATTCGCGACGTCATTGGCTCTGGTGGCAAGGTTATCCGCGGTATCCAGGAGGATACGGGCGCAACCGTTGACATCCAGGAGGATGGCACCGTCTTTATCGCTGGTACTAACGGTGCTGCCGAGGCTGCTGCAGAGCGCATCAAGGCTATTGTTAAGGTTCCAGAGGTAGGCGAGGAGTACACTGGTCGCGTTGTTGGTCTTCAGCCATTCGGCGCCTTTGTTGAGCTCCTTCCTGGCAAGGACGGTCTGCTTCATATTTCCCGCGTTGCACAGGGACGTGTCGAGAAGATCGAGGATGTCCTGGCTGTTGGCGACGAGGTTAAGGTTCAGGTCCTTGAGGTAGACGAGAAGGGCAAGATTTCTCTTGACCGTCTTGATAAGCCAGAGGCACCACAGGGTGCTCCAAAGAAGGACCGTGAGGAGCGTCGCCCACGTCGTCAGAACGACAACGGCAACTCTGAGCGCAGGCAGCCACGTCGTCACCACGACGCATAAGGCACGCTCAAACTCAATGGGTTTCTCGCCACGCGAGGTCTTATAAAACATGAGGTATTGAAGAGAGCTTCGATGCATGTCGGAGCTCTCTTGTTATTCTGTTGAGATTTTGATTCTTTGGGAATATATAGCGTAATACGTGCAGATTTTTTATATAATTAAACAACATGTAGATTTTGTAAAAAGTCTTAGAGACGGCCCTTTGGGTTGCGTCTGTCATAGAAAGTTTTTGAAAGGAAAGCGTTTTAATGCCTAAGAAAGACCCAGCTCTTAAAGTCATTCCTATGGGCGGACTTGATGGCATTGGCAAGAACATGACCGTATTTGAATACGGTAATGATATGGTGCTTGTTGATGCTGGTTTGATGTTCCCAGATGACGAACAGCCTGGTATTGATCTAGTTTTGCCAGACTACACCTATGTACTTGAAAATGAAGATAAGCTTCGCGGTATTTTGATTACCCACGGTCACGAAGATCACATTGGTGCTCTTCCGTACCTGCTTATGGATCTTACTCGTAAGGTGCCAATCTATTCCAGTAAGCTTTCGCTTGGCTTTATTGAAGGTAAGCTTGCTGAGCACAAGATTGTGGGCACCAAGCTTCGTGAGGTTACTGATGGCTCAAAGGTCCAGCTTGGTGCCTTTGACATCACGTTCTTCTCGATGACCCACTCTATTCCTGCGGCTTTTGGTATTCATATGAAGACTCCTGCAGGAACCCTTATTCACTCCGGTGACTTTAAGCTTGATCAGACTCCAATTGATGGCGTTCGTCCAAATTATGCGGCTATCACCAAGTTTGGCTCCGAGGGCCTTGACCTGCTGTTGTCTGACTCAACCAACGCTAATCGCCCTGGTATGACTCCATCCGAGGCTTCTGTTGGTGCGGCGCTTCGTCACATCATCAAGAATGCAACTGGTCGCGTCTTTGTTGCGTCGTTCTCAAGCCACATTCACCGCTTGCAGCAGGTGTGCGATGCCTCTGTTGCGGTAAAGCGTAAGGTTGTTGTTACTGGTCGCTCTATGATTACCAACACAAAGGTTGCGCGTGAGCTTGGCTACCTCAACATTGCCGATAAAGACATCATTGATGCGTACGATGTTGATAAACTCGCAGATGATCGCATTGTTGTTCTGTGCACCGGTTCCCAGGGAGAGCCTCTGAGTGCTTTGGCACGCATGGCAAACGGAGAGCACAAGTCGCTTTCCATTCGTCCTCAGGACACCGTAATCATCTCTGCAACTCCTGTTCCAGGTAACGAGAAGAGCGTTCAGTCCATCATTAACGCGCTCTCTAAGATTGGTTGCGAGATTTACGACAAGTCAAAGGCACTTGTCCACGTTTCTGGCCATGGTAGCCAGGAAGAGCTTAAGCTTATGCTTGGTATGGCTCGTCCAAAGAACTTCATGCCTGTTCATGGTGAGGCTGTTCACCTGCGTGCTCACGCAGAACTTGCTCAGCAGATGGGCGTTCCTGCTAATCGCATTTTCATTCTTGACAACGGCGACACGCTTGAGATGAGAAACGGCAAGGTTACTCGTGGTAAGACGGTTGAGTCTGGCGTAGTGTACGTTGACGGCCTCTCTGTCACCGACGCTAACCCTGTTGTTCTTCGTGACCGTCAGCGTCTTTCTCAGGACGGCATTGTTACCGCTGTAGTAACCCTTGTTGGTCGCAACCTTAAGCCAGGTGTTGTTGAGATTTCTGGCCGTGGTGTTTCATTTGCCGACGATGACGAGCTTATGAATGACGCACAGAATCTTGTGAGAAATTCAATCGAGAAGGCCTCTAAATCCGAAGGCGCAAACATTGAAGCAATGAGAAAGAGCGTTCGTAATGCCCTTTCTAACTTCCTTTGGAGCAAAACTCGTACTCGACCAATGGTTATTCCGGTCATTATGGAGGTATAAGCCCAATGCCCTCTAAACGCACCTCAAACGCAGCAAAAAGAAATTCTAGAAACGCCGCTTCTGCCCAGGCAGTAGGCTTGAGCCCACTGCAGAATGACATCATTGGTGTTGTTCTTGCAGTGGTTGCAATTGCTCTGTTTTTGTCCATTATTGTCCCTTCTAACGCTGTTATTACCAGCGCAATGGGTCATGGGCTCAAGCTCTGTTTTGGTACGGGAGCGCTACTTTTTCCCATTGCAGTATTTGTCTTTGCTATGACCTTCTTTATGCGTGATGATCAGGGAATCTCTACGCGTATTGCTATTGGTCTAACGCTGGACGTTCTTGCTGCCCTTGCTCTTATTTCACTTAACTTCCCAGGTGCCGAGGCTGCTCCAGATATGCTTTTGGGTACAAAAGTCCTAGAGGCTGCTGGTGGTTATGTGGGCGGCGGTATCGCTTGGGTTTTGCTGCGCTTTGTTGGTCGCGTGGTGGGCAATGTCCTTTTGGTTGGCTTTATTATTGCCGGTGTTGTTATCTGCGGCTTCTCCATTTCTGACATGGTTGAGCGCGTAAGCTTCCGTCTGGATGAAGCGCGCGAGAATCATCGCTACCGCAAAGAAGAACGTGCCCTTGCAAAAGAAGAGGCACTTTATGCTGCTAATGCTCCACAACCTGCAAAGAAGCAGGGTAGACGTGGCGCAAACAACCAGTCTTCTCTCTTTGACGAGACCGGTGAAGGGGAGACCACGTATCTGGGCAATCGCAAGACTTCTGTCATTAAGCGTGACGCCCGTCTTTACGAGGAAGAAGAGGCGCAAGAGGACGCAGGAGATGCTCCTACTACGCTCATTGATAAGGCTAAGAATAAGCTTCGTTCTAAGAAGAAAGACCAGCCAGACGATGCAGTTGTCGAGAAAAACGATGTTGCTGTAGCTGATGTTGCTCCTACAACAAAACAGGCTAAACCTAAGAGCAAAGCTAAAACGACGCCCGATTTTCTCGCCACACCTGACCAGCTCAAGAGGCCAGGTGACGACGATGAGTCGTATGAGCTGCCACCATTTAGCATTCTGAAGACAAACAAGAACTCGGCCACTTCTGCCGTAAGCGATGATGAGCTTGAAGCTACTGCTCAGAGACTCCAGGCTACGCTTGAGGAGTTTGGCCTTTCCAGCCAGGTAGTTGGTTGGACTGCAGGTCCTTCTGTCACTACGTTTAAGATTTCGATGGGCGAGGGTGAGCGCGTCAACAAGATCACCAATCTTGAGGACGATATTGCGCTTTCACTTGCGGCAAAGTCTGTTCGTATTTTTGCACCAATTCCTGGAACTTCTCTAGTTGGTATTGAGATTCCTAACGAGAAAGCCCAGGCAGTCAACTTGGCTGACGTTCTTCCGTTTGCAAAGGGCGGTCCTCTTGAGTGCGCCTTTGGTCGCGATTCTGAGGGCAAGCCAATTGTTGTTGACCTTGCAAGTCTTCCTCACTTGCTGGTAGCAGGTACCACTGGTTCTGGTAAGTCTGTCCTGCTCAACGCTATTGTCATGTCTATGCTCATGCGCGCAACTCCTGAGCAGGTCCGCCTTATTATGGTTGACCCAAAGCGCGTTGAGTTTACGGGTTACGCTGGCCTTCCTCACCTGTATGTTCCAGTTGTTACTGAGCCAAGGCAGGCCGCAAGTGCGCTTCAGTGGGGCGTCACCGAGATGGAGCGTCGCCTTAAGGTATTTGAGCACTACAAAGTGCGTGACATTAAGACGTACAACAGAAATGTTGATGGCGATAAGTACGCTGATATGGAGAATCCTCCAAAACACATGCCTTACTTTGTTATTGTCATCGACGAGCTTGCTGACCTTATGATGGTTGCTGGCAAAGACGTTGAGTCTTCCATTGTCCGTATTGCTCAGCTTGGTCGTGCTGCAGGTATTCACCTGATTGTTGCAACGCAGCGTCCTTCTGCAGACGTCGTAACTGGTCTAATCCGCGCAAACATTGATAACCGTGTTGCGCTCTCAGTTGATAACTCTTTGAACTCCCGCATTATTCTGGACCAGAAGGGCGCTGAACAGCTGCTGGGTAAGGGTGACATGCTGGTTAAACTTCGTGGTAAGAAGCCTAATCGCGCACAGGGTTGCTGGGTCTCTGACGAGGAGATCGAGGAGACCGTTAAGTACATCCGCACTCAGCGCGTGGCCGAATATCACGACAACATCTTGACCGTTGCAACTCCAACACAGGCCGATGGCGTTGGTGGAGTTGGCGGTATGGCGCAGGCAGATGACCCACTTATTTGGGAAGCTGCACGCATTATTGTGGATTCTCAGCTAGGTTCTACATCTAGTTTGCAAAGAGCACTCTCTGTTGGGTATGCTCGTGCTGGTAGAATTATGGATATGCTTGAGGCAAAAGGTGTTGTTGGCCCAGCCAACGGATCAAAGCCTCGAGAAGTTCTTATCGATAAAGATGCTCTTGAAGAGCTCAAAGTTCAAGACGCTGCCTATAGGGAGGTAGAGTAAGCATGCCACGCCCTCGTTTTAGTGAGATGCTCGTAGAACGTAGACGTCAGCTCGGGCTTTCTATCACTCAAGCATCAAAGATTCTTCGCCTCAAGGAGCAGGCACTTATTGCTTTTGAGGAAGGCGATTTTAAGAATATGCCTCAGAGCGGCTATGCTCAGGGCATGCTTTCTTCGTATGCTCGCTACCTAGGACTTAATCCGCGTGAGATTGTAGACCTCTTCCAGGAAGAGAGTTACGAGTTTGAAAACGGTACCTATTCCCATGAGCTTCGCCGTCGTACGCGCGATACCCAGTCTGGTCGTGGAATTGCTGGCTATGATGTCGTAAACGAGTCCGGTAGTAGGCCAAAGGCATACGTGCAGTACCACGGTCTTCTCCCCACGTCGGGAGGACCAGCTGGTGATATGGGTGCCTTTGCAACTACGTCTGGTGTTCGCTCCAGACAAACCGGTGTGCCTCTGGGTGCTCAGGCATCTGAGGAGGATGCTGGTGGCTACTCGTATTCTCGTTATGCCACAGGTCATGCGTACAATGCCGGTATTGAAGAGGCTTCTCGTCAGAAGACTATGGCAAGCCGTACGCGCGGTGGCGTTCAGCGCAAGCGTGTAGGCATTGCAGGCGTTAGCATTCCAGCTTACAAAGACGATGTAACCAGAAGAACTGTTGCTCCAAGCGATTACACTGATGACCTTCGTTATGACAATGTAACTGCTCCTTACGAGCGTGCATCAACTATTTCTGGTCGTCGTGGATCAAGAAATATTGCGCAGGTAGATAGGCCTAATGTTCGCCGTCGCCAGCCATCTGGCGCTGCTGCTCAACAACGTCGTGCTCCTCAAAGACCAGGCGTTATGGGAGCACTTCAGAATTACTTCTCTGACACAGGACGCACTATTGCCACTGTGTTTGCTCTTGTTGTTGTGATTATTACTGCCGTTTTGCTGTTCAGCGTTCGTTCCTGCATGACAGCTCGTACTACGCCTACTACAACAAAGACAGTAAGCGTTAATAATTCAACAACTGATTCTTCAAAGAATTCCACTACTACAAATAGCAACACGGACACTTCTAAGAAGGATTCAACTGATGCTTCTAAGAGCACCACTACAACTGAGCCTAAGAAGGAAGAGACTCCTAAGCAGACTACCGTAGTGGTTACTGTTGCAGACGGTCAGACCAGTTGGGTTGAGATTACTGTTGATGGTAAGAGCGTTGAGGCTGATGCAATTACTGGTCCATGGTCTCAGACATACACCGTTACTGATTCCATGAACGTTCTTGCAGGTACACCTGGTGCCGTTGCGGTTACCGTTAATGGCACAGCTAAGCCATTTGACGCAAATGCTTCTGGTATTGGTACCTTGACTATTCAGGGAACTAAGCCTGCTGACGGTACTGCAGCAAATGCTTCTGGAACTCAAACAAACAGCACGTCAACAAGTACTACCGGTGGAACTTCTGGCACCACTAACAACCAGAATTCCAACAGCAATTCAAACAATAACTAAACGCCATGGGGCGAGAAGAACTTCTCGCCCTGAATATACGGAGGGGAAATGGCTAAAGAATCAAGCTTTGACGTTGTGTCTGAAGTAGACATGATGGAAGTTGATAATGCATTTCAGCAGGCAGCTCGTGAGCTAACTCAGCGCTACGATCTTAAGGATTCTGGTGCAACACTTGAGCTCTCTAAGAAAGAGGGTAAGTTCACTATTGAGGCTCCTGCAGACTTTGTAGCATCTCAGGTGAGGGATGTTCTTGGCTCCAAGCTGGTAAAGCGCGGAATTGATCTTACTGCTATTCGTTGGGGAGACCCCATTCCTGCAGCAGGCTCTACCGTGCGTCAGATTGGCTCAATTGTCTCTGGAATTGACCAGGAGACTGCCAAGAAGATCGCTAAAGATATTCGTGATATGAAAGTTAAGGCTAAGGCAACCGTTGAGGGCGATAAGCTGCGTGTTTCTAGCGCTTCTCGCGATGTTCTTCAGTCTGTGATTGCAAGCCTTAAGGAGAAAGACTATGGCCAGCCCCTCCAGTTCAACAACTATCGATAGGGGCTACAACGTCCTATACATCACGTTAGGATGCGCTAAAAACGAGGTTGATACAGATCGCATGCGTGCGCGTCTTTTGGCCTCTGGTTTTGGTGAAGTTGCAGATCCAGACTCAGCAGACGTTGCAATTATCAACACCTGCTCGTTCTTGGCCTCAGCAACAGAGGAGTCTATTGAGACTACGCTTGAGATTGCTGAAGGCGCTTCCGAGGGAGTCCGCAAGCTGCCCATTATTATGTGTGGCTGCGTCCCTTCCAGGTACGGTGCAGAGCTTAACGAGCAGCTTCCTGAAGTTGCTGCGTTTGTTCCGGCAGATCAAGAAGATGGCATTGTCAGCGTTGTTGCAGACGTTCTGAATATCCCTGAGCCTACGCAGTCCATTGTTGCTGCCCATGGAATGCTACGCACCATTGATGGCGCCAGTGCATTTGTAAAGATTTCCGAGGGCTGTGATAGATTCTGTGCCTTCTGCGCCATTCCATACATTCGTGGACACTATCACTCAAGGCCTGCTGAAGAGATTCTTCAAGAGGTACATGAGCTGATGGAAGGTGGTGTTCGTGAGGTCATTCTGATTGGCCAGGACACCGGTATCTGGGGCTCGGATATGCCTGATACTGCAGATGGCCAGACGCCAACGCTTGCTAAGCTTATGCAGCAGGTTGCTGAGGTAGTTCGTCCTTATAAGGGATGGATTCGCGTTTTGTATCTGCAGCCAGAAGGTATGACCGATGAGCTCATCAGCACCATTCGCGATACACCTGAGGTTCTGCCTTACATTGATATTCCAATTCAGCACTGCAACGAGCGCATTCTTAAGCGTATGGGTCGTTCTGGCTCTACACAGGAGCTTCGTGAGCTTTTTAATCGCCTCAGAACTGAGATTCCTGGTATGGTTCTACGTACCACGGGAATGTGCGGCTTCCCAGGTGAGACTGATGATGAATCAGATGAGCTCTACGACTTTATTCAGGAGCAGGAGTTTGATTACACATCCGTCTTTACCTATTCACCAGAAGAGGGAACTCTTGGTGCAAAGATGTCTGATCAGGTTCCAGATGAGGTAAAGATTGAGCGCACTCAGCGCCTGCTTGACCTTGTTGAACAGCTCGGTTTTGCAGCCACCGCTCGTCACGTTGGCGAGCGCTGCGAGGTCATTATTGACGGAATTGAAGAATCTGACGAGGGCACTGAGCTTATCGGCCACACGTGGTTCCAGGCTCCAGACTGTGATGGCGCTGTTCACATTGCAGAGGGAGAGGC
>ERZ772920.1338-NODE-1338-length-12678-cov-2.965222_pt1 | contig 12678 bp, 11 predicted proteins | sample MGYA00511469_ERZ772920 | MGnify/ENA primary metagenome ERZ772920 (study PRJEB29015, sample SAMEA2738069) | human oral metagenome | biome: human oral; feature: human-associated habitat; material: saliva | place: China | collected 2216 ... | reverse complement strand
AATTTTCTTAATTTTCCTTTTTGTTTCCTCATCAATTTCTTTCGTTTCCAATTTCACTTTTCGCCATTTTAAATATAGTATAAGAGCTGTAATTACAATAATAGTTGCAAAAAAGACTATTAAAAATATCTCTGCTTTATGACTTTCTTTGTATTTTATACTAGCTCTTGTTACTTCTTCTCCTTTGAAAGCTATTAACTTTTTATCTCTAACAAATTCCCTTATCTCATCTGTACTTATATATTTTATATCTAATAATTTTTCAAGAGTTCTATTATCCTTTATTTCATAGATAACATCATCTATTAATTGATGAACTCCTAAATTATCAAAATAATAGTATCTACTTCCTTTTTTCCAAACTTGACCTGTTGTTCCAGAGGCTATATCTTTTATCTTTTCCCAATTTTTCTTCTTGTCTAAATAAAAAATTCCTATATTTTTTGAAACTAAAATATCTATATAGCCATGTTTAGTTCTTTTCTTCCTATATACATTATAAGAATGAAGATAATAAATATTTTTATCATCAGAAATAACATTAGGATTTATCTCTTCAATTTCTCCTATAAAAATATTCTCCCCTGCTCTTTCCTGCTCTTTTGTTTCAGGATTATAGAAAAATATTCCATCTTTATTTATAAACAATAAATCTCTTATATGATTACTTTTTTCTCCTAAAACTTGATAAGGCAAATATTTTTTATCAAAAGCATATTCTTCAAGGTAAACATTTCCATTTAATCCATCAAAAAGATAATCTTCTCCTTCTTGGTCAGCTCTAACTACTTTTAATTTCTCATTACTAGAAAGAGCTAAAAGTTTTGACTTATAATAAACATTCTCTTTATCAGCAAAGTATTCTTTATATCTGTCAACAGCTCTTAAAGTATTCAAATCTGCATTTTCTAAAACTTCTCCCTGATAATAAACTTTTTCTCCATCTGTTGCAAAATAAGATAAATTTTTAACTGCTTTTAGGCTTTTATTTGTTTCTACTTTTTTAAAAGGATAACTATATTCCTGTGGCTTTTCTCCTTCAAAGAAATAATATTCTATATACTGCCTGATTTTTGATTTATTTGCTAAATTTTCATTTTTTTTAAAGAATTGTGAACAAAAATAGGAGTTTATGCCATCACTATAATAATTATTCCCTATAACATTAAGTGTATTTGAATTTAAATCTGGGATAGAAATATTTCCAAAATACACAGATTTTTTATCCACTGCCACATGACTATCAGAATAATCCATTGAGTCAAGCACTTTAAAACTTTCTATATCAACATCATCTAATTGATATGATTCTCCATATACACAAGCATAGATTTTATCCTTATATTTTATATAGACACTTTTTTCATATTTTTGACCATTATTTAAAATTTCCTGATTAAAATCATAATTTGATTTTATTTTAAAAATAAAGAAAAATTCATATAAAGTAAATATTATAATTATAAGAAGAAAAGTTATTACAATTTTTAATAAAGTTTTTCTAGAATTTTTTTCTTTTAAAATTGATAAATCTTCACCATTTATTTTCATTTCTTAACCTCTTTAATAATTTTATAATAATTGAAGCAACAACAATTATAGCTAAAAATATTTTAGAATATTTTGCCATAGTAATTACAGCACTTTTATATTTTACTACTATTTCTGCTTTTTTCTCTCCATTAATTGCTATCAATTTTCCATTTTCAATAAATTTAGCAATACTATGTGAACTACCAATTTCATCTGCATTTAGCAATAAATATTCCAATGTTTCCTTGTCTCTTATTTCATAAATAGTATTGTTTATTAATTGAGACATCCCTAAATTATCAAAGTAATAATATCTATTCCCTTTTTTCCATATAGCTCCAATAATTCCACCTCTAATATCTTTTACTTTTTCCCAGCCATCTTTTTTATCTAAATAACATATCTCTGTATTTTGTGAAAATAAAACGTCTCCTGCATTTTTATATCTTTTCCATACATTATAAGCATGAAAATAATAAATATTCTTATCATCAGTAAAAATATTAGGACTAATTTCCTCTACATTTCCGATAAAAATATTATCTCCTGCTTTTAATTGTTCTTTTTCTTGATTATCATAATAATAGATACCTTCATTATTAACAAAAGCCAAATTATATAGATGACTTCCATTATTTCCTATAACTTTATAAGGAGCTTTTTCTCTATCAAAAGAATAATCTTCTATAAAAACATAGCCATTTGCTTCATCATAAAGAAATCTGTCTCCTTGCTCAGTTGAAACAACCTTTAACTTTCCACTATTTTTAATTGGTAAAAGTTTTGATTTATAATAAATATTTTCTTTATCAGCAAAGTATTCATTATATCCATCAACACTTTTTAAAGTATTCAAATCTGCATTTTCTAATATTTCTCCCTTATAATAAACTTTTTCTCCATCAGTTGCAAAATAATATAAATCTTTAACTGCTATTAATTTATTATTAGTTTCAACCTTTTTATATGGATAGATATAAGTTTGTGGCTTTTTAGTCTTTGAAAAAGAATATATTAAAGACTGTAATATTTCCATTGGAGTGGATAAGTTTTCATTTCTTTCAGAAAGTGGTGAACAAAAATAAGTAGTTGTTCCATCAGTATAATATCCATTTCCTATAACTTCAAGTTTATTTGGATCTAAATCTGAAATTGCAATATTTCCAAAATAAACAGAATTTTTATCTAAACCAATAATTCTAGTGTTTCTATCTCCTGAATTTAATGTTCTAAATGAATTTATATCAACATCATCTAAAATATACCTTCCTCCACTAGGAATAGCAACTGAAATTTGCCCTTGATATTCTATAAACTCACTGTTTCCATATCTTTCACCTTTTTCTTCCATTTCATAAGAATCTGAACTTCCCATTTTTGAAAGAAAAAGAACAGATGATAAAATAGCAAATATTGCAAATATAATAAAAACAATTTTTATTATAAACAAAGTATTAGAACTACTTTTCTTTTTAAAATTAAATTCTTCATCAAAATCATTTACTCTCATTACTTATTCTCCTAGATTTTCTAAAATTTTTAAAAATAAAAAAAATAAAATAAACAACAAGAAAAATTCTTATAGAATATTTAAAAATTTTATCAACTATATCAGTTTTATATTTTATAGTTATAGTCATTTTCTTTTCACCAGAAACTGCTATTAATTTTTCATTTTTTATAAGTTCTCTAATATAATCTGTATTGATTGCTGTTAAATCTTCACTTTTAATATCATCTGTTTCATCATCAGCTTTTGATAATAAATAATTAAGTGTTTCTTTATTAGTAATTTTATAGATAGTATTATCTGTAAAATGAAAAATCCCTAAGTTGTTAAAATAATAGTATTTATTTTCTTTTTTCCAGATACTACCAATATTGCCCTCTCTAATATCTTTTACTTTTCCCCAACCATCTTTTTTATCTAAATAATAAATATCTGTATTTCTTGATAGTAATTCTCCAAGATTTTTTCTACTACCAGACCTTACACTATGGGCAGAAAAATAATAAATATTCTCATCATCAGTAAAAATATTAGGACTAATCTCTTCTATATTACCAATAAAAATATTATCTCCAGCTTTTAATTGTTTTTTCTTTTCACTATCATAATAATATATTCCATCTTTACCAATAAATATTAAATTATAAAGATTAGTTCCATTATTTCCAATGACTTTATAAGGTGCTTTTTCTTTATCAAAAGTATAATCTCCTATAAAGACATAGCCACTTGCCTCATCATAAAGAAATGTATCCCCCTGTTCACTTGAAACAATTTTTAACTTTCCACTATTTTTAATTGGTAAAAGTTTTGACCGATAATAAACATTTTCCTTATCAGCAAAATATTCATTATTTTTATCTATAATTTTTAATGTGTTTAAATCTGTATTTTTTAAAATTTCTCCCTTATAATAGACATTATCTCCATCAACTGCAAATAATTCAAGGTTTTCATATGCTTTCAAATTTTTAGCATTTTCTATTTTCTTATAAGGATAGATATAATTTGAAGATTCCTTATCAAGTTCAGAAAAGGGAGAAAAGAAATAAGAGTTTATTCCATCAGTATAATAACCATTTCCTATAACTTCAAGTTTATTTGGATCTAAGTCAGGAATAATTACATTTCCAAAATAAACATTATTTTTGTCTAAACCAATATTTTTTGTATAATAGTCTCCTGAATTTAAAGTTTTAAATGTTTCCATATCAACATTTTCAAGTGCTTGCATTCCATCATTTAAGGTAAAAACATAAATTTTTCCTTGATATTTAAAAAAATTACTTGTTCCATATTGTTCTCCATTGTTCTTAATTTCATAAGATTTACCATCAACTTTTCCCATATAAAAAAGAGAAATAGGTATACTAAATAGCACAAGGAATCCAAAGATGACTATAGCTATTTTAAAATAAAATGATGTATTTGAAGTTTTTCTCTTTTTAATAATATCATCTAAATTATTTGACTTCATTATATATTCTCCTAAAATTTTTATACTAATTTTTATTTCTTAGAAAATTTAGATTTTCTATATTTTCCATATAATCCAATTAAAATAGCAATAGAAATAAAAATAATTTTTGGAATACTGTAGGCATAAGGATCTTCAATAAAATGTATAGTAGCTGTCATTTTTACTTCACCATTAAAAGCTATCAATTTTCCTTCAGCTATAAAATCATTTATTTTAGACGGTAAGTTTATAATATCCCTATCTTTTAATTTTGAAAAATTCAATAGATAATCAAGAACTTCTTTATCGGTAATTTCATAGATAGGTTTATGTATTGATTGACTAAAGCCAGAATTATCAAAATAGTAATATTTATTTCCTTTTTTCCATATACTTCCATGTGTATCAGAATAAATATCAGCTACTTTCTTCCAATCATTTTCCCAAGTAGTTTTTTTATCAAGATAGCGTATTCTAGTGTTTCTTGATATTAGTTGTCCATTTAAAAGTTTTTTCCTCAATGAAAAATAATTATTTACTCTCTTTTTTGCCCAGTCTTCATAAACATCTAAATAGTAAACATTTTCATCATCAGAAAATATATCAGGATATATTTCTTTAATTTCACCTTTAAAAATGTTATCTCCTATTCTTTCTTGTTTCTTTCTAAAAGGCTCATAAAAATAAACCCCATCTTTACTTATAAAAAGTAAACTAAAATTATGTGTTCCATCAAGCCCAATAACTTTATAAGGAGCGTTTGCTGTATTAAAAAGACAGTCATCTGCATAAACATTCCCACTTTCTTCATCATAAAGATAGTAGACATTGCCATTTTTCTCGTGAAATACTTTTAATTTTCCATTATTTTTAAATGATAAAAGTTTAGATTTATAATAAACATTTTCTTTATCAACAAAATAAAATAATCCCTCTTCTATTTTTTTTATTGTATTGATATCTGCATTAGGCAACTTCTCACCTGCATAATATACTTCTTCTCCATTAGTTGCAAAATTTCTCAGTTCTTCAATTCTTTTTAATCTTTTATTAGTTTCTAATTTTTTATATGGATAAAAATAGTTTTGTGGCTTTCTTGTTTTAAAGAAAAAGTGAGATATATTTTGTATAATTGCATTTTCTGCTGACAATTCTTCATTGGATTTTGGAGATGTTGAGCAAAAATAACTATTAGTACCATCACTATAATAATTATTTCCTACATAATACAACTTATCAGTATCTAAATCTGAAACTGCAATATTTCCAAAATAAATTCTATTTTTATCAAAGCCAACATTCTCTCTCTCATCTTCTTTATCTTTATCAAAGACTTTAAAAGTAGGAATATCTACTCCTTCAACCTCCAACATTCCACTACCAATAACTAAAACATAGATTTTATCTTTATACTTATAGAATTCGCTCTTCCCATATCTTTCACCATTATTTTCAATTTCATAAGTATCATCACTAGAAAAAGCAATACAAAGTATAACTATGAAACATAATAAAAAAATTATTAATGAGATAAATATACAAGTTTTTATCATTATATTTGAATTCTTTTGATTATTCCCCCTCATTTTAACTCCTATCAATTAATTATTTTTTAAAATCATTAAAGTTGATTTTTCCACTGTGTTGTATTTTGTTTTTATAATAATATCTTTATAGAATTTAAAATTTAATTTTTCTAAAACTCTTTTTGAAGCAATATTATAATTAAAACATGTTGCTATTAGGTAATTTAATTTTAATATTTTAAAACAATATTCAATAACTTTTGAAACAGCTTCTGTCATTATTCCCTTGTTCCAATAGTCTTTACTTAACACATAACCTAATTCCCTCCCAAGTAAATTTTCCAAATTCGTATCCAAATCTTGTCTACATTCTTCTATACCAATAGAACCAATAACTTTTTGATTTTCTTTTAGAACAATAGCAAAAACTTTTTTCTCATCTATAAACATTTTAAGTATTTCTAAACTTTCATCTTTACTTTTGTGATGTTCCCAACCTGCTTTTTCACCTACACCACTTACAGAAGCATATTCAAAAAAATTATCTAAATCAGTAATTTCCCAAGCACGAAGAATTAATCTTTCTGTTTCTAATTTTACATTACTGATATCAATTTCTGCATTCATAATTTTCTCCAAATTTAATTTTTAACTAAATTATAGCACAACTTTTTTGTTTTTTTTAAAAAAAAAGTTCTAATTAAATCAGAACTTTTTTAAATATTATTAAATTTTAATATTAATTTCATAGGAGTAAATTTAAGTCCATCTTGTTTTTTTTCATCTTCAATTTTTACAAAGCCTAATTTTTCATAAATAGGAACTCCATATCTTGAAGAATTAACTGTTATATATGAGTTTTCATTATTATTTACAACAATATTTATTAATTCTTTTCCAATACCTTTACCTTGTGAAGATTTATCTACAAAAAATAAGCTTATATGTCTTTTTTGACTATCTGTTGCTATAATTCCCTTTAAAACATTGTCTTCAAAAGCACCATATACCTTAAATGATTTTGTTATTTCTTTATTATTAACAAAGTTACAAAAAGTTTCTATTCCCTGTTCACTATAACTTTCATCTTTACATTCAATATAAACTTTTTTTGCAAATAATAAAGCTTCATCTTTTTTATTATTTAATAATTGTCTTATCTCTATCATAATTTTACCTAAATTTGAGGAACATAACTTTCATCTGAATCTTCAGGTATCTTATTTAAAATATCTTTATTAGCTGTGCCAGTAAAAATTTCATCATAAATAGTAAAATTATCCAAGTCTTTACTAAATACTGGGCAACATTCTCCTCTTTTATAAACTTCTAAGATATAACGGTTTGCTATTTTCCCTTTGGCATCGTAGAAAGAAAGAACATAAGTATAATTTGAATTTTTAAATACTAAAAAATTAGCTTTAATTTTATCATAATTTTCACCTATTGCCCATTTTCCATAATTGCTAAATAGATTTTTTCCTGATACTCCAACTATTGTTATTTCTGGCTTTTCTCCTTCAATTCCATAAACATAAATAAGATTTCCATTTTTTTTATATATAGAAACAACTTTTCCATTTTCTTCCATTTGTCCAGAAAAAACTAAACTGTTGACATTAGGATTTCTATTTGCTTCAGATTTTAAATTCAAATATGGTTTATATTGGGCTTCTGTTTTCCCAAATACACAAATTGATAAAACTAACAATAAAAAAATAATAATTTTTTTCATTTAATCCCTCCAAAAATAACTTATATTTTATTTAGTCTAATTCACTTAAAATAACAGCTTTACCATCAATAATAGCTATACTATGTTCAAAGTGTGCAGACCTTTTACCATCTCTTGTTACAACAGTCCAACCATCAGGCATAATTGCAACTTTGTATGTACCAACATTTACCATAGGTTCTATTGCTAAAACCATTCCATTTTCTATTTTTAAACCTCTACCTCTTCTACCATAGTTTGGTATCATAGGTTCTTCATGTAAGTCTAAACCAACACCATGTCCTGCAAAATCTCTTACAACAGAAAAACCATTTTTTTCAACATAAGATTGAATAGCATGTCCTAAATCTCCCAATCTATTTCCAACAACAGCTGCTTCAATTCCTATTTCTCTTGATTTTTCTGTAACTTCTAAAAGTTTTCTACTTTCTTCATCTATTTCACCAATGGCAAAAGTCTTTGCAGAATCTCCATAGTACCCATCTAGTTCTGTTACTATATCAAGGCTTACTATATCTCCATCTTTTATAACTCTATCTCCTGGAATTCCATGTACAACTTCTTCATTTACTGAAATACAAGTTGCAGCAGGAAAAGGAGAATAGAATCCTTCAACTCCAATACAAGCAGGTCTTGCTCCACAACTTCTAATGTAGTCATCAATTATTTTGTCAATTTCTCTTGTTGTGATACCTGCTTTTAAATATGGTGGAATAATATCAGCATATATTTTTGCAATTATTTGATTTGCTTTTTTTATTCCTTTAATTTCATCTAATGTTTTAATTAATCTCATTTATTTCCTCTATCCTAAAATTTTAAATATATCTTGTGTAATATCTTCTAATTTTTTAGTTCCGTCAATTTCTGTCACTTTATTTTGTGCCTTATAGTAATCTAAAACTGGTGCAGTTTGATTATGATAAGTTTCTAATCTTTTTACAACAACTTCTTCTGTGTCATCTGCTCTTTGAACTAAATCTTCTTCTTTTTCATCAACTGGTGGGTTAAATTTAATATGATAAATTTTTCCAGTTACTTTTGATGTTCTTCTTCCTGTAATTCTTTCTATTATATCTTTATCTGGTACATTTAAAGCTATAACTTTTTCTATTTGTTTTCCTAATTTTGTTAATATTTCATCTAAGGCTTTTGCTTGAACAACAGTTCTTGGGAAACCATCCATTATGAAACCTTTTTCACAATCTTTTTCTGCCAATCTTTCAGCAACTAAACCATTAACAACTTCATCAGGAACTAATTGTCCAGCATCCATAAATTTTTTAGCTTCTAATCCTAATTTTGTTTTATTAGCTACTGCTACTCTTAGTATATCCCCTGTTGAAATTTGAGGAATCCCATATTTATCAACTATAAATTTTGCTTGTGTTCCTTTTCCTGCTCCTGGTGCTCCAAATAATACTAAATTCAAATTAATCATCTCCTGTTTATTTTTTATGCTTTTATATTATACATCAATTTTTTAAAAAATGTAATATTTGTAATTCTTTAATTTTCAATTTCTAACTTATTTAAAATAGGTTCAGTAATTAAATCATTTTCATCATTGTATTTATATGTTTTTTCTAAGCCCTGTATCAAAGAATATGTATTTCTAAAACCTGTATTTTCTAACTTTGAAATATCTCCAAAAAGATTAATTTCTCTAAATGGAAACCAATCTCTTGCTTTTATTTTCTTTTCTTCTGTATTTATATATTTTATTACAGCTTTTTTAGCCATAACTTTTCCACAGATTTCTGTAAATTCACTCATAGTTAAATATTCATCACCAGAAATATTAAAAATTTGATTATAGAAGTCTGAATTTTCTATTGAACCTTCTATTGCTGATACTAAATCTTCAACATAACCAAATTGAATTATATTATTTTTACTAGGAATATAAATAGGTAAATTATATTTTATTCTTGAAAAGAAATAATTTTCTCTATCTAAATTATTCCCTATTCCATATATATAGAAAGGTCTAAATATAGTGTATTTAAAATTATATAAGTTTGAATTTTCAATAGTTTTCTTTTCTGCTAGATATTTATTTTTAGAATATTCTCCCCAAAGTAAATTTTCTCCTGTCTTGCTTTCCTCATTTACAGGAATAGATTTTATATTATTGTACACAGAAGCACTACTTATAAATATATATTGTTTAAATCCATTTTTCATAACTTTATGTAATATATCAACCTGTTCTTCTGTATAAGCTGAAACATCAATAATAATGTCTACATCTATATTTTTTAAAACATTTTCCATTTCATTAAAATTATTTCTATCTGCTTCTAAAAAAATTGCTTTTTCAATATTTTTTCTCGTTCCTCTATTTAAGACATAAACTTGATATTCTTTTTCTAAAAATTTTTTTACTATTTCTTTTCCTATGAATTGATTCCCTCCCATAACTAAAATTTTTTTCATAATTTTAACCTCTTTTCAAATTAAAAGTTTTATATTTATTATATTATATCCTAATTTTAATTATTTTTCCAATTAATATACATTAATTTTTATATTTTTTATTTTTAGAAATAAATATAATTAAAATAGTAATAAAAGAATACCTGTGATATAATGTAAAACGAATGAAAAAATTATGGAGGTAAAAAATGATAGCTACAGCTAGTCTTGGAATGAGATTTTCTGGTAGAAAATTATTTGAAGATGTAAACTTAAAATTTACTCCAGGAAACTGTTATGGAGTTATAGGAGCTAATGGAGCAGGAAAATCAACATTTGTAAAAATTCTTTCAGGAGAGTTAGAAGCAACTGAGGGAGAAGTTATATTTGATAAAAATAAAAGAATGTCTGTTTTAAAACAAGATCACTTCCAATATGAAGATGAAGAAGTTTTAAATGTTGTTCTTATGGGGAATAAAAAGTTATGGGATATTATGGTAGAAAAAAATGTCATTTATGCTAAAACTGATTTTACAGATGAAGATGGAATAAGAGCAGCAGAGCTTGAAGGAGAATTTGCTGAGCTTAATGGTTGGGAGGCAGAAACTGAGGCAGAAACTTTACTTATGGGATTGAAAATTGGGGCTGACTTACATCATAAATTGATGAAAGAATTGACTGAGCCAGAAAAAGTTAAAGTTTTACTTGCACAAGCACTTTTTGGAGAACCTGATGTTTTACTTTTAGATGAACCTACAAACGGACTTGATGTAAAAGCGATAAGTTGGTTGGAGAACTTTATTATGGGACTTGAAAATTCAACAGTTATTGTGGTATCGCATGATAGACACTTTTTAAATAAGGTTTGTACTCATATCACAGATATAGACTATGGTAAAATTAAAATGTATGTTGGAAACTATGATTTCTGGTATGAATCAAATCAATTAATGCAGGAATTAATTAGAAACCAAAATAAAAAAATGGAGCAGAAGAAAAAGGAACTGCAAGACTTTATTGCCCGTTTCTCTGCCAATGCTTCAAAATCAAAGCAGGCTACTAGCCGTAAAAAGCAATTGGAAAAATTACAATTTGAAGATATGCAGGTTTCTAACAGAAAATATCCGTATATTGAATTTAAGCCTGAAAGAGAAGCTGGAAATAATATGTTAAGAGTTGAAAATCTGACAAAAACTGTTGACGGGGAAAAAATTCTTGATAATATTTCATTTACAGTAAATACTGGAGATAAAGTTGTCATTTTGTCAAAAAATGATATAGCTAAAACTACTCTTTTCCGAATTTTAGCTGGAGAATTAGAACCTGATTCTGGAAAAGTTGAATGGGGAGTTACAACTTCACAAAGTTATTTCCCAAAAGATAATTCAGAATATTTTGAAAACGTTGATTTATCACTAATTGACTGGTTAAGACAATTTTCAGAAGATCAGCATGAGGAATATGTACGTGGTTTCTTAGGAAGAATGCTATTTTCAGGAGAAGAGGCCAGAAAAAAAGCCAAAGTTCTTTCTGGAGGAGAAAAAGTACGTTGCATGCTTTCAAAAATGATGTTATCTAATGCAAATGTCCTGCTGCTAGACAACCCAACAGATCACTTGGATCTTGAATCAATTACATCGTTAAATAAGGCACTGGAAAGATTTGACGGAACAATTTTATTTACAACACATGACCACGAATTTATTCAGACAATCGCAAATAAAATAATCGAAATTACTCCAAAAGGAATTTTGGAAAAGGAAATGGAATACGATGATTATTTAAACGATGAAAATGTCGAAGCAAGACTTAAAGAATTATATAGTTAATAAATTTTTATTATACTATTTCTCATTTAAGCATCGAACTGATTATAAAATTTTTTTTAAGAATCAGTATCTCTTGTTAGAATATAACTTCTATTTTTAAATGGGGCTTAGTATCAAATACTTTTTTAAAATTAATTATGAAAAAATAAAAAACCAGATACTACTCTGGTTTTAATAAAAATATTTATTTAAAATTTTATTTCTTAAAATAATCCTGGAATATTTACTCCACCAGTAACTACTTCCATTTCCTTTTCAGCCATTTCTTCAGCTTTATCCAAGATTTCGTTTACTGCGTTTACAATTAAATCAGAAACTATTGTTGCATCATTTTCTTCAATTGCATCTTTTAAAACATCCAAAGAAATTGATAAATCAACTAATTTTTTTTGACCATTAGCTTTAATAGTGATTCCACCACCAGCTACAGAACTTTCTACAAATTTATCCTTTAATCCCTCTTGGATCTTTAACATTTCCTGTTGCATTACTTGAGCTTGCTTAATTATATCCTGTTGGCTTCCACCTGATTTATTTCCAGCTCCTTTTATTTTTCTAACCATAATTAATATTTCCTCCTACGAAATTATATGATTTTTCACATTTAAATTTTTTTTCTTTCTTTTTTTGAGATGGAGTCTTGCTGCTCTATCACCCAGGCTGGAGTG
>ERZ772920.1334-NODE-1334-length-12705-cov-3.673439_pt1 | contig 12705 bp, 10 predicted proteins | sample MGYA00511469_ERZ772920 | MGnify/ENA primary metagenome ERZ772920 (study PRJEB29015, sample SAMEA2738069) | human oral metagenome | biome: human oral; feature: human-associated habitat; material: saliva | place: China | collected 2216 ... | reverse complement strand
TAATATAAAAAATATATTTATTAGTGATGTATTATTAATAGTTATGTAGTATTTTATTATAACTTTTAATAAAAAAGTTTAAAAATATTACAATAATTTAAAGAAAATATTTGACATAATAAGAAAAAAGAGGTATAACTAAAAGAAAGGAAATATTATGAGATTAGATAAATTTTTAAAAGTTAGTAGAATTATTAAAAGAAGACCCATTGCAAAGCTTGTTATAGATGGAGGCAAAGTAAAATTAGATGGAAAAGTTGTAAAAGCAGCAGCAGAGGTTAAGATAGGGCAAATTTTAGAGATAGAATATTACAACAAATATTTTAAATTTGAAATTTTGCAAGTTCCACTAGGCAATGTTTCCAAGGATAAGACAAGTGATTTAGTAAAACTACTTGAAACAAAAGGTTTAGACATAGAAATTAATTTAGATAAGGATGAGGATTTCTTTGAATAAATATAAGATATTTTCAAATGCTAAAATTAATATAGGTTTAAATGTTTTTCAAAAGGAAGATGATGGTTATCATAATATAGATTCTATAATGGCTCCTATTGATTTATCTGATGAGATGGATATAACATTTTATTCAGAGTTAGGAGATTTAAAAATTGAATGTTCTGATAAGAATATTCCTACTGATAAAAAAAATATTCTATTTAAAACATATAAAATATTTTTTGAAGAAAGTAAAAAAGAGAAAGAAAAAATTTATATTTTCTTAAAGAAAAATATACCATCTGAGGCTGGTTTAGGTGGAGGAAGTTCTAATGCAGGTTTCTTTTTAAAGCTTTTAAATGAGCATTATGGAAATATCTATAATGAAAAAGAATTAGAAGGCTTGGCAATGAAAATTGGAAGTGATGTTCCATTTTTTATTAAGAATAAAACAGCCAGAGTTAGTGGAAAAGGAAATAAGATAGAGTTAATAGAAAATAATCTTAAAGATTCAATAATTCTAATAAAACCAATAAATTTTGGAGTATCTACAAAAGAAGCCTATGAGAGTTTTGATAACTTAAAAGAAGTTAAATATGCAAATTTTGATAAGATTATTGAATGTTTAAAAAATAATAATAGAATTGCTTTAGAAAATAATATAGAAAATAGTTTAGAACAAGGAATTTTAGAAACAGATATAAATATAAAAATGTTGAAAATGACATTAAATTCAGTTGTATCTGGAAAAAAATTTTTTATGTCAGGAAGTGGGAGCACATACTACTCATTTGTTACAGAATTTGAAAAATCCCAAATTGAAACAAGATTAAAAACTTTTGTTGATAATGTAAAGATTATTATATGTAATACTATAAACTAATAGAGGGGGATTAAGATGAAAGTTACAAATGTAAAAATTAAAAAAGTTGATGGAGATAAGTTTGATAGACTAAGGGCATATGTTGATGTAACACTTGATGATGCTCTAGTTATTCACGGTTTAAAGTTGATGCAAGGAGAACAAGGTTTGTTTGTAGCTATGCCATCAAGAAAAATGCGTAACGAAGAATTTAAAGACATTGTTCATCCTATATGTCCTGAGTTAAGAAATGATATTACAAAAGTAGTTCAAGAAAAATATTTTTCATTGGATCAAGAACAAGAAGCAGTAGTTTAGAAATTTAGCATAAAATTATAAGGTAGATATTGCTTAAAAATTTCTTGGTTGAGAGAAGTAAAAGTGATTTACCAAAATATGAATGATTAGTTTTTAATATGGATTTAAGATTTAAAAATAAAGTCTTAAATCCTTTTTTATTTGCAAGTTTTTAGAATAAATGTTAAAATATCAATACAAAAATATGATAAAAATGGAGGAAACTTATGAAAAAGATTAAAATGCCAGACACCTTTGTGATAATATTCTTTGTAGTTATTTTTGCATCACTATTGACTTACATAGTTCCTGTTGGAAAATTTGAAATGCAAGAAGTAACTTATGTAACTAATACAGGGGCAGAAAAAACAAGAAATGTACCAGTGCCAGGAAGTTTTTCTTATGAACTAGATGATAAAGGAAATGAATTAAAAAAAGGAATAAAAATATTTGAACCTGGTGGAGAAGTTGGGGTAACTAATTATGTGTTTGAAGGATTAGCAAGTGGAGATAAATGGGGAACAGCAGTTGGGATTGTTGCCTTTCTTTTGGTTGTTGGTGGAGCTTTTGGAATAATTTTAAAAACAGGAGCTGTTGAAAGTGGAATATATAGTATGATTAGTAGAAGTAAAGGTTCAGAGCTTGTTCTCATACCTGTTATATTTATATTGTTCTCCTTAGGTGGAGCAGTTTTTGGAATGGGAGAGGAGGCAATACCTTTTGCAATGTTAGTTATCCCTATTGTGATTGATATGGGTTATGACTCAATAACAGGAATTTTAATAACATATATTTCAACTCAAATAGGTTTTGCAACTTCTTGGATGAATCCTTTTAGTGTTGCAATAGCACAAGGAGTTTCAGGAGTACCTGTATTGTCAGGAGCAGGTTTTAGAATATTTATGTGGATATTCTTCACAGCTTTTGGGGTTATATATACAATTTTCCATGCAAGAAGAGTTAAGAGAAATCCAGAATCTTCAATAGCATACAAGACAGATGCTTATTTTAGAGATAATTTTAAATCAGAAGAACAAGGTAATAGAGAATTTAAATTAGGACATAAATTAATTATTTTAGTTTTAGTTCTTGGAATGGCTTGGGTAGTGTATGGAGTTGTAAAAGAAGGATATTATTTACCAGAAATAGCAACTCAATTTGTAATAATGGGATTGTTAGCTGGAATAATTGGAGTGATATTTAAATTAAATAATATGTCAGTGAATGATATAGCAACTTCATTTAGAAAGGGTGCAGAAGATATGGTTGGAGCTGCCTTAGTTATAGGTATGGCTAAGGGAATAGTTTTAATTTTAGGTGGGACAAGTGCTGATACACCTACTATTTTAAATACTATTCTTAATTATGTTGCCTCAGCACTTAGCAATATGTCAGCAGCATTCAGTGCTTGGGTAATGTATATATTCCAATCAGTATTTAATTTCTTTGTTGTGTCTGGTTCAGGACAAGCAGCACTTACTATGCCAATAATGGCACCTCTTTCAGATTTAGTTGGAGTTACAAGACAAGTTGCTGTTTTAGCTTTCCAATTAGGAGATGGATTTACAAATATGATAGTTCCAACTTCTGGAATACTTATGGCAGTATTAGGAATTGCTAAGATCGAATGGGGAGTTTGGGCAAAATATCAAATTAAGTTTCAACTAATTTTATTTGCACTAGGTTCTTGCTTTATTTTCTTTGCAGTTTTTACAAATTTCTCATAGAATAGAAAAATAGCATCCATTGGAGTGGATGCTATTTTTACTCTTACATAGTAGCAATTTTCTTTGCCATATTACTTAATTTTTCCTTAGTTTCAGAATTTGGGCTACCTTTACAAGCCATAGGTAGTTCAACTATTTTTGCACCTAATTCTTCAACTTGTTTAATCCAAGTTCCCATAAATTTACCAGTTCCCCAACCAAAAGTTCCAAAAAGATAAACTTTTTTATCTTTAAATTTTTCTGCATTTCTTTTCATAAAAGGTTGAAAATAATTTTTTTCAATTTCTTCTGTTTGGTTTGCTGGAGAAGCTAAAGCTAAAATTTCACAATCAAAAGCTTCATTATCATCTTTTAATTCAACAACACTATAAGATTTGAAAGGAACATCAGTCTCTTGAAGTCCTTTTTCAAAAGCCTTAACCATTCTTAAAGTATTCCCTGTAAAACTATAATAGACAATATTTACCTTATTCATTTTTTACCACCTTAATTTAATTTATTCATTCTATTATTCTATTTTAGCACTAAATGAAAAATTTTCAATAGACATTTAATAATATTATTGAAAATTATGATAAATTAGATTATAATAATTCAAACTATAATTAAGAGGTGAAATAATGAGAAGAAAGGATAGAGAAGTTTTAGATGAAATAAAAATTGATGAATTTATAAGAAATTGTGATTGTTATAGAATAGGTTTCTATGATAAAGAAAATGATGAAGTCTATATTGTTCCATTAAATTTTGGATATTCTAATATGGATAATAAAAGAGTTTTCTATTTTCATGGGGCAAAAGAAGGAAGAAAAATAGATTTAATTTCAAAGAGTACAAAAGTTACATTTGAAATGGACACTAATCATGAGCTTATAGTAGGAAAAATGGCTTGTAATTATTCTGAAAGATATCAATCTGTTATGGGAATAGGTATAATTTCATTTGTAGAAGATAAAGAGGAAAAAGCTAAGGCTTTAAATGAAATTATGTTTCAAAGTACAGGGGAAAAAGATTGGGAATTTCCAGAACCTATGCTCAATGGTGTTGTAGTGTTTAAGATAGAAGTTACAAGTATAAGTGTTAAGGAAAGACTATAAGTATATTTTTTAATTTTGAAATAATAAATCTCCAATAAAGAGGACAAAAATGTCCTCTTTTTTATTCCTCTATTTTAGTTATAATAACTCCTCTATCTAAACTCTTTAAATTTAAAGCTTTTAGATTTACTTTGTCATAAGAACCTTCAGTAATATTATATTTTGAATAATCTGACCATATTATCTTAGCTATTTTATCATATTCTTTTAATATTTTCTTTTGTTTTTTAGCATCATTTGTATCCGTGTAAGCCTTATCTAAGGCTATAATTTGTTTAATATAATTTTGAAAAGTTTTATCTTCATTTTTTGGAATATTGTAGTCACTATCTATTTTGGGTAAATTAGCTTTTGGCTTTTCCATATCATAATCAACATCTTTAAATTCAGAAGGACTATATATTTTAGTAAATACATAAATATCCACTTCAGGTGAAAGTTTCTTTGGCATACTTTCATCAGTGACTTCCTCAAAAATATCATATTCCCAAGCTATATAATTTTTATCTATTATGAAATCATCTACTGTAGGAAGAACAGTATCTTGTGGCTCCTGCCAATCAACACAAATTCTTTGACTTTGGTAACGAATAGAATTATCAATAGTGTAAGCTGCTCCACTTGGATTAATAATACCTCCCTTAGAATTAGCAAAAATCTTAAAATATACCTTTGTTCCATCTGATAATTCAGCAATATGTTCTCCCATTTTTAAGTTTAAAACTTCATAAGTCTTTGGTTTCAATTTATATAACTTGCTATCTAAGGTTATCTCTATATTTTTATTAGTTGGATTATCTAAATAGAAAATATATTTATCACCAGTAGTAGCAAAAATATTATTAGAAATGAAAAATATAGATAGTAGTAATAATAAAATTTTTTTCATAAAATTCCTCCTAAGTTTACAAGAAATTGTTACAATAGCCCTTGTATTTGTCTATTTTATTTGTTCCAAAATAAATACATCTTTAATCTTATCATCTTGTGCAAATAGGAGTACCTTAGCCATAATTTCAGCTGTCTTAGGGTCATCATCTATAAATGGTAAGAACACTCTACCTCTATGTTGAGAATGCACTGGTAATACATTTATAGCACTTCCTGCTTTTTGATGAATAAGTCCACTTCCTAAGTGTATAGAATATTCAGCTCTTTCTCCCTTAATCAAAGTATGATTTTCAGTAAATGTAACATTTTTCAACTTAAATAGCTTACAGTTAAATTCAACAATAGCCTTTCTCATTTCAATAGTTGAATGGCTTGCTTCAGGGTCAACATCTCCAACATGTGCAACACTTACAACCAAATCAATATCCCTCATAACTTCTGTAAATATTAAATCTGGTACTTCATCTATTAATATAGGTTTAAATGTTTTTCTATCAAAGAATTGTACTTCTTCTAAAGTAGGTGCTTCTATATCAGCAGGAGAAAACCAATCTGCAAGTGCAAAGATTTTAGCAATTATATTTTCTTTATAATAAACTTTTTCCAAACCTTCTTGCCCATCAATTATCCATCTTCTAGTTTTTAAAAGTGCAACTGTCTTAGAAGGTTGAACTTGATGTCCTGCATAACGAAGTGATTTATCTCTACCTTTTTCATCAACAGTTTTAACATATAATTCTCTGAAAACTTGTTTGAAAGGCTGCTTTAATTCTCTATCAAAGATATCTTTTTGATAAGTAGCCCATTCCCCACTTTCAAATAAGTCAAAGCAATGTGCAATTTTAAGCAAACTATTATCTTTAATAGCAACAGATTTTTTCTTAGCAGACTTTAATTTTTTATCTACATAGTAACCTAAATCATTTCCCATTTTGAAAACAAGAGATTTTAAAATAGGTGCAATAACAGGGTTAGTCATAAGATTTTCTATTTCATAACCATAGAATTCTGTTCCATCTTCCATAGCTTCTTCAAGCATTTTTCTTGAACGGCGATATTGTTCTTTCAAATTCTTATGAACTTCCTTTATAGCTTCAATATACTTGTCTTTCTTTAATTTAGTTGGTAGAGATTTCAATTCTTTTCCAGCTTTTTCATAGATAATTTCAGATTGTCCTAAATCATCAATTTTAATATAGACATCTACATCATCAAGTTTTTTAGGTTCAAAATATTCTTTCATTTCATTGATAAGAGCTGTTTCCATATTCCAAATTAAACGAGTAACATCAGAATATCCCATATTACGAGATAAATTTTCTAATGAGATATTAACTGCCTTAGCCTCACTTGCTCTTCTTTGTGCTCCAAACTTTTTACTTTCTTTTAAGAATTTTTGTAAAAATTGGTAACGATGTAATGCATCTTTTTGTTTATCTTTTAAAAGTGGGATTAGAGAATAACTAGCAACTAAGTCTTTATTTCTCTTATCTTCAATTTTCTTTTCAGTTTCTTTTAAATTTAACTTACCATTGACAGCATCAGCAAACATTCTAGCTCTTGAATGTTTAGCCCCATCAGAAATATATTTGGCACTGTCATATAGCATTTCAAATTTCTTCTCTCCAAGCTCCTTGTATGCAGATTTAAACCAATCTATGTCAAAAGCTCCATCTCTTAAATCATCAATAGAAATAGGAGTATATTTTGCAATTAAGCCCTCTTTATTTTTATCAACATCACTCATATGTGCTTGGAAATAATAGCAACCACTGACAAGCCCTTTCCAGCCCAAATAGCTTTCAATGATTTTTACCCATTGAGAAGAATACATTGCCACTTCAATCAGTCTTTGTTCTGTAATATCAGTGCCTTTTAATTTTTTAGCAAGTTCCTTACTATTATCTTTTTCACTTGGATAACATGCTTTCAATAAATGGCTAAGTACTGATTTTTTAGTGTCATTTCCTCCCCAATAGTAAGAGGCTCTATCCAAAGTTTCTTTTCCTAAAGCTTGAAGTATTTGAACAAGATATTCTATACCTTCAATTCTATATATTCTGTTAAGTGATTTAGAGTATATAGTTGGACTATCTCCTCTTTTTAATTCATTTTTAACAAGATAATCAAGAATTTTTATACCTTCATTATAGATAATCTCCAATGCTTTGGTAAGCATAAATTGATTAAGAGTAGATAATCTCTTATTTTCTTTTTTATCTACTATACTTCTATAGTCATTCATATAAGTATCTAAGTTAGAGAAAATTACTCTATTTTCATCTTCGGCTTCATTATTTAATTCTAAAATATTTTTATAAATCAAATCCTTTTCAGCTATTTTTAAATTAACAGCTATTGCATAATTTCTAAGTCCTAAACTTTTTGTTCCTCCTGAAATTTCACAGCTTTTTAGGTTTTCATCAATATATTTATTGATTTTTTTATCTAGCTTATATCTAAGAATAAAGCTCTCAATAAAAGATTTCTCATCAGTATAGAAATCTAGGTAATCTATTATTGACTTAGCAAAAAGAGTATAAAGACCAGAATTAAGATTAAACATAGCAACACTATAGTAAGGATCATTATTATATTTTTCTCTTTTCTCAATAACATCCTTAATTTCAATATTTTCTAAGGCAGAACTAGTACACACTTTTCCTATTTCAAAAAGATATCTCTTATTTTCCTTAGAATATTCTGTGAAAAGCATATCTAAAATTTTCAATACAGGCCCTGAATAGAGGTCAATTGTATATACATATTTTAAATTAGCTTTTTTAAGCTTCTTTTTAAGCTCTGTTATATCTATACCAAAGACTTTTTGATATAAATCTTGATAGCCCTTTTCAGTAGCTTTGTTATAGTCATTATCATAATCAACTGATAGAGCTACATTAATTTGCCATAAAACAGAGAAATCTTTGATTTCCTTTTTATAGAACTCTCTCCAAACATCTTCTAATGGATAGTTAGTTAATTGTTCTCTATCTCTGTATGGAACATTGCTAACATCTTTTGTAATGTGAAATCTATCTCTAAGTAAAACATATTCTTTATTATAAAAACTCATATACTCATAATTTTCATTTTTTATATATAGCTCACTTAGTTTTTTAACTATCTTAAATAATTCATCTGTACTCTTAGAGAAAATCTTTTTAATATTAAAAGTATTTTCAATGATATATTCACCTTTTTTATTTTTCTTAATAGCCTTAGAAGACTTATCTACTTCCTTGATTTCATAAGCTAATTCTAAGTCATATTCAGTGTTATATAATTTACTTAAAGTATCTTCACTTTCTTTTTTCTTTTTATCAGAAAGATTTTCTATTAATATCTTCTCAGCATCAGTAGGTTTAGATATTTTTTCTATTAGCTTCTTAACTTCTTTTTTATCGTATAGAGCTTTTTCCTTAGAATTAACTTGGTTTAATATATCTAAAGCTGCCAATCTTTTATTCTCATTCTTAGCAGAAATTAAATTATCAATAGATATCAATAGTGCTTTTTTATCTTGGCTCATCAATAGATCTATTAAATTCTTTCTTGTTTCACCACTTTTTAATCTTAAATAATCTTCAATTTTTCTTGGATATTCTTTTATTAAATTATTATTCTTAATTATTTTGCAAGCAACAGTTCCTGCTTCTGTTCTATCGGCTAACATAGATATTACAAAGTCTTTTTCTTCCTTATTGCTTGGTTTTTCAAATAGAATTTCAAGATAATAATGTCTATTCCAAGTGTTAATTTCTTTTAGATACTTCATCATTCTCTTTTTTAAACTATCATCAGGATAAAAAACTGTGATAAGTGCCATAGCTGTTGTTATTGTGTTTGTACTTATACTTTGGCTAAACCAAGGGAAGATACAAGGCTCAAATAATTTTTCTTTTCCATCCATAAGGTTTAAAGCATTTTCTAAAATATCAAAAAATTCCAAGGCTTCTTTTTTATCTTTAAAATAAGTCTTAGGTTCTATTTCTCTATTTTCCATATTTTGTTTTAAATTACTTGCAGAACCATAGTTTATTACAAAATTAAGATAACAAGCTAAAATTTCAATAATATTCTTATTATCTTTTCCATACTTTTTTATCACTTTTTTAGCAATTTCTCTTTGATATTTCTTATTTTCTATAATATGTAAATAATATGAAATTAATAATTTTATATGATATTTAGAAGACTTTAAAAGCTTTTCCAAAGCTTCAACAGAATTTTTTATATCTCTTGTAGACTTGTTCCATAGTCCTAAGTAAACTTTAACATTATCATCACTTTTTAAAAGCTCATCTTCATATTTGGGATTAGTTATTAATTTATTTATAATTTCTAATTCTTTTTTACCAAATTTATTAATATCTGCATTTTCATCCCTAGTTAAACCCGTCCAAGTTCCTAAAGCTCTTTTTACAGAAGAAAATCTTATTAAATTGTTGTCATAGATAATTTTAAACATATATTCAAAATTTTCTTGTAAACCACTGTCCATATTTTCACAGATTTGTTGTCTAACTCCTTCTTGAAGTTTGGCAGCCAGTAGCAACTTTCCTGTAAGTTCAACTAATTCTTTATTGTTTGAAATAAAGATAGCTTTCATATTATTATAAGTTAAATCTATTTCTGATTTTTGAGAACCTAATGCTCCTTTTATTAAATCTATCACTTCTTGATTACCATTGTCTATTTCATAGGCTATATAATATGGATTATCTATACCATATACACCTTTTTCATATCCTCTTTTTATTATTGTAATAACATCAATATTCAAAAAATATAAATCTACAAAATTTCTTAGTAAATTGAATAAGAGCTCTATATAATTAAAATAATTTTTACTTCTTACCATTCTACGATTATATCCAGAGGAAAATGGGAATTTTGTAATATTTTTTGATATTTCTATAAATATCTTAAAAAAATTTTCTCCCATAAGGAATTTTAATGCTGGATATATACTTTCAGGAAAGATATCATTAAATTTAACATCTTTCTTTAAGGATAATTCTTGTTTTAAAGCACTTCCTAAATATCCACCATAAGAATAATAAGTTTCATTTTTTTCTGTAAGAAAAATATCTTCAATAAATTTTTGATTTTCCTTATCTAGCTTTTTGCTATCTTTTTTAATTTTTTCAATATATTCCTTTGCTTTTTCCTTGAGTTCATGATTGTAAAAATTTAACATAAATCCCCCTTATATTTTTAATTTGGCTGGTAATCAATTATTTGTAAATATTTTAGCATATTTTTTATATAAATGCTTGTTTTTTAACAGAAAATAAAAAAATGGAGTTTTATAACTCCATTTTCTTTTTATATCAGCTGGTATTCAATTTTTATTATGCTATATATTTTTGTACTGCTTCCAGTTCAACCTTTTTAAACTCTATATTTTTAAGAGTATTTTCAGATTTCTTTATTTGTTTTTTTATTGTTTCTATCCAAGCATCATAACTTTCATAGACTGTGTTATCAAAGGCTGCTCCTGATGCTTTTTGTCCTTCCAAATATTTTATCAGTGCCTTATCATTTTCCATTTCTTTTATTACTGCGGCTTCTCTTTTTATAGCATTTTCCAATTTTTTAGCATATTTCCCCATTAGTTCTTTCTTTTCTTCTTGATTCATAACTTTTACCTCCATAAATTTTAATTTTTATTTTCTAACTTGGCTGCCTTGTTATGAATTAATAATAACTTATTTTCTTTGTTATTTCCTTTTCTAAATGGACTAATATACTTTTATGGAATATTTTTAAAATAGCATTAAAAAAAGCTATTGCAAATTTACAACAGCTTCTTCTATTTCTTATTAACCTTTTCATAAGCCTTTTTAAATTCTTCAAGACTTACTCCATACCTATTTAGTTTAGCCATAAATTGCTTTCCATTTGAATAACCTATACCTAGCTCAGCACCAAGTAGGGCTCTTAAATCAGCTGAATTATCTTTTCCTATTAAATTATAATCTATCATTAAATCTAAATTAAAGATATTTTCTGAATTATCTAAACTAAATCTTGCCTTTTCAAGTGCAGTGATAATATCCTTAGGAGAAGCATTTTCAACTCCAATATCTCCATCTTTTGTACCACTTACACGAGAAATATAGGCATTTTTTGCATTGGGAAAATGTTTACATAAATATTTTCTTATTTCTTCACCAGCATAATCAGGGTCTGTTAAGATAATAAGCCCCTTATTTTCATAAGCAAGTTTTAATATTTCTATACTTTTGTTTTTTCTAACAGCATGTCCATTGACTTGAAAAACCTCTGCATCAACAGCATTTTTAACTGCTGAAATATCATCTTTTCCCTCAACAACAATAACTTCTTTTATTTTCTTTTTCATTTTTATCCTTATTAAAATTCTGCATTATTTGGAGTTCTTGGGAAAGGTATTACATCTCTAATGTTTTGCATACCTGTTAAATACATCATCATTCTTTCAAAACCTAATCCATATCCAGAGTGAGGGAAACTTCCAAATCTTCTTAAATCTAAGTAAAATTCATAATCTTCTTCATTAAGTCCAAGTTCTTTCATTCTCTTTGTAAGAAGTTCAAAGCTATCTTCTCTTTGAGAACCACCAATTATTTCTCCAATTCCTGGGGCAAGTAAGTCCATAGCTCTAACCGTTTTGTTATCTTCATTAAGTTTCATATAGAAAGCCTTAATTTCTTTTGGATAATCAGTTACAAACACAGGCTTTTTAAAATATTCTTCTGCTAAATATCTTTCATGTTCACTTTGCAAATCTATTCCCCATTTAACAGGAAATTCAAATTTCTTTCCAGATTTTTCTAAAATTTCTATTGCTTCTGTATAAGTAACTCTACCAAAATCATTGTTAAGTACATTGTTTAATTTATCAAATAATCCTTTTTCAATAAATGAGTTAAAGAATTCCATTTCTTCTGAACAATTATCCATAACATATTTGATGATAGATTTTACCATGGCTTCTGCAAGTTCCATATTAGCAGACAAATCTGCAAAAGCTATTTCAGGTTCTATCATCCAAAATTCAGAAGCATGTCTTGCAGTATTTGAGTATTCTGCTCTAAATGTTGGTCCAAAAGTATAAACATTTCTAAATGCAGCACAGAAAGTTTCAACATTTAATTGACCACTTACTGTTAAGTTAGTTGATTTACCAAAGAAATCTTTTGTAAAATCAATTTCTCCATTTTCTTTTTTAGGTAATTTATTCATATCAAGAGTTGTAACTCTAAACATTTCTCCTGCACCCTCTGCATCAGAGCCAGTTATAATAGGGGCATGGACATAGACAAAGTTATTTTCTTGAAAAAATTTATGTAGTGCATAAGCAAGTACTGATCTTACTCTAAATACTGCTGAAAAAGTATTTGT
>ERZ772920.1333-NODE-1333-length-12712-cov-3.743936_pt1 | contig 12712 bp, 8 predicted proteins | sample MGYA00511469_ERZ772920 | MGnify/ENA primary metagenome ERZ772920 (study PRJEB29015, sample SAMEA2738069) | human oral metagenome | biome: human oral; feature: human-associated habitat; material: saliva | place: China | collected 2216 ... | reverse complement strand
GACCCCGAGGTGAGTGAGGCCATCGACTTCTGCCACCACTACGCGGAGTCCTCGCTGCTCCTGCACGACCCGGAGTACATGGTCGGGGCCCGCTTCGCCCCGGTGGACGTCACCGTGGTCGCCTCGCCCTGGAACTTCCCGGTGGCCATCCCCACCGGGGGAGTGGCCGCGGCCCTGGCGGCCGGCAGCGCCGTCATCCTCAAGCCCGCCCCGCCGGCCCGACGCTGCGCGGCCGAGCTCGTGCGCGCCTTCCACGACGCCGGGATCCCCGAGGACCTCGTGGCGCTCGCCCCGCTGGAGGACGGAGAGGTCTCACGCCACCTGGTGACCCACAAGGACGTCGACCGCGTGGTCCTCACCGGCTCCTACGACACGGCCCGCCTCTTCCGCTCCTGGAAGCCGGACATGCACCTGCTGGGGGAGACCAGCGGCAAGAACGCCATCATCGTCACCCCCTCGGCCGACCCCGACATCGCCGTGCGCGACGCGGTCTACTCGGCCTTCGCCCACGCCGGCCAGAAGTGCTCGGCCTCCTCCCTGCTGGTCCTGGTCTCCTCGGCCGGCAAGTCCGAGCGCATCGCCCGCCAGCTCGTGGACGCCACCGCCTCCCTGCGGGTGCGCCTGCCGCTGTCGCTGGACTCCCAGATGGGGCCCGTCGTCGTGCCCGATGACGAGAAGGCCGTGCGCGGCCTGACCACCCTGGGGGTCGGTGAGCACTGGGTCCTCAAGCCCCGCTACCTCGGTGACGGCCTGTGGACCCCGGGTATTCGCGCCGGGGTCGTGCCCGGCAGCGAGTTCCACCTCACCGAGTACTTCGCGCCGGTCATCGGCGTCATGCGGGTCGACACGCTCGAGGAGGCCATCGAGGCGGTCAACGCCGTCGACTACGGGCTCACCTCCGGGCTCCAGACCCTCGACGCGGCCGAGCTGGCCGTCTGGCTCGACTCGATCCAGGCCGGCAACATCTACGTCAACCGCGGTATCACCGGGGCCATCGTGCGCCGCCAGCCCTTCGGTGGCTGGAAGCGCTCGGCCATCGGCTCGACGACGAAGGCCGGCGGCCCCTCCTACCTGCTGGGACTGGGGGACGTGGAGCCCGCAGACGGCCAGGGCGTGAAGGAACTGGCGGACCAGGGCACTGCGGCGCTGGATCCGCGCGTGGCGAGCCTGTGCGACGCCGTCACCGGCCAGCTGGGCGAGGCCGACCTGGCCGGGCTGCGCCGCGCCCTGGTGGCCGACGCCTCCGCCTGGAGGAGCGCCTACGGCGTCAACCGTGATGTCACGGCACTGGCCTGCGAGCGCAACGTCCTGCGCTACCGGCCCACTGACGTGCTCGTGCGCGCCGGGGCGGGAACCGAGCTGGCCGACGTCGTGCGCGTCATGGCGGCCGGTGTGCGGGCCGGTGGGTTCGTCAGCCTGTCCGTGGCCGACCGTCTGCCCCAGCCGTTGCAGAACGCGCTGCAGGCCGCCGGCGTCCAGGTGGCGGTCGAGGACCAGGGAGCCTGGGACGCCCGCCTGGCCGAGCTCTCCGCCTCCGGCGGGCTGGGAACGCGCGTGCGCATCCTCGGCCCGCGTGAGGAGACCTCCGCCGCCCGCTGGAGCCACGCCAGCCGGGTGACCGGCGGAAGCCCCGACATCGCCCTGTACACGGGGGCCGTGACGGCCTGCCCGCACTCCGAGCTGCTGCCCTTCCTGCGTGAGCAGGCGGTGGCCATCACCAACCACCGCTTCGGCACCCCGCTGGACCTGGCCGAGGGCCTCCTGTAGGGCCGGCGGCATCAGGTCACAGGCACCTCGCCGAACCGAGTAATCGGGTGGTGCCCTCCCCGGACAGGGAGGGCACCACCCGGATACGAGTAACGCCTCCGAGCGGCCTGATGAGGCTCGTCGCTCTCTTGCTCCTGATGATGCTACCCGAGTAGCATGCAGGTATGAAGCTAAGCGTGAGTTTGTCGGAGAGTGACCTCATTCTGCTGGACCGATGCGTGGAGCGCGACGGTTTGGCGTCGAGGTCTGCTGGTATTCAGAATGCCATCCGCCTGCTCGGAAAAGCTGATCTTCAGGATGCTTACGCTGAGGCCTGGTCCTCCTGGGATGCCTCTGAGGATGCAACCGTCTGGGATAGTGCGGTCGCCGACGGGATCGATGGAGGTGAGGATGCTACGAGGTGAAATCCGCCTTGTCGATTTTGATCCTTCTGTTGGCAGTGAGGCAAACAAGCGTCGACCTGCGCTCATAGTAAGTAATGACCATGCCAATGCGGCGGCCGCGCGCCTTGGTCGTGGTGTGGTGACAGTGGTCCCATTGACCAGCTCAACCTCGCGAGTTCTTCCCTTTCAGGTTTTCCTCCCCTCGGAGGCAACTGGCTTGCCCAAGGACTCCAAGGCTCAGGCGGAGCAAGTTCGATCGATTGCCGTGGAGAGAGTCGGCGAGGTTGTCGGCTGGTTACCCAGTGGCCTGATGAAGATGGTCAATGAGGCTCTGATCCTGCATCTCTCCTTGTGATGGAGCCTCACGTCAGGCGGGGGAACTCCTCCAGGGAGAAGACCGACTCCACGGGCACGTCGAAGTAGCGGGCGATGCGCAGGGCCAGGTGCAGCGAGGGGGCGTACTCCCCGCGCTCGAGGTAGCCCACCGTCTGGTAGTGGACGCCGAGGGCCTCGGCCAGCTCACGGCGGCTCACTCGCCGGTCGGCGCGTAGGACCGCGATCCGGTTGTGGACGACGTCGTCGGACATGGTCACAGACCGGCCTGGGAGCGAATGGTGGACTGCACGCGCGCCAGACTACCGATCGTCTCCTTGCGGAAGCTGCGCCGCACGATGAACGAGGCTCCCGCGAAGCCGAGAACCGTCCATACCGTCAGGACCCCGACGGCGAGCACCGGTGAGAAGGCTCGGCCCACCTCCCACGAGGGGTCCCCCACCAGTGCCCATCGGGTCAAGTGCCCCGACCAGTACGTCGGCAGCGCCAGCTGAACCGCCTGCAGCCAGGAGGGGAGCCGGTCCATGGGCATGAAGAAACCGCTCGTCCCGATGAGGGCGAACATGGGCAGGTAGGAGGCCATGAAGCTGTAGACGCCGCGGACGAAGGCACCCACGAGGAAGCCCAGCGGGGCCGTCGCAACGGCCGACAGCACCATGAGCGGCAGGCAGGCCAGCACCTGGGGCGCACTCAGGGGCAGTGCCTCAACGAACAGGGCTCCCCCGAGAAGAATGGCGCCCTGGAAGACGAGGGTCTGAGTGACTGAGGACATTGTCTTACCGATCGCCCACGTCAGCGGGCCGTGGGGCAGGACGCGCACCCGCAGCAGGGCGCCACCGATACGGTCGACGTAGGTCTCGCTGGCGATCTGGAAGGTGATGAAGCAGCTGATCGTGCCAATGCTGCCGGCGAGGAACATGGGGCCGAAGGCCGCGTGGGCCGCGGTTGCGACCTGGCTGTTCTTGCCGACGATCACGATGGCGCTCACGGAGACCAGCAATGCGATGCCCGACCCGACAACGCCTGCTCGCAGGTCCAGGGCGGCCTGGCGACGGGCCGCGCGTAGAACTGCCAGGAAGGTGCGAGTGCTCATGACTGGGGCTCCTTGCTGCTGACGAGGGAGAGGTAGGTCTCCTCCAGGGTGGGGCGGGTGATGGTGAGCCCGGTGATGGCGTCGAGGTCGAGTTCCTTGACGAAGCGCTCGGGGCAGTGGGTGGAGTGGACGTGGTGGGTCCCGTCCTGGATCCAGGTGATCTCGGCGCCGCGGTCGAGGCGCTCGCGCAGCGCCGTGACTGTGCCGTCGGCGAGGATCCGTCCCTCGTTCATGATGAGCACCCGAGAGGCCAGGTGCTCGGCCTCGGCCAGGTCGTGGGTGGTCATGACGATGGTGGCGTCGTCGTCGACCCGGGCCAGAATGAGATCGTGCAGTCGCGCCTTGGATACCGGGTCCAGTCCGGTCGTCGGCTCGTCCAGGACGAGGAGCTCGGGCGCAGCCATGAGGGCGGCCGCGAAGTCAATGGTGCGTCGCTGCCCGCCGGAGAGCCTCGACAACCGGGAGTCGGCCTTCTCGCTGAGGCCGACGGCGTCGAGCACCTCGTTGACGCTGCTCACTCGGCTCGCCGCCGTCAGCTGGACTGAGCGGATCCACTCCAGCTGGTCCCTCACCTTCCACTTGGCGTGGTCGGTCCAGCTCTGCTGCACCAGCCCGACCCTCGCCCAGAAGTCGGCGCCCGCCCGGCGCGGATCGGTGCCGAGCACGCGCACCCTGCCGGCGGTCGGGGTCAGAGAGCCCAGCAGGTTCTCCACGAGGGTCGTCTTGCCCACGCCGTTGGGACCGAGCAGGCAGACGACCTCTCCGGCCTCGACCGATTGATCGATGCCGCGCAGCACCGGGGTGTCCCCGTAGGAGAACTCGAGGTTCTCCGTGGTGATGACTGGAGTCATCGCACAAACCCTCCTGAGTAGAAGCGCAACTGAATGTAGTAGAGATGCTACATCATGGTGTTGGTGTGCGTCAGGATGAGGGGCGTCGTTCGCGGGGGAATCCCTTCATCCTCTGTCTCACACTGCGGTCCCGTACGCCCCTTACCTGACGATGGGTCCTCATCGGGGTAGGGTCTACGCCGTGCGAGCGACTCCAGGCCACCAGGTGAGCCTCCTGCTTAGTCGCCGCGGCGGGGCCTGACAGGCCGGCACCCCGACCGCGGCTGACTCGTTCTGCTCGGCCACGTTCGCGGCTGTGTTCCTCAGGAGTCAGACGAGTCTTCCGGGAACCGCCGTCGGAACCACGAAGCATCTGATCCCAGGAGAAACCCGATGCGCAACGCCCGCCCCGCCCCCCAGCAGCCCTCCGGTATGCCGTTCGCCAAGTACCGGCCCTTCCTCGACGTCGTCTCCATCGACCTGCCCGACCGCACCTGGCCGGACAAGCGCATCACCGCCGCCCCCCGCTGGCTGAGCACCGACCTGCGCGACGGCAACCAGTCCCTCATCGAGCCCATGGGCCCCCAGGCCAAGCGCGCCATCTTCGACCTGCTCGTGTCCATGGGCTTCAAGGAGATCGAGATCGGCTTCCCAGCCGCCTCCCAGACCGACTTCGACTTCGTGCGCTCCCTGGTGGACGACGGCGCGATCCCCGAGGACGTCACCATCTCCGTGCTCACCCAGTCACGCGGCGAGCTCATCGACCGCACCCTGGACGCCTGCATCGGCATCCCACGGGCCACCGTCCACCTCTACAACGCCCTGTCGCCCCTGTTCCGCAACGTCGTCTTCCGCATGGACCGCGACCAGATCCGCGAGCTCGCCGTCGACGGCACCCGCCAGATCATGGCCCGCGCCGAGAAGGTCCTCGACGAGGACACGATCTTCGGCTACGAGTACTCCCCGGAGATCTTCGTCGACACCGAGCTCGACTACAGCCTCGAGGTCTGCCAGGCCGTCATGGACGTGTGGCAGCCCGAGGAGGACCGCGAGATCATCCTCAACCTGCCCGCCACCGTCGAGCGCGCCACCCCCAACGTCTACGCCGACCAGATCGAGTGGATGAGCCGCCACCTGCCGAGGCGCGAGTCCGTGTGCCTGTCCCTGCACAACCACAACGACCGCGGCTCGGGCGTGGCCGCCGCCGAGCTCGGCCTCATGGCCGGCGCCGACCGCGTCGAGGGCTGCCTGTTCGGCCACGGCGAGCGCACCGGCAACGTGGACCTGGTGACCCTGGCCCTCAACCTCTTCAGCCAGGGCGTCGACCCCATGCTCGACCTGTCCGACATCGACGAGGTCCGCCGCACCGTCGAGCGGGCCACCGGCATGGACGTGCCCCCGCGCACCCCCTACGCCGGCGAGCTCGTCTACACCTCCTTCTCCGGCTCCCACCAGGACGCCATCAAGAAGGGCTTCGCGGCGCGCAACACTCAGGTCAGCGCGAAGAAGGCCGAGGGGCTGGCCGACGCCGAGGCGGAGATCGCCGTCCCCTGGGCCATGCCCTACCTGCCCATCGACCCCCACGACGTGGGCCGCTCCTACGAGGCCGTCGTGCGCGTCAACTCCCAGTCCGGCAAGGGCGGGGTCGCCTACCTGCTGGGCACCACCCGCAAGCTCGAGCTGCCGCGCCGCCTCCAGATCGAGTTCTCCCGCATCGTCCAGCGCCACACCGACACCTACGGTGGCGAGGTCGACGGCGACCGCCTGTGGTCGATCTTCGCCGACGAGTACCTGCCCGCCGCGGCCGCCCCCGAGGCCGAGCTCAGCCGCTGGGGCCGCTTCGAGCTGCGTGGGGCCACCCTGACCTCCACCGGTGATGACGAGGACTCCACCCTCACCGTCACCCTGGTCGACGGCGGGGAGGAGAAGCACCTGACCGCCTCCGGCAACGGCCCCCTCGACGCCTTCGTCACCGCCCTGGAGAGCACGGGCCTCAGCGTGCGGATCCTCGACTACGTCGAGCACGCCCTGAGCGAGGGGCGCGACGCGAAGGCCGCCAGCTACGTCGAGTGCGAGGTCGACGGCCAGGTCCTGTGGGGCGTGGGCATCGACCCCTCCATCACCACCTCCTCCTTCAAGGCCGTCATCTCCGCCATCAATCGGGCCCTGCGCTGAGAGGGCGTGAGAGACTGCGCCCGTGACGAGCAGGCTGTACCGGGATGAGGCGATCATCCTGCGCACCTACAAGCTGGGCGAGGCCGACCGCATCATCGTGATGCTCACCCGCCATCACGGACAGGTGCGCGCCGTGGCCAAGGGGGTGCGCCGCACCACCTCCCGCTTCGGTGCCCGCCTGGAGCCCTTCTCCATGACCGACGTCCAGCTCCACGCCGGACGCACCCTCGACGTCGTCACCCAGGCAGAGATCATCGACCCCTTCGGCCGGGCCGTCAGCGCCGACTACGCCATGTTCACCTGCGCCTCGACCATGGTGGAGACCGCTGAGCGCCTCAGCGCCGACGACGGAGACCTGGGCACCGAGGCCAGCCCCCAGCAGTACCTGCTGCTGGCCGGGGCCCTGGCCGCCATGTCCCACCGGCGCCACGCCCCCGGGCTCATCCTGGACTCCTACCTGCTGCGGGCCCTGGCCCTGGGGGGCTGGGCGCCCTCGTGCTACGACTGCGCCCTGTGCGGCGCCCCCGGACCCCACCGGGCCTTCCACATCCAGGCCGGTGGGGCGGTGTGCGAGTCCTGCCGCTCGGCTGGCGCCGTCGAGGTCGAGCCGTCTACGATGGCGCTCCTGGGCGCCCTGCTCTCCGGGGACTGGGCCGTGGCCGACGCCTCCGGTCAGCGCGAGCGCTCCCAGGCCTCCGGGCTCGTCTCGGCCTACACGACCTGGTACCTGGAGCGGCGCCTGCGCTCCCTCGCACTGGTGGAAAGGGCATAACCATGACAGACGTCGCCAGAGACATGACGGTCGAGGCCGCCCCGCCCCTGCACCGGCCCGGCCTGACCCCACCCGTGCTGCCGGCCGCCTCCCTGCCCCAGCACGTCGCCGTCGTCATGGACGGCAACGGGCGCTGGGCCAACGCCCGCGGCCTGCCCCGCACCGAGGGCCACCGGGTGGGGGAGGCCAATATGCTCGACGTCGCCGCCGGCGCCATCGAGATCGGCGTCAAAGAGCTGAGCGTCTACGCCTTCTCCACCGAGAACTGGCGGCGCTCACCCGGCGAGGTCCGCTTCATCATGGGCTTCGCCCGCAAGGTCCTGCGCGTCCAGCGCGATGTCCTCAACTCCTGGAACGTCAGGCTGCGCTGGATCGGACGCACCCCGCGCCTGTGGAAGTCCGTCCTGCACGAGCTGCGTGAGGCCGAGCGCGTCACCGCGCACAACACGGGCCTCACCCTCAACCTGTGCATCAACTACGGCGGGCGGGCCGAGATCGCCGACGCCACCCGAGCCATCGCCGAGGACGTCGCCGCCGGCCGCCTCAAGGCCTCCTCCATCAACGAGAAGACCATCCAGCGTTACCTCTACTCACCCACCATGCGGGACGTGGACCTGTTCATCCGCACCGGCGACGAGCAGCGCACCTCCAACTTCCTCATGTGGTCCTCCTCCTACGCCGAGCTCTACTTCTCACCCCTGGCCTGGCCCGACTTCAACCGCACCGAGCTGTGGAAGGCCTGCGAGGCCTACGCCGGGCGCGAGCGCCGCTACGGCGGGGCCGTGGACAAGGTGCTGCACGAGGAACCCGCCGGCGCCGAGGACCCGGAGGGCGACGAGGCTGACGAGTCACCGCACCACGACGGGCAGTAGCCAGCCGCCTGGCACAACCCGGCTCGGACACCGGGGCGATCAGACCTGCTCAGTCCTGTGAGGAGTCCTGGGCCGAGCACGTGGCGCACAGGCCGAAGAACTCCGCCGTGTGCTCCATCTGGGTGAAGCCCTGCCGGGCCGAGACCCGCTGAATCCACTCCTCCAGCCCGCCGCCGGAAACCTCCACGGTGTAGCCGCAGCGGCGGCACACGATGTGGTGGTGGTGCTCCTGCTCCTCGCAGGCCCGGTAGAGGATCTCGCCCTCGGCGCTGCGCACCTGGTCCACCGCTCCGGACTCCGCCAGCGTCTGCAGGTTGCGGTAGACGGTGGCCAGTCCCACCTTGGTGCCCTCGGCCTCCAGGGCGGCATGGATCTGCTGGGCCGAGCGGAACTCGTCGGTGCGGGCGAGGATGTCGGCGACGGCGGCGCGCTGGCGCGTGGCGCGGGGACGCTGCGCCGTGCTGCTTGCGCTCATGATCTGCCTCCTGAGGTGATGTGGTGCCGTCGCGAGCGGCTGACGAGCTGCAGCAGTCCGGACAGGAGGGCGACGACGGCGTAGCCCCCCACTAGGAGTACCACGATCATGGCGCCGGGAGAGGCCGCCACCAGGTAGGTGATCGTCAGACCTGACACACAGGCCACCACGCCCAGCCCCATCGCCAGGTACATGGTGCGGGCGAAGGAGTGCGACACGAGCTGGGCGATGGCCACCGGCACGATCATGACCGCCGAGACCAGCAGCGCCCCCACCACCCGCATGGACACCGAGACCGTCAGTGCCGCCACCACCGCGACCAGCACGTTGAGGGCGCCGGTGGGCAGGCCGCAGGCGTGGGCGAACTCCTCGTCGTGGCACAGTGCGAACAGTGGGCCGCGCAGCCCCAGTCCCACCAGGAGCACCAGGGTGGCCAGGGCGATGGTGAACCAGGCGTCGGAGACCGAGACCGTGGAGATCGAGCCGAACAGGTAGGAGTTGAGGTTCGTCGTCGTCCCGCCGGCGACGCGAATGAGGATGACGCCCCCGGCGATGCCCCCGTAGAACAGGATCGCCAGGGCCACGTCTCCCCGGGTCCGGCCGTTGGCGCGGATGACCTCGATCATCACGGCTCCCAGCACGCTGATGAGGATCGCCCCGGGCACGGCCCAGGCGTCGTGAGGAGTGACGTTGGCGGCGGCCCCGGCCAGCCAGCCCAGGGCGATGCCGGTCAGGGCGATGTGCCCGATCCCGTCGCCCAGCAGTGCCAGGCCCCGCTGAACCAGGTAGGTGCCCACCACCGGGGCGGCCAGCCCCACCAGGACCGCCACGATGAAGGCCCGCTGGATGAGGGGACTGGCAAGCATGTCGGAGACGAACTCGATCATGGGCGGGTGCTCCTACCGGAATGAGGGCGCGTGTCAGGCAGCCGATGGTCGAGGACGGGGGCGTGGTGGGCCGGAGGGCCGCTGGCGTCCGGGTGGTGGTCGCCGTCGGCGCCGTAGTCGGAGTGCGCGCGGTGCAGGTCGCCTTGGGGCGCGCCGGTCCCGCTGTCGCGCAGATGAGCGACCTCGCCGGCCGGGCCGTCGGCGACGAGCCGGCCGTCCTGCAGGAGGATCGCCCGCTGGACGACGTCGGCGAGCTCACCCATCTCGTGCAGAACCGTCACCAGGGTCAGCCCCTGCGCGCGCAGCCCCTGAAGAATCTCGGCCAGGGACTCGCGGCTGGCGCGGTCGATGCCGGCCAGAGGCTCATCGAGGATGAGCAGCTCGGGGGAGCGGACCAGGGCCCGGGCGATGAGGACCCGCTGGGCCTGCCCGCCGGAGAAGACCTGGACGTGGTCCGCGGCCCGGTGGGCCAGCCCGACGGCGTCCAGGGCGGCCATGGCCTTGCGTTTGGCGGCCCGGCCCCGATCGGCCCAAGGCCGGCGCGGCCCCAGGAGCCCGGAGCGCACCACCTCCAGGGCGGTGGCCGGGACGCCGGAGCCGGCACCGATCCGCTGGGGGACGTAGCCGACCCGCTCCCAGGGGACCCTGTGCCGGCGCGAGGTGGGGGTGCCCAGGAGCTCGATGCTGCCGCCGGACAGGGGCACCAGCCCCAGAACGGCCTTGACGAGGGTGGACTTGCCCGAGCCGTTGGCGCCCAGGATCGCCACGGACTCGCCGCCGCCCACGGCCAGGCTCACGTCGTCCAGGATGAGGGAGGAGCCCAGGACGACGCTGAGCTCACGGACCTTGATGGCGAGCGCGGACGACGCCGCCCGGGGGGAACCGGACGGCGTCGTCACAGACGCTGGTGAAGGTGGAGATGATGAGGTCATACGGTTGCGATCATGCCAATCTGAGGGGGGCGTCATCTGCTCGGGAACCCGGGCTCGGCGGCCGGGCCCTGAGGCTACTTGCACACCATGGCGGACTTGAGCCGCTCCAGGTTGGTGGTCATGGCGTCGGTGTAGTCGCCTCGCTCGGGCTTGGACTCCAGGGGGCTGAGGACGCTCGTCTCCGCCCCGGTCTCCGCGGCGATCGCCTTGGCGGGGGCGTCGGAGACCAGCTCCTCGGTGAAGATCGTCTTGACCCCCGTCTTCTCGACCACCGACTTGATGTTGGCCATCTCGGCGGGGCTGGGCTCGGTCTCCGGGTCGATGCCGGAGATGGAGGCCTGGGTCAGGCCGTAGCGCTCGGCCATGTAGCCGAAGGCGGCGTGGGAGGTGATGAAGGTCTTGTGCTGGCAGCTGGTAAAGCCCTGCTTGTACTGGTTGTCCACTCCGGTCAGCGCCGTCTTGAGCTTGTCCAGGCCCGCCTTGTAGTCGTTGGCGTTGGCCGGGTCGATCTTGGCGAAGGAGGCCTCAAGAGCCTCGGCCACCTTGACCATGCGGTCCGGGTCGAGCCAGAAGTGCGGGTCGAGGTCGCCGTCGTGCCCCTCACCGCCCTCGGCGTGCTCATCGTGGCCGTGCTCGTCGTGCTCGGCCTCGCTGGCCTGCGCGGTGGCGGCGGCACTGGCCGAGGCGCCGTCGGTGGCCTCCTCGCCGTGCTCGTGCTCCTCCTCAACCCCCTCGTGGTGGACGAGGTTGGCCGGCTTGCTCAGGTCCACCACGGTGGGGCCGGAACCGACCTCCTTGACGGCCTTGTCCAGGGAGGGCTGGAAGCCGGGGACGTAGGCGATGATGTCGGCCTTGCCCAGCTCGGCGGTCTCCTTGCCGGAGAGCTCGAAGTCGTGCGGCTCGACGTTGGAGGGGGTCACGGTGGAGACCTTGACGAGCTTGCCGCCAATGGACTCGGCCAGGTACTGGATCGGGTAGAAGGACGTGGAGACCGTCAGAGTCTTGCCCGGGGCAATCGTGTGCGGCGCCGATGCGTCTGACGAGCTCTCGCCCTTCAGGGCGCTGCACGCGCTCATGCCGGCAGCCAGCATCAGGGTGGCTCCGAGCGCCACGACGCGGTGGAGACGACGGGAACGAGCCTGTGAAACATTCATGCGAATCATTCTCATACTCTGTCGGTCCTGCGTCAAACTCGGGGCGAGCCCGCGTGTGCGCTGCTGAGAGCCGGTTTGGACGGCAGTCGGCAGGGCCTCCCGGGCGCGTGCGCGCGTCGGTGGTGCGACGGGCCCCTCACCGACGCTCGGCCCCTGTCCGCCTAGACTGTCACCACTCGTCCCCACCAACCAGGCGGGACCACGACCACTCCTGAAGGAGCATCCGTTGGCATCCACCCCTTCACGCCTCGACGCCGTCATCAACCTCGCCAAGCGGCGCGGCTTCGTCTTCCCCTGCGGCGAGATCTACGGCGGAACCCGCTCGGCCTGGGACTACGGGCCGCTGGGCGTCGAGCTCAAGGAGAACATCAAGCGCCAGTGGTGGCAGTACATGGTCCGCTCGCGCGACGACGTCGTCGGGCTGGACTCCTCCGTCATCCTGCCGCGTGAGACCTGGGTCGCCTCCGGTCACGTCGGCGCCTTCACCGACCCGCTCGTGGAGTCCCTGCACACCCACAAGCGTTACCGCGCCGACCAGCTCATCGAGGACTACGCCGCCCGCAAGGGCCTCGACCCCGAGAACGTCACCCTCGACATGGTTCCCGACCCGGTCACCGGCCAGCCGGGCTCCTGGACCGAGCCGCGCGAGTTCTCCGGCCTGCTCAAGACCTACCTGGGGCCGGTCGACGACGAGTCCGGCCTGCACTACCTGCGCCCCGAGACCGCCCAGGGCATCTTCATCAACTTCGCCAACGTCATGAGCGCGGCCCGCAAGAAGCCGCCCTTCGGCATCGGCCAGGTGGGCAAGTCCTTCCGCAACGAGATCACGCCGGGCAACTTCATCTTCCGCACCCGCGAGTTCGAGCAGATGGAGCTGGAGTTCTTCTGCGAGCCGGGCACCGACGAGGAGTGGCACCAGTACTGGATCGACTACCGCAAGGCCTGGTACACCGACCTGGGCATCAGCGAGGACAACCTGCGCCTCTACGAGCACCCCGCCGAGAAGCTCTCCCACTACTCCAAGCGCACCGTGGACCTG
>ERZ772920.1330-NODE-1330-length-12755-cov-2.681575_pt1 | contig 12755 bp, 10 predicted proteins | sample MGYA00511469_ERZ772920 | MGnify/ENA primary metagenome ERZ772920 (study PRJEB29015, sample SAMEA2738069) | human oral metagenome | biome: human oral; feature: human-associated habitat; material: saliva | place: China | collected 2216 ... | reverse complement strand
GGGCGCCTGTGCAGAACGGGGCAGGCTCACATTTTTACCATCGTAGTTCTCGACAGGGCGCTCCGTTTTCAGAGATGTTGCTGCAGGAATCGCTCGACGGCACGGTAGAAGTCGAAGACGTTTTCTTGGTTGGCGAAACCATGGCCTTCGTTGTCTTTCACCATGTATTCCACTTCCACTCCGCGTCGTCGGAGGGCCGCCACCATTTGGTCGCTTTCGTCCTTGTTGACGCGCGGATCGTTGGCCCCTTGTGCGATGAAGAGCGGGCAGCGAATGGCGTCGGCATGCAAGGCCGGCGACGTGGCTTCGAGTTGCGCGCGGTCGCGATCGGGGTGGCCGATTTGTTCGTACATCATGTCGAGCATCGCGCGCCAGTAAGGCGGAATGGTTTGCAGGAAAGTGAGCAGATTGGACACGCCCACGTAGTCGATGGCGCAGCAATAAAGCTCCGGTGTGAAGCAAGCTCCCGCCAGGGTGGCATATCCACCGTAGGAGGCACCGTAAATGGCTATGCGTTTCGGGTCGGCTATGCCTGAATCGATGAGCCAATGCACGCCGTCGGTGATGTCATTCTGCATGGTGAGCCCCCATTGCTTGTAACTCTTTTCGAGGAAGTCGCGGCCGTAGCCTGTGCTTCCGCGGAAATTGAGTTGAAAGACCGCATAACCTCTCGAACACAGAAATTGCACTTCAGAGGAGAAGCCCCAATTGTCGCGCGACCACGGTCCGCCGTGGGGATTGACGATGACGGGGAGCGGGGCCGGGAGCGCATCGAGTGTCAATCCGGGGGGCAAACTTAGGTAGGCCTCGATGGTCAGCCCGTCGCGGGTGGTGAACGTCACGGGGTGCATGGGCGCCATGGCCGATTCGGGCAACCACGGGGCCACTTCGGCCAGCAGTTCCACACGATCAGCGGTGCGATCGTAGAAATAATAGGCGCCTTTCGACCGATCGCTGGCCACAAAGACGATGCATCGTTCCTCGCTCTTGTCGGTGTCCACCATGCCGACTTGTTGCGCTGGGAAGTGCTTTTCGAGTCGTTGGCGGTCGGCGCGTGCGCGGTCGTCGAAATAGTGGCGCACAGGGTCGCGATGTCCGGCACAAAACGCCCCGAGCAGCCGGCGACGCTTGCGCGAATAGGTGAGCGCGTCCACGTCGTAGCGATCGTGTTCGAACAGTACTTCGCGCTCTTCGGCCGTAGCGGGATCAATGAGCACCAAGGCTGCTTTGTCACGGCCGCGATTGCTCACGCCCCACACCATTTTGTTGTCGGGAGTGAAGAGCGAGTAGCACACCGATTCGCGGAAATCGGTGGTGAGCACGGGACGGAATGCTTCGCCTTCGTGGTCGCGGTAGAGAATCTGGGTGTTCACGCCGTCGACGACGGCATAGACCACACGCAAACAACCATCGTGGTCGGTGGTCCATCCCTGATAGTTACCGGGATTTTCGGCCAGGAGCGTGAGTTCGCCCGTGTCGAGATCGAGACGATAGGGATCGAAGGCCTCGGGGTTGCGGCGATTCATTTCAATGAGGATTTGCCCGGGCACTTCGGGGAGATCATCGATGATGTCGGCGCGCACTCCGGGAAAATCGGTGTAGGCGCGTTCGTCGCTCCCGTCGCGGCGAATGCCGAAAAGGTGGTAGTTCTCGTCGCCCCCATCGTCTTTGGCATAAACCAAACGGTCGTTGTCGGCCCAAAGGTGGCCGCCGAGACTGCGTTCGGTCTCGCCGGTGAGGCGAAGTGGGGTGCCGAGTGCGCCATCGGGGGCGATGCTGCGCACAAAAAGATTCATGCGGTCGCGATAGGGGGCAAGATAGGCGAGATGGCGCCCATCGGGCGAAAGACGGAAGGAGGAAGAAGTGGCGTTGCGGAAGAAATCTTCGAGGGAAATCATGTCGTTGGGGAAGATAATAAAAGAGATGTGCTGGAAATGCGCAAACAAATTTACAGTTTTCGAAGCGAAAGAGGAGCCGTTGCGAAAAGAAAATAGTAACTTCGCTAACGAAAACCGCTTCATGTACAGACAATTCGACACTCTATGTTCGCACTACTTGAGTTTCTCCTACAATCGCTTTGCAAAGGGGTAAGCAAAACCACGAGTTGGCTCCACTCTCTTTGGCTGATCGCCTATCGTCGCTTCAAATCGACGGTGAAGGGGGAAGCCTATCCCCAATCGTCGACGATGTTGGAGCTGCTGTTTCCCAAAATGCAGATCGAATGGAAGGAAAGCGAATTTAAGTGCCAAGAAGACGAACGAGCCTATGATTTTACCTTCCAGGGAGGACATTTTGTGGCGGTGTGCAGCCGGCGCAACACCATGGTCTCGTTCTATTATCCGTATTTTGTGGAGCGTCCTCTCGGCGCGCTGACGGCGGTGCGCCATGCCAGCAATGAATTCAACAGCTTGGCGGTGGCCAATTTCGCGACTTACTACATCATCGATGCACAGGGGCACCAGGTTTATCTCTACATGCGTTTCGGCATGCCCATCGACTCGACGAAACGCAGTGTGCAAGAAATGCTGGCGGCTCAATTGGAAGCGACTTTTGCCCATGTGCGAAGAACAAGAGCTGAACTCGAGAAGATCGAAGCGAACGATGACAACAATTTGGAGGAGAACACGGCGATCAGTGAGCGGTTGAACGTCTTGTCGCACGTGGCAGAGATGAATTATGCTCCTGCGTTGGCCGAAGGATTTGAGACCAAAGAGCAGAAACACACGGTGGGCGAAGTGCTTTCGACGTTCATGCCGAACGAAGAACCGGTGACGCTTTTGCGAATGGAAGGCGTATTGACCGGAGAAGGCGACTGCGAGCCTTCGACAATCGAAGTGCTTGAAGCGGAAGACATTAAGAATTTCCCGTTTGTGGAATACTTGATGACGAAAGGAACCACATTCGAATCATTGAAGAACAGTGCATTGACGCTGGTGATTAGTGTATTGATCCAAGAAGGCGAACGGAAAGACTGTTTGCTGCACGTGCTTTGCGAGAGCGAAACGAATTATGACCTCTTCTTTCGCGTGACCTTCACTCGCCCCACGGGGATACTTTTGCCACAACACTCGGCGGTCGTTGCGAAAGCAGAACAGCAAAGCAGTGCAACTACCTTTGTTTTGGCCTATGATAAGGTGGGCGACGGAGAACGCCGGAAGGAGTTTGAATACTTCTGGAACGAAACCCGCGATGCCCTCGAACGCGGCGAAGATTTGACGGAGGCACAAGACGAAATGATGGCCTGCACCACGCCCTACTACGGTTATTGCATGTATTGGGGACGGCGTTTCTATGCGTCGGAGCGTTATTATGAGGCGCTGGCTTACTTCAAAAATGTGTTCCGCTGGCTTTCGCCGCGGTTCAGCTACATGAACAAGGGCCAGCGCGCGCATTTCTTCGAATTGCTCTTCAGCATCGGCAGTTGCTACAGCGCTTTGGGACTTTACCAACAGGCTTATTACTATTTGGATGGTCTGTATTCGCTGAACAACCACAAGTATAATCGTGCCTACGTGAATGCATTGGTGAACGGCCACGATTTTCGTGCCCTTTTTGTCATTGATCGCTACTTGGATCAAGAGCAAAAGCAGTTTGAAAGCGAGGGAACGGAAGTGGAGGAGCCGGAGCGACAGGCTTTCGTGCGCTTCTTGAAGCGCCGCCGGGGCACAGCGCTCATTGATGCAGATTTGCTCGACGAAGCCGAGCAGCAATTTCAAGCTCTGCTCGAGTTTCCCGACAGTGAAGGGATTGCGCTCGAAGAATTGCTGCGCATTCAACAAATAAGAAACGACAAAGAAGAAAATACTCAGCCTACTGACTCATGACAATGATCTCTCCTTCGCTGCTCAGTGCGGATTTCGCCAATTTGCAGCGCGACATCGAAATGCTCAACGAAAGTTCTGCAGATTGGTACCATCTTGATGTGATGGATGGGGTGTTTGTGCCCAACATTAGTTTCGGTTTTCCTGTGATGGAGGCCATGGCCCGACACGCACGCAAGCCACTGGATGTGCATCTGATGATTGTATCGCCCGAAAAGTTCATCCCTCAAGTGAAAGCCCTCGGGGCGCACGTGATGAATGTACACTATGAGGCTTGTACCCACCTGCATCGCGTGGTACAAGCCATACGCGACGAAGGAATGTTGGCCGGCGTCACGCTCAACCCCCATACGCCGGTGAGTGTGCTCGAAGAAATCGCGCCCTATCTCGACTTGGTCATGCTGATGAGTGTGAACCCCGGCTTCGGCGGCCAGCGTTTCATCCCCACCATGGTCGAGAAGACACGGAAATTGCGCGCCCTCTTGGATGCTTGTGGGTCGGAAGCGTTGATAGAAGTGGATGGCGGTGTGAATCGCGAGACCGGAAAATGGCTTGTCGAAGCCGGAGCCGATGTGCTCGTCGCCGGGAGTGCCGTGTTCAACGCGGCGGATCCGAAAAAGGAAATAGAAGTATTGCGTAATCTTTGAAGCAATGGAAATAACTCCCCTGCTGGACAATAAACAACTCTTTGAATTGATGACCCTGTTGCGCGATGCGCAACGCGTGGTGATCACTGCACACCGAGGACCCGACGGAGATGCTATGGGATCGACGCTGGCTTGGGCCGACTACTTGCGTGGGCTTGGCAAACAGGTGCGCGTGATTCTGCCGACACCGTGCCCGGACTTCTTGAAATGGTTGCCGGGAGCAAGAGGTGTGCTCTATTTTTCGAACGACGACATGCGACCGATGGCGACAAAGTTCATTCAAGAGGCCGATTTGATCTGCCTTTTGGACTTCAATGCCCTGCATCGCTTGCAAGACATGGGGCCGGTGGTGGAGCGGGCGAAGGCGAAGCGAATCATGATCGATCATCATGAGGGGCCCGACGAGAAAGCGGCGGATTTCATCGTGTCGCGTCCGGGCGCTTCGAGCACATGTGAGTTGGTCTTCAAGCTGATTTATCAACTCGGGGCGTTTGACGAACTTTCCCGGAACGCCGCTGCATGCATCTATTGTGGCATGATGACCGATACAGGTGGGTTTGCCTATGCATCGAACGATCCAGAGATCTTTGTCATCATTGCCCACTTGCTGACCAAGGGGATTGACAAGGACAAGATCAATCGGAATGTGAACAATACGTGGTCAGAAAATCGATTGCGCTTCTTTTCCTACATATTGACCGAACGCCTGCGTTTCTTCCACGATCATCGGGCCGGACTATTCACGATCACCCGTGAAGACATGAAGCGCTTCCACTATATCCGCGGAGATGCAGAAGGTTTGGTCAACGAACCGCTGAAAGTGAAGGGCATGCGACTGAGTATTAGTCTGAGAGAGGACACGGAAGTGGACAAGATTCGCGTCTCGGTGCGCAGTGTCGACGATTTCCCCGCCAATAAATTGGCTGAAGAGTTCTTTAATGGCGGCGGACACTTCAATGCGGCGGGCGGCGAACTCCCCTTTCCGCTGGATGAGGCCATCAAAACGGCCGAAAAGGCCATCGAAGCCTATGCAGACCGCCTATAAACGCCCTCCGTTCGCAACGAACAACATGACCGACGGCATTTTTTGTGCCGTCGGTTTGTTTTTCTTGCAATAAACGCGTATTTTTGCGGAAATCGTTCATTTCAAAAATCAGAAAGCCTATAGAAACATACTCTACTTCAAACTAATCGTTCAATGAGTATGGACAGCAAAAATAGAATGACCGACGACGCGTTGGTAAAAGCTTACATCGGAGGAGACGCAGAAGCCTTCGATTGTTTATTGGCGCGCCATCAAGATCGATTGTTCCAGCACATTTTATATGCAGTGCACGATGAAGACTTGGCAAACGACATTTTTCAAGAGACTTTTGTCAAGGCGATTCTCTCGCTACGCAAGGGAAATTATGTGGAACAAGGTCAGTTTTTCGCTTGGCTTTCGCGAATCGCCCATAACTTGGTGCTTGATCATTTCAAAACACAGCGCGGACAGTGCAGTTATGACGAAGATGGTCAGGAATTTGCCGACGAAGCCACGTCGCAGTTGGCTTGCGTGGGACGAGAAGAGGAAATGATTCGTATGGAATCGATAGAAATGGTGCAGAAATGGATCACTTTGCTGCCGGATGAACAGCGCGAAGTGGTGAAAATGCGCTTCTATCAAGAAATACCCTTCAAAGAAATTGCGGAAAAAACGGGGGTGGGCATCAGTACCTCGCTGGCAAGAATGCGCTATGCGCTACTCAACCTCCGCAAAATGGCAACCAGAGCGGGAATGTTGAAGTGAATGCGACCGAAAAACGCAAAAATATCACGTTTCGCGCATTAAATGGGAAGTTCCGTCGTTTAGAGAATAACGAACTAAGTGATATTCTCCTGAAGCCTATGGAACACTCTACTCCACTTCCCCACTCTCCCAAACATGAGACATTAGAATTTATCAAACGATTCGCTCGTTTACAGCTTATTGCGGAGCCTGCTTTGGCTTGTGGCCTTAGAATTCAAATGGTCAGCCCGCAATGTGCCGGCGGAACGTGTTGAATGCGCAAAATGGAATGCATGAAAAAAATTTTGCTCCTCGGATCGGGTGAACTCGGGAAAGAGTTTACGATCGCCGCCCAACGTTTGGGACAACATGTCGTGGCTTGCGACGCCTACCGCGGTGCGCCCGCAATGCAAGTCGCCGATGAATGTGAGGTGTTCTCCATGCTCGATGGAGAAGCACTGGACCGCGTCGTCGAAAAGCACCATCCCGACCTCATTATCAGCGAAATTGAAGCCATTCGAACCGAACGACTTTACGAATATGAGGTGAAAGGCATCCGCGTGGTTCCATCTGCCAGAGCGGTGAACTACACGATGAACCGAAAAGCCATCAGAGATTTGGCAGCAAAGCAACTCGGAATCAGAACGGCGCGTTACCATTACGCTACAACTGAGGAGGAACTGCGCAAAGGAGCCGAGGATCTCGGATTTCCCTGCATCGTCAAACCGCTAATGAGCTCGAGTGGAAAAGGACAATCCGTGATGCGTTCCGTAGATGACGTGAAACACGCATTCGAATACGGCATGGCGGGAAGCAGAGGGGATGTTAAGGAGCTCATCGTCGAAGAATTCGTTGATTTCGACTACGAAATCACCCTACTCACCGTGACACAAGACAACGGCAACACGTTATTCTGCGCTCCCATTGGACATGTGCAAGAAGATGGCGACTATCGTGAGAGCTTCCAGCCGAGAGCGATGAGCGCAACGCACTTGCAAGAGGCTGAAAGTATGGCGAAAGCTGTGACTGAAGCCCTGACCGGAGCCGGAATTTGGGGAGTTGAGTTTTTCGTCAGCGAGAAAAACGGCGTTTACTTCAGCGAATTGTCGCCGCGCCCGCACGATACCGGTATGGTGACCCTGGCGGGAACACAAAACTTCAATGAATTCGAACTGCATTGCCGTGCGGCATTGTCTTTGCCCATCCCGTGCGTGAAAAACCTCCGCATTGGAGCCAGCGCCGTGATTTTAGCAGGCGATCATGCGGAAGGAACGCCCGATTACCTCGGATTAGAAAGAACTTGTGAGGAGGATGCTGATCTGCGCATCTTCGGAAAGCCCAGCATGCGCCCCAAGCGTCGAATGGGAGTTGTGTTGGTGAGCGGAGAATTGGGGGGCGATCTCGAGCAAGTCCGCGACAAGGCAAAACGACTCGCCGGTTATGTTCAAGTGGTCCCGAAGGAGGATTGATTAAACATAAAGTTTCTCGCGTATTTCTGCACTTATTGTCGAATAGTCGGGAATACGTCACGGAAATGAGCCTTTGAGAGCTCAGTTTTTGCGCATCTCTTGAAGGCAAACGGAGAGGTGCAGCGCGTACAGCCCCATTTTGTCCACACCCTCCCCCTTTCTCGTCCGCCGACACGAACAAACCGCAGTGGGAACATGGGATTATCGTTAAATACCCGCCGTGATAACCAAAACCTCACCAACCTGTCCATGATATCTCCCACTGACTAAAGCGTCCGATCGAGCTATGGCCCGATTGGGCGTTTCATTTTGGCCATTAGCCACAACGGGAAGACAAAACACGGGGGCTTTTTCTTCAGAATCTGTTTTTTTGCGAGGCCATGAAGCCAGATCGCTCTTTTTTGACTAACTTTGTAGGCGGATACGCGGAAGTTCGCTTTCAGTTCTCCGTAAGATCCTCGTGATATTGCTTTTATCTTTATCCTAATCCAAGTTCGGAAATGAAACTCATCCTGATGACTCGTCCTGATTTCTTCGTCGAAGAGAGTCAGATCATCACTGCTTTGTTCGATGAAGGGCTGGAACTTTTGCATGTGCGCAAGCCAGATTCAGAACCTGTCTATTCGGAACGATTACTCTCGCTCATTCCCGAAAACTACCACAAGAATATTGTGGTGCACGACCATTTCTATCTAAAAGGTGAATACGGTTTGAAAGGCATTCACCTCAATGCGCGAAATACTCAGCTTCCCCACAACTACAAAGGACACATTTCCTGTAGTTGTCAGAGTGCAGACGAACTCAGAGAGAGAGTTCGTTCGTTTGACTATGTCTTTTTGTCACCCCTCTTCGATGCAACGCGCGAGGACGGCTTCAGTGAGAATTTCAGTGCGCGCATGCTGAATGAAATGGCCGAAAAGAAACTGATCGGGCGCAAAGTCATGGCCTTCGGCAACGTCGATGCCGACAATCTTCCCCTGGTCAAAAGTCTCGGTTTCGGCGGTGCCGTCATTTTGGGCGACCTTTGGAATCGCTTCAACATGCACACCAACAGGGACTACAAGGATCTCATCACCCACTTCCGCAAGTTGCGGCGAATGGCCGAATGAACCCGCGAAGCCAAGGCGATAGAAATCCTTACATCGTGAGAGAAACTTCCCACCAATCAACTCTTTCAATAAAATGAACAGTAACTTCAAAGTCTTCTCGGGCACGAAAACACGTTATTTGGCCGAGAAAATCTGTGACAATCTGGGCTGCAAGCTCGGAGATGTGAGCATCACTTATTTCTCGGACGGCGAGTTTGAGGTTTGCTATGAGGAGTCTATTCGAGGCTGCGACGTCTTTCTCGTACAAAGCACGTTTCCCTCGACCGACAACCTGATGGAGCTTCTGCTGATGGTCGATGCGGCCAAACGTGCTTCGGCGCGCACCGTCAATGCCGTGGTGCCCTACTACGGTTGGGCCCGTCAGGACCGCAAAAGCAAGCCCCGTGTTTCCATCGGAGCCAAGCTGGTCGCCAATATGCTGGGCGTAGCCGGCATTGATCGCGTGATCACCATGGATCTCCACGCCGATCAAGAGCAAGGATTCTTTGAAGTTCCTGTAGATCACCTGTTTGCGTCGACTATCCTCCTCCCTTACGTCAAGAACCTCAATCTGAAAAACATCTGCATCGCAACGCCGGATGTCGGAGGCTCGAAGCGCGCAAGCACCTACGCGAAATATCTTGATTGCCCCATGGTCATCTGCAACAAGACCCGTAAGCGTGCCAATGAAGTCGACTCCATGGACGTGATCGGCGATGTGAAGGATATGGACGTCGTACTGGTAGATGATATGGTGGACACCGCAGGCACAATCACCAAAGCTGCCGACCTCATCAAGTCGAAAGGCGCGCGTTCCGTGCGTGCTTTGGCCTCGCACTGCATCATGTCCGGCCCCGCCGACGAGCGAGTCGAAAACAGTCAGCTCGAGGAAATGGTCTTCACCGACTCAATTCCCTACACCGGTTCCTGCTCAAAAGTGAAACAGCTGAGCGTCGGAGCACTGTTTGCCGAAACCATTCGCCGAGTGCTCGAGAATGAGAGCATCAGCAGTCAATATCTCATCTGATTATTCCAATAGAGAGAGGCGTGTTTGCGCCGTACCGATGGAGATCGGTCCGCGAAATGCATTGACACGGCATCGTGTCATTGCGTATCGGGAGTGCATCCACGCCTCTCCTTCTATCTCGCTTTTTTCTAAGCTTTTCCTTCTCACAGAATTTGCATGCGTAGGAAATTCGTCTACACTCTTTGGTCATTGCTGCTTGGTTTTATCCTCTCGGCTGCACTTTTCGTCGTCGCAGTCGAATGTGGATGGATCGGCTACATGCCTGATCTCGAGCGCATCCAAAATCCCATCAATAAATTCGCATCGCAGGCACTGACTGCCGATGGAAAATTGTTGGGCACTTGGTCTACCAGCGAAAACCGCATTTTTGTGGCTACCGATAGCATATCGCCCCATCTCTTCAAGGCGTTGGTGGCCACAGAAGACGAACGTTTCTACGACCATTGCGGCATCGACGCCAAAGCGTTGGGGCGTGCCGTGGTGAAACGTGGCATCATGGGCCAGCACAATGCGGGAGGTGGTTCGACCATCACGCAGCAGTTGGCCAAACAATTGTATTCCGGAAAAGCTTCCAACACACTTCAGCGATTATTGCAGAAGCCCATCGAATGGGTCATCGCAGTAGAGATCGAACGCTACTACACGAAGGATGAGATCATGACGTTGTATCTCAACTACTTCGATTTTCTTCATAACGCCGTGGGAATCAAGACGGCAGCCAACGTCTACTTTGGCAAATCTCCCAGCGAACTTACACTTACCGAATCGGCCACGCTGATCGGCATGTGCAAGAACCCCTCCCTCTTTAATCCCGTGCGCGACGCAGAACGCTGCCGTCAGCGCCGAAATGTGGTGCTGTCTCAAATGGTCAAGGCCGGCTATTTGAGTGCAGACAGTTGCCGAATGCTCAGCGCCACCCCACTCGAATTGAATTTCCACCCCATCGACCACAAAGAAGGGGAGGCCACCTATCTGCGTGAGTACTTGAGACAAATACTCATGGCCGACAAACCGAAGCGATCCAACTACCGCGATTGGCAGTACGCCCAGTATTATGCCGATTCTTTGGCGTGGATCAACAACCCGATCTACGGTTGGTGCAAAAAGAACAAGAAGCGCGACGGCTCACACTACGACATCTACACCGACGGCCTGAAAGTTTACACCACAATCGACTCGCGCATGCAGGAATATGCCGAGAAAGCGGTCTACAGTCACGTTGCACTTCGACTTCAGCCCGAGTTTGACAAGCGGAAGTACAATGAAAACTTCCCCTTCAACACCAGTCTGTCCTCCAAACAGGTGAAGCGCATCTTCGACAAAGCCATGCGCCAGAGCGAGCGATATCAAGCGATGAAGGCAACGGGCGCATCTGAGGAAGACATTCACGATGCCTTTTGCACCTTGACTCCTATGTCGGTCTACACCTACCATGGCGATGTCGATACGGTCATGACACCGCTCGATTCCATTCGCTATTACAAGACCTTCCTCCGAGCCGGTTTGGTTTCTATCGATCCGAGCAATGGTTATGTGAAAGCTTACGTCGGAGGCCTCAATTATGCTCATTTCCAGTACGATATGGGTATGATCGGACGCCGACAAATCGGTTCGACGATGAAACCGTTTGTCTATGCCATGGCACTCGAAGACGGGTACACGCCCCAGTCGATGGTGCTCAATGCGCAGCGAAGCTACCGCGTAGGCGGATCTTTCTGGACACCTCGCAATGCCAACAGCGCAAGAGCCGGCCAAATGGTGCCCCTCATTTGGGGACTCTCACAATCGAGCAACTGGGCCACGGCCAACCTCATGAGCAAGGTGGATCCCAGCGGTACACGCCTGAAACGGCTCGTGCAGAATTTCGGAGTCGCCAATCCCGACATTCATCCCTCTATGGCCCTGTGTCTCGGACCTTGCGAGGTGACGGTAGGCGAAATGGCCTCGGCCTACACGGCCTTTGTCAACCAAGGCATCCGTTGTGCCCCCACGTTGATCAGCCGCATCGAGGACAGCGAGGGGAACGTCATTGCCCAATTCACGCCGCGCATGAACGAAGTGATTTCCGAACGCACCAGCTACGAAATGATCGAGATGATGAGAGCCGTGGTCGACCACGGCACGGCACGCAGACTGCGCTTCCAGTTCGGACTGAATGGCCCTATCGCCGGCAAAACCGGAACAACCAATAACAATGCCGATGGTTGGTTCGTGGGCTACGTCCCTCAACTTGTCACGGCTTGTTGGGTGGGCGGCGAAGACCGCGACATTCACTTCACCGGCACGGCCGAAGGACAAGGAGCGTCCACTGCTCTCCCCATCTGGGCGCTGTACATGCGTAATGTGTTCCGAGACAAGACGCTTGGATACAATCCCAACCAACCTTTCAACATGGGCCGAGCAAAGAAACCTGCCGCTGCCGGAGCACCGCCCGCCAACAACGGGGATGCCGGAGCGGGACCGACGCAGGAAACCAATGTGTTTCAATAAGAAAGTCCCCCGTTTTTTTCGAAAAGTCCCCTCTAAAATGAAAATACAAGCCATTATTCCAGCAAGATATGCCTCGACTCGCTTCCCCGGTAAACCCTTAGCGTTGTTAGGTGGGAAAGAAATCATACAACACGTCTACGAACGCGCAGCCGAAGTGTTTGAAGAAGTGTGGGTAGCCACTGATGATGAGCGAATTGCCGCAGTCGTCGAGCGTTTCGGTGGGAAGTGCGTGATGACTTCCGCAGCACACAAAAGCGGAACGGATCGCTGCAGAGAAGCCATGCACAAGACGGGGGGGCACCCCGACATCGTCGTCAATATACAAGGCGATGAACCTTTTGTGCGCCAGGAACAGTTGCGAGAGCTTTGCCGCTGTTTTGAAGACGAAAGCACTCAAATTGCCACATTGGTCAAACCTTTTACGCCCGAGATGGGACTCGAAGCC